>Ga0315274_10014345_pt1 | contig 11240 bp, 9 predicted proteins | sample YL17G02_20_MG_FD_203700 | JGI IMG/M metagenome (GOLD analysis project Ga0315274, IMG submission 203700) | Sediment microbial communities from Yellowstone Lake, YNP, Wyoming, USA - YL17G02_20 | ecosystem: Environmental > Aquatic > Freshwater > Lake > Sediment | place: USA: Wyoming | collected...
ATCAACCTTTTATAACCCAAGGCTCTGCCGGCCCGTTGCATTTGACAATGAAACTGTCGCGGGCAAAATTGGAGCAATTGGTTGGTGATTTAATTGATAAAACTATCGGACCGGTTAAAGCCTGTTTAAGCGACGCCAAAGTAAAAATGTCTGATATAAACGAAATAGTTATGGTTGGCGGGATGACCAGAATGCCCAAGGTTTATGAGGTTGTTAAAGATTTTTTTGGCAAAGAGCCGAACAGAAGTGTTAATCCTGATGAAGTGGTGGCGGTTGGCGCAGCTGTTCAAGGTGGAGTTCTCACAGGAGAAGTCAAAGATATTCTTTTACTGGATGTTACTCCCTTGACTTTGGCGATCGAAACTTTAGGCAGCGTGGCTACACCGATGATTGGCAGAAACACCACTATTCCGACGTCCAAAACTCAAGTTTTTTCAACGGCCGCTGATAACCAAACACAGGTAGAAATTAACGTTCTACAGGGCGAACGGCCAATGGCAGTTGATAATAAATCACTCGGTCGTTTTATCCTGGATGGCATCCCGCCCGCGCCAAGAGGTATACCGCAGATTGAGGTAACGTTTGACATCGATGCCAACGGTATTTTGAACGTGACCGCCAAAGACAAAGCCACCGGCAAAGAACAGAAAATTACCATTCAGGGTTCAACCGGTTTATCAAAGAATGAGGTTGAGCGGATGACCACCGAGGCGGAAAAACACGCCGAAGAAGATAAAACCAAAAAGGAATTAATAGAAGCCAAGAACCAGGTAGACAATCTTTGCTTTGTGGCTGAAAAAACCTTAAAGGATGCCAAAGATAAAGTTCCCGATGAAGAGAAAAAAGCAATCGAAGATGAAGTCAAAAAATTGAGAGAGCTTATCAAAAAAGATGATGTAACGAAGGAAAATATTGAAGAAGCATCCAAGGACCTTTCGGAAAAATTGCAAAAAATCGGCGAACGCATGTATAAAAGCCAACAGCCAGGAACGGATCAAAAAGAGGAAAAAGGCAACGGGGAAAAGAAAGACCAGCCCAAGGCTGGTCGGCCTGGGGCCGACAAAGGCAAGGCTGAGGAAGGCGAAGTGGTAGGCTAGTGGCAACCAAAAGAGATTATTATGATGTTTTAGGCGTAGGTAAGTCAGCCGATGCTTCGCAGCTAAAAAGCACTTATCGAAAACAAGCCCTTAAGTGGCACCCGGACCGTAATAAAAATCCGGGGGCTTCAGAAAAATTCAAAGAGATAAACGAAGCTTACGAAGTTTTGTCCGATCCCAAAAAGAAAGAAGCCTACGACCAGTATGGCCATGCGGCTTTTGGGTCCGGCGCAGCCGGATTTGGCGGTTTTGAAGGCGCTCCAGGAAGCCAAACTTATCGACAGGGACCGTTTACTTATACTTATACAACCTATGGCGGTGGTTCGCCGTTTGAAGATTTTTCCGCCCAAGGCGGACCAGCCTCGGGCTGGGACTTCGGCGGTTTTTCCGATCCGTTTGAAATTTTTGAAGCGTTTTTTGGCGGCGGATTAGGCCGGCAGCGCCAGCAAATGATCCGTTATAGCCTTAAACTTTCTTTTCTGGAAGCAGCCAGGGGTACAACCAAATCCATCATTCACAAAGGCAGGGAACGGGAAATTAAAATCCCGGCCGGCGTTGATGAGGGCAACCGCATTAAATTTTCCGATTTTTACGTTTCCATCGAAGTTAGCCCCGATGAGACTTTTAAGCGCGAGGGCTTCGATGTCTTGGTAGACAAACGGATTTCTTTTGTAACCGCCAGCTTGGGTGCTGATGTCCAAGTGCCAACAATTGATGGCTTGGTGAAAATCAAAATCCGGCCGGGTACGCAATCCGGTACTTTGGTAAGGCTGCGGGGGAAAGGTTTGCCCAGGCCCAATACTTCTTACAAAGGCGACCAATACATAAGAATCATCATCCAAATCCCCGAAAAACTAACCTGGGAACAGAGACGGTTGTTGGAGGAGTTTGAAAGAGCTGGTTAGACAATTTTTATTTCTCATCTTCCATATGATGTCCAAACGTTTTCCCGATTGCCTCTAGATCAACGCCTTTTAAAATTTCTTGAGCTTCTTGTGCGTCTTTAGCCAATTTTACTTCGCGTTCTTCGGGAGTCTTTATTTCTCCTTCAACAACCATATCCACTTGGATTTCTCCCGGACAAACCTTTGTGGTAAAAGTAATTGTAACTTTATCGCCTGCCCACATCTCGGCTGCACGAATTATATCTGGTTCAAAATATTCTGGTTCTCTTTCTCCATCAATACAAACTGGGGCATAATCAGCTTCAATGTTATGGATCTCGCCATGTTTTACAGTCGGTGTCCCAAAATCCGCTAATTCGCCCTCTTGAGCTTGCCCCTCATTCTGTACATTCATTCTGGCCAGAACTTCTCCATAACGGACTTGTTTAGTAAAAGTAAACCCTAGGTGGTCTCCCTCCTTCATACCGGCAGCTTGCAAAAGCTTTGTGTCAAAGCCTCGCACATCTGTTGAGTCTGGATAAATTATGGCAATCTCGGTAAATTCATCTCCAAACTGATGGATTACTCCCGTTTGAACTTCTGGTTCCCCAAATGGCCTAAACTCAGGCGCGCTATTGATGCTTTTTACGGCTTCCAATTTGTCTTCACCTCCTCAAAATTCGGGCAGAAAAAAGAAGAAATTATATTTTTGAGGCAATTTTATCTTTAATTAAGGAAAAAGCAAGAGTTAATCACCTGATGGGTTAAACAACCATTCATCTTGTCTTAAATATTTTCCTGCACCAAGGACTTCTATCATTAATCTGTCCCTTATTGTGTGTCTTGCTAAGTCTCCAGGTTGATTTGTTTCTGATTTTTCGTGATCAGCACCAGCCAAACCTGTCAGACCTTCCTCTAACCAATGGTCATGAAATGTTTGTTGTGCCTGATACCAATCTATATTTTCTCTGACGGTTTCCACCTTAATATTATAACACCTAGTCAGTGTTAGTCTTAGGCATAAAAAGATTATAAAATATTTACATGATTTGTAATGATCGATTCCGTAAAATCTATCGAATTGAATCAAGCCGATTAAAAGATTGGGATTATTCGCAGGCTGGAAAATATTTTGTCACCATTTGCACCCGGGAGAAGTTATGTTATTTTGAGAATCCTTTAATCAAAAATATTTGTCATGATTGTTGGTTGGATATTCCAAATCATTTTAATAATGTCAGGTTGGGCGAATGGATCATTATGCCAAATCATGTTCATGGGATAATCGAAATTCGGCAATATCCAATCGTAGAGACGCCATATATGGCGTCTCTACATAAATTGACAAAACGTACGTTTGGATTAATCAATGCATCATTTTACAAAACAATTTCTCGGAAATCACATCATGGTTTACCCCAGATAATTCAATCATTCAAATCCGCTGTTTCTCGCCAGTGCCACAAATTAAATTTAGCGTTTTTCTGGCAAACGCGGTTTTATGATCATATTATTCACGATGAAAAGGAATTGTATTTGATTAATGAATATATCAAGGATAATCCTAAAAATTGGAAATCGGATAGAAATAATATCATCGGTTGACCCATTCGACTTCGCTCAGGGTCAATGCTTCGCTCCGCTCAGCATTGACTTTTCCCCAAAATTTGCTACCATAAATCAGGAAAGAAAAGGTGGGCCGATGAGTCCCACTTTTTTACTATAATGAGAACACAACCTTTAGCCATAAGAACCGAGTTTGCCGCCGCCCTCAATCAGATTTGCACTGAAAGGGGGATTTCATCTGATTCTGTTTTGGATACAATCAAGGCCGCCATCCTAGCGGCTTATCGCAAGGATCATGCCGGGTCAGAAGAAATTGAGTATGAAGCTGAAGTTAATCCGGAAAACGGCGCTGCCAAAATTTTTAAATTTGAAGATGAAAAAAAGCCGGCCAAAGGCCGGTCCGCCTCTGGCGGAAAAAAAAGAATCGAGGTAACTCCACCGGGTTTTGGCCGGATTGCCGCTCAGACTGCCAAACAAGTAATTTTACAAAAAATAAGGGAGGCAGAAAAAACAGCAATTTTGGATGAATACCAGGGGAAAATCGGTCAGGTAGTTGGCGGGATGATTTTGCGTTTTGACGGACTTGACATCATCTGCGATATCGGCCGGGGCCAGGGCGTCATGCCTCCCCAAGAACAGTCCAGAGGTGATAATTATCATCTGAATAAGCGTCTGAGCCTTTACATTAGTGATATCAGGGAAACAAGAAAAGGCAAATCGATTATTGTTTCCCGAGCCTCACCGGATTTAGTTGCCGGACTTTTCCGTCGAGAAGTTCCGGAAGTAGCCTCGGGTGCAGTCGCTATCCAGATGGTAGCTAGAGAACCGGGGAGTCGCTCAAAAGTGGCAGTTGTTTCCAAACAATCTGGCGTTGATGCCGTCGGTTCTTGTGTTGGTCAAAAAGGCGTGCGGGTACAGGCAGTTATTGATGAACTTAACGGTGAGAAGTTGGATATTGTTCAGTACAGTCCCGATCCGGTTAAATTTATCAGCGCTTCCCTTTCACCAGCCAGTAACCTTAAGATAACTTTAGACCAGGATAAAAAAATGACAGTGGTCACTGTACCGACAGATCAACTTTCCCTGGCCATTGGTAAAAATGGCCAAAATGTACGTTTGGCTGCCCGGCTTACTGGCTACAAAATTGATATTGTTGGTCCAGATGGGAAAAAGGACCAGCCCAAGGCTGGTCGGCCCCGGGCCGAAAAAGAAACCGTCAAAAAGAAGAAATCACCGGCAGTGAAAAAAATAAAGAAAGCAAAAACAGGCAAAGCCAAAAAGTGAACAAGTTAATTTTATGGCAATCTCTAGCATTAAACGTCCACCAGTTGTTTGCATTCTCGGTCATGTTGATCATGGTAAAACCACTCTTTTAGATTATATAAGGAAGTCTTCGATTACCGCGTCTGAAAGCGGCGGAATTACCCAGCATATCGGCGCTTATCAGGCTAAATTTAAAGAAGAATTAATTACTTTTATCGATACCCCAGGCCACGCAGCTTTTAGCAAACTTCGCTCCCGAGGTGTGGCGGCTACCGATATTGCCGTTTTAGTCATTGACGGGGTCGAAGGGGTAAAAGCGCAAACTGTCGAGAGTCTGGCGCATATAAAACAAGCCAATATTCCTTTTATTGTCGCCATCAATAAAATGGATCTTCCCGGTTTTTCACCTGATATGGTTAAAGCGCAACTTTCGGAAAAAGGCGTTTTGGTTGAAGGGTATGGCGGCGATGTCGTCTCCATTCCAATCTCGGCCAAAACGGGCAAGGGTGTTGGGGAGCTTTTGGAGTTGATTATTTTACTTTCGCAGATGCAAGACTTAAAAGCCGACCCGCAGGCACCACCGGAAGGTTTGGTTATTGAAGCCAAATTAGATCCAAGGCGTGGTCCGATTGCCACGATCCTGGTTGAAAACGGCACTTTCAAGTTGGGAGGGTTGATGATTGCCGGTAAGACCCAAGGAAAAATAAAAGCAATTTTCAACGAAAACGGAAAAAAGCTAAATTCGGCCGGGCCTTCTCAACCGGTACAAATACTGGGTTTTAACCAAACCCCTCTCATAGGAAGCCCGGTAACTGCCATTCTTCCGGGAAAAAAAGCTAAAAATATTGAAGCTGGCTTCGAGGCAAAAGCAGTGGTGGCAAAAAATGAGGGGGAAGAAAGCAAGAAATTGAAAATAATCCTCAAAGCTGATGTGTCGGGCAGTCTTGAAGCGATAAAAGACAGCCTCTCTGAAGAAATCGAATTAGTTAGTTGCGGAATTGGCGAGATAAATGAATCCGACATTCTTTTAACTGTCTCGACCCATGCTTTATTGCTGGCCTACAGAGTAAGCATTCCTAACCAAGTGGCAAAATTGGCAGAATTTGAAGGTATTACTATTAAATCTTATGATATTATTTATAAACTTTTAGAAGATCTGGAGAAGAAAGCCTTAAAACTTATCGAACCGGAAATCGATGAAGAAGTTTTAGGGGAAGCCCGGATTATTGCCGAATTTAAAATTAAAGGTAATCATATCGCTGGGGCCAAAATCGTCAAAGGGATAATTTCCCGAAATAATCTTGTGCATATAAAAAGAGAAAATAAGCTTATTGCTGACACGAAAATAAAATTTTTGCAAAGAAATAGGTTAAATATCGAATCAGGCAAAACCGGTGATGAGATCGGTATGGTATTCTACCCCGATGTTGATTTTTCCATAGAAGATGTTATAATATCCTATAAAAATATAACTTAAAAATATTATATTATACAAGGGAGCAAAGCGACCGAAGTATAATATCATATAAGAAAATAATATTGTCATAAACTAGCGCTGCCCCAATTTTAGTATGGATCAAACTACATTGGCCAATTTTTCCCAAAGCTTGCAAAAAAGCAAAAATGCGCTTATCATTTTACCGGCAACAGCGCCGGTAGATAGCGTAGCGGCGGGTCTTTCCCTTTACCTTTCCCTAAAACAAACCGGCAAGCAGGTAATCATTGCCTGTTCCGAACCAGTGTCGGTTGCGCTTAATCGGCTTATCGGTGTTGATAAAATCACCAACAAAATCGGCTCGCGCAACTTGGTAATTTCTTTTGACTATGTCCAGGATTCGATTGAGAAAGTTAGTTATCATATCGACGGAGGTAAATTTAATCTGGTCATTGAACCGAAAAGCGACTTTCCGTCTCTTGACTCGCAAAAAGTGGCTTACTCTTATACCGGAACTGCTTGCGATTTGATTATTGTAGTTGGCGCCTCTCGCCTGGAAGCTTTGGGTAGACTCTACATGGATGAGCAAAAAATCTTTACCCAAAAAGAACTGGTTAATATTGATATCAGTCCTTTTAACACCAGATTCGGCAGAATCAATCTCTTGGATTCGGCCAGTTCTTCGATATCTGAATTAATCGGTTTACTGACGAAAAATCTGGGGTTGCCGGTAAATGCCGATGTGGCTACCGACATCATTGCCGGTATTGAAGTTGCGACTAATAACTTCTCTGTCAAAACCCGCGCCGAGACCTTTGAGATTATTGCCTGGTGTATGGCTTCAGGTGGCCGCCGAGCGCAGCTTACAACCCAAGCACCAGCCCAAACCTTTGACAGCCGGCCATTTATGCCAGGGTTCCAACCGCGGCCAACCTATGCCCCTTTCGGCATCCAGCAGGCTCCCCAGGCTCCAGCGCCTTTTTCTCGGCCTGGGCCCCTGCAAACCCCGCCATTTTCCCAACCTCAAGTCCAGCCTGCGCCCCAGTCAGCACCGGCTAAGTCGTGGCTGGAAGAACTAAATAAGGATGAATCTCAAAGTGCGAACCAAGCCGACAATCAGTCTGCTCAGGCACAATCGCCTGACTGGTTAAAACCGAAAATCTACAAAGGCTCCAGCCAGGTGTAATTATGACCCACATTGCTGATGCTTGCATTGTTGCCTGCATTGATTTCCGCTTTCAAAAATATATCAAAGATTGGATTGCCAAGAATTTGAATGGCAAGACTTATGATTATGTCGGATTGGCCGGTTCTACTAAAGATTGGCCGGTTATAAAAAAGCAAATTGATATTTCCAAAAAACTTCATCAGATTAAACAGGTAATTTTGATTCATCACGAGGAATGCGGAGCCTACGGCACTGAAAGTACACCCCAGAGACATAGTCAGGACTTGAAAAAAGCCAAAGAAAAAATTTTAGCCAAATATCCTGATTTACAAGTTGATCTTTATTATCTTCACTTGGATGGCACATTTGAGGTAATCCGGTAGAGACGCCATATATGGCGTCTCTACGAAATATTCGATTATTGAATCAATTCTTCCCATCTGTTATAATTTAGACTAATATGTCATTATCCGTTGAAGAAAAGAAAAAAATTATTGAAACCTATGCGACCGGCAAAGGCGACACCGGCAGTCCGGAAGTACAGACTGCCCTTTTGGACGCCCAGGTCAATAAATTGGTTGGTCACTTAAAAGGCCACAAAAAGGATGTCCATTCTCGGCGGGGACTTCTTTCCATGATAGCCAAGAGGCGAAGACTCTTAAATTATTTATCTAAAAAAGACGACAAACGTTACAAAGAGCTGACGAAAAAATTGAAAATTAAAAGCTAGAAAGTTGGTTTAAGATTGGATAATGAGGTGAGAACTGTCAGTTAACTGCTTAGCCGATAGTTCCCACTTCAAGAATCCTTCTTTAGCCGCTTTCCAGATTTTTAAATTATGACCAGTAACAAACCAAATTTAGTTACCCAAGAAGTAACCATTGACGGAAAAACCTTTACCTTTACTGTCGGACGTTTTGCACAACAGGCGAATGGGGCAGTTGAGGTGCGTATTGGCGATACCATAGTTTTGGCCACCGCTGTTTCCTCCCGCCGAGAGACGACTTTAGATTATTTTCCCCTGACTGTTGAATATCAGGAGAAACTGTATGCCGGCGGAAAGATAAAAGGTTCACGCTGGGTTAAACGCGAAGGTCGGCCTTCAGATGAAGCAATTCTGACCGCCCGGCTTATTGACCGTTCGCTTAGACCTTTGTTTCCTAAAGATTATAAACGCGAAGTTCAAGTAGTTGTGACTGTTCTTTCGGTTGATGGCGAAAATGACCCGGACATCCCGGCAATCCTGGGAGCTTCGGCCGCCTTAGCAATTTCCGATATTCCCTGGCAGGGCCCAGTAGCCACTGTCAGAATTGGGTATAAGGATAAAACTTTTTTTGCCAACCCGACTTATACAGAGCAAAAATATTCGGATTTGGATTTAGTCGTCTCTGGAAGAAAAGACGCCATCGTCATGGTTGAATCAGGCGCTAAAGAAGTATCTGAAGAAATTGTTACCGGTGCTTTTGACTATGTTAGCGATCGGCTTAATCAAATTGTCCAAGCGATTGAAAAATTAACTGCTAAAGCCGGCAAATCAAAACAGGCAGTGGTAAAAAAAGAGCCTGACAAAAAATTTGTTCAAGATGTAGAAAAAGAAGCCAAAAATGTTGTTGAAGAAATTCTGTCAAAGGGCAGAAAAGGCGATTTTAATACCAGTCCTCTTTGGGATTTAAAGGAGGCCTTGAAGGAAAAATACAAAGAAGACAAAAATTCAAGTAATGTTAGCGCAATTATCGATCAATATTGGACTGCCCAAGCCCGAAAACAGATTTTGGAAAAAGGCATAAGGGCTGATGGTCGCAAACCCGAGGAGATCAGGTCTTTGGATATTGAAGTTGGCGTACTACCCAGGACCCACGGATCAGCCATTTTCCGCCGGGGGTCAACGCATGCCCTCACTATTACCACCTTAGGTTCACCCTCGCAAGAACAGCTTTTGGAAACCATGGAAGGCGAGGAAAGCAAACGCTATATCCATCATTATTTTATGCCGCCTTTTTCAGTCGGGGAAACCGGCCGGATGGGTTGGCCGTCCAGGCGTGAAATCGGCCACGGTGCTTTGGCCGAACGAGCCCTGGAGCCGGTGATTCCGCCTGAAGACAAATTTCCCTACACGATTAGGGTGGTTTCCGAAATTACCTCCTCTAACGGTTCGACCTCAATGGCTAGTGTCTGCGGTTCAACCCTGTCGCTTATGGATACCGGTGTCCCGATTAAAAAACCAGTCGCGGGTATTGCCATGGGTTTAGTTATTAGTAAAGATAAAACAATTATTTTGACTGATATTATGGGGGAGGAAGATCACCTTGGTGATATGGATTTTAAAGTGGCTGGAACTCGCGACGGTATTACGGCACTGCAGATGGATATTAAAGTTTTGGGGGTTACCAAGGAAGTTTTGTCAACTGCTTTAGCGGCAGCCAAAAAAGCCAGATTGTTTATTTTGTCGGAAATGCTCAAAGTTTTATCCTCTCCCCGATCGCAGCTGTCAAAGTATGCACCCCGGATTGCCGTCCTACATATCTCACCGGAAAAAATCGGCGAAGTCATTGGCGGTGGCGGTAAAACTATCAGGAATATTATCAATACTACTGGTTGTACAGTTGATGTGGAAGACGATGGTGCAGTTACCATTGCCGGTACGGATCCGGTAGCGGTCAATAAAGCCCTGGAATGGGTGGATAGCCTTACCCGAGAACTCCAAGCCGGAGAAACTTTCGAAGGTACGGTTAAAAGAATTTTGCCGTTTGGCGCTTTTGTTGAAGTTTTGCCCGGCCGGGAAGGATTGGTTCATGTTTCCCAAATGCCCGGACAACCGCAAAATCCGGAGCAAGTCGTTAAAATCGGCCAAAAAGTGAAAGTAAGAGTCGCCGAAATAGATAATCTGGGCCGGGTCAATTTATCCATGCTTTTTGGTGAGGAAGCCCAAAGATATCCCCGGGTAGAGCGGCGATCATTTGACCGCCAGGACCGTCCGTTTCCTGGATTTAAGAGACGGGATAGAAGATAATATTGTTGGGCGGGAAAAAACTGTGATAGTCTAGTAATTATGGACTATCGGAAATTAGCTAATTGGCAAAAAATTCCCGAGCTTGCCAAACTTAAAGATTTATCAACTCCCCCAAAAGAAATTTTTTATATCGGTAATTGGGACCCCAATATTTTTACCAGTTGCGTGGCCGTTGTGGGAAGCCGACGGATGACCAATTATGGCCGCCAAGTTTTAGAAAAAATTATCCCCCAGTTGGTCTTTGCCAAAAAAACTATTGTTTCCGGATTTATGTATGGTGTTGACCAGTATGCTCACGAGGTTTGTGTACAAAACGGCGGGAAAACTATTGCCGTACTTGGTTGGGGAATTGATTATCGGCTTTGCGGATATGATTTAAAGCTTTGTCAAAAAATAATTAAGACAGGCGGACTGGTTATCTCCGAGTGGCGAACGCAAAAACCCACTCTTTGGACTTTTCCGGCTCGCAACCGAATTGTGGCCGCCATTGCCGACCAAGTAATTATTGTTGAGGCAGCAGTAAAAAGTGGTTCGTTAATTACGGCAAGGATTGCCGCTAAATTAAAACGTAAAATTTGGGCTGTCCCCGGGCCGATTACATCCAGAACTTCACAGGGAACCAATGCTTTGATCGCCGCAAATAGAGCAAAAATGTATCTTACCCAGCTAAAACCCGAACCAAAACTGGTTACCAATCCCGATCCGATTTTAGACCTTCTGATAAACGAAAGTTTGACAGCTGATGAAATCAGCAGAAAATTGGGTAAACCAATCGCCAATATCGGCGCGCAACTGTCGTTATTAAGTTTAAGCAGTC
>Ga0315274_10014348_pt1 | contig 11239 bp, 7 predicted proteins | sample YL17G02_20_MG_FD_203700 | JGI IMG/M metagenome (GOLD analysis project Ga0315274, IMG submission 203700) | Sediment microbial communities from Yellowstone Lake, YNP, Wyoming, USA - YL17G02_20 | ecosystem: Environmental > Aquatic > Freshwater > Lake > Sediment | place: USA: Wyoming | collected...
GCCGTATTGACACACCGAAACCTCGCCGTTCGCCCAAAAAGGCGCAAGCGAATTTCCCTATCCCTCAGAAAACCAACCCTCCTCAACAAAACCGCACCTCGACTCGGCTCTCATGCGGAATCGCTGGAGTCCGCAGAAACTTGTTGACAAACAGCCCAGGATGTGCTATACAACGTTTACTGTAAACGTTCTCGCACCTTGTGGCGCACCGGAGAGCATGATGGCCAGAGGTCAGGTGACACTGCAAGACGTAGCCCAGAGGGCAGGCACGAGCGTCGCGACTGTATCAAGGCTCATAAACAAGAAGCCTTTGGCTGTGCATGTGAGCGACGAGACTCGCGTGCGTGTTCTGAAGGCGGCGAAAGATCTGGGATACCGGCCCAATCGTCTCGCCCGGGGTTTGGTGACATCCCGCACGCACATCATAGGCCTTTCGCTTCCTGTGTACAGCCCGCCGACGCAGTCCTTGCATCGGTGGTCGGTTCAAGGCGTTGACATCGGATCCCTAATCAGTGGCGTTCTGGCGGCATGTTACCCGGAGAATTACGATGTGATGATCCTTCAGCGGCAGGAGTTTGTCGAGCCGGAACCGTCACCGACTGTCCCCCTGTGCGCGGATTTTGCGGATGGGCTGATCTATGCGGCCCCCAATGTGGATTACGACCATTACTCCCAGTTTCTGGGTACCGGCCTTCCCTTGGTGATGATAGGCAAGGAACAGTCCGACAGGGTTATCTGCCCGTACGTGACGCTTAACAACGAGAACGAGTTTCTTCGGCTGACGCGCGCCCTGATTCGCAAGGGGCATCGGCGGATTGCGCTGCTGCTGCCCGAAACACGCAGCCATTCAACAAGCCAGTGGACCTTGGCCGGCTATGTCGGGGCGCTAAATGAAGCGGGCGTGCCCGTGGACGATTCCCTTATTGTCGAGAATGCCGATCCGGCTGAAATGGTGCGAGGGATCATGGAACGAGACCTGCGCCCCTCCGTCATTATTGTGGCTCGCAACGACGTGGCGGTCCAAGCCCTCGAAATAGTGAGCCAATTCGGCGTTCGGTGTCCGGAGGATGTGGAAATTGTCGTGTTTGGCGACGATCATGAGTTCGAGCAGACGCGGCCTCGCCTCAGCGTCCTGAGAGGCGACATCTGCGGGTTGGGTTACGAAGCGGCACGGATCATGTTCCATCTCCTCAGGGGAGAGACCCCTGATTCGTTGGTTCTTAATATGCCGTGCGATTTCATCCGGCGCGAATCATGCGTGTTGGAATCCCTGTAGGCTGGAATCCCTTGAGGCGGTAATCCTCAAGTCCATGAGAGGCTGCGAGTGAGTAGCGAGAATAGACAACGTGGGCATTGGGCATATTCGAAATCAAGATGGAGGAAACGGCAATGAAAAAGGGCTTTACACTTATTGAACTGCTCGTAGTCATCGCAATCATCGGGATACTCGCGGCCATTCTCCTACCTGCACTTTCCCGGGCAAGGGAAGCCGCGCGCAGGTCCTCGTGCGCGAACAACCTGAAGCAGTTCGGACTGGTGTTCAAGATGTATGCCAATGAGAGCAAGGGAGGGAAGTTCCCGCCGTTGAACATGTATGAGCTTCAACAGACCTACGGCGTTGATCCCGTCGCCATCTACCCGGAGTACATCAGCGACCCTCACATATGGAGGTGTCCGTCGGACCCGGCCTCTCTGGACATGACGGAAGCGCTGCAGATAGTCATCGACCTTGCCTCGACGTATCAAGCCAATCCGTCCTTGTACAAGTACATGTTTGGCGTCATGATGCGCATGGCGCTACACGCCAACTCCTATATCTACTGGGGATGGGCCGCCATGGACAACTATGACATGCTGTCGTGTTACGTCTTCGGCAAGGCGGCCATCAATGCTATAGCGCCCGAAAAGAGGGCCCAGGTCAACTTCGGCGGGCCGTTCAACTGGCTCTACTACACGGATATGGACATTGACTGGTCAAATCCAGCCGCGGCTGGCATCATGCCCGCGGATTGGATTCCTGATCCCAGGGCCTGCGGGTCCGGCAGTGGTTCGACGTCCTACCGGCTTCGCGAAGGCGTCGAGCGATTCTTCATCACGGACATCAACAACCCGGCGGGGAGCGCCATGGCCCAATCCAACTTACCCGTCATGTTCGACAACTTTAGTTGGTACACATTTGACTCGCCGGGCGTCCAGTCCAATAGAGGCTCAAGTATTTTCAACCATGTCCCTGGGGGATCAAATATTCTTTACATGGACGGCCATGTCGAGTTCAAAAAGTACATTGGAACCTTTCCTACATCTAACGCGGAATGGCTCGATGGCGACGACAACTTCCCCATGACGGGCATGGTAGCCTTCATGAACGGCGGCGCCTATTACGTCGGATATGAATGAGGAATCCTTGGAGCAATATCCGCCATATGGTCGCTTTGAGGATATAATTCCAATAGTGCTGACGCAGCCATAGTTTGAAATGAGGAGTTCAAAAGCTCGATACATTAGAGTCTTGGAGAGGTGTGGCTAGATGGCTTGGATAGCGACGCATCGCGGGGAACGAAAATGGTTGGTCTGCTCGGAAAAAATCGCGTCAGTGAGTCCATCGGGTGCGTGCAATCGATTACAGTAAACGCTTCGGCGCATTTTTCCTCTTGACAAACTGTGTTCTTGGGTGTATTGTTGAGATCGCGGGTGGAGGTAGTTCAGCGTTTGACATGTCAGAAGGCGCTGTCCTGCTGATGTCCAGACTGTGAGGTTGCGAAGTCTGGGTCGGCGGTTGGCTGCAGTGGATTACGTAGGGCTACTGTTGAGGCAAATTCTACAAATAAGGGAGGGTATGACGCTATGAAGACGGTAAAGTTTTTGGTTGCACTAGGGTTTCTGTGGGGCATCGCGATGGTGGGCATCGCATTTGGGGCGCCGACGACACCTACCAACTTCCCCGATTTCCTCGCGCTGACGAACGCGATTGACCAGGAAATGTCTACGGTGTATCCGCGTCCGTTTGGGACGTGCGGCGGAGCGATCGGCTATGTCAGCGGTACGCTGACCTGTACGGGCGCTCTTGTGCCGAGCTATTTTCTCACGGAGATCCCGGGTCACGATGGGAGCGCCTTTGGGGCGTCCACCGTCAACGGGATGCCTGACGACGCAGAGCTCAGGTTCTTCTCGATGATTATGGCGGACACGGCGTACAACAGCATCGTGCCGGCAGGCCACGGAGGTGCTGGGCTGCACGATATCGTGACCAATGCGTACAACAGCAACATCGCACAACTCAACACTGACGTCAACACGTTCTGTACTCTTGTCTTAGGCCCATTTGGCTACGTGGGGCCATTCGCGTCTTCCCCGTTCTTGCTGGCTCTTGCAGCCCCGGGCTTGAACGCAGTCACCCATGTTCCTCAGGTAGTGAATATGGCCCTGTTCAATGTGCCCGACATTCCCCCGAGTCTCGACCCGATGAAAGGCTTGCACATCATGTACTGGGTCTCCGGCCTTCTGGCTTGGGGGTGGCAGACCATCACGTTTGATGATTTCCAGGACATCGAGGCTGCTCTGTTTACCATTGGTGACGGCTCAATTAACACAGTGACTTGGGAAGCCTACGGCAACTTGGGCACAGCTTTCGGCGTTGCGTTGCAGATTTTCGACGTCAACAGCCTTGGGTTTAATAACCTGGCGTTCGCCCCGAGCATCAATGGCGGGTTATACACGAAACTGCCTGACCTGCTAGGCCCCGATGGTGACGCGGACGGGGATACCTTCACCAATAAGCAGGAGTATGACTTCTACGCGGGGTTTGGGGAGGATATAGCCCTTGCGAACATGCTTGACGCCGCCGCATACCCCGGTTCGGAGAATGTCGACTCCGATCACGACGGGTTGACAGATCCGCAAGAGTACGCGCTAGGCACGGACCCGGCCGACCCCGACACGGATGGTGATGGCATCTCGGATGGAATGGAAATTTCGCTCGGCCTGGATCCCTTAGTTCCGAACGTCGGTATTATGGTGCCAGTGGCTGGACTTGCTGGTCTCGCCCTTCTGGCGGGAGCGTTGGTGTTCGGCGCTCGACGCAAGTTCAGGAATTAGCGTTAGATCCGGCGCGGTTCGCACAGGACATGTTGATTGGAAGCATGGGGTCGCAGAAGTGTGGTCCCATGCTTCTTTCGTGCATGTCGATGTCGGCTGAGTTCCCACGGGCTTGAAGGCCTTGCTGTCTCACGGAAGTCGAGTCGACTTCGGTGGTCCGAAGATGGGCTGTTGTCGCGGTTCGAAACGATAGTCCCTGATCGTTCATCAACGGTGTCCTCAGGCGTCACGTGCACGCCTCTCCGTTGATCAGTCTCGGCCGGGTGAGCCATAAGCGGCCCAAGACCGCTTACGAGGGGGCGTAGACCAGGGAAACACAAACTCGTGACAACTGCGTGTATTCGCCCGCACCGGTCGACATGGATTTGCCCGCCGCGCAGAAGAATCCATTGCGGCAAGGAGCATGAATATGGTTATCCCAGACTGGCAGAGCCTGGCGCGTATACGCCAGGCGCGGGCGAGACGTGCATCAAGCTGGGACACTACCGGCGGCAACGCTGACTGCGTCAAGATAGAGCCCGGTGAGACAGCCGTTCTGGCGGATATTTCAGGCCCGGGCGTCATCACGCACATCTATGCTACGATGATTGAACCCGACCCGATGGACTATCGCGACGCCGTTCTCCGCGTTTTCTGGGACGGAGAAGAACAACCAAGTGTCGAGGTGCCTTTCGGCGATTTCTTCTGCATCAGCAATTGCACCGTGCGCCGGTTTGCGTCTCTCATGATGACCGTGAATCCGGGCATGGGCAACCACACGATCAACAACGGTGTGAACTGCTATTTCCCGATGCCTTTCTCAACGGGCGCGCGCATTGAGTTGGTGAATCAGTCTGACCGCGTATTCGGCGGCCATCTGGGACGTTTGTGGTATCACATAGACTACCTGGAATGCGACGAAGCGGGTGGAGATGACGTCGGGCGCTTTCACGCTCAGTGGCGGCGCGAGAATCCAACTGAGACGGCCGACGTGCCGCGCGGCGAGGGGAAGTTCCCAGGTTTGAACCTAACGGGAAAAGACAACTACACGCTACTGGAGGCTGAAGGTGAGGGTCATCTTGCCGGGATCCTTTTGCAGATCGACAACATCCAAGGCGGATGGTACGGCGAGGGGGACGACATGATATTCATAGACGGGGACACGTGGCCGCCGTCCCTTCATGGCACGGGCACGGAGGAGGTGTTCGGTGGAGGGGCTTGCCCGGATAAGGAGTATGCGGGGCCGTACACGGGTTTCCACTTGATCGAGAATCGCGATGGCGTTGCCTTTAGCGGCAAGAACGCCATGTACCGCTGGTACGTGCGTGATCCTGTCTGCTTCCGCAAGTCCATTCGTGTCACTATCGAACACGGGCATGCAAACGATTTTGCGAATGACTACTCCAGTGTAGCGTACTGGTATCAGAGGGAACCGCACGCGCCATTTCCAAAGCTGCCGCCGCTCGAAGATCGCCGGCCGCGGATGCCCGAAGGTTTCCACAAAGCGCATGCCGGCTCTGCCCGGCTCACGGCCCTCTTGGTCCCCGTGCTCGAACGGATATACTTAATGGGTTTGGGCTCGCTGGATGAACCTTGGTTGCAGAAGGCGCTCGAGCAACGGAACCGCGCCTTCGAGTACCTGCAAACGAGTCAGTTCGAAGAGGCCATCCGCCTTTACGAGGAAGCCATTGCCATTGCAGACGAGAATCTTGAGCACACTCGATAAGAACCAGCGTTTTCCGGGGTTTCTTGGCCGGATTTGGCCAGTTCCTTGGTCTCCGAAGACGATTTAGGCCCGTTCCTTTGACGGGTGACCGCAACCTTATCCCAAGGGAGATCCATGAAGGTGACGATATGCCTTTGCACGTTGATAGCGCTGGTCATTGTCTCAATTCTCTGGTGCTCGCCTGCTGCCGCTAACGGCGCGGAATGCAGCCGGCCGGCGCCCGACTCCAAGGCGCCGAATTGGTGCTCTAACGACTTCTCATGGGTTCGGGGGGCAAACTACGTGCCGTCATACGCGGCAACCGATGTCGAGCTCTGGCTTCATTACGATCATAACGCCATCGACTGTGAATTGGGCTATGCCGAGCGCATTGGCCTGAACGCCGTCCGAATCTTTCTCCAGTCGCTGGTCTACCATCATGCGCCGAAAAGGTTCTTGAGGAACTTCGAGGACTTCGTGTCCACGGCTGCGGCACACGGCCTAAAGGTGATGCCGGTGCTGTTCGATTCGTGTTTCGGGGCGGCGCCGAGCATCGAAAGCCGGCACATGTGGGTTGCTAATCCGGGGCCCGACCGCATGGCCGAGGAGTTCTGGCCTGAGTTTGATGCGTATGCGCGAGCAGTTGTTTCACGTTACGTGGGGGATACGCGTGTTTTCATGTGGGATGTCATGAATGAACCTACGGCTACGCCCCTGAGCAACTCGACCGAGGGCCTCGCCTTGATAGATCGGTTTGTGGCCCACTACTGCACGTTCGTGAGGCAGCTTGATCCCACTCACCCGCTGACCGTGGGCGTGGCAACCTCGGATAACGCGGGCGTGGTCGGCTTAGTAGACGTCCTTTCTTGCCACAGTTATCTGCCGGGGGTCGAGATATTCCGCAAAGATCTTGCCAATACACGCGACCAGGCGCGTGCGGCTGGAAAGCCGTGGCTCGTGACCGAGTGCGGCAATCCTGCGCATGGCAATACTTATGAGATGGTCCTTCCGGTGATGCGCGAATACGGTGTCGGCTATCTGATCTGGGAGCTCATGATCGGGCGCATCCAGTTTAACCGTCAACAGGGGCTGTTCTACCCTGACGGCACGGTGCGCCGGATTTCCCAGGTGGAAGCGGTCATGGATGGCCCCGCAGGATTTATGCAAGAGAAGCCCGATTCCGAGGGGCTTCCTTTTGACCGGAACATGCGGGATAGGGTCGTCGAATGTGTGGCCTTCGCGGTCAGGAATCCCGTGACGGAAGTCACGTGGCGTGAACGTAACACCATGATTGAGCCACTCGTCTTCTTCTTCGGCGTCTTTGGGGACAAGAAAGACCAGGTACTGGCGCGTCTGAAGGTGGCCCGGGAAGCTTACGGAACCGGAAACAAAGGGGAAGCCTTTCGCTCGGTCGGGGGACTCTTGCGTGAGGCGCATGACGAGTTGGTCAGGAACACCGGCAATGTGGTTCCTTATGCGCTGCTTCCTGAGAAGGCATTCGTGTACCGGGACACATACGGCGCTGCACACATATACGCAGACACTGAGGCCGCGGGGATGTACGCTTTGGCCAAGGTTCAGTGCGAGGATAATGCGCGCCAGGTATTCGAGAACTTGCGTCGCGGCATCGGCCGTTCCGCTGAGATATTGGGCGAGAGTGCTCTCCCGCTGGATGAACTTCATCTGCGTTGGCGTGTTCCGGAAGTGGCCGAAGCCGCATGGAATGAAAGCCCTCTTCGCACCAAGAGGGCCATCGAGGCATTCTGTGATGGCCTCAATGACTACCGCAATGAATTCCCGGAGGAGTGCATCGACAGCCTCGATGCAACGCCCGTTCAGGTGTTCGCTTGGTCCAAGTCTTTCCACGTGATGGTTGCGGCGGTTATTGCCCAAGCCATTGCCCGGAACGGGAGCGTCCACCAACGGTTGAACGGGGAGTCGAACGCGTGGGTCATCGGCCCATCACGGAGCGCATCAGGCCAGCCGCTAGTGCTGATCGACCCGCACTGGCCCGCCGAAGGGTACCTGAGGTCGAGCGAGTTTCACCTCCATGTGGGAAGGACGCAGTCGGGAGGTTTCGCGATCCCAGGTCACCCGTATGCGATGGCCGGATATACGACCGGCGTTGCGTGGGGCGGTTCTGCCGGCGGCGCCAGATCGGCGGATGTTTTCGAGCTTCACGTGAATCCCATTAACCCAAACCAGTATTGGTTTGACGGGACGTGGCGTGACATGGAGATTCGAACGGCCACAATTGGGGTGAAGAGCAACAACGGCATCGACTACAGGCAGATCAAGTTTCGCGAAACCGTGCACGGCCCAATCATCCATGAAGAGGAAGGCAAGGTCCGGGCCGCGTCCATAGGACGATGGAAGGATACCGTCTTCATGGAGGAATTCCTCGAGTTGTCCCGATCCAAAACAAAGTCCGAACTGCTCGGTGCACTGAGTATGGACCAGATGGCCGGCATCAATTTGTGCTACGGAACCAGCAGCGGCGATTTCGGCTACGTGCAGCTCGGGGCCTGTCCGTTGCGGCGCGAACGGACGGCCGACTACGAGGTGCTCGACGGCGCCCGTTCCTCTGCGCTGCCTGCCGAAGTCGTGCCCTTTGAGCAGCTTCCCCAAGTACACAATCCGGCAACGGGCTGGATTCAGAGCTGTAACACGCCAGCGAACATGGCCACATCAGGCCTGACCTTCGGCCGCGGCGACTTTCCGCCAGGCGTTTTGTTCGGTCACTACGACGGCCCCGGAACCAGGGTACGGTGGAGAGGCGCTCGAGCAGCCGAGGTCCTATCGTCGTTCGGAAAGGCCACGATCCAGCAGGCGTGCGATCTGGCCTTGGACGTGTTCTCACCTTCCGCGCGACTGTGGACGCCCGCGCTGATAGCCGCATACGACGCCCACGCGAGCGATGTCCCGGACGACAGTCTTCACCTTAGGTCAGCGGTCGATGCTCTTCGCACGTGGGACTATCGCGTAGTCAAGGAAAGTGCCGCACCTACGATCTATTGGTTCTGGCGACAGGAATACTACAAGAGGCGTCCCGAATCGTTTGGCACACATGGAGACAATGAGCTTGATGGCTACCCCAGGTCGGACGAAGAGCAGGCCGATGCGTTTGACGCCCTACAAGTGGCTGTCCAGAGGCTGACCGATCTCAACCGCAGCGGACTGCCCCTTCCCACTGCTTCACCTCTCGTCCCTTGGGGTCAGATCATCAGACTGCGGAAAGACGGCCTTGACCTTCCACTTGACGGCGGCCCTTTCGGTCAGCAAGGGCCGGAGACTTTGCGCGCCACAACCTGCCAACCCGAAAAGGACGGCATGTTTAGATTCGTGCACGGATCAGTTCTCACGACGGTCGTTCATCTGGCCGCTCCCATTGAAGTATTCTCGGTGCAGCCGTACGGCCAATCGAGCAAACCGGGTTCTTCACACAAGACGGACCAGATGAAGCTATTCTCCGAAGGAAAGATGAGAAGAGTCTGGCACGGGTGGCCGGAACTGCGGGATAATATTGAATCCGCGCGGGTCTGGGATTACGTGCCGCGCACGCGTCAGTGAATAATGCAGCATGTCGAATCAACCCAATCCCAAGATTAGGGCATGCGTCCGGTGAGTAGCATGTGTCCGTGTGCGGTTGATAGTCATGTTACTTAACCTTTGGGTGGAAGTCCAGGAGCTTGTTTAGGACCTGGCTGTGTTGTCCGTATTGGTCGATAATGCTTTCATATTCCTTTACGAGCCGTGGTGTTCGTTTGATGGCGAACGCGATCTCGTCTGTGGTCATGTTCTTTTTTCGGCATAGGACGACCTGCCTGAACGTGCCGATGTAGTTCTGAATGGCTTCGAAGGAATGGTTGGTGTCTCTGGCGACTTGCTCGACGGTGTGCTGGTCGATGAAGAGCTTGTGAATGATGATTCGTTTGTGGGTGAGCGAGGGCCCCATGTCGTGGATGGTCCCGCGCCGGGGTAGTACTTGGTTTCGCTCGATTTCCCATTGGGCCACGTATTTTCCTACGGTGCTGGGAGAGATCTTCAGCATGATGGCGACTTCGGTGTTGGTGAGCACGCCGTCTTGCTGATAGGCCTGGCTAAACAGACGGGCCGCGGCGTCACGTTTGATGTCTCGAAGCTTCTCGCCGTTGGCGCGCAGGGCGGCCTCATCGGCCAGTACAAGGTCCAGCACCACGGGGGTGAGCTTGGTGTCGGCGATGGATTTGCCGTAGGCGGGGCCGGCGTCCTTGTGCACAGCGACCCAGGGGGTTTGTCCGGGATGGAGATGGCTGGTCATTGGATAGAAGGCCCGGACCATCTCGGCGATAGTTTGGACGAGCACTCGGCGGGTGCGTTCTCCGGCGAGTTGGGGACACTCCTTTTCGAAGAAGGCAAAGAGGGCGCCTTCGAAACTTTTGAACTGTTGCGGCCCGAAGAGCCGTTGGTTTGCATCGAGATGCTTGTTCATTTGCACCTCCATGTGGCGTTTGAGCCGGTCGCGCAATTCGAGTGTTTTTTTTCGTCCTGCGCGAGGTAGAAGGCCTGGCCTACGGCCTGGATGTCCTGCATGCGTTGCGCGAGTTGGGGGCTGTCCTGATACTCGGCGCACAAGTCCAAGTAGAGCCTAACCGATACGACCGACATGCCCACGGTGAGCGCGATCTCGAAGGCGTTGAAATCCTTTTCGCGCGACAGCCACGCCACACGTTTGAACTTCTCGAGATATCCCTCGACGGACGGGACGCTGTGGCGGATGAGCCGAGCGATTTCGACCGGCTCCTTGCCCTCGATCCACTTTTCCACGGCCAAGGCGCGATGGCTCACGCCGGGACCGATGTCCTGCTGCTGACCGCGCGTGGGAAGCACAAACCCGCGCTCTTTGAGCTCTTTGATGTCGCGGCGGATCGTGCGGACGTTGCACATCAGGATTTCCGACAAGTCCTCCTGCGTCAACAGCCCGCCCTGTTCCCGCGCCTCCTCTACAAGCCGGACGATCCGGCGCTGACGGACCTCCGCGCTGATGCCCCCCTCATCCAGGAATCCCTGGAGGTCCTGCTTGTCCTCCGGGTGCAACAACGTCAGCGTCACCGAAACCTTCCGGCTTTCCGAAAGCGGCTTCCCCGGACCCTCGTCGCTGCGCACGCAACTGTACCGCATCTGACCGTCGCGAACCGGCGCCAACTCCGGATCCGAGAAATACACCTCCTCGACGCTGCTAACCAGCGCCTCCGCTTCCCACTTCGAAAGTCCCGCGCCCACCATCGCTTCGGTGAGCATCCGCGCGCTTTGGCGCTTCATCGCCATCCGCTGCGCTTGTGCATCGCGGCCGCTCGTGCTACGCTTATCCATGGCATTGCCTCCCGTATCCTAATCACAACGGAACACAATGCCACGGCGGGTCTCCAACAGGGAAACCCGCCGCTTCTCTTACTCATGGGACATATGCCCGAAACGTAG
>Ga0315274_10014349_pt1 | contig 11239 bp, 7 predicted proteins | sample YL17G02_20_MG_FD_203700 | JGI IMG/M metagenome (GOLD analysis project Ga0315274, IMG submission 203700) | Sediment microbial communities from Yellowstone Lake, YNP, Wyoming, USA - YL17G02_20 | ecosystem: Environmental > Aquatic > Freshwater > Lake > Sediment | place: USA: Wyoming | collected...
TTTAGCTTGTGTTTCTCTTGAAAGGCTTGCTGCCATTTTTGAGGTCATAATTCCTGGCCTCTGGGTTTTGCCTACATTTTCAAGCCCCACAATTTTAGACAAGTCGCCTTTTCCAGCTTTATTTATTTCCGCTGTAATCTTTTTAGCAAGATCCTTAAGCGCCCTTATATCATCGGTATCCCCGCTGGCAAGCCCCAGGATTTTAGCGATTCGATTAATCAAATCTTTAAACTGCTGCCTGAGTGTTGGCTGCAATTCATTAAACGAAAGCGTCCCTGCGGAAAGTCTTGCAATTGCTTCTACGATTAACTCATCTTTTCTGGACGCGTCATCATACCCTTTTGCGTTGGTGTAGTTTTTTTCAACCCATGCCTTAACATCAGCCAACCCTCCTTTCGGATTGATTTTAATTGCAGCCTCAATCCCTCTGTGAATCTTGTCGTACAGTGGCTTGTTGCTGTTGTGAATGATGTTCATTATCGGGTGGACAGCTTCGTGCCATATCACCGTTGTGCCGAAACCAAGATCAAACGCGTCTTTGTTGATGTAAATCTTTCCTTTCTTATCATCAAACACCCCCTCCTGGGTTCTTGACGCCGACTCGCCGTTTTCTTTTAGCATCTTGACAAACTCATCAGCGCTGAGTGTTTCAATCCCGATGCCAAACTTTTCGTAAAACGCTTTTACCTTCTCGCTAATCTCTTCACGCTCCACCTGTTCAACTTCCTTATTCACCATCCGCTGCTTTTGAGCATTTACCATCTGCTTAGCCATGTCATCCTCTCCGTCAAAGAGAAGTTTTTCATAGGTCTCCAGTTGGCGTTGGTTAAAGCTACCCACAGCATCATCGTCTGTGAATAGATTGATTTTAGCCTTTGGCTTTGCCGGCTCTTGCGGCTTCTCAGTGGTTGGCTCAGGAGTAGGTTCCACAACTGGTGCTTCCTCCACAACAGGCGCTTCCTCCGTCACCGGGGCTTCCGTAACTGGCTCTTCCGTAACAACGGCTTCTTCCTGTACATTAGATACCGGCTGCTCGATTAGGCTTGCCGGAGCGGTTATTTGAATCTTTGTTACTCCATCTTGCTTAAACCTGACGGCTCTCTCCATGTATGGCAATAATGCCTCAGGGATTTCCGCCTCAGAATTGAATGTGGCGTTAGCAAACCGGCCAGCCTTAATATCAGCAGCCACCCTTTCCTCCAGACTTTGAGCGGCAACTTCTTGGGCGGATGGGCCAGGAACTGTCGGCGTGTTATCTTCCGGGTCTGGAGTTTGTTTCTCGTCGTAAGATAGGTTGTCCTTATATTCCGAAAGGGTGTTAAGCGCGTCTGTTAGCTCGTTAGTAAAGTCCTCAATCTGGTCTGTGGTAAGGTTCCTCGAAGACGATGTGGCCATGTTGGCATATATCTTACGAAGGTCATAAATATACCTTGTCGCTTCCTTAACCTCGTCTGGAGTTACGCCCCTTTCTTTATTTGACACTGCGTCCATAACAGCAGCGTATTCAGGAGGAAGAACCGTCAATAAGGTTGGAACTTGGAATCCGGTTCTTTTCTGGCCCTGTAAAATTTCGTCGTCAGAAACTTGTACCGCTTCAGTTTCTTTCTTAGTCGTAACTTCTGGCTCAGAATTCTTAATTGCTTCAAAGCGACCAAGTATCTGCTGTAGCTTAGGATTCTGTAACTCCTCGTTTGTCTGGATGAGCGGCGTTATTTCAAATACGCCTCCATGAGTTGATTCATTTTTACTTGCCGCAGCCTGGAACTCTTTGCTATCCATTAGGCTATTCAAGTCCTCGTAGCTGTATACCTGATAGTCACCATCCGGCATTCTCACCATAACAAGTTCAGCCCCGCGCCCAGACATATACCTGGTGTAGTTTTCATAGGCTGCCGTTGTGGCTTCGCTATTACCACTGTTCTTTGCTTCCTGATATTTGTCATAAAGCACAAAAGCAGTTTGCTTAACAAGAGGGTTTTCTACTTGCTGGATTGCTTTTATCTCACTGAAGTTTTTGTAATTATCCAACTTCTGGGCCAGCACTTGGGCTCTCTTTTTGTCAATATCCCCCCTCTGAAGCATCGTGCCTAACATACCGCCAGCAAACCCTTCGCCCTTATCTTGGTATAACTTAATGAGCCATTGAACTTGGTTTTCTTTTAGTAGCGCCGGGTTGGAAACTTTTCCAAGAATGTTTTTAGCATAAAACCCGCCGGCTATCATTTGATTAACGGTTGCCCTCCCTTGCCGGTAAACAGCAGGAGCGCCTCCCATAAGCAACGAAAGCGGACCCACCTGGGCCATAGTTTTTGACGCATTTTCCAGCGTCATAGCTTTCATAACGTTTGCAAAGTTCGGATCCTTCCCTTTTAAAATTGCGTCCGCATTTGCGTTTTCGGTTATCTCTTCTATTGTCTCGCCCACGACTTCCGCGCCCGATTGAACAAGAGGCCTGGCCACACCTGTAGCATACTTACCAAGCGTACCAATAGGCATAAGAATTTTTCCAGCGTCGCTAAAATACTTTAGCCCGGTGAGTAGGTATGCCGGGTATGCGTACGTTTGAGCCAGAACTGATTGATAAGCGGCTTTTTCGGCCTTAGCAACGTCTCCAGTCTCAGTAAAAACATCTTGCTTTGCTTGCCCGGCTATCTGCATTGTGGCTCCAGTCCATTGCGGAATTGACGTAGCCAAAAGCCTGGAAAGCAATGACGTTGTGCCCATCCCCCTTGTTGCTGCTGCTACAGCAATGGTTGCGGCCATAGAAGGAAGCATTTGACCACCTTGTACGCCAACAGTATTTATGAGTTTTGTGATGCCTTCTTTATCAAAAGTGTAGTCATCCCACCCCTCAATCATCAAGTCACTGGTCTTGTTTTGGGAAGCAAGTACGTCTCCAAAATTGCCAATATTACGAAGGTTGAATAGGAAAGCCGTTGATGATATTCCTTTTCCAAGGCCATTCAGGGTGCTTGCAACAAACTGATTCCAAAAGTTTTTTTCAATGTCAGTTTTTTGAAGGTTCATCTGGCTTTTGCCTGTAACCTTTTTAAGCGCAATGTCAGAAGCCTTCCGATAGTTTTCTATAATTTTCGAGGAAGGCTTGTATTTTGTTTGAACAGCTTTCCCACTTTGATCTGCCTTTTTTTTGTACGCTTTATATATAGCATCAGCTTCAACCTTTGCCTTTCTTTGTGCACTATTGTTTAACTCGCTAACTTTTGACAGGTACTTATCAAATGATTCTGTCATTTGAGTCCCGTATTTTTTAGCAACTTGTGCGTCTATAAATTCCTCTCTTACCTTTTTAGACTCTGGGGAGTTAAGCATTTTGTTCGCCTCTTCCGCAGATAGTTTGCCTTCATTTACAAGGGCCTGTAATGGGTCAAAAGTTTTTTTGTCATAGATATCTATGGCCGACTTAATCTCCGCGTCGTTTTTAATTGTTTCCTGGAGACCTCCAATGGTTGTTTTATAAGCAGTAGATTCAAATTCAATATCCTTGTCTCTTTGCTTTATTATATCTGCCTCCTTGATGTTATACTCAATCTGAGCTTTTTTTTGAGAAACAGCAGGTGCCGATCCTTGCTCCAACTCTTTCTGCATGGACTGAGTGAGCGTAAGTCCTCCACTTAATTTCTTAAATTCCGCATCCAGCTCCTGCTTATACTCTGGCTCCATTTTAGTCCAACTCATTTGCTGAGTTAGTTTGTCTTTCATGAGTTTGTAGGTATACTGACCTACAGGGATGCCCATTTTTTCAGCAAGCTTATTGGTTTTAGCAACAACAAACTCTTCCTTAGGAACTTCAAACCCAGACCCGTCTTTCATAAACGCTTCTGGTGGAGCGCTCTTAGCTTCTTCCGTGGCCCACTCCGTCATCCTATCATCGAACTGTAAAGACTTCTGTTCGTAATCGGCTTTAGTTGAGTTTAAAATTATTTCGCTACTTCCAATCGCGTTATCATATTCTTTAATTTTTTCCGCCTGAACAGTTGGTGCCACGCCATTTTTCTTTGCCCAATCTAAATAATCAGACTTTCCTTTCTTGGCACTTTCAAGTGTCTGTGTAGCCTCAACTCTTTTTGTTACAAGTGGATCGTATTGCTTGCCAAATTGAATAGCAGCCGATTCGAATTTTGTTGTTGGCTCAGTTATTTCACCAGCTTTCTGGTCCTTATATCCTCTGGTTACAGGAGTTGCCTGAACACCCTGAACCAATCCCTTTGTAAAATTGTATGCGGCAGTTACTGGCGCCGTAATCATGTCTACCCCTTTCCCAATTCCTGAAAGAATTTTTGAGGCTGTTGACGTCTTGTCCTCTCCAATTTTTTCGTAGGCAATTCTGGAGCTCCCGGTCTTCGGGGCTGCTTCACCCGGCGTAACCGGGGCGTTAACGTATGTGTTCAGGAACTCGTTCCTATTGTTGGTCATTTTAAGACCCCTTAGCTCCTGGAATAAAGCTTCCTGAGCAGTTTTATCTGTAGTCAGTTTCTTTTCAAACTCGTCAAATTGATACTGCTTAAAATACTCACTTACGTTAGGGTCTTTGTGAGTGGTAAGCGCGGTGTATAATTTTTTCCGTGGATTTTCGTCTGCTACAATCATGTTCTTTTAAAATCTATTGGAAAACTTAGCCTTCATCTTTTTGAGCGTACTCTTTTTCGCAGCATCATACGTGTTCTTCTGCCCGGACAATATTTTAGAGGCTAACACCTTCCACCCTGGCAGTCCCTCCTCAATAAATATTTGGTCTCCGGTGGTGTAAGGCCCGCCCAAGCCTGTGCTTGCTGCCCCATAAATACTCGGTGCGCCAGCAGTTTTTAATTGTAAAGTACTTTTGGTTCCATAAACACCCGCGACAAACTCAACGTCAGACGCCCTTGTTTTGCCGTAGTCTTTCGGGTCAATATACTTTCCTGTAGATTTGCTTTTAGCGGCCCATCCAATTGACGGAGACAAAAGTTTTGCACCAGCATCTGACAACGGCTCAGTTGTATTAGTAGCTGTGTTTAGATAGGTGGTGTTCTGAGGGATGTCAATTTGGAATGCTGTTCCGGTTGGCGCCGCAAATCCATAAACAGGTACTGTTGAGTTATTAGCAAGCCTTCTGTCTTCAATTCCTCCCGTGTATTTTCTGTACGGGTTAGAAGCACCACCTCCTCCTCCTGCTGCTCTGGCCTCATCGTATCCGACGCCATATTTTTTAGTCTTATACGCCCGTCCAGCTTCATCGTAAAACTGCTTTGTGGCCGACTCAAGAGCTTTTGCTTTCTTCTCTTCGTCTGGTAAAAAGGCGTTTTGAGGATCGGCCTCAAGCACTTTTGCTTTACTTGCAATCCAATTGTTCTTTAACTTTTCTCGGTTAGGATCTGCACTAATGTACATTTCGGCTGCGGGGATATTTACATTCTGAGCCGTAATTATTTCGGCCCCCGTTACGGGGTCTTTCTCCTTACCTACGTTAAAAATATCCCAATACTCAAAGTCTTCGGTTTTATTACCGGACTCTATTTTTACCTTGCTCGGCTTTTTGCCCTTTAGGGCATTGTCCATTATTTTGGCAGGGCTGATGTTTCGAAAATCACCCGTAGCATACGCCGTAAATCCTTCCAGGTGTGGGGACGCAAAAAACTTATCAGAATCTGTTGAATTTAGCCCTTGGTCAACATATGCCTGTATAAGGCCGGAATTAGCTCCAACAACGCCTTGTTCTTGCAATTCTTTTGCTCGTTGTTCTAAAAGTTTGCTATTAAATGCTTGGTTAACGTCTTCGCTATCAATTTGAGAAATGCCGGCTCGAGAATTGGTGTTTATCTGACCCTGGGTAAGTTTTCCCTCCCCAACGTCTTTTACCATTTGCCCAACAAAGGCCTCTCTTTTTTTATCAATATACTTGCTAAAATAGCCTCCTTTTGGAGACGGGATATCTGGCATTGAAATCTTACCGGCATCTTGTTGTTGCTTGTATTGCAATTCCATTTGGCGCTTCTGCCTCGCGGCCTCTAACGAAGCGGCTCTTTCTTGCCTACGGGCATAGTTATCAAGATACGGCAGTATCTCATTTTTGATATTAGGGAGCCCTATTGTGCCTGCTGTTTCTTCCATGTTTTATGCGTGCCTATAGCCTCTAATCCTCTCCAATGTTTTGACAATTGTCGGAATATTAGTGCGGTATTTGCTTTGAAGGGCAAAAAGATAAGCCTTCTCGTATTCCAACTTACTTACCTGCCACCTACTGTCGCCTTTGTAAAAATAGTACCAATAGTTAAGCCAATGCTTCATTGGCATTATAAACCACGGGTGTATACAGGTTTCTTCTGACGGCGTTATGCAGTTTGCATAATACCTCAAGGTGATGTTCCTATAGCGAAACGTTGGGCTGGTAATTATTATCCTTTTTGCAGGATCGATCTGGATATCTCCATAGTCTCCGCCGTTACCATAAGCGTCAATAGCGCCATTTGTAGCCCAACTCATTCCAGCCCCGTACAATCCGCCCCAGTACCAAATATTATCGTTTGAACTCCCGTCAATAATTGGCGGGATGTTTGGCTGCTTCTTATGGGTGGTTAGCCTATTATTGATAGCCAGCCCTTTTACGTAGTGGCCAATTTGCGTACCTACACTTATGTAGTCATAATAGTCCCCGGGGAGACGAACTACGTTATAGCCCGGAACATCAATTGGAATAAACACCACTTTATCGCGGTCTGGAATCAATGTGTTAACGTCCTTCTGCATATCCCGGACAAAGTCAAGCGCCCAGGATAGGAAGTCAAACTGCATATTGGCTGGAGCCTTAAGCTCCTCCATCTTTGTTCCAACTATACTTTGGACATTATCTGTAAGCATTTTTTATAGCTGGTTAGGGTTTCCGTCCGTGTCCATGTCAGGCTTTCTTCCAAATCTCTGCATCATAAGAGGCATCACTTGGCTAACTATTAGCATCACATGGGCGTCATTAAGCGTGGCCTCGTTCGCCACCGCCTGGGTGACATTTATCTGGCTAATTTTAATCTGGTTGTTACAGGCCGGCAAGATGTAAATAGTTTGCGCTTCGGTACTATAAAAATAATCCCCGGCAAATTTTATCGTGGATCCGCCCCGAATATTCTCGTAATTCTCGAAGGAAATAAAAGCAAGCTGCCTTTTCCCTTTGTAGTCCTTATCGGCAACACTCACTCTAACAACGCCTCGGTTCTTAGGAAGTGGAAGGAAGTTATCAACCAATGGGGCTTTGTAATACCCAACAAGATCGTTTGCCGCCGGCGCACTAATTGGCAGGGTGATGGTTACAAGCCACTGACCGTTTACGGTGCTTTGAGCCTCGGCCTTGTAGTTCTCAAAGTACTCCTGACGACCTATAGCTGCATGAGCCTCTTTAACCCACGCTTCCACCTCCCGGACGTCAATTCCTTCAGTGGTGGGCCTGCCTGCCGTAAACAGCAGGACAATCTGGTTGGCTATGTAGTTGTAATCCATATTATAAAATCTTATCGTTCATTGCGTTTCCGGATTGAACCAGAACACCATTTGAAAGATTGAAGCCAAGATTGGCAACTGTTCCATAAACCATATTGTCCAACTTATCAATCGACCAATCAATATTGCCCCCAGTTGGTATAATAATGTTCGGAATCGGTCCATCGTTTGGAGTAGCAGCGTCAAAGGTAAATTCTACTTGATTTGGAAGTGTTAAAACCCTTGCTCTGTAAGATTTGATTAAATCGGTTGGAAAGCACTCGTAAGTCAATGCAGACATCATTCTTCCCAATGGTCGTGTCTGAACCGGGGGAACTACGGGGTTGTGCTTCATCATCAAATACTGATTATCGGGCACAATGTTTACAGGATAGAACTCTGTTGGGTTATCTAAGTAGGACACTTCAAGAGAAAGGACTATATCAATATCTCTGTTAATTGCATTCTGGGTGTTAACCAGCACCCCATTCGAAACAACAGCGTATTTTGTTGCAGCTTGCACGGGTATATCAACCACGTAATACAATTCCGAGATAGCATCTGCCGTAACATTTGTTTCTCCTGGGTTTATAGCCGCTGACGGTCTTCCTGGCGCATATTGTGCCAAGTTTCCTCTTAAACGCTTATATAAATCAAGCTGAGCTACATTGATGGCATTCTGTATTTCCTCTGCGCTCTTGTAGTACCCGGATGCATTCAGGTACGTTATTACGGTGGTGATAAGCTGCTCAAGCATAGTGGGTGCAAGATACATTTTTTAGAGAAAAGAATGATTGCAATTTTTTGCCCAGGGTAGTTTTGTTGGACAATTGTTTTACATTTGGGGCATGAATAACGCAATAGCAATCCCTGCTGAAATTAAAAATGATGAGTTGTATGAAAATATTATACAAACGATTCATATGTTTTCCTCCGAAATAAAAACCGTGCTTGAGGTTGGGGCATCAAGTGGCGATGGGAGTACAGAGGCCCTTGCGTTAGGAATGTCCAGCTTGGATAAAAAAACTTTATACACCATTGAGGCAAGCCCCGTGCGATTTAAAAATCTCAAGGAGCGATACAAAAGGGTTAGTTGGGTGAAGCCAATAAACGGTTCTTCTGTTCATCTTAATGAGTATATGACAAAAGGTTCTGTAATGCTTTTTCACAATCTTATACCAACACAACTTAATGAATATCCGTTGGAAACGGTTTTTGATTGGTATGACAAAGAGTTAACCGCAATCAAATACTGGAATATACCCACCGGAGTAATGGAGAAGATAAAGCCCGACTTGGCTCTTCTTGATGGTTCTCCATTCACAGGATATGCTGAGTACCTAAAGGTTGCCGGGGCTAAAATTATTATTCTTGATGACATCCTTGATATCAAGCACTACTATTCCCATCAAGCTTTAAGAAACAACAATAACTACGAATGCCTGTTCTGCAATCTTACTTTGCGGAATGGGTATTCAATTTGGGTGAGAAAGGATATATTATGAAAATAAACATTGCCATTTCGGCCTACAACAGGCCAGAATATTCAAGACGATCTCTCGCTGCTATTTTAGGAGCAAAGGGCTATTCTCCAGAAAAATACCCCATTTTTTGCTCCATAGACTGCGATGAATATGGAGAAACAAGCAATGAAATATTTGCCATCTATGCTAAAGAAGGGTTTACCCATAGCGTAACGACAAAGAAATTAGGGTGCAATTACAATATAAAACGGGCTTTAGAGATTGCTTGGGAAGACGGCCCGGATTTTGTTTTGTTGATTGAGGACGATGTTATTATTTCTGATGACGCCCTGCTTTACATTGAATGGGCGGCAAAGAAATACAAAGACGACCGATCTGTTCGCACAATTGGTTTATGGGGACACGACAAACAGCCAGGTTTACCACTGTCAGAAAAAGATCATGGCAAAGTAATGCGCCAAAACTATTTCAGCTGCTGGGGCTGGGGGACATGGAAAGACAGGTGGGAGGAGATGGAAGAAAAATGGACAACCGGAGACGACTCTCACGATACTTCCTGGGATGTTGTTATTAGTAAAAGTCTTGGAGGCAGAATGGAAATACTGCCTGCTGTATCCCGTGCCTACAATTGCGGTGAACACGGCGGCACTCACAGAGGGAGAGCATGGCCCGGGATGGTGGCTTCTGGATTGATTGACCCTGATGAGGAAATAGAGTATTGGGAGCATAAGCTTAAACCGCTTGACAAAGAATGGCCTGTGTATGTTATTCTTGGCCGATTTGGGGATATTTACATGGTATGCAAGCAACTAAAACAGCCGTCAATTATCTGTTGTATGCCCCAGTTTGCAAAAATTGTTTATCAGTTATTTCCAGAACACCAAGTCTTTGAGGTTCCAAAAGATTGCGAGGGGGATCCTGTCAAAGCAAAATCTATTTGTAATAATAAATGGCCCAACAAAAGCGTAACGCTTTGCCAACAAGATGGGCAAGATCCAAAACTTGTACTTCCATACAGAAACTTTCAAGCATTTCAAGAATATCATGCAAAACTTTAAAAAAGCCATTATAGCCCTTGATGGCAGTTCAAGCAAAATTGATAACAAATCCATTCTTATAAACATCAGGTATGCGCTAAACGCTCTTCACATTCCGTTTGAAGTGTACAAGTCTCATACGGATGGTTTTATTAAGCTTCGTGACGATATGAATCAGGAGGATACCCTTTACATCGTAAACGACAGCCTACAGTTCCATTTGTGCGACAAGCCCAATATTCTAATTGCAAGAAGTGTTCCCTGGGTCCAGGCAACTCCTAAGCCCACAACAATAGGAATTTTTTGCCAGGAAATGGTTGCTTTTGAATCATCTCAACTTATTGCCTGCATCTCCCGGAACACTCCCGTAAGGCAACACTACGATCTGAATGCTGCCACTACATACATTCTCGTCAATGAGTATCAAACAAAAGAAACCCACACAATGGGTAGATATGGGTTGGCTGCTTTTAGTTGGAGCAAAATGATGACAAACGATGTTCATGCGACACTACTCTTGCATTCATCCAACGACTGGCCATTGGTTAATGATATGCTTCAAGACGGGGTGAGCTGTTTCTCACATCCCGATGATCTTCTTGTAATAATTAACCGGGACATTTGTTTGGTGGAGGAGGCCACTGCCATTATTCGAAACTATATGGATACCCATAATATTGATGCTTGCTTTGCGAAACGTGTTGATTGTTTTTCGGATGGGGCATTAAAGTTTAAGGACATTTGCAATTTGCCAGAATATGAAGGAATAGACCTATTTGTTTTTCGCCCTAATGCAGCTTGTATATCAGAACTTATAAATATACCTCTTAAGCTTGGCAGGGTGGCATGGGATAATTTCTGGGCGGACCGGATAAAGAACAAACTTCCTTACAATGTTTGTCACCACCTTCCACATAACCCCGAATGGACAACTGCTTCCGGATTTGATGACAATAAGCATAACATGGCTTTAATCAGTGAACACTCAAAGCCCGGATATATGGGATCTGAATTGTACGATAGCTACTTTAAAGATGTTAAATAAAACACAAATAGCCGCCCTCTTGTGAAAGGCGGCACACGCTCGATGACGTAATTAAAATATTAGCTTACAGTGGAGGCCCCGGCAGCGGTGGTTATATTAGTAACGCTATGCTTTACAGCAGCCTTACCAATACCATTGTTTCCATTAACATAATCAAATGTACTGGAAGCAGTTGTGCCAACTCTGGAAGCAAGAGTTCCCCAAATAAT
>Ga0315274_10014350_pt1 | contig 11239 bp, 25 predicted proteins | sample YL17G02_20_MG_FD_203700 | JGI IMG/M metagenome (GOLD analysis project Ga0315274, IMG submission 203700) | Sediment microbial communities from Yellowstone Lake, YNP, Wyoming, USA - YL17G02_20 | ecosystem: Environmental > Aquatic > Freshwater > Lake > Sediment | place: USA: Wyoming | collected...
ATAATTTTTCCAATGGATTATTATTACCAATTATTTTAGTGATCTCTAGCATTAACAGGATTCAACAAGAGAGTATTTTATGGACAGATTCCTTGAGTCAATAGTCGACAGAATAATTGAAGAAATTGGTGAGACAGTTGTTGATGAAGAATCCAGAGATAATATTATGTTAAAAATTATTGAAATTTCTTCAAGAATAGATTCTTTTAACGTCGATGATATTGTTGATGAATTTTTCAATAACTGTTCAGATGTTCATATTCACAATATAATATAGAAGAATAAAAATGTATCAAATTGGACAACAGATTGCTTATATTCCTCCACATGCAAAAGGTGATGTAAATCATCCTGATACAATTTTTGGTTTTGTTTATAGTCTTGCTTTCGATACTGCTGAAGTATTTTGCAGATTTTGGAATAAATCTATTTTTTCTTCTTATGATAATTTTAATGGTTTGTCGTCATATATTAAGTATTTACGAACTAGAAACAATAGTGAAAAATGTAAAACAGAATATATAAAACAATTTGATTGTTTTCCACAAAAATATATTGATGATCTTGTATCATTTCTTAATACAGAAGAAAACACATGAAAAGAAAAACTATGAAAAGATATATAAATAGAGATATTGTATTCGGAGTTGATGGTTATGGCATTTTCAATCTAAAAAAAGGACAAGAAATAACTATCATTAACAAAGACATCTACGGAAGAGTCAAACTGGACATAGACGGTAAAACTGCTCTTATCTTTACTGTTATGTTAGAATCAATATCTTCAGAAAAAGAACCACTATGAAGAAAAAGAAAACTATTAAGAAACTGAGAGAAGTTGACAAACAAATTAAAGTTTTTAAGTCTGAATTCAAAAAAGCAAAACTGTCTTTCGATTCGATTGATGATAAAGATGGTGTTTTAGCTAGATATTATGAAAACCGTATGAAAAAAGCACAAAAACAATTAGAGAAAAGAAAAGACATGTAAATTTTGTTAAAACAAAAGATTTGAATGATATATTGAAAAAGTATAATTTATATGTGAGAGAGGTTAAAAATGAAAGAAGAAGACGTTAAAACTTTAGTTGAAGAATACCAGTGTCCAGGTTGTGGCAATGGTCCCTATCCTAAATGTTTTGAAAAAGGCATTGGAGAAGGCTGTAAAAACCACTGTGTAGGAACATCCCTTGGACTGGATATGAAGTTTGCGTTAGGATTGCCGAAAGGTTTTTGTCGAAGTTATCAAAAATCAAAGGACTTTGTTTTTATTTTTGAGTCACTTGAACAGAAAATGAACATTTTGGTGAATATGATAAATTTAATGTAGCTGCTTGGAAATATTTGGATGAAAATGGTAATACGTTAATCCGATGTTATCAACCGCGACTTAATAATGGGGTGGTCCATATTATTAAAGGAAATGTTATTGACCAAGCTGATGCGATGTATGCACCAACAGAAGCAGAATTAGAGGCTATGGATTAATTATGCATGACGATAATTGTGGAAAATGTGATAATTGTGGATACAAACTAACGTATATGAATTCTCTTCGTTCTGATACTGAAGAAACGAAAATTTATAAGTGTTTGATGTGTGGAAAATACTTTAGAATTAAGAACATTATTCAAAAGGAAACATAATGGATCTGAAATATTTGATTGGAGATGCTGCGAATCCAATTCATAAGCCTGCAATTATTGCGCATTGTTGTAATGATATTGGAGGATGGGGAAGAGGTTTTGTTTTAGCATTAAGCAAAAAATATCCTACAGCTGAAATATCATATCGAGACTGGTTTAAAACTGGAACTCCAGTACTTGGAGATGTTCAGTTTGTCCAAGTAACACCCGATATTTGTGTTGCAAATATGATTGCTCAACACGATGTTAAATGGAACGGGAATATTCCTCCGATTCGTTATTTTGCTCTTAACAAATGTTTTGAGCAAGTGTATGAAAAAGCTTTTGATGAAAAGTTGACAGTATCAATGCCGAGATTAGGAGCTGCATTGGCAGGAGGATCATGGCACGAAGTAGAAAAGATAATAAAAGTTCAAATGACTGTTGATTCATATGTTTATACATTAGAACAGCAAAAGAATGAATGGCCAGGAACAATTTATACAGTATGAAAATTGATGATGCAATAAAAATTGCAAAAGAAAATGTAACTGATGTTTATGCTTTGACGTATTTAAATGCGATGCCAAAAGCTATAGAAATGTATGGTACAGCAGGACTTCAAAATCAATTGGAATATGCATTGGGGAATATGGGATCGTGGAAAGGATCGCTTGCGAGAGAAGTTAAAAAAACGATGAAAACATGGATTTTAAGAAAATTATGAGGTGCGGATGGAAACTGAATTATACTTTAAGGGTGCTCAACCCTTACGGTGTGAATGGTGAACAAATAATTCAGATCTATGCATTCGCACCTCATTTTTTTTTAGAAAGCAGATAGAATAGAAAATGGACGAGAAAGAGTCAGAATTATCAAAATTACTACAAACTACAAAAGGCAAACAAGCATTGTCTAATTCAATTCATGAATATATTGAGAACGAAAATAGACCTCATCATTTGAAAATTATACCAGATGCATACTTTTCAAACGATAAGAAAATGAAAGATTGAAAATATGGCTGTCATCTTTTATAAGAAAAAAAGAAAAATCGTTCGCTATACAAAAGCTGATAAAAAACTTGTTATTACATTGGGTAAACGTTTTTTTAATGGAACATTTATTGATTGGAAATCAGCAAAACAAACTCCTGAATTCAAGAAATGTTGGTTTGCCAAAGTCATAGCTGATCAACCCAAAGGTTTATCCCGTCTGTATTATCATTTTGCAAAAAGAAAACCTTATCCAACTTCGATTATCAAGACTCGGAAAGAAAGAGACAAAGCATATAGAAACCTTAAAAAGAAAATCTATAACGATATTCCAATGGATAAAAAACCTGATCCAAAATCAGTATTTACTAAAAAAGACTGGAAAATAATAAATAGTCTTGCTGATAAGTATAGATTGACTTGTTTCATTAATTGGAAATTGCTTTCTCAAGATAAACTTTTCAAGAAATTACCGATTCAGGACATAATATATTTAAGAAAATGGTATAATGTTAGAATAAGAAATAATAGAAAAGATGTTTTGAAATATCGAAGAAAAAAAGCTTTGGAATACAAAACATTGAATAAAGATCGTTATCGGGAACTGACACGTAAAAGAGCAAGAACAAAAGTATTAGTTGTTAATACTTATTTAAGGGACTTAGCAATGAAACACGGAAGATATATCAAAGATAAGGAATAATTATGCCTAAAATTAGGACTTTGTCAGTTGTAACAAAAGTATCTTTTTATTTCAATGACAACGACGATATAACAGATTCGTTAAAAGAATCAGCACAAGTTCAAATAGAGCAATCTATGCGTAATGGATTTGAAAGTGGAAGTCTTAAAGAAGGCGGATGGTGGCAAGTAGCAGGTATTTGACGAAAATGAAAAATTATTCTGAAATAATGGTTGGAATAGGTGTGATGATAATTGACAAAAACAAAATATTGTTAGGAAAACGAATTGGTAGCCATGGAGCTGGAGAATGGAGTTTACCGGGTGGTCATTTAGAAAAGAATGAATCGTTTGAAGATTGTTGTAGAAGGGAAGTAAAAGAAGAAACAAATCTAGACTTAATATCAGTTGAGAAGATAACGTTTACAAATGATATATTTGAAGAGAATAATAAACATTATGTAACGTTATTTTTTAAGGCTGTTGACGTAGAAAAGATCGATTTAAGTAAATTGGAGTTAAAAGAACCTGATAAATGTGAAGAATGGATATGGTTTGAAATGAATAATTTACCTAATCCATTGTTTGCTCCATTAAAAAAGTTGTTACAATAAAAAGGAGAAGAAAATGGAAGATTTTATTCGTCTAAACTTAAATTCATTGATTGGAGGTTTTGGATTCGTACTTATATTATCTCTTGCTTATTTTTATGTCATAACAGTGAAAGTAGCAGATAAACAAATCAAAAGATATGTTACCTATGTATTTTTAGCTGCTGTCTGTATCATATTATTTGCATCTGTTTTATCTATTACTCATCAGTTATCCGTGAATCAATTGCCAAAAAGCACCATTGACAAAAGCTATTTGGATGAAAAACAAGATTCATATAAAACCCGTGTACTTAAAGAATCGGAGACAAAATGAAAAATATTGTTATTTGTATTATTGCGTTGTTGTTAGTTAGTTGTTCAAATGATATTCGAAATATTCCTGCTGGGTATATTGGGAAAAAGCTTACACCGTCTGGATGGGATAAAAATATTCTTGAAGCCGGACAAGTCGATATTGGTACATCTAGTTGGAGTGGATCATATACTTCATTAGTTATTCTTGAGGCTACATCAATTTCATTAAAAGAATCTTTTGGTCAAGCGAAGAAACAAGGTGATGAAGATGATAGGATTATTATTGGTAAAACTCCAGTAACTGTTGATGTATATGTACGAATGAGAATACCTTCTGAAAAAGAAAAAAGAAATGCAATATTCGCTCAAATAACTCCTGTTAATATTCGTGATAGAGAAAGTAAAATATCAGTACAGGCTATATATGAACAATTTGCAAAAATGGATATACGATCTGGTATACGTGAAGTACTTCAAAAAGAAACAACTGTTGATACTATTACAAGAAATCTTGAAAAATTTAATTCTATGCTTGGAGCAATGACTATTAAATATTTTGAGAAAAGTGGTGTACCATTAGATGTACAAAATGTAACGATTTCAAATGTCAAAGTAGACGCTTCTGTTTGGGAAGCAGAAAACAAGTTAGCTGCAGCAGCAACAAATGTAAGAGCAATCGATATGGAAGGAGCAGCATTACGAAGAAATCCTGAATATTTAATGAAAATGAAATGGGAAGCAGTTACAAGTGGAAAAACTGTGATTCTAAACGAAGGAAATGTGCCAGTAGTTCTTCCAATTATGAACATTTTATTGTCAATTATTCTGGTCATTATAATAACAATGGTTTTTATTAACATTTTAATGAATTTTTATATAGGTGAAAAAATACTAAAAGATCTTGAAGTTCAAAAAAAATTATATGAAATATTATCTAAGGACGAGACATGAAAAAAATTATAGTAAATGGTTATGATTTAGCAACTAATGAACCAGTCCAATTTCATTTACCCACACACATAATGATAAGAATCAGAGAACAAATGCTACAAAAACCTACTAGATTTCAAAAAATAATTCTATGGATAATGAAACTATTCAAACAAGAATTAAACAGGTCGTTAACAATATCATTTGACAAAAAAACATACAAGATTGAAACTTCATCTTAAACCATAAGAAGATAAAAAATATGAAGTGGAAAAAAGAATACATACAAAAACTGATAAAAAGATATAAATATACGGCTGTCATTGCTAAACAACTTGGTTTATCAAGACAACGTGTTTATGATATTGTTAAATACTATGGACTTCATTGTGAAAAAGGATATAATCGCAGCAATGCAGTAAAAAACGCATTAAAAGAAAGACTTAAAAAAATAAAAGCTAGAAATAAAGAAATTGTTGAATTTTATAAAAAAGGATACTCTCGAGAAAAATTAGCAAAAAAATATCATGTTGGACCAAAAGTTATTTATCGTTGTATAAGACACATATTAAAAAAAGAAAACGATGAATCTATAAAAGATCGTGATAAAACGATCATATTTCTTTACTCACATGGAAAAAAACAAATTGATATTGCTAAGTATATGGATCTTACACAATGCACTGTTTGTACTATTCTCAATAAAAACGGTATTAGAAAGAAACTCACAAGAAAATGAATACTAAAGTTATTTATCCATTATCTGCTGATCCAATCACATTTGGTCATATAAATATCGTCGAACGTGCTCTCAATGTTTTTGATAAAATAATAGTTGCTATTGGAAACAACAGCAAAAAGAAATATACTTTTGATCTTATTGAACGTACTGAAATGGCAAAAAATGCATTTAATCATTTAAAAGAAAGAATATCAGTCGTATCTTTTGAAGGTCTTTTAATCGATTTTGCAGCTAGTCAAGACGTTCATGTTATTTTACGAGGTATCAGAAATAGTGTTATTGATTATGATTTTGAATCTCTATTAAATCAAGTCAATTATAATCTTGATAAAAATATAGAAACATACATTCTTTTTTCTGATCCAAAACTATCTCATATAAGCTCTAGCGTTGTTAAAGAATTGACTCAAGCAGGATCTTTGGATATTCATAAATATGTTCCGTTTTATGTAAAAAAGAATCTTGAAGACACTTTGTTAAAACAAAGACGAATTGGAATAACTGGAGAAATAGGAGCTGGTAAAAGTTTTGTAACAGAAACGTTTATGAAATATTTTAAAAAGATGGAGATACAATGTCATAATATAGATTTAGATTCTATTGGAAAACATATTCTTACAGAAGATACTTCTCCATTATCAATACGAACCAGGAAATCTGTCAGTGATTTATTGAATTTAGGCAGTGGAAGTGATCCTGTTGATATTCGAAAAATGAATATTTGGGGAAATCCAGATTTATTGAAAAAGTTTAACGAAATTATGACCCAACCTTTTTTAGTTGCAATAGCATCTAGATTAAGAAACTTAGAAGGATTCGTTTTTATCAATTCTGCTTTACTTATTGATCAGGATATCTCTTTTATATGTAATAATGAAGTGATATTAGTGCATGCTGATGAAAATGAAAGACGATCAAGGTTAAAGCACAGAGGATATTCTGAAAAAGAAATTAAAAACAGAATGAATTCTCAATATAGTTCAGAATTTAAAAAAGAACTTTTAACTAAAAGAATAGAAGAAAGTCACCATGGATGGATTTTAGAATTCGATAACACGAAAACAACAACATGTGATATTGAACTATTCATTAAAAAAGAATTTACAAGAGGAATATGACTAATTTAATAAGCAATTCTGGTATTTATTTATCTGAACTTTCAACATTTTACCATTCTTCTATAGCTTCAAAAGGTAATAGTAACATATTTCTAGCTTGTGGAGATAGTAAAAACAACGTTCAAATAAAAAGTTGTTTCAATATCGATAGTCCCAATCCTTTCATAATAAAAAAGAATATAAAAATTTGTAAAAAAACTTTTAAAGATCTTGAGGCATTAAATCAAAAATTAGAACGTGACATTAATATCGAAAAAGACAAAATATTTTTGTCACTATTAAGAGCTTCATCACAAACTCATGACGTTTTTAAATATAAAAAATTTAGCTATGATATATTGGGTGAAATGATAAGTCAGTTAATACAATGGGACAATTTACCTTCTTATTTAATCGTGTCAAACAAAGTATGGAAAGACATAATAAACTTTCCTCATAAAAAGATTGTAAAAGGATCAGAAATAAAAAGAGGAAAAGCACTAAGTTCGTTTAATAATGCAGAAACTGGCATAATAGGTTATTTTGATATATGGAACCAATCAATACTTATAATAAGCGACTTTCAGTACAGAAAATCTGTTTTAAAGAATAATGAATGCTTTTTAATTGGGAAATCACAATGGGGATGTTATTATGAAAGTTTTTATGTAGATCCAACTTCGTATGAATACAAAATCATTATTATAGTAAAAAAACCTCAATCAATAATTTATGGATCGTCTGGTCTTTAAATTCCATTCTTTATGGTTATATATTGGAAACATTTAATTCGATTCTAAAAAGTCTGCTCTGATCTTAGAAAGATAAAATTTATGAAAGAAATAACTGCAATAACTGTTGGAGAACTTAAAGAAAAACTCAAAAACTATGATGATAATTTAATAGTTACAGTTATGCGTGATGCAAACTGTGATTTATATCCTATTACAGCTGAAAATTGGAAAGAATACCCAGCTGAAGAAGTATATTTCCCTAATGATACAGTATCAAATGAATTCAAACCTGCATTAAGGATATCATTAATTTAATGAAAAACAAACTAGATCAAGATATAGAACGCAAACGTTTAACAAAAGAAAATTGCAAAATTGCAAATTTTCCATTAATATCTGACTCTTTATCTGGATGCAACGGATTGTTCATTTTTCCCAGACCATCAAAAGAATTCCTTATATGTTTAGTATCAAATCAATTATGTTGGGATCATGTCAGTATCAGTATAAATGATGAAAAAAAGAAATTTTCTAGACTTCCAACATGGGAAGAAATGAACTTTGTTAAACGAGCCTTTTGGGAAGATGACGAAACTGTAGTACAATTTCATCCTAAAAAATCCCAATATGTTAATATAGGACAAGTCTTACATTTATGGAAAAAACAAAATACTGAATATGAATTACCACCAGCAGAATTAATTTAAGGAGATAAAAAAATGACAGACAGAGACAATTTACCCGCTTGTTTAATTATAAAATCAGATATCGTTTTTGACGATGTCTTCAAAATAAAAGAAATTCAATATATTCATGAAAAATATGATGGTACAACAAGCGGACTTATTCGCAAACTCAGTTTTGAAAGAGGTGATTCAGTTGCGGCGCTTGTTTATAATAAATCAACAAGGTCTTTTTTATTTACTGAACAACTTCGTATCTCAACATATGAAAAAGGACCAAGCAGATTGATTGAAATAGTTGCTGGTCGTCTCGAATCGTCTGAAGATCCCAAAGAAGGAATAATTAGAGAACTAGAAGAAGAACTTGGATATAAACCATTGAGTATTATAGAAGTAGACACTTTTTATGTATCACCCGGTGGATCGTCAGAACGAATCATTTTATTTTATATAGAAGTTGATGAAACTACAAAAATTTCATCAGGTGGAGGTTTAATCTCAGAAAATGAAGATATCAAAATCATAGAAATATCAAAAGATAAAATCTTTGAAACAAAATTTTATGACGCAAAAACAATAATTGGCGTCTCTTTTTTTGAAAGAAAAGGAAATAAATATGCTTGAAAGTACCATCACAGATCCAACATCTTTTAAACGTTTTACTGGCACAGTATCATTTAAATACAAATCCATTGAAAAAAAAGACGAAGTTTCTTGCTTAACAAAAGAAATCATTAAAAGAATCTACCCACAAAAAACAGAATATGCTTGGACTTACAGATGGCCTGAACCCTCAAGAACAACCGGTGCTTATACTCTATACACAGCACAAATCATTTTAGAAAACGGAATTACTCGTGGCTCTTATGAATCAGATTGCAACACTTTGGGAACAAAAAGTTTAATATGCACAGGAATTGAAGAAAAAGAAAATTCATTAATAATTCAAGGCGAATGGTATGAAAACACTTACATATACGATTTCAAACTAGAAGCTCTTGAAAAAAATTTAAAGAAAAGGTGGGATATATGATAATGGAGCAATTAAAATTTTAGAGAAAGTATTTTTAAAATGAATGATATTTCTGATGAAGATATGAAATTTATGATAGATCTTAGTAAAGAAGTCAACGGAAATGATCCTGTAAAAATAGCAAAAGGTGTTAAAAACATCATAGATTATAATGAAATGGTTTCAAATCTCTAAATCATGACTCTTTTAACCAGAGAACAATTTAAATCAGAAGTCTTTAAAAGAGACGAATTTAAATGTGTCATCTGCAAAAAAGAAGCAATTGATGCCCACCACATCATTGACAGATCCCTATGGGATAACCAAGGCTATTATCTAAATAACGGAGTAAGTCTTTGCGCAACTCACCATCTAGATGCAGAAAAAACATTAATATCATGCGAAGAACTAAGAACAGCAGCAAATATTCAAAACATTTGCTATCCTGAACATTTTTATATTGATGAAAAATATGATCATTGGGGAAATATTGTATTATCTTCTGGAATGCGTACTAAAGGTGAATTATTCTTCTATGAAAATGTCCAAAAAATATTAAAAGAAGCAAACCTCTTAAACATCTTTCTCAAATATATAAAATATCCAAGAACTTACCATTTACCTGATTCACCTAATTTAGGATCAGATGACAAAAAACATCCAAATATTGATTTTTTTAAAGATAAACATGTAACAGCATCTATAAAAATGGATGGTGAATGTACGACAATGTACGATGATTATATCCATGCTAGATCTTTAAGTTCAACTCACCATGAATCCAGATCTTGGATAAAAGCTTTTCATAATCAAATCAAACAAGACATTTTCCCAAATTATAGAATTTGCGGAGAAAACCTATACGCTAAACACTCTATTCATTATTTAAATCTATTAAACTATTTTTATGTTTTTTCAATATGGGATAACCAAAACTGCTTACCAGTAGAAGAAACTCTAGAACATTGCGAATTATTAAATCTTGTTCATGTTCCAATATTTTACCAAGGAATATGGGATAGAGAAAAAATCCATCAAGCGTTTCTATCATATGATACTCCCGATCTAAAAGAAGGTTATGTTATACGATTGGCTGAAGGCTTTAATTATAATGCTTTTAGAAAATGTACGGCAAAATGGGTTAGAAAAGATCATGTTGAAACTGATGAACACTGGATGTCAAAAAAAGTAATTCCAAACAAACAAAGATTATTATGAATGAATTAAAACTATCACTATTAAACTTATCAAAATCGATAAGCGAATTAGCTCTTTCTATCGAAGATCCAAAAACAATTGGATCAATGAGCAATATCATAAGTTTAATCAATAGCGTTGAAATATGCAAACAAAATATTACAATAGCAATAGCATCAATTGAAACGGAAATATATCAATATCTTTTAGATATAAAAAAAGAACAGACCAATCACGAAATTTGTCCTTGTTGTGATAAACGTTTGCCAGACCATAATGGTGGAACAAAGCCATGTGCACATTGCTACGAAACAGACAAAGGATAAATGAATGAATGCTTTAATTTCAGTACCACTATTATCAATTTTAGGAACATTCATCTGCTGGTCTATTGCAAAATTCTTAAACTCTCCATGGTCAACTGAAACTACATTAATATGCATTGCAACAATTCTAACAGTCTACTTTGCGAATGAATCAACTGATACAGTCGAAGACCTTATCAATAAAAAAACATCTCCAAATTCAAAAAAGAAATATTTAATCATCTCAATCATCATGTGTATTGTTTGTTCTCTGTATAGTTTTTTCAAACAAATAAACATAATGTATCTATCAATTCTTTTAATCGGTTTC
>Ga0315274_10014352_pt1 | contig 11237 bp, 11 predicted proteins | sample YL17G02_20_MG_FD_203700 | JGI IMG/M metagenome (GOLD analysis project Ga0315274, IMG submission 203700) | Sediment microbial communities from Yellowstone Lake, YNP, Wyoming, USA - YL17G02_20 | ecosystem: Environmental > Aquatic > Freshwater > Lake > Sediment | place: USA: Wyoming | collected...
TTGGTGTATAGTATTGCCGCCACTATTGTGCCCGGATTTTTTCCGACAGCAGGGGCTATACCGCCTGTTTATTATGATACCGCGATGATGATACTCGCCTTCATTCTGTTGGGAAATGCTCTGGAAGCGCGCGCCAAAAGTCGGGCGTCGGCAGCCATTGGCAGCCTGTTGAAGTTGACCCCCAAGATGGTCTGGGTGCAGCGTGGCGGGGAGTGGGTGGAAGCGCCCACCAACAGCCTGGCGGTCGGCGAAATCATCCGCGTCCGTTCCGGGGAGCGCATCCCGACCGACGGGCGGATTGTGGAGGGGATGTCGGCGGTGGATGAGTCAATGCTGACCGGCGAGCCGCTGCCGGTGGACAAGAAGGTGGGCGATGAGCTCTTCGGCGGGACTCTGAACCAGGCTGGGTCATTCCTTATGCAGGCAACGCGCGTAGGTGCGGATACGACTCTGGCGGGAATTATCCGGCTGGTAGAACAGGCGCAAGGAGGGAAGGCGCCGATTCAGCGGATAGCCGATCGGGTGGCGGGCGTTTTCGTGCCGGTAGTGCTTGGTATTGCAGTTGTTTCTTTTACCATTTGGATGCTGGTCGGACCGGAACCGCGGCTGCAGTATGCGCTCAACGCGCTGGTTTCGGTGCTCATCATAGCCTGTCCGTGTGCGATGGGGCTGGCGACGCCGACCGCGATTATGGTCGGAACCGGAACAGCCGCGGCGCGGGGGGTGGTGTTCAAGGGCGGTGAGGCGCTGGAGAAAGCAGCCCATTTAGACGTTATCCTGTTGGATAAAACCGGCACCATCACTGAAGGCAAGCCGGCGGTGACGACAATTGCACCAGTCGCCGGCGTCTCCGGGGAGGATTTATTGCGTCTCGCTGCGGCGGCGGAAACAGGGTCGGAACATCCCTTGGGACAGGCGGTTGTTCGGGCAGCGCAAGAGCGGGGATTGTCATTGTCCCCAGTATCGGATTTTAATTCTGTTACCGGACGCGGCGTGGAAGCGACGATAGATGGCAAATTAGTCCGAATTGGCTCAACGGAATGGCTTTCAGAATCGGGCGTGGCATTCACTCCGCAATCCGAAATGGACAATCCGAATTTGATAGACAGCGGCAGCGTCTTGGGAGTTGCCAGTGAAAAACAGTTTGTTGGGTGGCTGGTTTTGGCGGATAAAGAACGCCCGTCCGCGCGACAGGCTACCGATGGCCTGAAAGCTTTGGGCATCAAAACCGTTATGTTGACCGGTGACCGGCGGCAAACGGCGGAACGGATTGCCGCATCAGTGAGGGTGGATGATGTCCGTGCCGAGCTGCTGCCCGAAGACAAAGCGCGTTATGTGGCGGAATACCAACGACGGGGGTTGAAGGTTGGAATGGTCGGCGACGGCATCAACGACGCGCCGGCGTTGGCGCAATCCGATGTCGGCTTCGCCATCGGTTCGGGGAGCGACATAGCAGTTGAAACCGGGGACGTGATAATAATTGGGGCAGACCCGATGGGGGTGGTGTGGGCTGTCAAAATGGCGCGGCGAACACTGCGAGTCATCAAACAAAACCTGTTCTGGGCGTTCTTCTACAACAGCTTGGGAATTCCGTTGGCAGCCGGAGCCTTGTATCCGCTGACCGGCTGGCAACTCTCCCCGATGATTGCCGCCGCAGCTATGGCGATGAGCTCGGTGTCGGTGGTATCAAACAGCCTTCGGTTGCGAAAAGTGACAAGGGACAAGTTATAATTTGTCAATTTGTCAATTCGTCAATTATTGAATCTATTAATTTACGAATCTACGAATCTACTCCCGACTTGTAACTTGATACTCTTTATTTACTGCGCAGCGTCCGCATCCCATTAAAAATCACAATAATAGACACCCCCATATCGGCGAAGACTGCCATCCATAGCGTGGCTTTGCCCGTCGCTGCAAGCACGACGAACAGCGCCTTGGTCAGGAGCGCAAACGCGACATTGGCAACTACAATTCGGTGAGCCTTTTGCGAGAGCCTAATCAGCCAGGGCAGCCGCTCCAAACGGTCGGTTAAAAGAATGACATCGGCGGTTTCCAGTGACGCGTCCGTCCCGGTGCCGCCCATAGCAACTCCCACGTCTGCGGCAGCCAATGCCGGGGCGTCGTTGACGCCGTCTCCCACCATCACCACACCGCCGTATTCACTTCGCATCCGCGTTATCAATTCCACTTTTTGTTGGGGGAGGAGTTCAGAATGAACCTCATCAACTCCGGCTGCGTGAGCCACCGCCTGTCCCGTGCGATGATTGTCGCCGGTCAGGATTACAACTCGCTTTACCCCCGCGCCGCGCAATGAGGTCACCGTTGCTCTCGCTTCGGGACGAATCTGGTCGGCGACGCTGATAATCCCCAATGGTTTTGATTCTGTTCCCACAAGAATCGCGGTTCGTTCGGCGTCCTCTATATTCTCCAGCAGGCTGTGCAGGGATTGATCGCAGATGCCAAGCTCTTCAAAGAGCTTATGATTGCCGATCCAGACGCGCGTTCCGTCAATATCTCCCGCGCCGCCGCGACCCGGGAACGATTGAAAGGCGGTTGGTTCTACTAATGTCACGCCGTCATGATGCGCCCTGTCTACAATAGCTCCGGCTATGCGGTGCTCGCTGTGCGCTTCAAGTGATGCCGCGTAGCGCAGCAGTCCAGCCGGTGTGAGGCCGTTCAGGGGGAAAATATCCCGGACGGCCGGCGTCCCGAAAGTCACTGTGCCGGTTTTATCTAAAGCCACGAAGCGGGTGCGATGGAGTGTCTCTAAATAAACTCCGCCTTTAATCAGCACTCCCCGTCGGGCGGCGCCCGCTATCGCTGAAGCAATAGTGACCGGCGTGGAAATGACCAGGGCGCAGGGGCAGGCTATAACCAACAACGCCAATGCCCGGTAGATCCATACCTGCCAAATTGCGCCGAAAAAAAGGGGTGGAACGATTGCCGCCAGCACCGCTAATCCCACAACTATAGGGGTGTAAATCAGGGCAAAGCGGTCAACGAACCGCTCTACTTGAGCCCGCGATCGCCCAGCCTCCTCCACAAGATTGACAATCCGATCCAGCGTGGTATCGCCCGGCGCTCGCCGTGTCTCCACCTGCAGGGCGCCATCTCCATTAATTGTTCCCGCCAAAACCGCGTCGCTCGCTCGACGGGGCACAGGCAGCGATTCGCCGGTGATCAACGCTTGATTGACCGCCGATTCGCCGCTCATAACAACGCCATCCACCGGTATTACCATTCCGGGTCTGACGAGCACCGTTTCCCCGACCTGCACATCTTCAGCCGGCAGTTCAATCGGGCTGCCGTTTCTCACTACCACAGCCATTTGAGGAGTCAGCGACAGCAGTGATCGGATGGCGCGGCGCGAGTGGTTTACAGTCAAGGCTTCAAGAATCTCCGCCACCGCAAACAGGATGATTATCGCGCCCGCTTCGGTCCACTCGCCGATGACAAAGGCGCCGATGCTCGCCGCGGTCATCAGGAAATTGATATCCAATTTCAATCGGGCTGCCGCTCGGATCCCCTTCCACGCAATCTGCCAACCACCCAATAGTGTCCCGGCGACCATCACGCCCAATACCAGGCTGCGCGGCCACCCTGCCTCTCCTGCCACACCGGTCACTATCAGGGCGGCAGCAAGCCCGACTTCAAGGAGGCGCCGCCTGGCGACGACCGGCTGCATCTCAATCCGCCGACGACCGGGTTGTGGGGTGAAGGGAACGATGCTGTAACCCAACCCCCTGACTCGCGCGACTATATCATCAGCAACGAGTTCGTGACCTGTCACGGTAAGCCGTCCGGCGAGAAAGTCAACCGCTGCGTCAGCTACGGCAGGGAGTTCCCGGACTGCGGCGGCGATATGAGTCGCACAGTTTGGACAGTCCATACCGCCGACGGTGAAGACACGCTCATTTCGGTTGATGTCTGAATTGACGTTCATACGTGGAGCTGTTCCATCCTCTCGAGCGCGCGACGGATGCGTTGGGATACTTCTTCCGCCACCACGCTGACTTCAGGGTGGTTGATAATTCGGCTCATCACTTTGGGTTCCATGGCTGCCACTACCCGATACCCTCCTTCATCCCAGACTACGACGTTGCAGGGCAATAGAACGCCGATTTGGGGCACGGCATTAAGGGTGCGGTGGGCAAATGGCGGGTTGCAGGCGCCCAGAATGCGGTAAGGCTTAAAGTCTATCCCAAGCTTTTTCTTCAATGTCGCTTGAACGTCTATCTCTGTTAGGATACCGAAACCTTCTTCCTGAAGAAGTTGTGTGGCGTGCACAATGGCGTCTTCAAAACCAAGCGGCGTCCGAATCTGGATGGCATAACCGGCAATCTCTTCCATTTGGGTGATCTCCTTATTATTTGTAAGATGTGAACGGATATTCAGATTACGTTAGGTTCGCGGCACTGCCTCGGTGGCGTGATCGTGCGCTACCGCCAGAAGAGCGATGACGTGAGCGTCCGCCAGTTGGTAGAAAGTCTGCCGACCGCGTCGTTCGTAGTCTACAAGATTCAACTGGCGAAGATTCCGCAGATGATGTGATGCGAGCGAAGGTGACAATTCAGTAATGGTTGAGATATCCCCTACGCACCTTTCACTGCGTTGCAGCGTTAGGACGATCCTGAGCCGGGCTGGGTCGCTCAACACTTTAAATATCTCAGCCATCCGCGCCGCGACGACGCGTTCCTGTGTTGTGATACGTTTGGTATGAATGGGCTTTAGCTGCATTAAAGTAGGCCTCGCAGTAGATGATGAAATGAATATATGAACAGTTATACGGATAATACAAAAATAAATTAGGCAATGCAAGTGTTCATATAGGTATCCCGAGTTACGGAGCGATTCCTTGACAGATCGGTAGCGTTTCCGTATTTTAATAAGGTTGAAGAATTAAGCGCGAGATAAAAAATCCGTGAATTCAATCTCAAAGAACACCCGCCGAATTGCCGGATGGGTATGGATCGTGTGTTGCGGTCTGATTCCCCGGAGTCTGCCGGGACAGCAAGCTCACTATCCCAAGCCGATGAGAACCGACGTCAATATGTCGGTTTTAGTGGAGCAGATTGAAGGGATAGATGCCGCTGACAGTTCCGAGTTGGCGGTATTCAGTCCCAACGGGCTGGTCGTGGGAATGATGGAGATAGAGGGACCGCCTCCCTGGGGATTGCCGGTTTGGGGCGATGATGGAACGACCGACACGCTGGACGGCTGCCGGAATGGAGATTCATTGCGCTTCGTCGTCTGGGTTCCGAAGTCCGGTCGTGAATACCGACTGATTCCGGTTCATAGCGGGGAGGTGGTTCTCTATCGGACGAATACCCTGGCGTTCCTCAAATTGTGTCTGCCAGAACCGGCGGATTCCACCGGGAGTGGGAGAGGTCGCTGATGTCCGAACGACCCGTCAGACTGGGACGCACCATCATTTACCAAAGCTCCTGGGTCAGTCTTTACACCGACCGGGTTGAGTTTCCCGGTGGACGAATCGTGGAGAAACATCATTTCCTGGAATTCGGCTGGGATGGGGTGGCGGCATTGGTGACGAATGAACGGGATGATGTGCTTATGGTGCGCGTTTATCGGTATGTTACCGATTCCGTGGGATGGGAAATACCCGCCGGTGGGCAGCAGCCGGGCGAAGACATTATCCAGACGGCGCAACGGGAAGCGTTGGAGGAATCAGGCTGGGAGACCGCCGACCACCGGCTGCTATACACTTACACGCCGGTGAACGGTATATCCAGTCATCGGTTTCACATCGTCCGCTGTCGGGCGGTGAGGGATACCGGCAGCTTTGACCGAAGCGAGGTGGAGGCGGTGCGCTGGTTCGGGCGCGACGAAGCAAGGCTAATGGTGCGTAATGGGGAGATACGCGACGGATTCACCCTGACAGGGCTTCTCTTGTTTTTATTCGGGGAACAATTGTGAATCCCGGGAAGGAATAGGTCGTTGGGTGCGGTCATCGGTTACCTGTGGGATGGGATTTTCAGCCTCGCAAGTTCAGGAGAAATAGATTGTCAAAGGTTCAATCCCTGCGCGTTATACGGTCGGTCGCTGAAATGGTGAAATATCGGCGGCAACTCGCGTCAGCCGGGAAAAGACTGGGGTTGGTGCCGACGATGGGCTATCTCCATCAGGGGCATACCAGTCTGGTGAAGCTGCTCCACGGTAAATGCGAAGTTATCGCCGCCAGTATTTTCGTGAATCCAATGCAGTTTGGGCCGAAGGAGGATTTCACACATTATCCCCGCGATATGGCGCGCGATGTTCAGCTGTTGGCGGAGGCGGGCTGCGAACTTGTCTTCAATCCGAGCGCCGGGGATATGTATCCCAATGGGTTCCAAACTGCGTTGGAGGTTGCCGAATTGTCGCAGCCGCTATGCGGGCGGTTCCGATCGGGGCATTTTCGCGGCGTGGCGACGGTAGTATTGAAGCTTTTCAACGTCACAGGCTGCTCGGTCGCGGCATTTGGACTGAAGGATTATCAACAATCGGTAGTCATCAAGCAAATGGTGTGCGACTTAAATTTGGATGTGGATTTGGTGTTCGGTCAGACGGTGCGCGAAGCGGATGGGCTGGCGATGTCGTCGCGCAACAGCTATCTCTCGCCAGAGGAGCGGCAATGGGCACGGCTGATTCCCCAAACGCTGATGTGGGCGCGCGAGGCGGTTGCCGCGGGACAGGTAAACGCCGGTCGGTTGAAGACTGAAGTTGAGGCGCGACTGTCGTCGGATCCGGGCTTGAAGGTGCAATATGTTGAAGTGGTCTATCCGGAAACTTTGATTCCGGTGGAGGTTATCGCCCCATCAGCGGTTTTGGCGGTCGCGGTCTTCGCCGGAAAAACGAGGTTAATTGACAACGTCCTGTTAGAGGCGCCTTTAGAAACTTCCGGGCGGGCATAGCGTTCAATGAGAAAAGACAATCGGCTGGTCACGATTATTCTCGCCGCCGGCAAGGGGAAGCGAATGAAGTCCGACCTGCCGAAGGTGCTACATCCGCTTGCCGGCAAACCGCTCGTGCATTATGTGATTGAATTGGCGCGGTCGGTCGGCTCATCGCGGATATTGCTTATCGTCGGGTATGGCAGGGAATTGGTTATCAATGCCACGCGCGGAACGGGGGTGGAGTGGGTGGTGCAGGAGCAGCAACTCGGCACCGGACACGCCGTTCAAATGTGTCAATCAGCGCTGGATGGCTATCAGGGGGATGTCGTCGTGTTATCGGGCGATGTGCCGCTGTTAAGACGGGAGACAGTGGAGGAGGGTCTGTCCCTGCACCGTGGAACTGGCGCGGCGGCAACTGTTTTCACTTTCAAGCCCGGCAACCCGACGGGATATGGTCGGATTATCAGGGGGAAGAACGGCGAACTCTTACGCATCGTGGAGCAGGCAGATGGTTCCCGCGAGGAGCTGTCCATTGACGAGGTGAATGGCGGGGGATATGTTTTCCGAGCGGACCGGCTGTTAGCCACGTTGGAAAACCTATCCAACGACAATTCCGCCGGGGAGTATTACTTGACGGACAGCATCGGCGTGCTGCGCAGTTGGGGGGAGCGGGTGTCGGCGTTCTTGGCCGTGGATCGGCTGGAGTTGGCGGGCGTCAACAGCCGGAAACAGCTTTTGGAACTGGAAAACGAATTAATCCGCCGGCGGGCGGGCTGACAGTTGACAATGGATGAATTATTTATTAAAATTAAGGATGTGTCAGGGCATCGGCGGCTTACATAACCTTGAGGATTCAATGCGGAAATTACTGACGGTAGGAATATTGGCGCTGGCGGTCACAGGGGCTTTGGCGGCGCCCGACATCGGCGGCAACCAGATTGGGTTTCGGAACTGGCTGGGCGGTGCGCGGCAGCCGTCGCTGGGTCTGATAAATCCTGCGAAACTGACGGTCAACCACACCGCATCCTTCGGGTTCAGCAGTGGTGGAGGAGCGTCGGTGATGCAGAGCCTCTACGCAACGCAGTTCGGCTACCAACTTTCCAATCCGGTAACCCTGACTCTGTTGCTGGGGGTGCAGAACAGCCAGGTTGCGGGCAGGACGCCCTACACCGGCTCCTACAACTCTGTTTTCGGTGGGATGGCGTTGGATTACCATGCCAGCGAGGGCTTTCGCTTTCACCTGGAAGTTGCCGGCAGTCCGTTCAACACTCTGCCGCAGGGGTTCGGCAACCGAATGAGTGTTTCGCCGGTTATTGAATGATTAACAAACTTGGCAAAGAGACACCGATGACCGAGGCGCACTCTCGGTCATTTTTGTATTATAGGGATGGATATGTCACCAAATCCACGACTTAGGCTGCGCTCGCCTAACGACGATCCGGAGCGCGGTATGAGGAACCTGCTTTATCTTATTCTGGGGCTGTTGGTAGTGCAGTTGGTGTTGACCATCGGCCTTTGGATAGACCGTCCCAAAGGAGGTGCGGGCGGCGGCGAGTCTGCCTACCTGGAACCAATTCAGAAGAGCGAATCCAGCGCGCCAACGACAGCGATGGAGACGACGCTGCCGGTGACTGAGACCGCCGGCGAGGTTGCCTCCAGCCCATCGGGAACTGCCGGCGGCGCTACCATCCGGGTGCAGATACTTAACGGTTGCGGCGTTCCCGGGATTGCCCGCAAGGCGCAGGACTGGCTGGTGCGAAACGGTTACGACGTCCGTGACGTCGGCAACGCCGACCGGCAGGACTACGTCCAGTGCAAGGTCATTGACCGCGGCGGCAACCTCACCGCTGCACGCGACCTGGCGGATGTCTTAAAGATAGACCAGGCGCGGGTCGTCAAGCTCAGTGGTTCGCCTTCGCCCAAGATTGATGTGACGGTCGTCCTCGGTCGCGATTACAAGAAGCTCGCCTTTGCCCGCTAAGCCCGCCCGGCGTCCAACTACGGCGCGAACACTGGCACGCCGAGCCGCCCTACTCGCCGCCGACAAGCAGGCGATTGACGTCGTAGTGCTGGATTTGCGCAAGCTCACCGATTTTACGGATTTCTTTGTCATCTGCTCCGGCGTAGTGGACGTTCACGTGCGCGCCATCGGGGACTACATTGAGATGGAGTTGAGGAAAATCGGCGTCAAGCCGCGCCATATTGAGGGGACGGAAAACCGGCGCTGGGTGCTGCTGGACTACACTGACGTCATCGTTCATATTTTTCAACCGGACGCGCGGGGACATTACGCGCTGGAGCGGATGTGGGGTGATGCGCCGCAGGTGAAAATCGCCGGATTGGACTCGTGAACTCGCCGGCGGTTGACGAGTATATCGCCCGCGAGCTGGCGAGAGCTTGCGAACGGCTTGGCGTCCGGGATGTTCATCCCATCGTAGAAATTGCACCGCCCGAACACGGAGACCTGACCTGCAATATCGCTTTAGCGGCGGCGAAACAGGCCGGCAGGAAACCACGCGAGTTTGCCGAAGAGTTGGCGGCGAATGTCCCGACTTGTGATGACCTGATTGCCGAAGTCAGCATCGCCGGTCCCGGATTCTTGAACTTTCGGCTGGGATGCGGGTATCTGCAGCAACTCTTAAAGTTGGCGATTGCCGACCCGGCGGGATTTGCCAAATCGGACGCGGGTCGGGGTGAGAAATGGCTCTTTGAATACGTCAGCGCCAATCCGACGGGACCGCTGAACATCGTCAGCGCCCGTGCTGCGTCAGTGGGCGATTCGTTGGTGAGAATCTTCCGGCATCTGGGATATGCGGCGGCCGGTGAATACTATGTCAACGATGGCGGCGGGCAGGTTCGGAATTTGGGCGGGTCGGTCAGAGCGCGGTTGGCGGAACTTGCCGGTAAGGAGGCTGAATGGACCATCCCAGAGGGTGGCTATCACGGCGCTTATGTGATGGATTTGGCGCGGGAGTGGCGCAACGCCAATCCCGATGCCGGTCTCCCCGATGATATGGCGCTTGGCCGCTGGGCTGCCGACCGAATTAAAGAGCAACAGGATGTTAGTCTGGAGCGTTTTCGCGTCCGGTTTGACCGCTGGTTTCGGGAGAGCGAGCTTTACGGCGACGGACGAGTGGATGCCGGATATGACACGATGATGAGTCGCAATTTGACCTATGAAAAAGAGGGTGCGACCTATTTTCGCGCGTCGGCATTCGGCGACAGCGAAGACCGCGTATTAAAGACCTCCGACGGCCGATTCACATACATCGTTCCCGACGTTGCCTATCACCTTGACAAACAGCGGCGCGGGTTTCAGCGTGCGGTAACGATTTTGGGTCCAGACCACCACGGGCATATCGCCCAGCTTCGCGCTGCTCTGAAGGCGGTTGCACTGCCGGAGGATTTCTTCGTCCCGTTGATGATTCAGCAGGTTAATCTGCGGCGCGGAGGTGAAGAGGTCAAGATGTCCAAGCGCGCCGGCGTCGGCATAACGATGGACGAGCTGGTGGCGGAGGTAGGGGTGGACGCCGCCCGATTTTTCTTCCTGATGCGCCGCATATCCAGCCACTTGGATTTTGATATTGACCTGGCGAAGCGTCACTCCGATGACAATCCGGTTTACTACGTTCAATACGCCCACGCCCGCATCCAATCCATATTCCGCCAACCCGGGGCGTTTGAACCGCCGCCGGACACCGACTTAAGTTGTCTTACCGCCGATGAGGAACTCTGGTTGATGCGGCTGATGGCGCGTTTTCCGTGGACGCTGTCAGCGGTAGTGCGGGGGTTGGAACCGCATCCTGTGACGGTTTATTTGGGGGAGCTGGCGCGCGGATTCCATCTTTTTTATCAGCGCCACCGGGTCATCGGCGACGACCGGCAGGTAACTGCAGCGCGCTTGATGCTTTGTCGCGGGGTGGCAACCGCGCTCAGGCAAGGGTTGGAGCTTATCGGAGTGGAAGCGCCTGATAGAATGTGAAAAATACCAACGCGATGAAGGAATGAAACGTCGGCTTATAATTCGTCAATTCTTGAATCTATGAATCTACGAATCTACGAATCTACGAATCTACCTTACTTGACGACCGTGGGCTCTGCCGCGCTGGATACGATTGAAACCCCATTCGGGCGGGTTGAAATGGTGGTTGGCGGTTCGGTGTTCTATATCGGCGCCTCGGCGGCGCTATTTGCGCCGGTTCATCTGGTGTCGGTGGTGGGGAATGATTTCCCGATGGCTGAATTGGATTTCCTTCGCCGCCGGGGTGTGAACTTGGACGACTTATCAGTCAAGCCTGGCGAAACATTCCGTTGGGAAGGGCGCTATCATACCGATATGAACCG
>Ga0315274_10014353_pt1 | contig 11236 bp, 10 predicted proteins | sample YL17G02_20_MG_FD_203700 | JGI IMG/M metagenome (GOLD analysis project Ga0315274, IMG submission 203700) | Sediment microbial communities from Yellowstone Lake, YNP, Wyoming, USA - YL17G02_20 | ecosystem: Environmental > Aquatic > Freshwater > Lake > Sediment | place: USA: Wyoming | collected...
TAGCGGAAGGATTCGAGCGTGGGGGACGCTCAGAATTTCACCAATTCCTGGTATACGCCAAAGGTTCCTGCGCCGAATTGAGATCACAACTCTATGTTGCCTTGGATGTTGAATACATCGATGTAGTCACGCTCCAGAACCTGGATAATTTGGCAAGGGAAACAAGCCGACTGGTTGGCGGATTGCGAGCCGCAGTCTACCGGCAAAAGTCGAAGATCGAATAACTCTATTTCCAGGTTCTGCAACTCAGTTTCCAGTCCTTTGTTTTCAGCTCTTAGTCCTATGTTCTACGTCTTTAATCCTGATGATTCAGTCCTCAATCCTTAATCTTTAACTGTAATACTTTAGCGCTTTGAAAATCTCTCCCTGCCTCCCTCCTTCGACAGGCTCAGGATGGTGAGCATGCCGAACCATTTTCCAAAGGGAGGAGATATTAGCTTCCCCCTTTGAAAAAGGGGGATAGAGGGGGATTTTATAGTGATTCTTCTAATTTTTTTGGCTTTTGAAATTCATTTTTCAAAAGGCTAAACTGATACCTTTGACTCAGTCCTCAGCACTCAGTCCTCAGTCCTTGTTTTTCGATTATTCAATCGGCATATCGATACCTTTCTCATCTGGCGATTTGGGATCCCAGAGGAAAAGGTACATAGAAGCATCATCTGGGAACCTGGTGAAATTAAGAAAACTCCCATCAAAATATCCCTTCAAGACGCAAGGAGAGTGACCTTTGATCTTTTTCGCCGCCTCCTTCGATGCGACAATCCAGAGTCGGCTTCCGTCAGCGACATATTGATTGCAGCAGGTCCGCGAATGAAAGATAGTAAACATTCTATTTCGATAAGTGAACGATTTCTTAAATTCGATGTTTCCTTCTGGATCTTTCCAATAAGGAACCACGTAATGTCGACCCTCTGGATATGTCCCAAAATAATGTAGTATTCCGGGTATGTGACCTGCTGAACCGTCGAAAATTTTATCCCCTTCCCGGAGGTGTGCTTTCAAATAGTTCACCAATCCTCTAAGGTCCTGCTTCTCAAAAGGGTAATAGAAAGGGAGAATCACGAGATTCGAAGCGATAAAAAGGATAACGAAGAGGATTTTGAATCGCAGGAATCTTTTCAATGTTCCGAATTTGTCTTCGATGGCGTCGAGCGACAAAAAGATGGTGATTAGAAAGAGAGGGAAAAAATTAATAAAGTACCTCGAGGTGATAAAATGCGAAACATTTAACAATTTACAGAATAGATAGAGCCCAGCAATGGGAAGAACAGCGACGGCCAGTAGAATGAGGGCATTCCTTCCAGATTTTGAGAAGATGGGGAAGAGAATAAGCAGGATCACTGAAACAATCCGGAGAGGGAGCTGGGAGACCCAATCATGTAGTACACCATAGAGCAAATACCAAAAGGAACCCGGGCTCTCAGTGTGAAAAGGGTCCATGATCGCTTGGCCTTTATAATTTACGGCTACGAAAATGATCCAGGGGAGGCAGAAGAGAAGGATCAGGCCATTTAAGATGAAGAAAGAGGAGAGAGTGGGTTTCTTGGCTTCCTGCGTTGGCCGGTAGAACCATAGAAGTTGGGAGATAACGATAAATGGAATAGAGCTGTAACTGGTATAAAATAAGGCGCAGAAAAAGAGTGCGACCAGTATCAGGTATCTTTTCTTTGATGTCTTCAGATGTTTCATAAATAAGTAGAGTCCGCTCATGCCGAGGAACAGGAGTAGGGCGTAGAAGCGGCCATCCTGGGAGAGACTGATGTGATAGGCCATGAACGTTAAAGAAAGAGTGCATGGAAGAGCGATATGAGAAGAAAATGATTTTGAGAGAAGATAAATCATGATGATGGAAAGACTCCCAAAGATTAAAGGAATAATACGAAGGTCTCTTTCCGGTTTTGTAAAAGGATAGAATTGATGGGTGAGAATGAAAAACAATGGAGGATGAAGAAAAGCTGGATTCTCTTTATAAAATTTTAACTGACCTCGGAAATTATCCCGTGAATCATTATAAGTATAGATTTCATCCATCCAGAGGGATTTTTGGTCAAAGGTGTAGAATCGCAGGGCAAAAGCGATTAGAAGACAGAGGAGGATAGTAAGAATCTCTTTTCGTTTAGTAAGGTTTGTGATTGATGAATTCATTTCGATTGAACTCTTTATCAAAATATGCCAGAATACCCCCCAGCTCTGCTGGGGGGATGAATGGCCTACCCTCTCCCCTGGGGCCTGCCTGCGCGAAGCCGCTTCGGCGAAGGCAGGGGAGAGGGTTAGGGTGAGGGGGAAATGATCTAATCATCACCCCCACCTTAATCCTCCCCCATCCCCGCCATAATTCAGCGGGATCTTCGACAAGGGGGGGGAAGTTTTTTAGAGAATTAGATGCCCCGCAGCTCTGCTGCGGGGTACTTCACTCATCTAATGTGTGATTTGCACAATGGTTAATCATTGTCTTCCCAAAATAAAACTTGATCTTATCTAAGATTTCTTTAAAGAGGTGTGAAGAAAGACCTGCAATGATATAAATAAAAGGGAAGATCCAATAAAAGTACTTGGGCATATTAAAAGGAAGTATTGAGATGGGGATGACAACCAGAAAGACGAATATGAGGATTAGGAGCAGCTCTTTCTTCCTGAAGGCATAATAGGCTCCTGCCCCGAACAAGATCAATTCAACAGGTACCTTGATCAGCTGATAAAATATGGAGTACTTAAAAAATATCATTTGGGCTGCGACATGGAATCTTTCACTTATTGAAAGGAGGGCAACGGATTTCCATGATTCTTGATACAGACGGAAAACTGACCATCTCACATCGACCATTTTCCATATCGCTTTGACGCCCGTATTCAGAAAGACCGGGTTCAATAGTACAGAAATAATTAGAAAGGCGATGAACCCTGCAATCAGAGACTTCCAATCATCTTTCGAGATTGAGAATTTATTCTTTCCGAGGAAAACGATGATGAGCACGAAAACTGATAGAATTCCGTTCAGTTTCGTTAAGAAAGCTAACGAAGATACGATGAATCCCAGGACAATGTAAACATTTCTTTGTGATTTTAAATACAATGCGCATAATAGAAGGAGCAGGGCAAAAAAGAACAATAGTATCGGATCGGCAAGGATGCGTGTTGAGATGAGACTGAAGATGGGATTGGAGATGATCAACGATGTGGTCATCAAAGCAGGGAAAATACCGTACGAAGTTCTCAAAAAAATATAGATCAGAAGCAAAGATGAAAGAGCAAAACCAAAGATAACGGATCTGGCTGAAGGTATCACAACGTTTGGGTTTGGTACTTTAGGGATTACTAAGTCAAAGGTATTTAAAGGCACCATATATTTATAAATCGTTTCGGTTCAAGAGAATCAATCGTATATCCATTTAGGAAAAGGATTCCGCCCACAATGTATTTTGCCAATGGCGGATGATCAAACGCCTCATAATCATCCCAGTCTTTGTGGAAAAGATCGAAGTGAAGAAAATATAGATTGAAGTAATACCCGGTAAATATCCAGGAAACCTCATCAGAATCATACACGGGTAAGTATTTCGCTTTTTCGAGGGTCTTGAATCCCCCAATGATAATGACGAAAACGAATATCAATTCCAGACAAAATGTGAGCCACTTTCTTTGCGACATACGATCTGAAACTTCTCTCTAAGCGAACGTCCTGCAGATCCTGATCCGGCCCTTCTTTTAGGATCAAGCCAAATATCCTCAGATTCCCCGGGACGGTCACTCCTGAAGTAACTCCAGCGGGATGTCAATCCCTTTTTCATTTGTCGATCTGGGATCCCAAAGCAAAAGATATATCGAAGCATCCGTTGGAAATCTCCTAAAATTAAGGAAACTTCCATCAAAGTATCCTTTCAGAACGCAGGGGGTTTTCTCCATAATGATTTTTGCATTTGCCTTATTTGCGGCAATCCATAGGCGACTTCCATCCGTGAAATAGTTGAACCAGTAGGATTTGGAATAAGCGATGACAAAATGAATACCTTTATAGGTTAAAGCAACTCTATGTTCATATTCTTTTTCTGAGACCTTTCGAGCTGGGAATACATAATGTCGGCCCTCTGGATAAATCCCAAAATAATGAAGCATGACTGAAATGTAATATGGGTTCCCCACAATAATCTTATCACCATTTAGAAGTTGACCTTTTAAATAAGTCACTAAACCTCTATAATCTTGCTTCTCGGACCGGTAATAGAGAGGAATGATCACCAGATTGGACGCAATCAAAAGGATAACGAAAAGAGGCTTCAATCTCATGAATTTCTTTAATACTTCGAACTTAGCTTCAATACTATTAAGAGATAAAAAAATGGTAATAAAGAATAGGGGAAGGAAACCGATAAAGTATCTTGATGTAACAAAGTGGGTAATATCAAATAGCCTGCAGTATGAATAAAGTCCTACGATGGGAAGAACAAAAACAGACAGTAGAAGGAGTGCATTTTTCTTATTTCTTGAAAAGAAAGGATAAAGGGTTAAAAGAATCATGGCAGTAATTATTAAAGGCACGTAAGGCACCCAATCGTGGAATATGCCATACATCATGACCCAAAATGAGACTGGGTCTATAATGTTCCGGAGATCTGACACCGACTGGCCTTTGTAGTTGAATGCCAAAAAAGTAACCCATGGGATGCAGAGGAGAATGATCAGGCCATTTAAGATGAAGATGGAAGAAAGAGAAGGGTACTTTCTGTTTTCGTCTGTTTGATAAAACCAGAGAATCTGCGACAGGGCAATAAATGGAATAGAGCTGTAGCTTGTATGGATTAGAATAGCAAATAAGAGTGCAACCAAAACCAGGTATCTCTTTTTTAATGTTTTAAGGTGTTTCATGAAAAAATAAAGGCCCATCATTCCAAGGAACATAAGCAATGAATATGAACGCCCCTCCTGCGAGAGACTGATATGGTAGGCCATGAAAGTTAAAGACAGGGTGCATGGAAGAGCGATGGCGGGCGAGAATGATCTTGCGAGAAAATAAATCATAGGTATCGAAAGAGTTCCAAAGATCAAGGGGATGACCCGCAGGTCTCTTTCTGGTTTGGGAAAGGGATAGAATAGATGGGTGAGAATGAAGAACAGAGGAGGGTGAAGGAACGTTGGGTTCTCTCCGTAGAATTTGAGTTGCCCCTTGAAATCATCTCTCGAATCATTAAACGTATAGATTTCATCCATCCATAGGGATTTTTGGTCAAAGGTGTAAAACCTGAGGGCAAAACCGATAAGGAGACAGAGGGCGAGGACGAGGATCTCTTTCCGTTTTTCCTTATTCATCGTCCCTCTTCTTAGCGATGCAAAAGATAGAAACACCAAATGGAAACGAAAAATATTTCAATACATAAACTTCCATTGAAAAAATGGCCTTGAAAAAAAAGTTGATCAAGGGGGAATTTATTTCGTTTTCAGAGGCAATTTCCAATCCGAGAAGACGAATCATGCGTCTTGCAACAAGGATAGGAATAAAAAGGATAAAATTGAAATAGGATGATTTCAATATTGTAAATCCTTCGTGTTCTAATTTTCTTAAGAATTCCTTTTTAGAATAACGCCTCTTGTGCATTCCAACCACATCCTGTGTCCCCCATAAGAATTCAAATGCAGGGACGGTCAATACCACCCTGCCTTCACGTGCTAAGGCCCTGTGAATCTCTTTGATCCCGATTGTGTCTTCGTCCAAATGTTCAAGGATGTCTGTTGCTACGATAAGGTCAATCGAATTGGATTTAATCGGTAGTCTTAAGAGATCACCATTGATCAGAAAAACTCCCAAAAGGTTTTTTGCGAAAGAAAGACTATAGATTTCCGAATCGATACCGATCACCTCAAACCCCATTGATTTTAGAAGAGTTAGGTTGGACCCGACTCCACAACCAACATCGATCACCGGAGAATTCCTGTGAATTCTCGAAGAGGAGAGAAGGGCTTTAAGTAATCTCCTCCTTCCGGTGAACCACCAATGAGATCTTTCAAGGTTCCATTCAATATCATAGGTGATTTTTTTCATTCTATTTTTTCAAGACGAACTACATATCTTAATGGCAGCCAGGAGAAAGGAATTTTCTTTATGCGAGCCACCCTGAATAATTTTTTGAATAGATAGAGCCACTCTTCCAGTTTAAAAGTATGGAGATGCCATTCATCTCCCATCCTCTCTGGCATCTCTTGGTAATCTCCCTTTCGCTGAAATAACCATTTGAATATTCCGAGACGTATTAAAATACTCTTGATCCAATTAATCATTGATTCATTGGGTATAGAAATTATAACAACTCCTTGGTTCCCTAAAATCCTTGCCGCTTCATTGACCGCAGCCAAGGGATCTAAGAGATGTTCAAGCACTTCCGAGCAAATAACCCGTGTAAATACCTGGTCTTTAAAGGGAAGAATTTGAGCATCTGCCAGGAATAAGCACACCTTTTTATTCAGTTTCTGTTTCGCTTTGGTTAGAATAAAAAGTGAAATATCAACTCCAAATAGCTTTCCTTGGGGTGCTTTTTCAAGGATATTTCCAGCCCCACAACCAATTTCAATGACACGATCTTCCTGGGAAACATCCATAAGTTTAAAAATTGCCTTGACTCTTTTCTTCTCGGTAAATCGGACAAATGGATTTGCATGGTGGTGAAATGCATCAGGATCATACTTCATCACCATCCTCTCATTCCACTCTTTGAATTCTTCAGGTTTAATTGTATCTCTAACCATTTAGATTTTAAAAGGAAACTAATTCAGCTTTTTGATAAAAATTAATTAAAAAGGAATTTTGTTTCGTTTTATGCTTTGTGACAATATCCTGTCCTCAAAAAGGGCAGGAAAGCCGGAATGATTAAATAATAGATTTTAACAGCTTTATGGAATATCCAAGATAAAGAGAGCAATAATTAGGCCAATTGAGTAAAATTGGTAATTTATCAAAATATGCCAGAATACCCCCCAGCTCTGCTGAGGGGATGAATGGCCTACCCTCTCCCCTGGGGCCTGCCTGCGCGAAGCCGCTTCGGCGAAGGCAGGGGAGAGGGTAGGGTGAGGGGGAAATGATCTAATCATCACCCCCACCTTAATCCTCCCCCATCAAGGGGGAGGAAAGTTTTTTAGAGAATTAGATGCCCCGCAGCTCTGCTGCGGGGTACTTCACTTAAATCCCCATCCTGAATTCCATTGGGAGATGGGAAAAACAAAGGAGATACTGGCAAATACCAATAATAAAATCCCAGAGATGCATAATCTAGAACGACTCAATTATTACACAAGTTATTTTTAGAATACAAGGAAATTATGTTATAATGATTTGCCATAAGTGGGTGAAGGGGCGAGGAAATATGGAGAGAGAGAAAAAAATAAGGAAATGGTAATTAATAACAATTTCTTCAATACATTTTGAGTTACTAAGGAGTCCATAATTAAGTAGACATATTGCTCAGAAAATCTCCCCTCGCCCTTCTCCTTCGACAAGCTCAGGATGGTGAGCCTCGTCGAACCATTTGCCAAAGAGGGGTAATTCCGTCCGGCGCCAGAGTCCCAATGCCCGGCTTAAAGTGAGTAATGCGGCTCTGGACGGCGGCGCCTCCCTTTTGTAAAGGGAGGGGAGGAGGGATTTAGTTTCCGGTGTCTATACAATTATGGACTGACTAATAATTTAAAACTCAGTGGGTTGAACTGTATGAATAATGGAAGCCAAACAATAAAAGATTTTGGAGAACAATGGCTAAGATACCGTGATAATGAAGGTTTTTACGGTTCACTTGAATTATTCTCTGACATCCTCTCGCCATTTCTGACACCAGATGAGATAAATAATTGTAGAGTAGCGGAGATTGGTAGTGGAACAGGAAGGATTGTTAATATGTTGCTTGCAGCTGGAGCCGAACATGTAATCGCTGTTGAACCCTCTGAGGCTCTTGAAGTTCTATGCCATAATATTCAACAGCCAGAAAAAGTGACCTGTCTCAAAATAACCGGAGATCAATTACCTGCTTATGGTAATTTGGACTATATCTTTTCCATTGGTGTTTTACATCATATACGAGACCCCAATCCTGTTGTTGAAGCAGCCTTCAAGGCATTGCGCCCAGGAGGGCACTTTTTTGTTTGGTTATATGGTAGAGAAGGTAATAGTCTTTACCTTGCATTGCTCGAACCACTTCGGATTCTTACGAAACACTTGCCGCACTTTGTATTGGTTGCCTTCGTTGAAATAGTCTATTGGCCATTGATTTTATATATTAAATTATGCCACGTATTGCCCTTACCCTTACGGAGATACATGTTGTCAGTCTTAGAAAGGTATTCGCCAGAGAAGAGGAGGTTGGCTATTTACGATCAGCTAAATCCCTCATATGCAAAGTATTACACCAGGTTTGAGGTTGAGAAATTACTGATCGATGGAGATTTCACTAATGTTCGAATCCACCATCGTCATGGATACAGTTGGACAGTTATCGGGACTAAGCCGCATCTCCAAATGTCTTGATCAAGGGGAAATAGTAGCGTTCGGATGGCGGGACTTTTACTGAAAATCATTGTAGGACAATTCATGATGGTCTCGTAAAAAGCCAACGTTACCCTGTTTTGTCATTCCTTCGAAAGTCCCGCGCCCCGCGGGATTATTTCAATTGGTTCTGGACTCCGGTTTCCATCCCGCGAAACGCGGGATTTTGGGACTTTTTACGAGGGCATCATTCATAGGAAGGCGGTTATTTATGATAAGTATTGGAAAGATCCATTTTGTCTTTGGTTCCCTATTGACAAAATTTGTCAGTCGAAAGACAAATTGTGTAATTTTATTTGGTTTTTTGGATAGTCAAATCTGGGTTTAAGAAGAAGGGTAAAATTCATAATATACCAATAACTTTATTGATATTAAGTAGTTAAAAAAATAGAACTGGATTTTGAGCACTCTGATTGTTTTGGCATAAATTATGCTTTATTACTTTAAAAATTTGGAAAAGGAGGTGGGAACAAGAGACTAAAAAGTATCTGGGTAGTTTGAGGCTCGTTTTTTAAAAAAAAATCATTTATCAATTTAACAAAAAAGGAGGTTTCAATTATGTTAAGAAAAAAAGGAGAAAAAGGTTTTACGTTGATTGAGTTGTTGATTGTTATCGCAATTATTGGTATCTTGGCAGCTATCGCTATCCCAATGTACCGGACACAGACCATTAAAGCAAAAATGACAGAAGTGACAAATGGAATGAGTAATGTTGCAAGTGCTGTGGCAGCCTACTACCAGGAATCGGAGACCTGGCCAAACTGCCCGGTGAAGTTGGATATCACAAACAGCCTGGGGGTTTCACTGGGAGCCTTAACCAGGGCAAGTTTGATGTCGGTAACAGGTAACGGGGTAATTACGGCGACAGTGACCCTCATTGATGGCTCAGTAGATGGCCAAGACCTAATTCTCACACCGTCAATAGCTGGTGACAGTTCTATTGCGTGGGTGTGGAGTAAGGGTGCTGGAATGCCAGCGGCCTATCTGCCAAAGAGGTAAGAATGATATTGTTGGTGCCCGAGGAAACCCATTTCAGGGTTTAGAAGTGGGGCACCAACATTTCTTCTTTTCCTCTGCGGAAGGAAGAAAACTTTTATACTTAATTTGAATAAGGTCGACTGTGAGGCATGCCTGATAATAAAACAAATTTTGCAAAGCAGGGACGATTATTGGAAGGGGATTTAGAAGGAGGGCGTGTTTTGGGGGACCTGGGTGAGAGGGTAATCGGTCGTGTGGTCAGATACTCCATCAACTATGAACGAAGATCAGTTTGTTCGTCAATTTGGTCATCAGGAGCCCCGGCATGTGGTTGGGGCTTTTTACTTTGAGAATCCAATGGTCCGAATGAAAAATTCTAATCAGGGTTTTACCCTTATCGAATTATTGATCGTTATTGCGATCATTGGAATTTTGGCTGCGGTTGCAATACCTTATTACCAGGGTTATATGATAAGGGCAAGATTGGTTGAGGTTGAACATACAATAGCAGTCGTGAAAAGTGCGGTTTCAGGATATTATCAGGACCAAGGTTCTTGGCCTAATTGTGGAACAAAGGGGGAAGTTACAAATAGTTTAGGGGTGTCTTTAGGAGCAGTCACGAGAATCGGTGATATTTCCATCGGCGCCCTCATACCAGGTGAAATTACTGTAACAGTAGACAATATTCATCCGATGGTGGATAATAAAACGATAAAACTAACGCCAGACCCGAATGCAGATGGTTCAGTGAGTTGGAGGTGGGGTTGGTCTCCAGATTTCCCTGTCCACTTAAGACCCAAAACCAAATAGGTAAAAAGGATCCTGTATGGGCAATAATAATTACAATAAGGGAATTACCTTGATGGAATTATTGGTGGTCGTTTTGATTATAGGGGTGCTTGCCGCTGTGGCCGTACCCGTCTATACCGGCTATATCCAGAGAGCCAGAAGAGCCGATGCAAAAACTGCATTAGAACAGATCAGGGCAGCCCAAGAGATGTACAGAGCAGAAACCGGGAGGTATGCCCTTCAAATTCAGAATACACTCGATAAGTTAGGAGCAACCACTGTAAGCGGTTATTATAATATGAATTTTACAGTTGCACTGACTAATTCATTTACTGCGCAAGCCCAAGCCACTGGCACGCAAGCAGCCGATGGAAATTTATTTATAAACCATCTTGGTCAAAAATGGGATTCCGATAATAAATATTATCCGAGTTCATATAGCAAATGGTCTAAATAAGATTCTTTAAATGAAAAGGACCTCAATAGTAAGCAAGATAATTTATTTATCTTGCTTTTTTTATTTCAAGGGATTAAATGTATTGTTTATAGAAAAACATTAATACTTTAACGCTTTGAAAATCCCTCCCTGCCTCCCTCCTTCGACAGGCTTAGGATGGTGAGCATGCCGAACCATTTTCCAAAGGGAGGAGATATTAGCTTCCCCCTTGGGTAATCCTTTTCCTGTCATAGACAGGCAAAGGGGGATAGAAGGGGATTTTACAGTGATTCTTTTAATTTCTTGATAACGTTCAAAAGGTGAGGCACGAATTAAAAAACCGGTTCAAGTAATCTGAAACCCACAGTATGTCCCCCCCCCTTGATGTTGATCCTGGTACACACTGGACACAGGGGGTGTGATAATAGCTTTTTACAATGTCATGTAACCCGATTGTAAAAATCAATTAGTTTTCAACTTGTTACTCTCCCCTCCCTCGACGGGAGGGGATTAAG
>Ga0315274_10014355_pt1 | contig 11236 bp, 26 predicted proteins | sample YL17G02_20_MG_FD_203700 | JGI IMG/M metagenome (GOLD analysis project Ga0315274, IMG submission 203700) | Sediment microbial communities from Yellowstone Lake, YNP, Wyoming, USA - YL17G02_20 | ecosystem: Environmental > Aquatic > Freshwater > Lake > Sediment | place: USA: Wyoming | collected...
TTTAGTCCAGTACCTATTGTTGCGGTGATGTATCAGTCCCTGCCAAGCTTCATCCCACTGATTGTCGTAGTCATTCCAGTACCATACGTCCCAATCAGTCATTACATAGAACTCGGCACGACGACTCCAATCAACTACAGAGAATGTATCGATCCGATAAAGACTCATAACTCCCTATCTCGCCACTTGTGCCAGTCTGTATCTGCCAGTCCATACACCTCGCACATCCGCTTCTCAAACTGATCACGGGTCATACCACTCACTATTAGAAGACCGAGATCATTGCCGTCTAAATAGTACTTGGCTGCCCAGGCAGCACCGATTTCTATTAGTCGCCGCGACCTTGGAGCAGCAGGGTGAGCAAATGCCTCTGCTGCCCACATTATTGTGCGCAAGGGTCGTGGTTGCTGTTCTAACTCCTCACAGCGACAAGGGATAGGTTCAGTCATGAACCATCACATCACGAAGTGATAATAGCCTTTGATAGATTGCATCATCTGGGCCAAGACCGATTACCATTGCTTTAGCATTTTCTGTCCGACAAACATCTCCACCATGTGAGATTTGTCCGCAGACCCACCAAAAGTCGTCATCATTGATTGCCATCAACTCGGCGCCAACCTCCTTGACATACTCTTTGGTGATTGTTGGCTGTGCCAGAATCTGTTCAAGTAGCTGTTCCTTTGTCATTGTATCCTCCTTTTTACTCGGGCCACTCTATTTTGATTTGTTTGAACTCTTGGAACACCACATATTGATCAAGTGTATAGAGTTGAGTATCAACAGGACGAAACCCCTCTTTGATAGTGAATACCTTATACTTTATAATCTGATCGGGAACTACCACCCATCCCTTTTCCTTATTGAACGCAAACAACATTCTTTGACCAACTTCAATATTGGTTGTAGCATCAAGTAGATACATTAGATTGATTCCACTTGAAACCAGTTCTCCAAGAACAGAAGACACAGACTTGGGAGTATGCCAGCACCATCCAGCAGCCTCGGTCGCTCGCATTGTTGTCGATTGAACATCAAATAAAGTGAGGTCTGGAGATTCATGGACAATGCTCAATAGACGACCACGAAATACGTATCCCTTCTTTCCTCTTATTTGATCAACGTGGAACCATTCTGTAGCCCTATCCCCACAGCCATAATAGCCACCACCAGTAAGAATCACGTGGCCAGGCTCAATCGCCAACTTGAGAATCTTACTCTTGGTCTTGAGATATGTTTTCCTATGTTTGATTTTAGTAAGAATCACCCGATAGGCAGCGATCTTGTTCCTTGCTTCTACCGCAAGGGAATCATATGCTGCCGTATATTCTTCCACCTGTTTTGTAGTGGGCACATTTGCTTCGGCAGCTTTGATTTGATCAAACTGACTTGCCAACTGATCCGCATCTGTCATTGTTTGTTCTTCCCGAGTAAATCCTTACCCAGCAAGTCCTGTAGTTGTGATAATGCTTCAGGGTCATGCTTTTCCAAAAGATACTGCACAGCTAAAGCTTGTGTTTTCAACTTTTCAGCAGGTGAAGAAGCCTGCCATTCTGCATCAGTCTGATCAGCAAGTTTATCAAACTCGATGTTCGAGTACATTGTTCGAGCATCGTTTGCCTGCTTTGAACCAGGACCATAGAGACTGACCACCATTGCATAATATGCAACTTGGTCTGGTCGAACCAGATTGGGGTCTTCCATGTCGTCCCTATAAATCATTTGTACTTGTTTCCATTCCCCCCAGCACATCCACACAAGAAGACCCATAATGACAATCGAGAACATGTTGATAGGAATCAGGGTAATAAAAGCAAAGGGCAATGTAATGAACCCTACAATCATCGCAATCTTGGTCGATCGCACAATCTTATTGTTGAAATAGAACAGGACACCCCTCAAGATCCTGCCACCATCCATTGGGAAGATAGGAAGTGTATTGAATAATCCCAACAGCAGATTGACATATCCGACATTGTAGATAAACTCCAACACAAGATTGTTGTGCGGAACACCGAGAAAGAAGGGGAGCATAATAATCATCCCCACCGCGTAGCTAAAAAGAGGACCGACCATGCCAATGATTGCCTCTGGCAGACCAAATGGAATCCGTTCCATCATTGCCGCTCCACCGAAGAAGTTGATCACAATCTTTGGTGTTTGAACCCCAAAGTATCGTCCAGCAAAGATGTGGGCGAACTCATGACCAATCACGGAGATATAGAGACAGCCAAGGAGCAGAACCACTGCAACTGCTCCAATAATGTTTCCTCCCAGAAGCGGAGGAAGAGCAAAGATAAACAGCACCACAAACCATAGGGGCTGAAGAAAGATCTCCGTTCCAAATAATCGGCACAGACGGATTCCACCGCTAAACATTCTTACTCCTTTGCTGTGATGTTTTTCACAAAAGCAAGTATCCTGTGAATCAGCTCTTCGGATCGCCCCAATCTCTGTGTCAGTTGTATGGCCGACTTCCTTGCATCAGCTATGAGGCTCGAACAAACTTCATACATCTCTTTGTCGCTCATGGAATCAAGGGCCTTTAGGATGTCCTCGATCTCCAGGGTGGTAAAGAAGTCATCATGATTTTTTATCACGACGATTAGTTCCTGACTATTCACTCTTCTTTTCCTCTCCGATCTCCTCGAGAGCTTCCTTCAAAATCTTCTTGAAAGCGCTCCGCATGATTGGACCGAGTCCATGTGGATCATGTTCATGCTCGGCATGCTCTTCACTCTTTCCCTCTGCCTTCTCCTTTGCCATACTCTGACCAAGGATTTCCGTAATGATTGTGATCCCTTGCATGCGAGCATCGAGATCTTCCTCATTGTTGCAGAGGCGTTCGATCACCTCATCAACAGCCTTCTCACCAACTCCACATAGAGTCTGTACTGCAGAAGCACGCTGGCGCTTATCACCATCAATCACCATCGAGACCAGGTCGCCAACGGAAGCCTCCTTGCTGTCCTCGAACAAGGAGAGTGCTTGTAGAGCCTGCATCTTCTCCTCGTCCTTCGGCTTCTTTGTATGAGCCTTGATTGTGTCAATAATCTTGTTCTTCGTGGTTTCTTTCATGACTTACTCCTCGTCCCTTGGAAGGGGTTCGCAGCTTGTGATCGCCACACGATCATTTCCACCAAGGATAATGATCCGAAGAAATCCATCCTTATCCTCAAACTGAAGCGTACGACCAGGAACATTTAGCGTATTCATATTGACGCACTCGAAGGTCTGGACTTGAATACCATCTGCACGATAGAGGATAATATCAACAAATAGGCCTGGACGCTCACCACCCTGATGGCTTGAACAACCTTGACAATCCATTATAAACCCCCTTGCTGTTGTTGGCGGATAGCCTTACGAAGAGACTTCAGCCTCTCCTTATCCTTTCGACGGCGACGCTCGCTCGGCTTCTCATAGCGAGACTTTGCACGGAGTACCTTGAGAATACCATCGCGATTGACCTGCTTCTTGAAACGACCTATAGCTCTATCAATCGGCTCACCTGGTCGCAATGTAATCCTTGTTGACATTATCCCTCCTTTTTCCCATACTCATGATCATGATCGGCAGCTGTGTAATCACCACGTTCCTTCGGGATGTCCTTGAAACACTTCCCACAAGACCAGGTCATTCCACCGGGAATCTTCCTGGCGAGATGCATTTCTCCACCGCAACCGAAAACACACTTCCGCTTGTCGAGGTTCTCGGAAACCTTCATAGACGAGTTAGCGTTTCCCATATCTATCTCCTTTCATTATGCCATCAAAGCCGTTATATTCTTTTCTCCAAACTTTTATTTCATTCATTACCAACAACTCACTGCAAATAGTATATGGTACCCCAACAGCACCACATGTCCAATCAAGACACTCCAAAGTCCTACTCTGGCAAGAACAAGACGCTCATACAAGCTAACAAGTACAAACACACCAATACCTGTACATGTCATCTTACATGATATAAATGCCATCTCGCCAAAAGATTGTAAGACCCAGTTCATCACTGGATTGAGTTCGCCACCGACAGCTGCTTGAATGTGTCCCAAAGTGAAAGCAACATCAAGTGCTGCCAGTAGCATCACAAGGATTGTATAACCAATCAGCTTGTGGCTAACCATCTTCATCTTTGTAGTTCCTGTACCATCTAATCATACCAACAATGATGTAAGCATATATGGCAACCAGTGCCACAACAAGACCAATACCAAGTATTGTGTTCATCTTTTAGTCTCCATATATACTTTACGAGCATAGTACTCTTGCTCCAGTTCCACGAGTGAAACAGGATGATAATCAAACTGCTCAACACAAACATTTACAAGTAATGTGCCATCTGACCAATCATACCTCTGACCGATCTCGTGGGAATGCCCGTGTAATGCAATGTGAGCATCTTCTGGCACTTGTTGGTAATGAAGGAATGAACCAAGTCTCCCACGCTCCTTTATATCCAGGAACATGTCGGTAATCTTTTGAAGAAGCCATCTTCCTGCATGTACCTTCCTGGGGTACTCTCGGTAGGGACGATGCTGTGCGGTAATCACTAACTCCTTGTAGGTAAAGTAGTAAGGCTGTTCCTTCCTCTTGACAATCTTACTCCAAGGAAGTTTCAGTACTTTCCTATTCTTTTCATCATGATTACCAACGATGAGGATCTTCTCCTTACAAGGAATGGTGGAGAATGCATTCTCGATCTTACCATCTGTACCATAGAAACCAAAATCTCCAAGATGAATGAGAACATCTTCCTCTTTCATAATAGAAAGAGACTTGAGAATGAGTTCATCGCAGTTTGTTGGACGACCACAATACCTAATAATATTGCGATGTCCCACGTGCCAATCCGAAGTAATCCAAGTATTAGACATCACAGACCATCATCAAATGGGTTCGGTGGATCCTCATCATTCTTTGGCTCGTTCCCAAATCTGAAGTCAGCCAACAGCTTGGTGGGATCATTGTCAATCGACTTGACCTTTGCCTCATGAGCCTGAATCTTCTCATCATACTCTGCCAGTACATCATCAACCTTCTCACCACTGGCAATCCGTGTCATCACATTGAGGGTCTCCATCGGATCGAGAATCATCTCCAGCTTCTCCAGCTTCTTCTGCATCTCTGCAGCTTTCTGCACTTCTGGAGACATCGCCTCATACTCCAGAGTCTGTTGATTGGAGACAACTGAAGCACGCCAACGATTTTGTACAACTAACTTCAGCTGATCAACCACGCTCGAGGTTTTATGGAAACTGACATGAAGACAAACATTCATTAGATCGAAGGTGAAGAAACAACCATGCCTATCCACCAGTGCTTGGATGTCAGTCAGCACAGCCTGAATCTTCTCGTCGTAAATCTTCTTTTCCTGTGGCGTCATGATTACTCCTTCAAAAGAGAAATGGGGAACCAGACATACAGGTTCCCCATTTCACCAATCTACCAACCGACTACTCCGCGACCTGCTTGATCTCGACGCCGTACTCCGTACAGGCATCAATAGCTGCCTGATCACCCTTGGCCAGCCGCTTCGCGATCTCCGTGCGGAACCGACCAATATGCGAACCAGCATTCTTGATGTAGCTGGGGGTTTCGCTGACATCGATGCCGAACTTGTCGGCGACCTCGGCGATAATCTTCGCAGCAGTCGTCTCGTTGTTGATCATCGACAGCACCAACACCTTCGCACGAACGGGCCACTCATTCTTGGTGCGAGTGGCAACACCCTTCACGAACTGAAACTTTGCCATAGTGTCTCCTTTCTAAAAACAAAACCTTACAATGATTCAATAGGCTGGAATCACCTCCTTATGAGCCCTGAATCATTACTCTAAACAATAATAAAAGATTAGTTGTGTTGTTATAATCGAATAGTTCTTATTTAGTTCTATACCCTATCATGTTCCCTTACATGCCCATCTGGGAACGGAATACCCAAGACGTGAGTCCTGTTTCTCAATACACTTCATACTCTTTCTTCTTCTTTCTCCTAAACTCACGCAACTTCTTTTCAAATCTTTCTACCTGGCTCCAGGTGTAGAACCTGAAACCGATTGTGTCTTCTTGAGCTTCCTTGATGAACTGGAAATCACTTGGTGAAGTATTATAGTCTACTTCACATTGAGCATCTCGTGCAGCAGACGTTAGAAAAAACATCGAGCGAGTATTGCGACAAACCATCCAAATGTAGGGCTCCTCACATTTTGGATGAACCTTTCTTCTATTTTTTCCTATGGGACCATAACCTGCACAGCTACAAATAGTAGCACAGCCAGGTAAGGTGTTCAAAAACTTGACCAAAGGTTTTATATAAAGATCAATCTTATCAAGTCCAGCCTTATCATACCAAGTTCTTACCTGCTCTAATGTCAGCCTTTCCATTCTATTCATTCTCGGTATCTTCGGTGTCGCTGGTCTTGTTGGTATCACCGATTCCCATCTCTTGGATGGCGATATCTCCTACAGCTCGGTGTAAAACCCTATACAGCCCATGATATTGAGGAATCTTGGCAACAACAGGACTATCTTCACTACGAACAAGTACCTGTAATGCCATGTTGGAGATATTGTCTCCTTCAGTTGTTATTCCAACACCGACGAAACCCTCCTCATTTTGAAGAAGGGCAATCAGCTCCTGTTTCGCGAGATACAAATCTTGTAGTGCCATATTATTTACCCTTTTTCTGCTACAACAACTTGGTTTCGGGTCCACATTCTTTCACAAAGAATATATCCTTGAGTCTCTACATTGCTTTTCAGAAAAGCTTCTATCTCCTGTCTCCAAGCATCCCAGTTTTTCTTCCACACAATGATACATCGGCAGGTAGGTACTTGTTTAGAGATATCCGCGAGGCAGTTTTCCTTGATACGAAACATATTCTTACTCCTTCTTCAGTTTCACAACAACCTCATCGACCAACCCGTACTCCTTCGCCTGCTGGGCACTCATGAAGAAGTCGCGGTCGGTATCCCTCTCAATCGTCTCCAGGTCCTTCTTGGTGTGGATGGAGAGACGCTCATTGAGATACTTCTTCAATCGACCAATCTCCTTTGCCTGGATGGCAATATCACTTGCCACACCTTCAGCACCACCGGATGGTTGGTGAATTAAAATCCTCGAACTCTGGAGGGCATGACGCTTTCCAGGAGTTCCAGCGGCAAGAAGAAAAGCACCCATACTGGCTGCTTGACCGATGCAGTAGGTAGCGACATCACATGGAACAAACTGAATGCAGTCATAAACACCGAGCCCTGCGGTGCATGACCCACCAGGGCTGTTGATGTAGAGGTTGATGTCTTGATTTTTATTGTTGCTCATCAAGTACAACATCTGGGCCACAACACTATTTGCAGTGTCGTCAGTGATCGCTCCACCGATGAAAATGATCCGCTCCTTCAACAGCCGAGAATAGATGTCGTAAGACCTTTCTCCGTGTCCGTCCTTATCAATAACGAATGGAATCATATTCATGGTATCTCCTTTCTTTTCTAACTGCACTCTTCAATGTTATCAAGAACCTTCTTGATCCCTTTTGTCTGCATCTTCATCTTGCGAGTGATAGCCAAGAGCTCGAGGGCGGTTTCGTCTATATTGTATCCCTCTGTACTCAATCCCCAAATGGCAGCCTCAAATGCTCCAACGATTGCTTCGCGTTCTTTTTTCGTTAGATCAATATTCATCATATCACCTTCCACAAACAATATGGATAATCTGGATGATACCAGAGACCACCAGAAATAGACAAAAGAAGGTGAGCATTGGATGCTCACCCACAAAGTTCAAAAAGTTCTTCATCTTCTACTCCTTCCCATTTTTTCTCCAGCGGTAATAGCGAATCATTCCTCGAATGTTCTCGAAGATCTCGCTCAACCGCTTCTCATCAACATCGTCGCGCACTTTCATCACAACCTCAAAATCCTCATTCCCTGTGTGAGTGAGCACCTCGTCGTTGTTCAGGTTCTGTGGGTCAATGGCAAAGCCATCATTTAGTTTATACATGATGTCTCCTTTCTATGTTTGTACTGCACCGAAAACAAAACCAGCTTGCCAGGCTTGAAACATACTACTTTTCAGCTCTGACTCATACAACTCCTCGAACCCCTCCTGGGTAAGAAGAATGTTTTCCTTTCTCCATTTTATCCACCACTTTTCAAACTTCACTTCGATCATGCTGGTGGTTTTTGAACTAAAACAAAACTCTTCCATTGTCTCCTCCTCAAAATACAATCGCCCTCACTTCTTACTCTTTCCCAGTACTCGGTTGATAAAAGGTTCTACATTTTTCTCCCAATCCTCCGAGAAGAGATAACATTCTATCGTATCGTCGAAACAGGATATCGGATCAGAAGAAACTATATCTCTGCCTGTGAAAAGACGAACCCGCTCGTTGAGCGACATTTTACTCAAAGCGACCTTGGCTTGTTTGATTAGTCTGCTGCGTCGAAGACCTTCTTTACTCATACTATCTCCTTTTATTTGTTCCCCGAGTCAAAAAACAATCGCACCTTCAAACTGCCAGCTATAACGCAGATTCTTTCCATCAAATATCCAAGTACGAGGTTCAAATGTGTCAGGATTTTCTGTCAGACAATCCGCAACACAAACGCTCATTCCTTTTATGTCGTAGATCATTCCTCCCCAATGATAGGTACCTATCTTTCTGCCCATAGAATCCAGAAGACTATTATAGTTGTTTCTATCACGATACTTTTCTATCCACTCATATGCCTCTTTGTTTTTAGTCTTATCTGGAGTACCAATGCTACGAAATGTGATTTGTTGTGCCCCTATTTGCTTGGCATCCAAGATCGTGTTCTCGAACCAGTTCCAATCTTTCCACATCTCTCCGGTAGGAGTGGTAAGAGATGTCGGCTGATAACTGATTCTTATCGTAAATCCCAGACCTGCCAAGTATTGAATACAATCACGAACATCGAACTCTCTGCTAATGTTCATGATGGCATTGTTCTCTGCACTATTCAAACTACAAACACTTATTGCGATTGTATTCAACCCGTAGAGCTTCCACTCTTCCCAGGGAAGCTCTTTGTATAGAATCCCATTAGTCTGGAGTTCAATACAGGGGAACACCTTGTCTAATCGATTGATAATCGTTCCGAGATGTCCAGGGTAGAGTGTTGGCTCACCTCGACCTGTAATCAATGCTATTTGAGCAGGTCGATCTTCTGTGCGACTGGCATATCGACAAGCCTTATCGAACCGCCCCCAATCAAACTCTCCCAGTGGCTCGTCGGCACACGCTTCGGTCATCTTGGAGATACAGAATGGACACTTCGCATTACAAGCCCGTGTTCCACAAACAACACTAAATGTGCTCATTTGTACTTCCTCCAAATCTTTGTAGCCTCTTTCTTTGAGGTGCCTGTTATCAGGAGTAGCTCCAACCAACTTATTTCACGCGCCCCATAGTCTTTTTCTACTTCTTCCCAGGTGGCTTCGAACCCATGAACCCACTCGTATTCCTCATAGTCCCAACATACATAATGTTCTTTATTTTCCCGAGCCACATAGTGTTCATGACCACGTTTATGTTTGAATGCTCGTAGCTGTTTCATTTTTCTCCTTTCGAAGCACCTCATTCAGGTTAGGGTGCTAACCCTAACAAGGAGAAGGAAGGGAGCCAGATTTGGGCTCCCTTCCTATGACAACTACAAACTACTTACAGCCGCAATGACCGAGCTTATCACCATGGATTAGGATATGAGCCTTCAAGGCATGCCATGGAACCAACAGAAGATGTCCATTGTGGCAGACCAAGAAGCGAACATGATCGCGATGTGGATTCGGTGGAAGCTGTGGATCGTCGTCGTCATCGTCATCCACATTCTTACAAGGAACCACAACCTCACACGAGGCAATCACTACATCCTCTGAGGGAGGTGGGGGAGTAGGAGGACCAACCACACAGCCAACATTTAGATTAGGTGTAGTCGGCTCAACAGCCTCAAACTTATATTGCCCAGGAGAAAGTGGGAGATTGACGAACGAGGCTGAATCAGGACCGATCAGCATCGGTTCGAACCCCTTGTACTCAACTGGACATTCCGATTGTGCCACACGAACCACCTTCAACAGAATCGGCTCTGTGCGATCACCAAACACAAAGTTGATAACGATTGCTCCATCCTCATTCACATTACAGGTCATACTAAACGGAACAGGAGGCGGAGGAGGTGGAGGAGGTGGAGGAGGTGGAGGAGGTGGAGGAGGTGGAGGAGGTGGAGGGGGTGGAGGAGGTGGAGGAGGCGGCAACTCATTCACCCCAAAGTCAGCACAATGCCTCTCACCAGACCGATCCTCAACTCTTGCTCGCGGAGGAGCATCTGTTATCCAATAACCACCTTTGGTGTAGAAGGAAAGCCCTTCCTCTGACAGGAAGTACTCAATGCAGAGATTATATTGTCCAGCATCAAACACCCCCATCTTCACCTCACCATTCTCTAACACAATAGCGAGGGCAGTAGTGGCTCCATTGAGGTAGAGCAGCCCATAATGATGCTCTGGTATATTCGAAATGATTGCCGTCGCCTCATTCGATTCATTGACCTCCACACGGAGATACTCCGGAGGAGGAACGGGCTGGTCAGACCCATGGTGGTTCCTACAACCACAAACAACCAGGAACCCAACAATACCGAACAAAACAATCAACTGACGCATAGCGCCTCCTTTCTACTCGACGTTCTCCTCTGAAACGACACAAATACAACCATCGGTCCTATCCACTACTTATCCTCCTTTCTTTCAGTCATGTCAAACATTTCCTGCAACTCTGCTGACTCTTCGGTGTGCTTGAGTGTATAAACAATCAACCTCACTGCCAACTGGGTCAGCAGAGACTGAAGCGCCAACTCTGGCTGCCTTATCTCGGGATGATCTGTCATGTATTTTTGAAGATTCTGTTGTGCTGTAATCATAAACGCTGGAGAGTTGCAAAGCACCATATGCACCAAGTTGGCAACAGATTCCCGATAGGGCTGTTCGTCGGTAATCTCATTCAAGACACCAAGCCAACCATCCTTCCGCCGTTTCCCTTCAGCATTCAGGATTTGCAAAGCGTTAGTACATAACTCCTTTGTAATTTTCACTTTGTCTCCTTTCACAGACTCTACACAACTTTAGACATATTTGTTGTATATAAAATCATGTAGTTCCTATTTAGTTCTATCAAATCCCGAATGGATTACCTATTGGTCTCCGCTGTATGATC
>Ga0315274_10014358_pt1 | contig 11235 bp, 5 predicted proteins | sample YL17G02_20_MG_FD_203700 | JGI IMG/M metagenome (GOLD analysis project Ga0315274, IMG submission 203700) | Sediment microbial communities from Yellowstone Lake, YNP, Wyoming, USA - YL17G02_20 | ecosystem: Environmental > Aquatic > Freshwater > Lake > Sediment | place: USA: Wyoming | collected...
ATCTGCCCTGTTATAAATGAACTGGCTTTCCTGGTCCAGATAGCCGCCGCCATTGTAAGCGCTGACATCCGATCGCCCATAGTTCGGGCCAGCTCCGGGGAGCTGAATCTTCCTCACACCCACGCTAGTGCCAGAAATCTCAGTGATTTCAACCTGGTCCATGGTGGTTCCGGCAGTGATTGACAGCCAGCACCGGGCTCCGACGTAAAGATTGGCCGCTGAGGCGACGGTCAGATAGCCCCCAGCCGTGGCTGCGGTAACGGTTGCTCGGACTGCTGGGATAATTCTTCCTGCCATGGTAGTTCTCCTGGTACTCGTGTAAGATTATCGCTGGTTTAGTTCGTTGAAAACGCGGTCAAGAAGCATCCAAGACCCGCCGGCCAAGTAACGTTGGCGCCCGTGTTGGTGTCAATGCACTTCAGCGTGATTGTGGTTTTCCCACCAGCAGTACCAATAGCCGTAACCATGAATTGATAGTTGTAAGGTCCCGTCGCACTCATACTGAAGGGTGTTGTCTGGATTATGGCGTTGGTGGCACCAATGTCATGCTGGAGCGTGACAACAAACAGGGTTGCTAGGGCATCGGGAATGATGGAGAAAACATTGAAGCGGGTATCTTCAATAAAGGTCGCCGTTGGATATACGCCATTTGTGTAAAACCGGAGCTGCGACCGAACCACACCCTGTGGAGTGAGAACTTTATCGTTGGCGGTAGCTGGAGTGCCAGACCCGCTCATATCTACGTGGCCATTGCACGTAATGACAGGGAGATTGTTTCCGGTGGTGTTCGAAACGAGCAGGGCTGGGTTTCCGCCGTCTGCTTCAATTGAGACAGCCGTGGAACCAGTAGAGCCCGTGACAGAGAGGGCACGCTGGCCGGCTCCAGCCGTGACAGTAGCTGCAGTAACCGAGGCTCCACCCGTAACAGAGAGCCCGCTGCCAGCGCCTCCGACCAGGACCTCGATGCCATTACCTGCACCAGATGTAGCGATCCTGATGCCAGAACCAGTGCCAGCGGTAACGATGTTGATTCCACGGCCGGCGCTGCCAGCGATTGTCGCGATGCTAGTGCCATGGCCAGTCGTAGTGGCGCCCATTGAGATGTCGACACCGCTGCCGGTAGCGCCTGTCTTGGTGACGGCGATACCAGTACCGGTACCGGCTGTGGTGGCGTTGATGGCATTGGCGTTGCCGCCGCCCGTAGCAGACAGACCTACACCGCCGTTCGATCCACCGTTGGCAATAACACCGGTACCGCCACCTGCGCCACCTGTGGCGGAAATGCCAGTGCCTCCACTCCCAAATCCAGCCTTGGCACCACCAACGGTTACAATGCCGGTGCCACCGTTACCAGTGGGGATGCCACCGGTAACTACGCCGCCCGTGAAGGTCGCGGCAGTCGCTCCGGCTCCACCACCAGTTGTGGTATTCCCGCCGACCACGTTAATGCCGATGCCAGGGGTGTCTGCGTGGTCGCCGCCGGCAAAGACCCCGGCTGTACCGCCAGACGTTCCAATTCCAGAACCGCTGCCGCCGCGAGCATAGATACCCCAGCCAGCTCCTGCGGTGCCGCCTGCACCACCGACAGCAACGACAGCAACGCCACCTGCGCCCTGAGTGGCTCCAGACCCACCACCAGCCCCACCGACGATGGTTGCGCCCCGGCCGCCGGCTCCGCGAGTACCAGTAGCCCCACCGATGCCACCCTGCATCCACGCGCCCCAACCACCTGCACCGCTGACACCAGAGCTACTGTTGCCGTTACCTCCAAAGAGGTATCCGCCGTCGCCGCCTACAACAGTGCCGGCTCCACCCGAGCTGTAACCGTCACCACCGCGAGCGTTGAAGGCAAGACCACCGGCAAAATTACCGGCAACGCTTGCCGTGTAACCATTCGCATACACGCCGGTAGCAGTGACGCTGTTCCCCTGACCATAGACGCCAAAGGAAGCAATCCCGCTCGTTCCGGAACTGCCGTAGACACCTGTACCAGTATCAGAGCTGCCGTAGACTCCGTTTTGGCCGATGGTCCCAAGACCAGTGACACCCATACCACCACTAACGGAGCCTTCGCCTACGATACCCGTGCCCGACCCGCCACCCTTAAAATATCCGCCCCAGCCACCGGTAGAACCACCTTCTCCGTAGACGCCAATGCCAATAGTTCCGCCACCAAAACCAGCGAGACCCGTGCCATTAGAAGCACCACCCGTACCGGTAATAGCCGTCGCTGACCCACCGACAAAATACGCTCCGGCACCAATCACGATGCTGTTGTTGGCATCCAACGTTACGACAGTCGGAACGCCAGCGCCTGCGTGGGTTGGATTGGGTGCCCCGTTCAGACGTACAGCACCAGCAACGTATTCCGTCGCTGGTTGCATGAGGAGAACGTTTACTGGCCATGCTGCATCCCTGGTGTAGATATTACCGTTGACTCGCCAAGCAAGAACATACCTTGAGCCCGGGGTCGAGGGAACAGAGAGAGCCTGCAGGGTGGATTTCTGAGCTGTGACACCGACATTCCCAGTCCTGCCGATGTCCACGTAGATGCATTCGCCGTCAGCGAGGTCGGTCTTGCCTGCGAGGTCGCCGAGCTGGTCGACAACGCTGTTGTAATAGACACCGCCCGTGTTGGCATTATCGAAGACAACCCTGAGGCCTTGCCAGTGGAGGTTGCTGGCGACCCACTCAAAGTTGTCACCGGTACTTGCGAAGGTCAGCCCGGGGTGCCGGACCATCTTGACGTTTCGGTCAGCCGTGCCACTGTACCAGTTCTCGCCACCGCCAAGCTCCCAGAGCCTGGTCATGATGGCATCCATCCAGTCCTTCTGACTCTCGATGGCCTTGTCGCCACCGGTGAAGACGGTGGGGCCAGAAACAGATTCGGTGCGATTCTGAGCCCAGTTGAAGCTGCTGTAGCGATTCGGAAAGTCTCCACCCGAACCCAGCCGCCACATGATGTTTCGAGCGTCCTGAACGCTGTAAGTGGCTGCAGAAACGTTGCTGTTGGCGTCAGTCACGACCTTGGCGATGGGAACCAGGTTCGGAGAAGCACTAAAAGGCGTGGTGCTGATGACGATGCGGTAGTCAAGGGTACGACCCAGCGGGACGGTCTTGGGGTTTTCCAGGAGGGTGTTTGGGTCCAAGAACTGCACAAGGTCCGAAGTCGTGGCATCAGCGGTGCGTCGGAGGTCGAGGCCGATGTAATTGACCTGGCCAGCCGCAAAACTGCCATCAACCCGGGCATTGGTCGCCGAATTCAGAATTTCAACGTCACGATCTGCCGGTACCCAAAGGAAGGTCCCCGCCTCGCTGGCATTCATGTTGTAGAGGATGCCATCAGCGGTGACCAGCTGGAGGCTCGTGGCCATCGTGCCGGCTGTAAAGTTGGTCAGCGTGAAACCACGGACGACAAGGGCTCTCTCACCAGCCTGAACTCGACCAGCAACGACATCGAAGTCGGCGGCGATCGAGCTTTCAACTGAGCGCAAATGTGGTACATCGAGCCGCATGGACCCCAAAATGTTCAACTGGCGAAGGACGCTCATTCTAATATCTCCGGGGATTTAGGTCTGTGCGGCTGCGACCGGACCCGAGTGAAAGATTGCTGCTAACCACCAAAGCTGATACCAGTAGGCTTGACGTCGTTGTTCCAAGTCAAAGCCTCAAACTCTAGGCTTCCTGTAATGATACCCCGACTGGGCACACTCCAAGACTGACCATTGAGGCTGCAGGAATCAGCTTGAAACAAGACCATGTCCGTGCCACGGTCAATGAGCATGATGCTGAAGTACCTTTCCCTGGAAAGGTCTTCGATGGTGGCGGTAATGCCTGCGCCCTCTGCGCCACCGTCACCCACAGTTCGATAGATGCTCATGCTGCCAGTAATTTTGGTCTGGCTGGGGGCCAGCTCGTATGGGGACATGCTGTCAATGCCATAGATGGCCCGGCGGGGAGTCATCGACCTGAAGCTGAATTCCCGGATACGGCCAAAAGGCCTACCGTTGATGTAGACAAAGACCGAAGCCCCTGAAATTACTCTTGCTCTGGGCATTTAGGCCTCCCTATCATCTTGAATTTCTTCAGTAAGGTTGTCTCCGCCAAAGACGGACACCTTGTCGCTGAGCTTTTGGGCACCGTGGCTGGGCAAACCTTCGCCACCGAGACCTCGGTCGCCAGGGAAGGCGATGGTTACGTGGGGCTCTACGCCGGCCGCCAAGGCCGCTTCGGCAGCTGCCTGGGCCGCAACCCTACCTGCACTGCTGGCGGTCACGTAGGCGCTGCCAGGGGCCTCCAGCGGGGCGTATGGGCTTCTCTGGCTCAGGAGGGTGACCTTGGTGCCAAGAACTTGGTCAGAGGTGAACTTGTAACTGTAGTCCAATGTAAGCCTGACGGTGGTCGGGCTATCTTTGTAACGTCCCAGGTACTTGATGGGAGGAGTTTGGGAGTTGGTGCCGAAGCCCACGACAATGTAACCCGGTGCATCTGGGAACAAGGAGCCCTCACCAAGAGTGTCATCAATTTCCACCTCTTCGTAGTTCTGGTTGGCGTACAAAGGGAAGCCCAAGACAGCCGACTCCGTGGAGGTGACGGCAAGTCCGTCATCCGGGGCGAAGATGTAAGGGCCTGGGTCGTTGAGAGCTTGGGTGCTTGCCCCCTGGTCCACCAGGATGGCGTCTGGGCTGTAGTTCCTACTGATGCTACCAGTGAAACCCAAAGTAGCCTGGTCAGCGAGCACTTCAATGTAGCTAATGCTCGTACTGGTCACTTCAGTGATGGTTTTAAGGCCTGAGGCAAAGAGTGGGGTCTTCAGGTTCGCATACACCAGGTCGCCCACAACGAATCCATGAGTACTGTAGCCCGCTGGGAAGCCCACAATGAGGGTGGTGACCCCGGCCGTTCTGGAGCCAATGACATTGTTCCAGTAGCCGCCAGTCCAGATTTGAGCGGCGTCGTCGCCAATGTAGGCGCTACCGAAATTGCTGGTGTAACCCAGCTCTCCAGTCTGAATTTGAATGGTGGTAGACGATGGGACAGCAAGAACACGATGCTCGCCGTTGAGACCGCCATTGGAGAGGCTGTTGCTTGCGTCAATGTACGTCAGAGCGTAGGGGTTGGTGGCCCCAGTTGAGTTAAAGCCGCCATAGACGACAACCTCTCTTTCAGAGGGGGTTGCGGCTCCAGCTACAGGACCTGCGGCCAGCCGATACTTGGCAGGAGCCGTCTGCCAGGTTTTGGAGGCGAGGTCGAGAATTTCCGCACAGCCTGCATTGTCGACATCGAGGATGTCTTGATTGAGACTGACACCACCTGCAACGACAATTTTGTTTGTGGTAGGCAAATAGGCCATGATGTGGCCATGACGCCTGATTCCAGAGGCAGCAACGGGGAGCCATCGATTGACGGTGGGGTCGTAGATTTCTGCATCCCGAAGGCTGTTGCTAGGCCAGAGACCCAGCGTTGCCGGAACGGCGCTCGCCGGAGTCTGAGTCGCGTCGTAGCCCAAACCGCCGTGTACAAGAATGTAGTCACCAGGGAGCACAACAGCGCGATGGAACGCCCTGGCCTTGCTCATCCTAGCCACTTGGGTCCAGCTGCTCCCGTTGTAGATTTCGCAGGTGTCCGTGCAGGCACCGATGGCCATGTCACCCGCAGAGAGGGGCTTGTGATTGCCCCAGCCACGAAGGAAGGTTTCTCGAATCTCACCCTCAGAGCGAGCAATGGTGCTGACACGGATGTCGTCCAGGAAGCCCTCAAACCCGGTGGCAATGTTAGGGTCCTTGGCGATGTACCAGGCACCGGAAATGCCATCGCTGGCATTGATTTGATTGGTCCAGGTTTGAATCTGGGTCCCGTTCACGAAGAGGGTTACGTCAAAATTCTTGCCGACATTGCCATCGAGAACGCGGTAAACGTCATCAGTTGCGACTTCGGCGTAGCTGATGCTCGTGGCAGTCACAGCGGTCAGGGTCTTGCTGCCACCCGCGAATAGGGGCGCATAACCAACAAATTCAACGAAGACAGTATCACCAAACAGGAATCCATGAGGCGAAGCAAAATTCAGCGTCGTCACATTCGTGAGTCGGCTGCCACTGACAATTCTCTGCGGAGAGCTGAAGCTCTTCCTGACAGCAACGTGATTGAAGAAGGTGGGGCGGTAAACCGCATTGCTGGTGATGGGGTCCGTCTGGGTACCAGAAACGTAGATACTTCCGCCATACTGCCATTGCCAGTAGATGCGACCCGTCGAATCAATGCCAGCATTCAAGAGCAGATTGTTGGCGCTGCCGCCACCAGCTGCGCCATAGGAAGCGAAGACCTGAGGAGGGTTGGTGTTGGCACTCAGCTTAAACCAGGCCTCCAAAGTCCACTCGCCGAGCAGGGCAGCTGCAGCCCCAGCCGAACCAGCTCCCGTCAGGTGTGAGGTAATGGTATTGAAATCGAGACAGCCGTCGACCTTGCCCTGAATGCTCGGGACAGGTACGTTGGTGTGGGTAAGCGGAAAGTTGGACGTATCGTCTGCCGCCGTAGGTCCAGCACTTTCATCAAGACGCCAGAGAGCTAGGGTTTTGGCGTCCATCTGACAGCCCTGGCCCATGGTGCGACCACCGATGGCCATGAGGTCGCCGTTGCTGAGTTTCACAACCTGGAAGTCAGTCCTGGGCACATTCATGGTGGCCCCGGCACTCCAAGCACCACCACCACTGAAGACCTCCGTCGTCTTGAGCGCAATGCCCTCAGTCGTTGCACCGCCGACAGCAATGATGTCCCCGGAATTCAATTCCACCTGGCAATGCCCTGCCCGAGGTGAGCCCATGCTTGCTAGAACAGTCCAGGCCCCGCCCAGGGAGTACTCCTCGGCACTGGCAAGGATAGTATCTGGACTTTCGGTCATACCGCCGCTGACAATGGCACCGGTCAGATAGCGGCTGGCCGCATGACGTTCCCGAGCCCCATTCAGACTTGAAGTGGCAATCCAAGAATGGCCACTTCTCAGGGCCCCATCGGCTTCCGTGGCATCAGTAATGAGGGTCGTCGCTCCGGCTTCGTATCGATTGCAATCCGTGGTGGTGGCTGGAGTGCTGGTGGAGGTCAGGAAGCCGGCCGAGTTGATGACATTCCCGACGCCACGAGTAAAACCACCGCAAAAAAGAATCTGGCCGTTGCTGAGGGTAACAGCTGCTGCGTCTTCGTTTACCGGTACAGCTGGAGTTTGACTTCTTGCAAAGATGCTGGCGTAGCTGGCCGCATAAGTGAAGGCTGCAGGATAAACCGCTGCATTGCCCGAATCGATGTATGCCAAAGTCCGAGACGGAACAATGTCATCCAATCTGACCCAATCGCCCACATTGAGTCCATGCGAAGCGTCGGTGGTGATGGTTAGGAGCCCGGTGCCATCTCGAAGCAGACGGGCGATGCCAAGGCTGGAATTCAGACGACCGTAGAAAGCCTGCCCAGGGCCACGGGAAACAATCTGGGTCGTGGCCGGAATGTTGATGTCAATCTGGCCAGGCCTGGTCTGCGCCACAACCACAGTTCGACCTGCGCTGGCTGCAATGCTATTTTTTGTTGGTCGATAAAACCGGTAAGCGTCGTTGCTGGCTTGGTTTGCGGTCCCGCTGAAAGTAATGCGGTCGATATCAAAACTTTGAACGACTTGGGTCCCGCTAGTCCAATTAACCGACACACTTCTGACAGCAAAGGTGCCAGTGGTGCCGATTTGGGCATCCTCGCCAATGACAACGTAGTCCCCTTCCTGAACAATGCTGAGGTCAACAAGGAAGGGGGAGCCGGTAATCGTGAGACTGACCCGCGTCACGTCCTGGCTGGGTTGGGTGTAAATCCAGTTGCAACCGGCACCTGTGGTGATGCCGCTATAGGTGGGAAGCTCGGTAGGGAATTTGAAGATGTTCTGGGCGGTGCCACCGGTGATTCGGACAAAAGAACCAAGACCCAAGCTGCCGCTGTAAATGCGAACTTTGTATCCACCCGACAGCGGGGACTTGTAGACAGAAGCAAAACCCTTGCTCCCCGCCTCCCGCATGGTCTTCGTGAGAGCGATCGCAACTTCCAAAGCCTTTCCGGCCGTGGGGGCACTGAGCTGAGAGCCGATGAAAGTGTGAGTGAACTCTTCTTTTTCGTCCAGAATCCAGCTGAGTGTGGGATTGCCGCTGAGGTTGTATTTCTCATCAAGCCCGGTCTCTACAAAGGCCCGGAGACTGTCCTGGCCGTAGTAGACCTCAAGAATTTCTCGGATGGCCTCATGAACGACCTTGTTGGCGCTGGTCTTGATGGCCAGTTTCCTGAATGATTCATCGTCAATGCCGACATTCTGGGGTTTGGTTAGGCCCTGGTCACCAGCTTTGCGCTCTAAGTAGGTGCCAGATGCGGAGGACAAGAAGAGCTGGTCAAAGGCCGCTCTTGCGTTGTTCCAGTTGATGTCGTCACCAACGCTCAGGGCCTTGATAACTGCATCCCAGTTGCCCCCCTTGAGAGCGGGGCTGAGGTGCTTGCGAATAATTTTCTCTGGGTTATCGTTCTCGGCGCCAGCGCTAAGCGGGGTCAAGGTCGCATTGCTGATGACCTGGAACTGAGTTGCCGTAGGGGGTATCAGAAGTCCGTTGCTCGTCGTTTTGACGTTGTAGACCTGAACCACCCAAGTGCCAATGACAAGCCCCACGGTGAGGACGATATCCACGCTGAAAGGGTCACCGCTGACAGGCTGAATTGAGACAATGCTGTAACCCGCAGGTCCGGCCAGGGTATAGTTGCCAAGATTTAGTGCGTCATCAACGGCAAGAGACGAGCTGGCCTTTGGAATCGCGCTGTATGTGACGCGAACACTACCTGGGGTAATCTGAGTCGCAGAAGCAACATAGAAGCCAGCAGGCCCTGTGGTAGGTCCTGGGTTCCCATAGCCTCGTGTACTGATGAGGCTTGAGTTGCTACCATCACCTTGATTGCCAAGGCCCCGTGTGATTGGGAAGGACATGGTTAGATGGGATCGCGCTTAAACGGATTGATGCTGGTCGGTGCTCCAGCGGAATCAAAGAGGTTGAACTTCTTCAAGATGGTGGAACCGTCCAGCTTGTAGGTCAGCAGCCTGTTGATGTCGAGCCCGGCAGTCTTGATTTCCCACTTGCCAAAGTCCATGGCGTACATGTCGGGGAGTAGGTCGGCGGCATAGTCCTCGGGTCGGATGAACCGGGCCAGGCGCTGTGGCATTGCAGAGATCGTGCCGTTGACGACGTAGACAACGCCTCGGTCTGGATTCGTGGTGATGTCAGGAGTGAACCCATAGGCTCCGCCACCAATCTCCGTGATGGCCGGCTGGGTCAAATTGAAGCCAAGGTCGTCCTTGTAGGTATCAAAGGTCGGCACCGCCCCGGTCAATGGAACGCCGGTGCTTGCGTTGTATAAGAAGAAAACTTCGATTTTAGGGGATGACATTAGCGGCTTCTCCATTGAAACGCATATTCGCCCCAGAATTCACGACTTTGTCCGGCTGGCAAGGTATAGGGGTTTGGATCGCCAAATCCGTCGAGGCCCAAACCGTCGATGTCGCCGCCTGCTCTTGGGTAAATGTCCATGGAACTTGGACCAGTATTGAAGATGAGTACCCGTTGGCCCCCACCGGCTCCGAGATTGACTGAATCACCTGGACTGTTCGAGGCAATGTAGTTGACCTCAGCTACAGGTACGACATTCAAGGACCCAGCAAAGCCACCGCCCGCAAATGCCAACAGCGTGTTGTCGCTGGAATAACGATTTGTCATCATAAAGACGACTGGGTAATCGAAGATGGTGTAGTCCGTGAAGTGCTTGACACCAGCAATGTATTGAGGGGGACTACCCAAAGAAGACAAGAGCCCAGCTACGGTGGCAGAGGCAATTGGTGGGGGTCCAGGAATAGGTGATGGCATGTGTTCCTCAGGTGTAGAAGATTGCTTCGCTATTCTCCGACGAACGAAATCAGAATGTCGTCGTCGAGGTTCAAAATCATTGGCTTTTCATACGGTTGGACAGAGATGACGTCTGAACCAGGACCGTAGCTCGGGCTGATAACAGTCACGGCTACAACACCGTTGACGGCCTGGGCAACGGACACCAGGTCCGAGAGGGCAATCTGCTTTCCAACCCCCGCCCGGTTGACCGAAGCCGCCACTGCAGAACGAACAGCGGTCTTGATGTCACGAGCATTGACACCTGAACGAATCCGAAGCGCCAGTGCCACCTGGATGCGGTGAATCAACGGCCCCTCGATGTTCACGTTAGCCCCGGCGGCAATCAACCCCGGATAGGCCGAGGGGTCGGAGTCGACTCCATAGCCCACCTTGTTGGCTTCCTCAATGAGACCAGTGCTATGGCGGTAGCCGTCGATGCCAGCGGCAAGGACCGTACTGAACGCGAGTTTGTCGAGACTGGACAGGACGGTCCCCGCCGCCTCACTGACTTTGGTACCCCCTGCCCAGCTGTCGAATTTGATGTCTGAAAGGGTAGAGTCGAGCGGATTGGGGCTGATGGTAGAAATCTTCTTGATGAGACGGCCGGGAGCCTTCTCGACGACTCGAATCAGACTAGAATTGGTACCCAGAGCGCCTGGGCCTGGGGTGATTACGGCCTCAGGGGTCCTGTCGAGGGTTCTGAGGGTGAACTTCCACTTGTTGTCAGCCCCACCGGTCGAGACCAGGTCCACACTCTCTACAACCCAGGTGCCGAGGTTCCCTGTGCCCCAGAGGTCGGTATTGATGGACAGCTCGTCCCCGGGGATAATACTGTCGTAGGTCAAGAAGGACATTCTTGCCGTGGCAGTCTCCTCTAGGGCGTTGTCGTTCTCGACCCAGAAAGTCTTTGTGGTGTTATCGATTCGAACGATACGATACCACCCGGTATTGCGGAGATTGACAGTCCCAAGACTGTCAGCAGTTATGAAGACCCAGTCACCCTCCTGGGCGCCGGTGAGGTTTGGGGCGCCACCGCTTACATATTGGTAACACACAAACCTACCCTGCCTCTCAATTTGCCAGGTGAGATAGTAAGTCGTTGCCAAACTGGTGGTTGCAAACTCCCAGGCCTTGGTGCCGCCACCGTCGAAGATGACGACACCGTTGGTGCCGATGCTGTCCAGGTCCGTCATAGAGGTGATGCGGTCCTTAGGGAGTGCATTAACGTTCTGCAGGACCATCCAGTGGCCTGCGCTGAGGCCGTTGGTGTCGCTAGTGGCCACGGTCA
>Ga0315274_10014360_pt1 | contig 11233 bp, 5 predicted proteins | sample YL17G02_20_MG_FD_203700 | JGI IMG/M metagenome (GOLD analysis project Ga0315274, IMG submission 203700) | Sediment microbial communities from Yellowstone Lake, YNP, Wyoming, USA - YL17G02_20 | ecosystem: Environmental > Aquatic > Freshwater > Lake > Sediment | place: USA: Wyoming | collected...
CGCAATGAACCGATGGGTCTATTACGTCAGTCTCGCCTTCATCGGGCTGGTGGTCCTGGTGCCGCTCCTGAGTATCGCGTTGGATCCTCAGGGCAGGATCACCGACATGTTCAAGTTGGGCATCGACCTGGAGGGCGGCACGAGCCTCATCTATGAACTCCGGCCGCCCGAGGCCGGCGCCGAGCCGCCCGACGCCCGTAACGCCAAGCGCGTCATCATGGGGCGCATCGACCCGAACGGGACCCGGGGCTACGTCGTGCGGGCCGTCGGCGCCCATCGGCTCGAGATCGTGCTGCCCGGCCGTCCGACGCGCGTCTCGATCGAGGCCGAGGCCCTGGCGCTCGATGCGCTCCAGGCCCGCCTGAAGGTGCGGCCGCCGAAGGAGGTTCCCACCGCCGACCAACTCGCGCCTTTCGCGGGCGGGACGCAACTCGGGATCTCCCTGAAGCCGTCGCTCTACATGGCCGACATCGAGAGCCGCATCCGCCAGGCCGTCATCGAGCGCATCGGCAAGGACGCGCCGCCGTATTTGGTGGTCGGCCTCGAAGAGGCGAACGAGCAGTTCAGCAAGGTGATCGTGCTCCTGGCCGTCCCTCCCGGCGAGAAGAAGGCGCTCGGCGAGTGGGAGGACCTCCTGACGACCGCCCTGGCGACGCAGCAGGACGTCAGCCGCGTCAAGCGCCTCGTCAAGCAGGCGGGGTACCTGGAGTTCCGGATCGTGGCCGACAAGGTCCGCGACAAGGACATCGCGAACTTCGACCGGATCCTCAACCTGAAGAAGGCCGGCCAGCCGCCCGACACGCCGCGCTATCGCTGGTACCCCATGCGCAAGGCCTACGAACGCGCCAAGACGGGCGTTTTGGACAGATGGAACTATATCTATGTCGTTGATGACACCACGAAGACGGCCGAGGTGCTGGTAGACGTGGGCGACGGCCAGAACGTGACGGGCAAGGACCTGAGCCGCGCGGCGGCCGACCGCCAGGAAGGCGAGCACGTCGTCAGTTTCCGGATGCGGGGCGACGCGGCTGCGCGGTTCCAGACGCTGACGCGGCCGGAGATGCGGGAACGCCACCTGGCCGTCATCCTCGACGGCGTGATCCAGACGGCGCCGAGCCTCGAGGCCACCCTGTCGACCGGCGGCATCATCCGCGGCTACGACAAACTCCGCGAGGTCCAGGAGATCGCCACCATCCTGAACTCGGGCCAGTTGGCCGCCAGCCTTGGCGACCCGGTGACCGAACGCACGGTCGGCGCGGAACTGGGGGCCGACAACATCCAGAAGGGCGTCTGGGCCAGCCTGATCGGCTTCATCCTCGTCATCGTCTTCATGGCCGTCTACTACCTCTTCGCCGGCCTGGTGGCCGACCTGGCCCTGACGCTGAACCTTGTCCTGACGATCTCGATCATGCACTGGATCGGCCAGGCCTGGACCCTGCCGGGCATCGCCGGCCTGATCCTTTCGCTGGGCATGGCCGTCGACGCGAACGTCCTCATCAACGAGCGCTTCCGCGAGGAGAAGGGCCGCGAGGGCAGCCTCACCTTCGCCCTGAAAAAGGCGTACGAGCGGGCGTTCCGCGTCATTCTGGACTCGAACCTGACGACCCTTATCCCGGCCATCGTGCTTCTTCTGCCGGGCCTGGCGACCGAGGAGGTCAAGGGCTTCGCCATCGTCATGGTCATCGGCCTCTTCATCAGCATGTTCACGGCCGTGGTCATCACCCGGATGATCTTCGAGACGTGCATCAAGAGGGGCCTCATCACGGACCTGAAGATGCTGAAACTGTTCGATGCCCCCCACATCGACTGGATGCGCATCGCGCGCGTGGCCTCCGTGATATCGGTGAGCCTGATCCTGGTGGGCGCGGTGGTGTTCTACTCGCGCGGCTCCGACAAGTACGACATCGAGTTCACGGGCGGTACGCAGGTCGAGTTGACGCTGAAGATGCCGGACGGCTGGACCGACGTCCAGAAGATCGGGACCGTCCGCCAGCGGACCGGCGAGGTCCTGGGCCCGTCGGCGACGGTCCAGGAACTGACCTACGGCGGGCGGCAGCGCGCGGTCCCCCTCGACCGCTTCCTCGTCAGCATCTCCTCGGCCGCCGTGGCCCCGGCGATCGGAAAGGCCTCCGACTCCGAGCGGGTGAAGGCGGCCCTCGGCGAGGCCTTCAAGGACATGGAGCCCGAGACGCGGCGGAGCAGCGTGACGACCAAGGCGTCCAAGATCACCGAAGAGGCGGCCCGCCGGCGGCTCGAGGCCCAGCGCGCTGCCAAGCCCCCCGAGGCGCCCGCCCCGGCCCCCGAGAAGGCCCCGGCCCCGGAGGCGGCCGACACGCCGGCGGAGTCGTCGCGGTACCTCCCGCCCGAGGAACGCCAGTTCCTGGGCAAGATTGCGGTCGAGGTCGGCGTCGAACCGCCCACGAGCGTCCAGGAGATCAGCCGCCGGCTGGACGTCTTCCTTCGCGACCGGTACCCGGACCTGAGCGGCACCCTGTACCGCGTGGACGGGAAGGAGGCGGCCGGCGCGCTCGGCGAGTTCAAGTCGTTCGACGTCTGGGTCCGTGACGATTACGCCGGCACACGCGGCGACCAGCCGTCGCCCGCCTTCTGGGCCGACACCCTGCGCCTCGCGCTGGGCAGCACTGAGACGTTCTCCTCGACGACCAGTTTCGAGCCGACCATGGCTGGCGAGACCTGGCACAAGGCCGTCATCGCGATCGCCCTCTCGATGGCGCTGATCGTCCTGTACGTGTGGTTCCGGTTTTCCGGCGTGGCCTTCGGCCTGGGCGCCATCGTGGCCCTCGTCCACGACGTGTTCATCACCCTCGGGGCCGTGGCCCTCGGCGCCTACATCGCCGACACGTGGTTCGGCCGGGGCTTGCTGATCACGGACATGAAGATCAACCTGCCGATGGTCGGCGCGTTCCTGACGCTGGTCGGCTACTCGGTCAACGACACCATCGTCGTCTACGACCGCATCCGCGAGGTCCGGGGCAAGTTCGGCGAACTCTCCGAGGGGATCACGAACCTGGCGATCAACCAGACCCTGCCGCGCACCGTCTGGACGGGCTTCACCACCCTCCTGGTCCTCGTGGTCCTCTACTTCTTCGGCGGCAGCGCCTCGACCCTGCACGGCTTCAGTTTCGTCCTCCTGTTTGGCATCCTGGTCGGGACCTATTCGTCGGTCGTGGTGGCGGCCCCGATCCTGGTGCTGCGGCCGTACCTGATGAAGGTGCACGCGTGGGCGTATCCGATGGTCGGCGTCGGCCTGATGATCTACTACGCGTTCGGCTGGCGGACCCCGCAGGAGTTCTTCGGGTCGTGGCCCGGGTGGGTGTGGGTGGTGCTGCAACTCGGCTGGGTCGGCGTGACGGCCTGGAGCCAGTTGTGCCATGTCTACGGGCGGGAGTGGACGCTGGCCCGGACGCAGCCGTGGCTCATGAAGGTTCTGGCGGGGATCGGTTTTCTGGCGCCCCCGGGCTTTGTGGTGCTCTCGCTGCTCGTGCTGCTGGCGCCGACGGGCGCGGCCTACGTCTCGTGGGCGGGCCCCGCGGCGTTCGGGGCGTTTGTGATGCTCCCGGTCACCTATGTCCTCTGGCGCCGGGGGTGGGGGAGTGCCGGCGCCGCCGCTTGACGCGTCCGGAAAATGCGTGATTCCCTGGGCGCGGGCCCGCCGATATAATCCCGCGAGGGAGCGCCGCGCTTCCTGCTCTGCGAAGCATCGCTTCGCTGGGCAGGACGAGTCTGTCGGCCGGTGATGCGGGGTCACGCCATGCGACTGTTTGCAAAGGTCCTCCTGCTGGGATCGCTGGTCGCCCTGACGGTCCTGGTGCTGGTGCTCGTCGGTCGATGGGGCCCGGCCGGCAAGGGGCGGACGGCGGCCCCCGAGCGCCCTGCGGCAACCGAGAAGCCGCGCCCGGCCCCCGCGCGGGACGACCGGCCCGCCTACGACGACCCGCTGAGCCGGTTCGAGCGGTTCCGCAGCGACGTCCAGCCCCCGCCCGTTCGCCGGGATCCCCATGACCTGGAGTCCAGTGCCCAGGACGAGGGGGCGCCCAAGGTCCGCGACAGCGACGAACCCGTCCTCGGGGCGGACCCGCCCGGCCCGGTCCTCCGGCCGAGCGGCGCCCCCGGAACGATCATCACCGACCGCTGGCGTCCCGAACGGCGCGACGCCGAGGCGAAGAACGTCTATGTCGTACAGCAGGGCGACACGCTGTACGGCATCGCGGTCGACCGCTACGGCGATGCGAAGTACGTCCCCATGATCGAGGCCGCCAACCCCGGCATCAGCGCGCGGAGCCTTCCGGTCGGCCACCGCTTGGTCCTGCCGGACGCCGAGGCGCCGCAGGCGGAGCGCGTCGCGCCGCCTGCGCCGAAGGAGGAGAAGGTCTACGTCGTCCGCAAGAGCGACACGCTGATCGGCATCGCCCGCCGCTTCTACGGCGACGCCTCGATGTACCGCCGGATCTACGAGGCGAACCGCGACGTCCTCAAGTCCCCCACCGCGCCGCTCTACGTCGGCCAGCGCCTGCGCATGCCCGAGGGGCCGTAAGCGCGGGCGGAGGCTGCCTTCCCCCCGGCTGTTGCCCGCACGGGGGGAGAGTCTGTTGACAGCCCGCCGGCGCCCTGCGATGCTTTCCGTCGGGGGCCGCACGGCGCGTGCGGCCGCGCGACGGGAGGGGCGCGATGGCGCCGGCCGCACGACAAGGCGGGGCGGGGGGGCCGATCCGCGTCGGGACGAGCGGCTGGTCCTACGTCGACTGGGAGGGCCGCTTCTACCCGCGCGCCAAACCGCGCGGCTTCGACGCACTCGCCTACCACGCCCGCTACTTCGACGCCGTCGAGGTCAACTCCTCGTTCTACCGCCCCCCGAGCGCGCGGGCCGCGGCCTCGTGGCTCCGCCGGACGCCCCCGGACTTCGAGTTCACGTTCAAACTCTACCAGCGGTTCACGCACGAGCGCGAGAAGCCGTGGACGGCCGACGAGGTCGCCGAGTATCGGCGCGGCATCGAGCCCGTGCGGGAAGCGGGCCGCCTGGGCGCGGTGCTCGTCCAGTTTCCGTGGTCGTTCCGGGCGGACGCGGACGCGCGGCGGCACCTGGAGGCGATCTGCCGCGACTTCGGCGACCTGCCGCTCGTCGTCGAGGTGCGCCACGCGGGTTGGATGGCGGAGGGCCCGATGCGGTTCCTGCGGGGCCTGGGCGTCGGGTTCTGCAACATCGACCAGCCGCCGAGCCGCGGCGGTCTACCGCCGACGGCCCTGGCGACGTCGCCGGTCGGCTACGTCCGCCTCCACGGCCGCAACAGCGCGGCCTGGTTCAAGAAGGACGCCGGGGCGGACGCGCGGTACGACTACCTGTACAGCGAGGCAGAGTTGGACGAGTGGATCGAGCGGATCCGCCAGGTCGCCCGCGCCAGCGAGAAGACGTATATCTTTACGAATAATCATTACCGCGGCCAGGCGCCGGCGAACGCCTTGCAGATTCTCTCGCGGCTCTCGGGGCGCCGCGTCGCCGTCCCGCCGCCCCTCGTGGACGCGTATCCTTTCCTGGAGTCGGTGGCGGCGGACGAGCCCGCGCCCGGCGAGCAGGGCCGCCTGTTCTGATCCTGCCGCGCAACTTGCGCCTTGGCGCGGTGGGTCTCCCGACCCACCGCGCCCGACATGGCGTTGCCGGTACGCGGTTTGGCGCGGCGGGTCAGGAGACCCGCCGCGCGAAGTTGTGTTGGAGGGCTGATCACGTCGGGACGAAGGCCGCGCGGGCCCGTGCGGGCGCGAGCGCCGCCACGTCCGACACGAGGAGCGAGACCGCCCCGTAGTGGTCCTCCACGGTGCCGGTCACGAGGTAGGGCCCGCGGGTCGTGAGGCGGCCGCCCAGCCGCTGGTACGCGTCCGGCAAGAGGACCGCCTCCACGACGCCCCATTCGTCCTCCAGACTGATGAACTTCATGAACTGGCCGTCCTTCGTGCGGGCCCGGCGCTCGGCAAAGAGGATCCCCGCGACGGCGACTTCCTCGCCGCTTCGGCCCGGAAGGTCCGTCGTGCGGCAGGTGGAACCGTTCGGGGCGACGAGCGGCCGGTAGACCGCCATCGGGTGGGCCGATGGCGTCATGCCCAGCAGGTGCTCCTCGATCTCGAGCGTCCGCAGGGGCGAGTACGGCCGCAGGTCGGGCGGCGGTTCGGACGGCGGGGCCTGGGCGCCCAGGAGCGGACTCTGGTCGCGCGGCCGGCGCAGGGCGGCGTGGACCTGCCAGAGGGCGCAGGGCGCGGGGCCCGCCAGCGCGCCGAGGGCCCCGGCCAGCGCGAGGTTCTCGGCCTCCTCCCGCCAGGGGCGGACGCGGGCGAGGAGGTCCGCGACCGATCCGTACGGCCCGCCCTCGCCCCGGGCGGCCACGATCCGGCGCATCGTCCGCTCCCCCAGGCCGCGCACATCCATCAGGCCCATGCGGACGCCAACCGCGCGCCCGCCCGGGCGCTCGACCCACCCGGTCGACGGCTCGACCTCCGACGCGTTGACGTCGGGTCCGAGGATGGGGCACCCGTGGCGGCGGGCGTCCTCCAGGTAGGTGCGTCGCTCGTAGTAGCCGGCCTGGTTCGCCAGGACCGCGGCGGCGAACTCGGCCGGGTAGCGGGCCCGCAGGTAGACGGCCCGGTAGGCGATCTCGCCGTAGGTGCAGGCGTGGGCCTTGCAGTAGGAGTAGGCGGCGAAGGCGGCGACGCGCTGCCAGAGGGCCTCGGCGTCGGGCCGCCGCGCGCCGCCGGCGACGGCGCCGCGGACGAAGCGGGTCCGCCACGCCTCCAGTTGCGGCGGCGTCGCGCCCTTGGCGAGTTCGCGCCGCAGGCGGTCGCCCTCAGCCAGGGTGAACCCCGCGACCGCGTGGGCCACGCGGATGACGTCCTCCTGGTAGAGCATGACGCCGTAGGTGTCGCCGAGGACCCGCCGCAGGGCGGGGTGCAGGTACTCGGGCGGCTCAAGGCCCCGGCGGCGCCGGACGAAGCGATCCTTCATGCCGCTGGAGGCGGGGCCCGGCCGGATGAGCGACAGGCCGAGGATCACGTCCCTCCGCCGCCGCGCGCCTATCATCCGCAGAAGGTTCCGCATCCCGGGCGACTCGATCTGGAAGCAGCCGAACGTGTCGCCGCGCGCCAGGACCTCGGCCGACGCGGCGTCGCCGTCGGCGATCGTCGCCGGGTCGATCCGGACGCCGTGGTTCTGCTCGACTTGGCGGACCGTCGTCTCGAGGATCGAGAGCGACCGCTGGGCGAGGATGTCCATCTTCACCAGGCCCAGCGCTTCGACCGCCTCGGCCTCGTATTGGGCGATGACGATGCCCTTGGCCGCCGGCTGGAGCGGCAGGTAGTCCGTGAGCGGCCGGTCGGCGATCACGAGGCCCCCGACGTGGACGCTCAGGTGGCGCGGCAGGCCGTCGATCGCGGCCGCGACCTCCAGGACCCGCGCGACGTCGGCCCGGCCCACCGGGAAGTCGCGGCACTCGGGGAACACCAGGACCGCGTCGCGGATGCCCGCGGCCGAGTCGTAGGGCAGCCGCGTCGAGAGGCGGTCGACCTCGGCGGGCGGCAGGCCGTGCGCCTTGGCCACCTCGCGGAACGCGCTCTTGGCCTGGAACGTCTGGTGCGTCGAGATCATGGCCACGCGGCTGGGGCCGTGCGACGCGTAGACGTGGTCGATGACCGCGTCGCGCGACCGCCAGCAGACGTCCAGGTCGATGTCGGGGCAGTCGGGCCGCGCGAGGTTCAGGAACCGCTCGAACAGGAGGCCGTAGGCGAGCGGGTCGACGCCCGACAGGCCCAGGGCGTAGGCGACGAGGCTGCCGGCGGCCGACCCGCGCGCCACGCACGGGATGCCCCGCCCGCGGGCCCACGCCACGATCTCCGCGAGGATCAGGAAATAGCCCGCGAAGCCCAGGCGGTCGATTGTGGCGAGTTCCCTCTGGAGCCGCCGGACGGCCTCGGGCCGGGGCGGGCGGAACCGCACCTGGAGGCCCGCGGAGGCGAGGTGCGCCAGGTGCGAGGAGGCCGTCTCGCCCGGCGGCACGTCCGCCCGGGGAAAGATCGGCCGGCCGAGCGGGAGGTCCAGGTTGCAGTCGGCGGCGATGCGCACGGTGTTTGCGACCGCCTCGGGCCGGGCGCGGAACAGGGCGGCCATCTGGTCGGGCGGCTTCAGGTAGGCCCGCGGATGGGCGAGTTCCCGGTGCGGCACGTCGGCGACGGTCGAGAGCGTGGCGATCGCGCGCAGGGTGCGGTGGGCCTCGAACCGGCCGGGGGCGTGGAACGCGACGGCGCCGCTGGCGGCCAGAGGCAGGCCGCGCTTGGCCGCCGCCCGCGCCAGGCCGCCGCTGCGCAGCCGCGTCGACCGGTCGCCGAACTCCTCCAGCAGCGCGAAGCACCGGCCTGCCGGCAGCCGCCCGTCCAGCCGCGCGAGACACGCCGCGTCGGGCACCAGCACGTAGACGCCCTCGTGGTCGGCGGCGATCCGCTCCGCCAGGTCGAACGCGGGGTCGAGGTGGCGGGCGCTCGTGAGGCGGCACAGGGTCCGGTAGCCGGCCAGGTCGCGGGCCAGGCAGACCGCCCGCCCGGTCGGGTGGACGAGTTCGACGCCCAGGATGGGCTTGAGGCCGGCCTCGCGGGCCTTGCGGTAGAACGCGACGGCGCCGTAGAGGCCGTTGCGGTCGGTGAGGGCAAGGTCGCGGTAGCCGAGGTCCTGGGCGGTCCGGATGAGTTCGTCGAGGCGGCTGGCCCCGTAGAGGTGCGAGTGCTCGCTTCGCACGTGCAGGTTCGCGAAGCCGCTCGGTGCGGCGCGTCGTGTCGCCATGGCGCGGAGTCTCCGCGTGCGCAAGACCCCGTGCCGCTTCTCGATGCTGCCCGGCGCTGGCGCTGTTTCCAGAAAGGTACTCGCACTCCCTGCGCGGTGGGTCGCCGTACCCACCGCGCATACCCGCGGGTGCCCGGTTCGGCGCGGCGGGTGCGGGGACCTGCCGCGCAAACGCGGGGGATAAGTCCTGCCTGCCGGCAGTCTGCCTGCCGGAGGCAGGGCAGTCCCCGCGCTACAGGGCGTGATTCAAGATGTTCTATCACGACAAGCAGGCGGTCCGCAGACGGAAGCCGTGTTTGTCGCGCTCGTGCGTCTCCAGAAGTTCGATCGCCCGCCCGGTGACGAGGGCCGTGAAGCCGAACCGCCGCCGCACCCGGTCCAGCGACCGGTAGAACCGCGCCCGGCGGTCGTACCGCGCCTCTGCGAAGAGGTCCATCTGGCGGCCCGTGGGCGCGAAGTTCGACAGGGCCACCCCCACGAGCCGCACGCCCACCCGGCGGGTGTGGACCTTCTCGAACAGGTCGAGGGCGACGGGCCAGAAGTCGTCGTCGTGGTCGGAGAGGCTCGGCAGGCTGCGGCTGCGCGCGAGGGTCTGGAAGTCGGCGTACCGGACCTTGACCGCGACGGTCCTCGCGAGGAGCCCCGCGCCGCGCAGTTGCCGGCACGCCCGCTCCAGCAGGTACGAGAGCATGGCGGTGACCTGGCGCCGGTCGATGAGGTTCCGCTCGAAGGTGGTCTCGCGGCTGATGGACTTCGGGTCGCCGGCCTCGGCCGAGACGCTCGTCGGGTCGAGTCCGCGGGCCCGGGCGACCAGCCCTCCGGCCGCGGGCCCGAAGTGATCGACGAGGACGGCCTCGGGGATCCGCAGGAGGTCCTTGATCCGGTGGAGGTTGTACTGGGCGAGGCGCTCGGCGGTGCGGCGGCCGACACCGGGCAGGGCCTTGAGGGGCAGGGGGGCGAGGAACCGCGCCTCGCAGCCCGGCCGAATGTAGGCGATGCCGTTCGGCTTGGCGTAGTCGCTGGCGATCTTCGCGACGAGGCAGTTCGCCCCGACGCCGATCGAGACGTCGAGGCCGACGTCCCGCCGGATCGCGCGCTTCAGGTGATCGGCCGCCTCGAGCGGCCAGCCGGGGCCGCCGCGCGCGATGCCGAGCGTCTCGTAGAGGCGGCGGCAGCCGGAGACGTCCAGGTAGGCCTCGTCGAGCGACACGGGCTGGACCTGGGGCGTGTAGCGGCGGCAGGCGTCCATCATGGTGTCCGAGAAACGGGCATAGGCGTGGAAGTTGCCGCGCAGGAACTCGGCGTCGGGGCAGAGGCGCTGGGCCTCCCGGATCGGCATGGCCGTTTTGATGCCGCGCGCGCGGGCCTCGTAACTCGCCGAGGCGACGACGCTCCGGTCCGTCACCAGACCGCCGACGACGACCGGCCGACCCCGCAGTTCCGGCCGCAGGATCTGCTCCACCTGGGCGAAGAACGCGTCGATGTCCACCAGGAAGATGGCCGACTCGTCCTGCGAGAGCGGCCCGCGCTGCTCCCAGCCTTCGCCATCGAACCGGCTGCCTGGGCGGAGCGGGCTCGCGGGGCAGGGCGTTTCCGCCGTGGCGCCGGTCGGATTCATTTTCGCAAGTTCCATGGGCTCCGCGTCCTTCGCCCTGGCGGCGAGAGCCGGGCAGGGCGGTTTTGCACGTCCGTACGGGTCGCGCCCGGACCCCGATCCTCTTCCTATCATACCCTAACACCGCCCTAACGTCCAGGGAAAAAATCGGCCTCTTTGTGCGGAAAGTTGAGGTTTTCCGGCAGCCTTCCCGGCCTGCCCGGGACCGGGCCGCTTGACGCGGCGGCCGGCGGCGCGGTCGGGCAGCCGGGGCCGCTTGGACGGCGGAAATTCCAGTGACACTGATGTCTTGCTCGCTGTATCATGCTAGAATGGAAACAATAGTACCGACCATCAGGGGAATGGTCCGCCGCCGCGCCGACCGCCCAAAGGCATGGCCTTGGGGATGGCTGGGCGTGATTCTTCTTCTCTGTGGCGAATACGCCTGGGCTGCCGAGCCGAAGGTCGTCAGGCTCCCCCTGGCGGAGGCCGTCAGGGCTCCGCTGGACCCGTGGTCGCTGGACGACCTGGCCAAGCGGTGGCCGGCCTTCCGGCACGAGCCCTTCGAGACCGCGGGGTTCAACCATCTCTCGCTGCCGTTCCGCTACGAGGCCGGCCCGCAGGGCGGCGACGGGAACGAGGCCCTGACCTTCTCTTTCCTCTTGAGCGAGGCCCTCGACTAGTACTACAACGCCACTTGGTTCATTATGCAACAGCGTAACGACGACAGTTTGATGCCCAGTTTACGCAACCGCCGCTTGCGGGCTTTCACATGGCTGCGCCGGGACTTCTCGTTGCGTTGCTGC
>Ga0315274_10014362_pt1 | contig 11232 bp, 8 predicted proteins | sample YL17G02_20_MG_FD_203700 | JGI IMG/M metagenome (GOLD analysis project Ga0315274, IMG submission 203700) | Sediment microbial communities from Yellowstone Lake, YNP, Wyoming, USA - YL17G02_20 | ecosystem: Environmental > Aquatic > Freshwater > Lake > Sediment | place: USA: Wyoming | collected...
AAAACGCCCGCCTGTATCAGCAGACCATCGAGGGAAAGGCGGAGACGGAGACCATCCTGCAAGGGACTTTTAGTGGGCTGCTTGTGGTAGATGACAACCTGCGCGTGGTCTCGATGAACCCGGGTGCTGAAGAACTGACAGGCTATGCCGCCAGGGAGGCCCTGGGCAAACGACTCACGGATGTCTTTGGCGTCGGGATTGCGGGTCCGGATGGTCCGCTGACCAAAGCGATGGAGTCGGGACAGAGAATCCCGCCGATGGAGACCGGCCTGTCCACTCGGGGCGGCACCAAGGATATCCTGCTGGGCGTCACCCCATTGCCCAGCACAGGCAGGCCTGCGGCAAAGTACCTGCTAAGCATAATGGACATCACGAGGCTGAAGGAGATCGACCGACTCAAGTCCAGCATCGTGACGAACGTCTCGCACGAGCTGCGCACCCCACTGGCGTCCATCAAGGTGTACACCGAGCTGTTGCTGGGCAGCATCGCCGGAACGGAGACGGCCCGGCATCGCGATTGGCTGTCAGTAATCGAGCGGGAGACTGACCGGCTGACGGCGTTGATCGACGATTTCCTGGACCTGTCGCGCCTCGAGGCCGGGCAGTTCTCGCTGCGGAGAATCCCACTCCGCCTAGAACAAGTCATTGCGGATGAGACTAATCTGCTGCAGGTTCAGGCAGACCGACGAGGTGTACGCATTCACGTGCAAGCCCAGGCGGGCCTGGGCGAAATCCTGGCGGACGCCGATCTGCTGAGAATCGTAGTGAAGAACCTGATCAGCAACGCGATCAAGTTCAGCTACGATAACGGAGACGTGGATATCCGAGTGTGGGAGGACGGTCACAGCATTTCGTTTTCGGTGTCTGACCAGGGGATCGGCATCCCTGCAGACGCGATCCCGCGACTGTTCACCAAATTCTTCCGCGTTCCCTCGGAGGCCGGCGGCATGGTGCACGGCACTGGTCTCGGCCTGGCTCTCGCGCACGAAGCTGTGACCGCCCACGGTGGACGGATCGCAGTGGAGAGCACCCTGGGGAAGGGCAGCCGCTTCACGGTCACGCTGCCCAAGTCGGCAAAGGTCCGGCTGGACAAAAGCGCCGCGCAGCAGTAATATGCCCCTGCGGCAACGCTGCTGCCCGGGGGTAAGAAGCTGAAGGAGGCTACGGGATGGGTGATAAGGGTCGTCTCTTAATCGTAGAGGACGACATTGACCTGGTGAAGGCGCTGGAGCTGTACTTCGAGCGTTCGGGGTATCAGGTCCTCTCGGCCAAGAATGGTCTCGAAGGACTGCAGCGTCTGTACGAAGAGCGCCCAGACGTCGTGATTCTTGACATAGCCATGCCTCGCATGGATGGATGGGAGGTGTGCCGTCGCATCCGCGAGCTATCGGACGTACCCATTCTAATCCTTACTGCTCGTGTGCAGGAAGAAGAGCGGGTGAAAGGCCTGAAGCTGGGTGCCGACGACTATGTCGTCAAACCCTTCAGCCTGAAGGAGTTGGAGGCCCGCATAGAGGCAGTTCTGCGCCGCTCACGCTCGGCCAGGCCGCAGAAACCGGGGGTCTTGTTCGCGAACGAGGAGCTGGTGGTCGATGCGGACCGCCTGATGGTGACGCGGAATGGCAAGCACATTGACCTGACACCTACCGAGCTCCGCTTGCTGCTTCTGCTGGCGGAGAATGTGGGGCGCGTGCTCACACATCGCCAGATCCTGGAGAAGATCTGGGGTGCAGAGTACGCCGACGACCTGGACTATGTGAAACTGTTCATTTATCGGCTGCGCCGCAAGATCGAGAGCGACCCCGAGAAGCCGGCGTACATTCTGTCTGAACGCGGGATTGGCTATCGCTTTGTGAATCCGTTGCCCTGAGACACCATCCCAACGCTGTCTGCCGGCGCGGTTTCCGCGATTCCCGTCCATTCGCGCTGAGAGATTGCCGTACGGCTGTGCCGCCAATTTGACCGACCTGAGCCCGGGAAATCCCCCCGGGCTCTTGCGTTCCCTCCCGCCAACTCTGTCCGCCCAAGTCAGCCCTCCACACCGAAACCGACGCGCAGGCGCGTATCCTCAAGCCGCCCCGTCAACAATTCATCCGGTGAAGGGCGCTTTACGCAATGTTTACGGATTGGGGCGCTCGGTACACCGAAATGCTACGCCGACGATACGGTGGCATAACACATAATCGTTACACTGGACGAGGCGTGGGCAAAGCGGTCCGCTCATGGGCCGCGAGTTGTGCGGGGGTGCGTGACCTTGAAGCTGTCTGTCGTAGCGCTCGTGAACAAAAAAGAGTGGCACGTGGAACGTAATGGCAGCGCAACATCGAGACTGGCGGGCGTGGCGCGGCTGGTCACGGTGTTCGCGGTTCTGCTGCAGATGCTGTCCTTGCCAGCCGTACGGGCACGTGCTCACGGCGATGCACAGTGTGACTCCCCCGTTCGCGGCGAGGCCCACGTGCCTGTGCTGCTTGCGGCGCTTGGTGGTGGCACCTACGCATGCGGCGATGGCGCATGCCCGGACTGTCACAAGATCGAGGATCCAGGCGAATCCGCGACCTGGACCTCCGCAGCCGGAACCTTCATCAACAAAGTTGTGATCAAGTCCGGAGCCGGCGGCGCAACCGGAGCGGAGTTCACCTTCACGACCAATGGAAGCGATGGATGCTATTCAGTGTCCGGCATCGGCACGAGGACCGCCACGGCCGCGAGAATGGCGGAGGATTCCCCGAGCTGTCAGGCCATCAGTCACGTTCGATTCTACTACGACTGCCGCAGTCCCTGCGCTGAGGTGACTGAATGGAGCGCCTGGGTCGACACGAGCCCGTGGATTTGGGACGCGGGAGAGCAGGACTACGCCAAGACGCAAGAGCGCTACAAGTACGACAGGTACAACGAGACCCACGTGTGCGAGACCGACCACCGCACAATTTGGCAGGACTACAAGCCGTGCACGGTTGACACAGAGGTAGTCCGGACTGGTGGCAGCAGCTGGGTACACAAGGACGGGCAACTGTGCCGCTCGGCGCACTTTCGACAGGTGGACGGACAGACCGGCGAAGTGTGCACGGAGTTCGACAGGGAAGAGTGCATTCCGTACCAGGGGTGCTCTTCCACTGCTCCAGGCAGCGAGATCGGTCGAACGGGTCCGACATACGAAGGGGGGCGGGAGTGCTGGGAGGTACAGTACGCGCGCATCGATTCCTTCACTGGCTCCGTCTGTGGCTCAGAAAAGGTCACCGAATGCACGCAGATTGAGAACGGGTGCAACTCCGCGTCGTTCAGCAGGTCTGACGTACGGCAGGGCCAGCCGGTCACCATGCGCTTCTCCGCATGGGGAACCGGCGTAACAGGCATTGAGGTCTACTTGTTGAGCGACGCACGTGATGGGCAGCGCCCAAGCGGAGTGGGCGGCGGCGCGTGGTACCTGATGGCGAGCGCGGGGCCCGAAGGGGGGAGCGTCACCATCGACTCGGGCTGGCTGTTCCCCAAGAAGCGCCTGGTGTTGGTCAGGGCTTTCTATCGCGGCGTCTACAGCGACTGCCACAGCGAGTTTCGGGTTTCGGAAGGCCCGACGCGCACGTATCCGGTGGCAGGCTTGGAGCCGTGCCCGAGCTGTGTCAAGGATCCGGTGTACCAAACCAGTCGCGCTGGGCAGTGGGACATCTGCAAGGCGCGCGAGGATGGCACTCAGGAGGTGCGGCTCACCGACCACCCTGCTGCGGACAAGGCTCCGCATTGGCATCCGAGTGGGCAGTACATCACCTTCCAGAGCGATCGTGACGCCAACTGGGAGGTCTACACCATGGACGCGAACGGGGCGAGCCAGCTGAATGTGAGCCAGAATCCGGCCGCGGATGTAGCGCCGTTTTGGTCGTGTCGGTACATCTACTTCCAGACGAACCGCGACGGCAACTGGGAGATCTACCGCATGAGCCCGGACGGCACGCAGCAGATGAGGATGACCAATAGCCCGGCGGCCGATGCCGAGCCTTCTTCATCGTGCTACGAACGCGTTGCCTTCCAAAGCAACAGGGACGGCAATTGGGAGATCTACAGCATGAACTCCGATGGGACTGACGTTCGGCGCTTGACCAACACGCCATGGGACGAAGCCATGCCCGAATGGTCGCCCAACGGGGAGTGGATCGTTTTCCAGACCGACAAGAACGGGCAGCGGGAGATTGCCGTCATGGACAAGGATGGCGCCAACCTGCGTTACATTGTACGCAGTGCAGCGCCGGACCAAGCCGCGGCCTGGTACCCGTACTGCGATTGGATCTACTTTCAGACATTCCGAGCAGGTTCGTGGGACATATACCGCACGAACCAGGACGGCACGGTGACGCAGCGCGTGACCAGCCGCGCCAGTTCGGCGGAAATGCTAGACGACGGGAACTACTAGCGCCTTCCAGACCACACTCTGGATGCTTTGCAGCGCAGCGAGTGCCACTGCCCACAGGCAGTGGCACTCGCCCTTTGTGGCGCAACCAGAGGCCCCGTATGGCCTCTGCGTTCCCTGTGCGAGTGACTTCTCTGCGGGTGGCGAGTGCGCCACGCCCATAGGCATGCCAGGTTTGGGCATTGGTCCGCGCCTAAAGGCTTGACCTTGGAGCAACGGCAGAGCACGGAACCCGTGTGCGCGCACAGCCGGTAGGCGTGTGCGACGACAGCGGACGCGAAAGTCGTGCCACCCCGCGAAGGATTGTTCGAGCTTCGCCTTTGCGCTATAATGCCTCGAGCGTTGAGGTGGAGGAGCAGCATGCCGAGTGGAGTCACGATTGTGGGATTGGGGCCAGGTGATCCTGGCCTTCTCACTGTAGAAGCATGGCGGGTTCTGGAAGGCGCGCCGGAGATCTACCTGCGCACCGGGCGCCATCCTACGACCTCGGCGCTGCCAGGGTCTGCGAAAGTTCGCTCGTTCGACGATGTCTACGAGCGAGGTGATACTTTCGACCAGGTCTATGCGGAGATAGCCTCGCGCGTGGTGGACCTGGGACAGAGGTCTGAGGGAGTCGTGTATGCGGTGCCGGGCCATCCCCTGGTGGGGGAGGCCAGCGTGCAGCGCATACTGGCCCTGGCCCGATCGCGCGGGATTCCGGTGCGCATTATAGAGGGGCTGAGTTTCATTGAGCCGGTCTGCACGTCTCTTGGACTGGATCCTCTGGGCGGTCTGCAGATCGCTGATGCCACGGAGCTTGCCACCCGCAACTACCCGGAGTTCAACCCTGACCTGCCCCTGATCGTGGGTCAGCTCTACAGCCGGGAGGTGGCGGCGGATGTCAAGCTGCTTTTGATGGCCCTCTACCCGAACGAGCACCCGGTGACCCTGGTCAGTCACGCCGGCTCGGTGGAGGCTTCGATGAGGCCGATCCAACTGCATGAGCTGGGCCGGGATGAGCCGATCGATCACCTGACCTGCCTATACGTCCCACCGCTGCCTCAGCCGGGTTCTCTTCCCGCCTTTCAAGAGGTTGTAGCGCGACTGCGCGCTCCGGGGGGCTGCCCATGGGACCGCGAGCAGACCCATGCCACGCTGCGTCCATATTTGCTGGAGGAGACATATGAGGTGCTGGACGCCCTGGACCGCGAAGACGCAGTTGGCCTGCAGGAGGAACTCGGTGACCTGCTCCTGCAGGTACTGCTGCACACGCAGATTGCCGTAGAGGAAGAGGAGTTCAAGATGACGGGCGTCGTCGCGACGATCGTTAGCAAGCTGAAGCGGCGCCACCCGCACGTCTTCGGAGACGTGCACGTCTCTGGCTCACAAGAGGTCCTGGTGAACTGGGAACGGATCAAGAGCCAGGAGGCAACCCACGTCAACAGCGCCAAGGGTGTTCTGGATGGCGTACCTCTTGGGCTGCCTGCACTGGCGCGCGCGCAATCGCTAAAGCGCCGAGCCGCAAGAATGGGTTTCGATTGGCCGGACATCGGCGGTGCATGGTCCAAAGTGGCAGAGGAATGGCTGGAATTGCAGCAGGCAGTGTCGTCCGAGGAGCAGGCCGGGGAGCTCGGGGATCTGCTGTTCGCCCTGGTGGCCCTTGCACACTGGCTCGACGTGGATGCAGAGTCCGCGCTGCGCGAGGCGAACACGCGCTTTGCGCGGCGGTTTCAGAGCATGGAGCAGGAATGCGCCAACCGGGGCATCTCGCTTGCGGACCTAGCTTCAGGCGAGTGGGAAGCACTCTGGCGCGCGGCAAAAGAAGCGGCGGCTGATCAAGACGGTAATCAGCCGCGCTAGAGGTCGGGGCGAGAGGATTTGAACCTCCGACCCCAGCGGCCCGATCGCTGTGCGCTACCAGGCTGCGCTACGCCCCGACACCCACGCCATGATACACGATTTTGCGGAGAAGAGCAAACGGCGTGGATTGAGAGTGTTGAAAAAGGGCCTTGCGACTGTCATCCCTTCACTGCCTCTGCCGCAGACGGCAGAGACTGCGCGTTCAGAACAAGGCCTGAGCCGCCCGTACTCGGGCAGGCGAAGGATGACAGTTGAAGCGGTCTTCCATACTCACATGGATTGTGAGTGGGGGAAACCGGCGGATCCGTTCCCTTTTACCGCAGGGGAAAGACCTGGCGCATACGGCAGGTGGCCACGTCGATCAGGCGTCCAAAGCCCTGTGAATCAAAGAGGCCGCGTTCAAAGTAGCCTTTGTCGCGTGCCAGCTCGTATTGCTGCTGGCCGGTCCGCAGCGCCGCCTCGAACTCGTCTGTGCCGGTCATGGTAGTCTCAAGGAAGTCGTATTCGGCCACGCCACGCCAGACGCGCCAGCCGACAAAGGCGTGCCCTGGGACGATTACCAGCAGCGGCTCCAGGCTAGCCAGTTCCAGGAGGCTGGCATACAAAACGGTGCCGTCTACGCAATTGGCGCGACTCTGGCTCTCGTGGAGGCTGGTTGTTGGCAGCCTCACCCGCTGCGTGATCTGCCCCTCCTGCTTGCCAAAGTTCAACGTCGAGTTGATATAGACAAGACCGGCGTCCTTCTTCAGGGCGCTGTAGATCGCGCGCACCTGCTCTCGAACGATCTGGCGTGCCTCGTCCATGTTGCCTGCGCCCTGGTAGCCCACGATGCGGTGCTTGGGGTGGTACTCTGCCGCTTTGCGCAAAAGGTTTTCTATGACCGGATCGTGCGGAGTCACGAAGGCGCACAGATAGTCCGTGAGGTCCACGACGCTTCCGTCCGGCTTCAGGACCCCCAGCAGCGCCGTATCATAGGCGTGCAGTCTCACCGGGTAAGTCTGATCGAACAGCAGCAATTCGCTGACTGCCCCGACCTGGCGAACGGTAACCCGCAATGTGGCCGGACGAATCTCAGTGAGCGTCATGACCGGAGCCTGCTGTAGAGTTGGCAGAAGATTCACGCTCCCGCGTTCGGCTGCCGGAACCGACAGGCTCGAAACCGCCTCGTCGCTGTAGCCCTCAATGCCGGCTATGGCGTATACCTGAACCGGCCTGCTGCCCTGGCAGCTGTTGTCCAACGAGAGCTGGACCAGTGGGAACTCTTTCTCAGACAGGTTGTGGCAGAACGCGGTGGGAATGATCGAGGTGAGCAACTTCACGTCTACTCTGGGGGCTGCGCTGTGTGGAGAAGGCTCGGTCTGAGCGATTCCCGTTTCGTCTGCCAGCTGGCGCACGATCTGCGCGTACAGCGCGTTGCGGAGTTCGGGAGTGCCGTCCACTTGCCGCACGATTCCCAGCAACTGCAGCCTCTCGAGGCGGGAACTGAGGTGCTGGAGCGGGCCGGGCACCTGCAGAATCCTGAACGCCGCGTGCAGCAGAGCCGGGTCCTGTAGATCAGTGCACACATGGCGGATATTCTCGTCGTGCTGAAGCATTTCCTGCCGCGCCTCTGCAACGAACGAAGGATGCGGCACGCGCTGTGTCTGAGCGGCATGGTCCGCGACATGGGCCGCCATTCTTTGCGTGAGGTAGGGATGCCCATGCGTCTGTTCAAACACGGCCTCGGCCACCTGATGAATCAGTCCGACTTTGATGTCGGTCCCCGCGAAGCCGTAGGCCATGAGTTGTCCGACCTCGGATGACGTGAGGTCAGGTAGGAATACCCTCGTCGCTATGTTGCTAAAGGGTGAGACCACGGTCATGGTGAGGTGCAGGAGCTCGCTCCCACCTGAGAGCAGAAAGACGAAGCGCTCCAGTGCTTCGAAGCCCGGCAAAAGGCGATCGTTGAATACGGCGCGGAGCACATTGGCCATCGAGATCGCCGTCTTCTGAGGGACGGACCCGACCTCGTCGATCAAAATGGCGACCTTCCCTACCTTGTCCGGAAGGTCGTTGAGGAAACGCTCGAACTTGGGCCCGCTGCTTGCCTCGGTCGCCGCGGGCATCATTGCTGGAAGGTCCAGTTGCGACGCGACCTCGCTGGCCAGAAAACGGAACAAGCGCGCGGGACTGGCCTCCGGCACCATCTGCAAGTTGATCAGAACGGCGGGCAGGTCGGGCGCGAGCTCTCTGCGCAAGCGGTGGAGGAAACTGGTCTTTCCAGTCTGAGTGGCTCCGACGAGGATGAGGTACGACCGGAGCGGTCCCGAGCAGACCTCACGCGCCTGCTTCAGCTCTGGCTGGCGGCCGACGAAGAGCCTGCTGTCTGGAGGTAAGGGACCCCTGTAGTAGAAGTGCGCCATGCAGCCTCTTCAAACAAGGCGAGGTGATGAGGACTGGCTACAGCCCGCCGGGCCTGCAAGGAGGTTTCCTACGTGCCTGCTGCGGACTGCTCAGGCCTTCTCGGACACACGGACCTGCCAATCATACCTCAGTTCCGCATCGAAGGCAAAACGCGCATGGAGGATGTTGAAAAACCAGAGAGGTGCGGCACCCGTCAGCACTCATGCCCGTGTGAGCGCAGTCACGGCCAGGGCGAAGTGCCTGCGCTCGGGCCGGGGGCCAAGCATGCAGCTCTGTGGATTGCCAGGTGTGGCATCTTGGCACGCAACTGCCCTTTTCTCAAGCTCAACACGCGAGCAGACCGAGAAAAGGGCAGCCTTCAAAGACTGCTATGAGCTTGTCGGTCAAACCGGCCAAGACCTCATCCGGGTGACACGGCGATCTGCGACGCGATAGGCGAGGTGCGCCCCGCCGCACTGCTGCTAGTAGCGTCTGTCCCGGTCAGGTCCGCCGCGACCCCGCTGGTCATCCGACCCTGGCCCCCCGCGATCCTGTCGCGGTGGTCGGGCCTCAGCCACAGTGATGCGCCTTCCCTGCAGTTCCTGTCCGTTGAGCTTGCTGATGGCCTCTTGTGCGGCCGGATCCGTACCCATTTCGACGAACCCAAAACCCCTGGAGAGGTTACTCATGCGATCGGTGATGATCGTGGCCGAGGTCACCTCACCCACAGTTGCGAACAGCTCTCGCATCATATCGGCCGTGACGTTGTAGCCGAGGTTCCCGACGTACAGTTTCTTGGCCATTTGGCCCTCCATTGTGATTTTAGCCCACCGTACAAGTGCCGCAAGTTGCCGGTCCGCCTGGGTTGTGACCTACAGAATGATGACGTTTGCCGCCTGCGGGCCCTTTGGACTCTCCTCAATGCTGAATTCGACTCTTTGGCCCTGGTCCAACTTGCGGAACCCTTCCGTCTGGACCGCGGAAAAGTGCACGAACACGTCATCGCCGCCATCGCGCGATATGAAGCCGTAGCCCTTTGCGCTGTTGAACCACTTGACCGTCCCGGTGATGCGTTCACTCACTGCAGAATGCTCCTTCCGTTTGGAGATCGCAGGACAAAAGCTTGCACCTGGTGAGCACATACAGAAGCTGCCCAGGCGGTAAGCCTGGGCAGCCGATCCCGCGAGCCGATTCAGGTACTTACTTCGTCCTACATAGCCAAAATATCATACAATCCTCAATCTGTCAAATCCCGCGGCCAATCTTGCACCCCACAGTCGGCACGAGTTCTCCGCGCACTGCGCTCGCGCTCACTTCCAGCAGCCTGGCCGGAATGATCTGGTTTCTTAGACTGCGGTCACTGCTTGCGTGCACCCGGATGTAGTTGTCGGTAAGTCCGGACCATTCGGTGCCGTCTTGAGCTTCCCACAGCACGTCGAGCGTTGTCCCGAGGAAGCGGGATAGGAACTCGTGAGCGCTAACCTGCGCGATGCGGCGCACGCGCGCGGCGCGCCGCGCTTGTACCTGCGGCGAAACCTGGTCTGGCATGCAGGATGCATCAGTGCCCGGACGCGGCGAGAAGGGGAAGACGTGGACGCGGGCAAAACCCTGGCTGGCCACGAACGCGGCGCTCACGTGGAACTCGCGCTCGTCCTCGCCCGGAAAGCCCACGATGACATCCGTCGTGACCGCCAGATCTGCAACAGCAGCCCGTGCATTGGCAACCAAGTCCCGATACTGCGCGGTGGTGTAGCGGCGACCCATGCGCTTCAGGGTGCCATCGCAGCCGCTCTGAAGCGGAAGATGCATGTGACGGCAGACGCGAGGATTCGCCCACAGGCGGAGCAGATCGCGCGAGATATCCCACGGCTCAATGGAAGAGAGCCTGATGCGCGGAACGCGCGTCTGTGCCAGCAGGACGTCAAGGAGACCGGCCAGTGTCTCGCTGCGTTCGCGGCCGTAGGCGCCGATGTGCACACCCGTCAGAACGATCTCCTGGAAGCCCTCATCCTGGCGCTCTCGAATCTCCTGCAGAATATCGGCCATCGGACGACTGCGTTGCGCGCCGCGTGCGAGGCGCACCACACAGTAGGTGCAGCCGTTGTCACAGCCATCCTGGATCTTCACCAGCGCACGTGTTCGCAACGACGGTGCCTGAGGCGCGTGACCCTGTCCCGCGAGCACGGGGAGCGCCAGCCGAGCCGCCAACTCGTCGACAAGGTGGTCCTTGGCGGCTGAGCCCAGAACAAGGCTGACGCCGGGAAGGCGCGCTAGTTCGTCTGCATCGATCTCCGCATGGCAACCCGTGACCACGACCTGGGCATTGGGGTTTGTTTTGGCGCACCGCCGGACCAGGTTGCGCGACTTGCGCGCCGCTACGTGCGTCACTGTACAGGTGTTTACGACGCAGAGTTCGGCGTCCGTCGCATGCCGGACGACTTCCCAGCCCGCCGACGCCAGGCGGCGCGCCCACGCCTCGACTTCGCTTTGGTTGAGCTTGCAGCCCAGCGACGTGAGATACGCTTTCATTGGTCGTTGTACGTTCTTCCTGAGGCCGGGAGGTCCATGATTGCGGGCAGCTCCGCCGCCACGCGTGACGCTTTGACCCGACG
>Ga0315274_10014363_pt1 | contig 11231 bp, 8 predicted proteins | sample YL17G02_20_MG_FD_203700 | JGI IMG/M metagenome (GOLD analysis project Ga0315274, IMG submission 203700) | Sediment microbial communities from Yellowstone Lake, YNP, Wyoming, USA - YL17G02_20 | ecosystem: Environmental > Aquatic > Freshwater > Lake > Sediment | place: USA: Wyoming | collected...
GCTTCGACGGCAAGACAGTGATGGATTTGCAGCTTCGCCAGAAATACAACGTGAATTTGGTTTTGATTAAGCGTAGCGAACGCCGTAAGGGCAAGAAAACCGACAAGGAACCGATAATCAACGTTCCCACAGCCGATACCGTCATCTACCAAGGTGATATTCTGATGGTTGCCGGCTCCGACTCCGACCTGGCACAACTGCCGCAGGAATAAAGAATTCCCCAGGCAAAGGCACAGAGAAACCCCGCCTGAAAGGCGGGGCTAAATATTTAGCCCCACGTTTTACGTGGGGTTTTCCATCTTATTCCTTTCGGTATTTTCTCAGCATATCGAGTAGATTCTGCATATCTTGTGGTAAAGGGGCTTCGAATTTCATTACTTCGCCGGTCGTGGGGTGCGTGAATTCCAATGTGTGGGCGTGAAGGGCACATCGCTTTATGATAGGGGCCTGCGGGGCCGGCTCGGCATCGGCTAACTGCCACTCGTAAACGAATTTTCCGCCGTACATATCATCAGCTACGATGGGGTGCTTTATATAAGACAGATGGACCCGTATCTGATGGGTTCGGCCGGTCCTCGGCGTGAGCCTAAGCAGAGAAAAGCCGCGAAACTCTTCCAGAACCTCGTAGAAAGTAATCGCCTCTTTGCCGATTTCCGGCCTGATCGCGTATTTTTCTCTGATTCTCGGGTGCACGCCCAGCGGAGCATTTACGCGGTCGGCGGATAGATCCGGCGTGCCATGGACGATCGCCAGATAGGTTTTCTTGACCTGTCGGCGTTCGAATTGTTTGGCAATCTTCCACTGGGCGGTATCGTTCTTGGTTACTACCATAACGCCGGTAGTATTTTTATCCAGCCGATGGACGATGCCCGGCCGAAATTCGCCCAGGCCGCTCGATAGGCCTGTGACTCGTGTCCCGTGACCCGTGCCCCGAGCGACGGGCGACGAGAGACGAGACACGTAATATGCCAGGGCGTTTACCAGTGTGCCGCGTGTGTTACCACGCGCCGGATGAACGATCATATCGGCCTGTTTATTAATGACTATCAGGTCTGAGTCCTCGTGAATAATGGTTAAAGGAATGTCTTCAGGCGGAATCTCTTTACTGGGCGGTTCAGGTATTACCAGGTCGATTCTGTCGCCGGTAGTAAGCTTTAAGCTGGGCTTAACGATTTTGCCGTTTACCCTGGCGTTGCCGGTCTTGATGGCATCTTGGATAGACTGTCGGCTGAGGTTTCTGAACCGTCCATGCAGGTATTTATCGATCCTACGGTCTTTGATTGTGTGCCCGACGTAAAGCGTCAAGGGCTTGCCTGTGGTATCCGGCGATTGGCACATCGTGGTTGGTGATTTACCTGCCGGGCTATGACCGCCCGTGCAACGCGCGACAAAACCCCGCAATTAATTGTGGGGCTAAATATTTAGCCGCCGGATTTATTCGGCGGTCTTATGCCATTATGGTTTTACCGTAGGTTTGCCCGGCACTAAAGCAGTTGTATTCGGCCCTTCGGGTTCCAGCCCAATGTTGACAGGCGGATTCGCCTCAGCCGGCAGATTCGCGTCGGCAGGTTTTATCTGGGCTCCCACTTTGCGGGGCCCTTCGGCAGGTGGCTTGAGGATAGTAATGGCTTGCGGCGCCGGCTTAAAAACTACTGCTGTTTTGTAATCGGCCATCGTGTCAAGGCGATACTTTGCCGATGCCTTTGCCACCGTGCCTTCAAATTCCGGACTTGAGACGATATCCTGATATATTTGGCGGGCCTGTTCGAAGTTGGCCAGCTCTTCTTCGCAAAGTCCCAGACCGAATTTAGCTGTAGCCTTTAGCGATGGATTGGACGCGGCTCTTTCCAAGGCCTCGGCGTAGCTGACCTTTGCCTGGTTTATCTGCATCACCAAATCCTGTTCGCTTACCGGCCCCCGCCGGTAGTGCAGCTCCGACCGTAGGGCTTCGGCTCGCTTTATAAGTGCCAGGGCGGCCATTTGATCGTCCCGCCCTTGGCGGGTTTCCTGAGCGAAGGCTTTGAGATTCTCCGCGGGCTGAAGCAGTATGAACGAGAGGTCTCTTCCCTCTGACTGGGCCTGAAGAATCTGCATTTTGCTCAGCGACAACTGATTGGAAAGCCCGGTAAGCCTGAGCTGTTTTTGTGCCGACACCGCGTTTTTTCGATAGAATTGCCAGAAGTATATGCCGGCGGCTGCCACAATTACTGCGGTTACGCCGATAATCATGGTGCGGTTTTCCTTGGCCCAGTCTGGCAGGTTGGCTATCCACTCAGCCAATTCGTTGGTCTTCAGGTCGTGCCGGTGGTCGGCTTTCATTTTTGTCTCCGTTTCTAATTAGCCCTGCCACCCTTGTCCTGAGCAAAGTCGAAGGATGTGGGCAGGGCCTGCCCCCGGCACAGGTCCGGTGGCTAAACAAGATCGCAAATAGTTACCACTAACCGGTTACCAGTATAGCAGCATTTCTTTTGTCTTGCAACAGAGCTATCCGATAGTTACAATTTCGGCTCGCAGTCGATTGAAAGGGCATAAATGTTCAATATAAGGGCAAAAAACAGGACTTTTCTGTTTTTATTGACAATTTTCAATTTTCAATTTTCAATTTTCAATTGTCCGGCAGGACAGCCAAAGTGGGACCCGGCCAAATATATGAGCATTGATGAGGTTCGGCCCGGGATGGCCGCGTATTGCCTTACGTGCTTAAAGGGTACCGAGATTGAAAAATTCAACCTGGATGTTCTAAGCGTGGTGCGTAAGGTTGAGCCGGGCATGGACTGGATTTTGGTTAAGTGCACCGACGAGCGTTTTATTCACAGCGGCCCGATAGCCGGCTGCAGCGGTTCGCCGGTCTACATCGAGGGACGGCTGGCCGGCGCGATAGCTTACGTTCCTGGTGGTTCTTTCAGTAAGGACCCGCTTTTCGGCGTGACGCCGATTGAGGAGATGCTCAAGGTAGGTCAGGGCAGCCCCCGATTGGATCGGGGGTCGCAGCAGCGCACGACCGGGCAAGGGTCTGCGTTTGATTTTTCCAAGCCGATTGACCTGGCTGCGATTACCGAACAGATTACCGCCGGCCGGTCTTCGGCAGGTAGAAGCCTGACCGGTCTGACCACTTTGCCGTGCCCGTTAATTGCCTCCGGTCTGCCGGGTTCAGCTTGTAAGCAGTTGGCAGCCTCGCTTGAGCGTTTTGGACTTATGGTTGTTCCCGCTGTCGGCGGGGCCGCACCGCAAGAAACAGCCGATAAGGATGTGCAATTAGCGCCCGGAGCACCGCTGGCTGTGCCGATCCTAACCGGTGATATAACAATGGAAGTGCTGGGCACAGTGACCGAAGTGGTGGATGACAAGGTCTACGGTTTTGGGCACAGCTTTCTTGGTTACGGCCCTGTGGACCTGCCGATGGCTACGGCCCAAGTTCACACTGTGGTATCCAGCCTGGCTCTTTCTTTTAAGCTTGGCAGTGTGCTGAATGTAGTCGGAGCGCTGACGAGCGATGAGTCTAAGGCGATCGTCGGGCGAATCGGCGCAAAGGCCCGGATGATACCGCTGACAATAAGGATAGAGCGTTACAATGACACTAAAGTACGGGTGTACAACTGTCAAGCTGCCGACAATCAGATACTTACGCCGATTGCACTTCAATCGGCTGTAGCCAGCGCGGTGCTTTGCCTGGGCGATCTTCCGCCGGAGCACACGATTGAATACAAGGTGGCTATCGGCATAGACGGCGCCGAATCCGTCAGCTTCAAGAATGTCTCGGCCGGCCGGGGCCTGGCTGAGATTATAACCGATAGCATCGGCTCGGTGGCGATGTTGATGGATAACCCGTATAAGAAAGTCGATATAAAATCGATCGATTTTGATGTTCGCGTAGAGCCGAAGAATAGCGTCTCTCATATATGGTCGGTGGAATTGTCCGATTCCAAAGTTAAGGCCGGGCAGGAAATCCGCGTCGCCGTAGTTGTGGAATCCTTTCTGGCGGAGAAGAAAAAGTACGAGTTTATCTTGAAGGTTCCCGAGCAGGCCAGGCCCGGCAGATATGAGCTGATGGTGTGCGGCTCTTATGGTTACGAGCAGTTCCTTCGCAAAGCTGTCCCGTATAGATTTATCGCCCAGAATATGTCCGGCCTGATCGAGGCGCTGAACGACGTTTTGGGAATTGAGCGTGACAGATTGTATTGCCTTTTGCTTTTGCCGCCCAGGGGCGTGGCGCTGCAAGGAGCAGAGCTTCCCGATTTGCCGGCGACAAAGGCGCTTATCTTGCAGGATGCCACCAGGACACTTAATGCTCAGCCATATCCACGTTGGCTCGAGAAAAATTTAGACACCGACACAGTCATTATTGATAGAGAGGCTATGTCCATAACCGTGGAGAAATAGAATCAGAAAGAGCAAACATAACCGTTCACAGGTAGAGCATAACGTTTGTGTCATTGCGAGGCCTTTAGGCCGAAGCAATCTCAAGCTTTCGAAGCCCAGAGATTGCCGCGCTCGGCTCTGCCTCGCTCGCGATGACAAAATTCAACAGTTTAGTCTTTGAACGGTTGTTAAATTCCTTTCGAATTTTGAGGGGCTGTAATGGCAGATAAATTTCACAGAACTAGGGTCTTACCTGGTAGATTGATTGTTGCAGCATTGGTCTGTTTTTTATTGGTTTTGCCGGCAAGCCGGAGCTGGGCGGTGACCAGCAAAATTACCCGCCACGCCGGAAGGGATGATTTGCAAAAAGGCGAAGCTAAAGATGTTGTCATCGATTCCAGAGGGACGCTCCAGCTCGGCCGGGCAGCCGAAGTGCTGGTCAAGGAGTTCAAGGACGTCTGGTCGATAAATAGTATCGTGGCAGCTGCTGAGACGGTTTACCTGGGCACCAGTCCCAACGGCGGTATTTATAGGTACGGCTCCGGCAAGCTGACCAAGATATATCCGCCCGAGTCCCAGATAAAGCCAGCCCAGCAGGCGGCGGCAGAGCCGAACGACCCGAACGACCCGAACAAGCCGCCCGGTGAAACCGTCGCAACAGAGCGGCATCTATCGAATGAGCATATTTTTGCGATGGCGCTGGATGCGGCCGGCAGGCTGTTGGCGGGTATAAGCGGCGAAAAATGCAAGCTCTGCCGGTTCCAGGCCGAATCAGGCACCGCCAACCCCAGCGGTGACGGAGAAACGATTTTTGAGCCTAATGACGCCAAATACATCTTTGCTATAGTCACCGATAGCACAGGCAATATTTTCCTGGGCACAGGACCGCAGGGCAAAGTCTATCAACTGGACCCGCAAGGCCGTGAAGCAAAGCTCCTCTACGACTGCCTTGATAACAACATACTCTCGCTGTCGGTTGGATCGGACGGCTTTGTCTACGCAGGAAGTGACGAGCGAGGATTGGTATACAAAATAGACCCGCGCACAAAAACAGCAACCGTCTTGTACGATAGCGACCAACCCGAAGTAACTGCCCTATTACTTGCATCGGGTCTTATTTCCGGGCAGGGCGATTTGTATGCGGCTGCCACGTCGGCCAGAATTGTTGACTCTGCCGAGAGGTTCGCTTCGCAGCTGCCGATGGCGGGTCGGCCTGAGGTGCCCTCGCAGAAGCCGGAAAGTGCCAGTGACGGCGGACTCAAGCTGCAAATTGCAAATACCAAAAGAGGGGACGCCGCCGCTTCGGCTGCAAGACCAACGCCGGTTGCTAAGCCGGCCAGGCCCAGTCAAGCAAGTTGTGTATATAAGATAACCAAGGATGGTTTCGTAACCGATATATTCAGTGAAACTGCGGTTTTATTCTGCCTTGCCGAGCAGGATGGAAAGCTGCTCGTGGGGGCCGGAAACGATGGGCAGCTATTTGCCGTCGATCCGGTCTCGGAGCAGGAAGCGATTATCTATAAGGATGAGCAAGCGTCACAGATAACCGCGGTGGCTGTAGCTGGAAACGATCTGTACCTCGGTACGGCAAACCCCGCGAAGCTGATAAGGTTAGGCAAGCCTTTTGCTTCCGAGGGCACGTACACCTCTGACCTTATCGACGCCGGTCAGCCCGCCAAGTGGGGCAAGCTGCAAATTGAAGCGGACATGCCGCGAGGATGTAAGGTTATGGTTGCTTCCCGAAGTGGAAACGTCAAGGACGTCAACGATCCGACCTTTTCAAACTGGACCGACCTGGTGGAGGTGACAGAGCCGATACAACTTCGCTGCCCGCTCGGCAGATTTTGCCAATACAAGCTTGTTTTACAAAGCGAACAGGGTCGGACAAGTCCCGTCATCAGGGAAATTGCCGTTGCCAGCGCCGTGCCGAATTTGGCGCCGAAGATCAAATCGGTCAGCGTCAATCGAGTCGAGGCGCCCGGCAAAACAGGCGTGTTCAAGATCAGTTATAAAGCCGAAGACGACAATGGCGACAAGCTGACTTATAAGATAGACTTCAGGAAGGTCGGCAGGATAAACTGGATCGAGCTGGAGGACGAAATTGAAAAGGAAGACCACGAATGGGACGGGAAGACCGTTGAAGATGGCAGGTACGAAGTTAGAGTGACCGCAAGCGACGCCAGAAGTAATACTACCACGACCAAACTGACAGGCAGCAGGATAAGCGATCCTGTAGTGGTCGACAACACAGGGCCTGAAATTAAAACCGTTGAGCAGAAGATCGACGCCGAGAACGGCAAGAAATTTGTCACGCTCAGGCTGCAGGTATCTGATGAACTAAGCGCGATCGGTCAACTGCAATATACCGTTGACAGCAACGCCGAGTGGAAGGGGACGGTGCCGGAGGATCTGGTTTACGATACCACGGATGAGAAGTTTACGATTGTTATCGAAGAGTTGAAGCCCGGCGAACATATACTGGCAGTTAAAGTCCAGGATGACCTCGGCAATACAACGTACAAGACGTTCGAATTCAATCTATGACTGTCAGCTGGATGCGCGGTCCCGGATGCCGGTCGACTATCGAGTACCAGTTGTGCGATATATTAAATTTGAGAAGATCGCCGAAGCGGTCGAGTCACTCTGTATAGCGGCGTGCTATTATCTGCCGGATGATGTCTTAGCTGCGCTTGAGAACGCGGCGCAAAAAGAATCCAGCCCGCGGGCAGCAGAAATCTTGAAGCAGCTCATCGAAAACGCCCGCATCGCAGCAGCGGAAAAAATCCCTTTATGTCAGGATACCGGCCTGGCGGTCGTCTTTGTAGAACAGGGCGAGGACGTTGCGGTCAAGAACCCCGCAATAAATTGCGGGGCTAAATATTTAGCCTGCGGTTTCACCGCAGGTTTGTTCGATGCCATCGATGCCGGCGTTAAAGCGGGTTACGAAAAAGGATACCTGCGAAAGAGCGTTGTCGCCGACCCTTTGAACAATCGCACGAACACAGGCTCTAATTCTCCTGCGATAATTCATCATACGATTGTGCCAGGCGACAGATTGAAGCTTACCGTTATGGCTAAGGGCGGCGGATGCGAGAACAAGAGCCAGTTCAGGATGTTCAGACCCACGGCAGAAAGAGACGAGATAATGGACTGGATTGTCGATGTTGTTCGAGCAGCCGGCGCCGACGCCTGCCCGCCTTTTATTGTTGGAGTGGGAATTGGCGGCGATTTTGAGTTAAGCTGTCTATTGAGTAAAAAAGCGCTGCTGCGTGATTTGCGCCAGCCGAATAGCGATGAATTTTACGCCCGACTTGAGGCGGATTTATTTTGCCGGATTAACTCGCTGGGTCTGGGGCCGCAAGGTCTCGGCGGTGATACCACCGCGCTGGCGGTGTTGGTGGAAACCGCCCCGTGCCACATCGCGTCACTGCCGGTAGCGGTGAACATTGAGTGCCACAGCCACCGCCACAAGACTGCGATTCTCTAATTACTCAAACTCTTAAACTAACCAAGGATGCAAGGCATTACATCATTGGTACGGCTTTTTGTGAGGCCAGCCGTATTTCTCGAATTGGCCAAACTCCTTTTCCGTATTGTCGCTGGGATTTTCTTTCAGAGCCGAGCGCACCTCCTGGACATGTGCATCTACGAATACTACGTTGCAGGTGCCGCCGTTCAGGTTTCCGCTTGGGCGACTATGGAAAGTGCCGAACCAGTCTCGGCCATCGGGGCACAAGGCGTTGTCGTTCAGCACCCAGCTACAGCCGGGTCGCAGCCACATATTCTCCTCAGCGAAGAAAAAGACCTCGGCGTGGTGTCTTGTCACGTCGGATAATTTCAGAACCCCGCCCCCTGTGGCTCCTCCCTTGGAGCCTAGGTAGCCGTTCATGCTGTAACTGTAGTAGGGAATAACGGGATTCGCAGCAACGTGATAGGGATGCTGCTGGCCGTAGGATTTGGCAAGGACTTTGAACGATGGGCACAGATGGACCTTATCTTCCTTTAGGTAGGGCCAGAATGGGCCGTCAGCCGGATATCTCGGGTCGTGCCATCGGCAATAACGCTGGTAGCCGGCCACGGGAGCTTCGTCCTTGACCAGGGACGTCCACGCAGAGGGATAGCGGCCGTCATAGTCGTCCGTATAAATAGCCTGAGCAAGGCCGTATTGCTTCAGGTTGGCCCTACAAGCCATTTCCTGTGCCTGCTCCTTTACCCGCTGCAGGGCTGGCATCATTATTGCCATCAATATCGCGATGATAGCAATTACCACCAGAAGCTCTATTAGCGTGAACCCCCGCCGATAGAGCGAGCTTTTGCAGATTCGTTTAGCCATAAGAGTATTCCTTACAAACCTTTTTGACTATTTTATCAAATAATGTCGTTCTAATCGAGCACTTTAATCGCTCTTAAAATTTTTCATCCAGTCCGGCCATGCGGGCGGCGCGGCGTTTACATTGAACCGCCGGCTCCACCTCACCCGCCACAGTTCCTTGAGCCAGATTTTTCTGACGGTGTAATCGAGGAACGCGCCGTTTATCGCCTGTTCGTGGCGGTTGATGCAAAAACGGTTCATTGCATTTTCATCGCCCGCCCACCTCTGGCCATCGAAGGCCGGCGGGGTGTCGGTATCATCCGGCCAGCCGCACCAGAACCAGCAGTCCAGGAAGAGCGGTATCTCCGACGCTCCCTTTACGTTGGGCGTCTTCCAAAAGAATTTGGCGGGCTTGCCGTACAGAGGGTCTTCCCCTGCTACATACACCCATCCGTTGACGCTGTAGCTGCCCCACGTACCTGCCGGTCGCCCTGAGTTCTCGCTCAGTCTGCCCCAGGACGTGGTTGCGTCGCCGCCTATCTCCAGCGTTCCGCTGCCGCCCGGTGGATATTGTGGAAAGGCGATCTTTCGCGCTATCGGGCAGCACCGTATCTTGGGGTCACGATAATAGTAGTCGAACAGCACATCAATCCAACGCCCGGATTGGCTCTTGCGCGTTGGAAATAAGCTATTGTTGTCGTCTGTGTACATAGCCCAGATCGTACCCCACTGCTTGAGGTTCGACCGGCACGCCACCGAGCGGGCCTGCTTTCGAACCCGCGACATCGCCGGCATCAGTATCGACATAAGTAGCGCTATAATAGCAATCACTACCAGAAGCTCGATCAGCGTGAACCCCGTTAGAAACCGACGCCGAGGGTGACGGTCCCGACAACGCGGGCCTGCTTTTAACAGCGTGAATCCTCTCAATTTTTGCATAAGATGCGAGGTGTCTAACAGTTTGTTATAGATTAGCGCCTCCTAATTATGTCGTGCTGCCTGACCCCACATGCCCACAGCGGCGTTGTGGATATCCTCATTGCCCGCTTGTACCGGCGAGAAAGCCACTGGCGGCACCCGCTTTCCAAACTCGATGGTGCGAGGGTCTTTCCATTTCACGTAATCAGAATGTCCATCCGCATAAGAAAAGTTGGTCCCGTCGCCATGTCGAATTGGAGGCGGGTCCCACCATCTCTCCTCCCGGACGTAAACCGTCCAGCCGCCGATGTGAGCGTAACCTGCTCCGCCGTCATCAAGGAATACGAACCTATAGGCCGGCTCAGGGATGTCCAATCTTCTCTTGAGCATCACTGCACCCATATCGGACCAGTTTTTGCAATTCATAGAATCGACGATAGCGTACGTCCGCAGTATTCCTTCCTGGATGCGGACGGTCGGACACCTATAGAGCTTCTCAGTTTTGCAGTACGGGTACAGGGCTCCGTTCAGGATAGCGTTTCTTTTTTGGTTTAGGGCCATGGTTCGGTCCCAGTCTTTGAGCACCCAGGGAGTCTCGTTATTATGTATGCTGTACTCACCTGTATCGCCGTTCACGAGCTTGTCATCGTTGTTGTCGGCGTACAGGATCCACGCCAGCGTCAACTGCTTCAGATTGCTCAGACACGTGGCGCGCTTAGCCTGCTCTTTGGCCCGGCTTAGAGTTGGCATCAATATCGCCATCAATACGGCAATAATGGCTATTACCACCAGAAGCTCTATCAACGTAAAGGCTTTTCGTTTATCCATATTCAGCTTCTCCCTTTGTTTTAGCGAAAAAAGCTTCCCGATAACTACTCCCCGCCGAAAAAGACCGGCTGCTACACTCTAGCCTGTCATCGCGAGGCTCACGAAGCGGGCCGCGGCGATCTTGTCTGCTATTTGTAGATTGCTTCGTCGCTTCGCTCCTCGCAATGACATACTCGCTGGCTTAGTCGAGCGGCTTGCGAAACAGTCTACTATCTATATTCTCAGTAATCTTTGAACCTTCTTATCCATTCGGGCCAGTCTGTGTCCCTGACGGCACCGGCTTTTGTCCAGGGCCCCATAGTATTGAACTTCTTGTGCCACTTCAGAGTCCACAACTCCTTAACGCCAACCTTTCTCACCGACCAATCCATAAAGGCGGCGTTTAAGAAACCCTGGTGGCGATTGATGCAGCACCGGCCCATGTTATTGCCCGTCCACATCTCCACCTCGTTTGCAGCGGGTCCTTGGGTATCTAACGGCCACAGGTCGAAACGCAGGGCCTCTATGAACCACGGCACCCGGTTTGAGCTTTTTTCTCCGGCCGTCTTCCACCCATACTGCACAGACACACCCCCTTCGTATGTCGTTGCGGTCCGCGGTATCAGACAGTAGCCGTTGATGCCATAGCTTCCCGCTATGCCGTTGGGTCCGAGCCCGCTGCCTGTAAATATTCCCCAGGCACTGAAGATACTGAACGATCCTACTCGGCGTCCACTCGCGTCTTGGATCGGCTTTATCGCCGACGGGCAGAACCAGATCTTGTTCGTCTTCCAATCTTTGTACTTGTCCTCCATATAAACGGGCCACCAATAGG
>Ga0315274_10014365_pt1 | contig 11231 bp, 12 predicted proteins | sample YL17G02_20_MG_FD_203700 | JGI IMG/M metagenome (GOLD analysis project Ga0315274, IMG submission 203700) | Sediment microbial communities from Yellowstone Lake, YNP, Wyoming, USA - YL17G02_20 | ecosystem: Environmental > Aquatic > Freshwater > Lake > Sediment | place: USA: Wyoming | collected...
CTGAGCAATGAGGAACCCTGTTTTTTGAAGCTCTCGATCTATTTCCTTGGCTTCCCTGCCTTACCCTTCAGGTTTTTCAAACCGTGCTTTCTCGCAACGTTTGCAAACTGTTTTTTCAGGGCCGGCGAGCCGCTCTTTTCAATCTCGCTGGCCAACTGCTCAAGGTCTTCTCTCAGTTCCCAATCACCCTGTTCCGCGAGGAGTTCAAACCCGGCTTTCCTGATCTCGTGGGTGACATACCGCTCATCGTTGATGAGCAGCCTGGTTACGTCCGGCCGGGCATAGTGGCCAATGCAGTCTGAGCTCCACTTGGCGCTGATGATCATCTCCATGTCGATATCTGCATAGAGGATCATCTCTTTATCGAGCACAGGCTTTTGGAGATACACTCCCCCCGGTGCGATGATGCTTGAGCCGCCGTTATTGGCATGAATATAAAATGATGCCTTTTTTGCATCTGTATCAAAGATCTTTTTCTCCATCTCTTCGCTCACAAAGTTTACGGCATTGAGGATGAAGATCTGCCCGAGGAGGGCAGAGGACCTGAGGATGAGATCGATCGCCTCGGTGAACCCGGCCATGGGTTTCAGGGGTGATCCCGGGAAGTTGGCAACGTGGATCTGCTCACCCTTGGCAAGGAGGGCATATTTCACCAGGTACATGTTGTTCTCGCCGCAGATCAGTCCGCCGATTTTCCCCAGCTCCGTATCGAACACGCAGAGGTCGCTCCCGTCTCCTCTCCCCCAGATGGTCCGCTCGACCACGGTGGGGACAAGCTTCCTGCGGCATCCCATGATCTCACCTTGGTCATCGATGAAGAGCATGGAGTTATAGAGGGTTCCTCCCTCCCGCAGGGTCATCCCCATCACCACGTAGCAGCGTGCCTTCCGTGCTGATCTGCAGAGGAGGTCTATCGACGGGCTCGGGACGCTAACCGAGTTCTTGAAGAAATCTTTGAAATACCTGGCTGCAGCGAAAGGGGGTTCCATCCAGAGCCAGTAGGGATAGCCCGGGATAAAGCTCTCCGGAAAGGCGATGAGCCGTGCCCCTTCTTTTCCTGCTTCCTCTATTGCCCTGCAGGCAATCGCAACGGTCTCCTCCCGGTGCAGGAATGAGGGGGCGATTTGGGCGACGGCAGCCTTAAATTTTGGATAGATATCGGGCATTTGCTTTGTATCTTTTTCCCAATCTTATTTCCTTGTCAAGCAAAATGATTGAGAGCTCTGAAAAACTGGAAAACAGGGTTCTGAGTGCGAGTTGAAGTTTTTTGTTTTTGAGCAACGAGGAATCCTGTTTTTTGAGGGACTTCTGATTCTCTCTGCCGTTACAGGAGAAAATGGCTATCTGCCATGCTGCAGGCGGGAGAGGACACGCCAGTAGATGCACAGGTTCACGGCCAGCGCCGCGAGACCGAGAACAATCTGAAGCCCGCGGGTGAGCATGTCAGGATAGAGGACTGATACGAGGTAGTGCTCGATGAAGCCACCCCGGTATCCCATTTCCCCGCCCTGTCTTTGCAGATAGTTTTCCAGTGGGGTGAGGGGACAGATCCAGCCGGCAAACTCGATCAGAATTCCCCAGATGGCTGTGGGGATATGCAGCCAGATGACCCATCGCCAGCGCATTACCAGCAGGCCGCCGAGCACCACAAAGAACACGAAGCCGAGATGTACTATAACAACAATATCAGCAAAGAGGCGGTATACCATGAATGTTCCTGCAAAAAAGCACTTCCGCCGGATCAAATTTATTATGCCGGCGATGTCTTTTCATTTGACGCTTACCCGCTGCTCTACTATACTCATACCACCAATGTAGTCTGAAAGAAAAGGAGTTCATATGCCTTATCTGAAAATTGAAACCAACGAGAGACTGGATGAGGCAACAGCCCAGGAACTGCTCAAAAAAGCATCAGCACTTACCGCAGAGCTTCTCGGAAAGCCGGAGAAGTGGATTATGGTCACCATCTATCAGGGAAAGCCCATGATCTTCGATGGCAATACACAGCCTGCCGCCTTTGTGGAGCTCAAGAGCATCGGCCTTGCACAGGATATGTGTGCTGGCCTTTCCAGGGCTCTCTGCGACTTTCTGAAGGAAGAGCTGGGGGTTGAACCTGAACGGGTTTACATTGAGTTCTGGGATATCAATAAAAAGATGTTTGGCTGGAACGGCGGAACGTTTTAACCCCCGGGCGTTTATCCCCTCCCTCTCAGGTTACCTCCCACTCTCTCCTTAAAAAAGCAGTTCTCCGAGTTGCTTTCCCCTCTCCTCATAAACGTAAAATTTATTTCGCTGCAGATGTATATCAGATGGTGGTATTCATTATAGGTTTGAGAGATCAAAAATCAAATACAATATTGTTCTCAATATCTCCCGTTGACAGGCTTTTAACCATCCGGTAAAAGGGTAGTACAATCTATCACATAAATAATTACAGGGGGGTGATACGGGATGAATAAAAGTAATGACAGAGGATGGAGTCCCTATCTCGCCGGGGCATTGAGTGGAGTGGTGTCAGTCCTCTCGGTCTGGATAGCGGGAAAGTTTTTCGGCGCATCCACCACCTTTGTCCGCTCAGCCGGCATGATTGAAAAGATCTTCAATGCAGAGCGGGTAGGCACGATGGATTATTTCATCAAAGAAGCGCCCAGGATCGACTGGCAGTGGATGTTCGTCCTCGGCATCTTCATCGGCTCACTCATCGCTTCCACCACCTCCGGCACCTTTCGCCTAAAGGCGCTGCCGGATATGTGGGAGTCCCGTTTCGGGCCGGGCCGGATGAAGAGAGGTGTCACTGCCTTTGCCGGCGGTGTGGTAGCCATGTTCGGCGCCCGCCTGGCTGACGGCTGACCAAGCGGTCACGGGCTAAGCGGTTCGCTTCAGCTGGCAGTAAGCGGGTTTATTGCCCTTTTCTGCTTTTTTGCCGGGGGCGCCATGGTTGCCCGCATCCTGTACGGAAGGGGGGATCGGCAATGAAGATGCTTATCTATGGAGTTATCACCGGGGTTCTCTTTGGCTTTCTCCTCCAGAAAGGGAGGGTGCTGCGGTATGACCGGCAGCTCGGTGCCCTCCGCCTGCTGGATATGACCATTGTCAAGTTCATGCTTTCAACCATCCTGGTCGGTATGATAGGTGTATACCTCCTCAAGGACCTTGGACTTGCGCAACTCTCCATAAAGAGTACCATCCTGGGAGGTGTTATCCTCGGAGGTCTTACCTTCGGCATAGGATGGGGTTTGCTGGGCTACTGCCCGGGCACGTCCCTCGGCGCCCTGGGAGAAGGCAGATGGGATGCGGTGTGGGGCATCGTGGGGATGCTCACTGGCGCAAGCCTCTACGCCGAAGCCTATCCCTTCATAAAAAGGACGGTTTTAACCTGGGGCGATTACGGAAAGATCACCCTGCCCGAGGTTTTGGGAGTAAACCACTGGCTGGTCATCATCCTCTTCGTCATCGGCGGATTAGCTCTCTTCCGCTTTTTCGAGAAGAGAGGACTGTAATTAACCGTCACAGAAGCCGGTAAAAAGTGAAACTCAAAATACCATTTCCTGCTCAGGCGCAGTTCGATGTGGTCGGCATGGGGCTCAATGCGGTGGATCACCTCTGCGTCGTCCCCCATTACCCGCAGTTCAACAGCAAGGTGAAAATGCTTGAATACTCGAAGCAGGGCGGGGGGCAGGTGGCTACTGCCATGGTCACCTGCGTCCGCCTGGGACTGAAGGCGAAATATATCGGGAAGGTGGGGGATGACGAATTCGGCGGGTTTTCCCTTGAAACCCTGAAGAGGGAAGGAATTGACGTCTCAGAGGTTATGGTGGAGAAAGGCGCATACAGCCAGTTTGCCTTTATCCTGATTGAGAACGGGACCGGAGAGCGGACCATCATCTGGGACCGGGATGATACGTTGAAGATTCACCTCCACGAGATCAAAAAAGAATCCATCTGCTCAGGAAAGGTCCTCCACCTCGATACCCACGAAGTTGAAGCTTCGATCCAGGCAGCCCGCTGGGCGAAGGAGGAGGGCATCCCGGTGATGCTCGATGCGGAAAAGGTAAAGGACGGCACTGCCGAAGTGTTTAAATACGTGGATATCCTGATCGCAGACAGCACCTTTCCTAAGAGCATGATTGGCTGTGATGATGTCAGGGAGAGCCTTGAGAAGCTCCGCAAGCTGGGACCTTCTTTTGTCTGCGTCACCCTGGGGAAAGAGGGGTCACTCGCCCTCTATGATAGAGAGACATTCAAAACCCCGGCTTTCAGGGTGGAGTGCAAAGATACCACCGGCGCAGGTGATGTGTTCCATGGGGCCTTTATCTACGGGATGCTCCAGAACTGGGAGATCGAAGAGATACTGAGATTCTCTCATGCCGCTGCTTCGCTCAAGTGCCGCTCCCTTGGTGGCAGGAGCGGTATCCCGAGCCTTCCTGAAATAATGAAGTTTATCGATTCTACCGGCCGAGCCTCTGGAGCTGGTTGACGGTAAACAGGCTCAGCGGGAACTCCTGCCCCAGCTTAATCTCGGGCAGCGTACTGACCGTTGAGTGTACCCGCTGGACGTCAAGGCACGTGACCGTTATGTAATAGGTATCTTGTAGCCCCTGGTAGCTCGGGCGGACGTCCAGGCAGTACTCGATGACCTTCAACAGCTTCCCCTCCCGGTCAAACTTCTCGGCAGTCACGATGTGCCATAACTCGGGGTCCACGTACCAGATGAATTTATTGTAGGGATAAGAGGGATTCTTGCTCGCCCCCTCCACCACATAGGTGTTGACCCTCTCCTTCTGCATGCCGCTGTACATGCAATCCCCTTGAGGACGCTTGAGGGCACCGATGTCCTGATGCCGCGCAAGGAGGACTTCTTTCCTCCCAATGTATTTGTACGTGAAGTTTGCAGGGATCATGTTCCGGCCATAATCGTCGTCGGTCGCGATGTCTGATCCGCCTTCAATATTCGTTCTCTGGGCAGTTGATATATGGCGGATCTTCCGGAGGGAGGGAATCCATACCCAGCTGTCGTCTTGCTTGTTCCGGTCCTTGTAGCAATACTGCAGTATGGTCTGTCCCTTTACTTCGGTCGGCTCACTGCTCTCAAGCCAGCTTGCCCGGAGGATGCCTTTGGTATTGTCAGGGAATTCCGGGGTGGGAGGCACGTCACACCTCCCGGCAATGTGCAAGCTCTTCACCGCGAAGGCAAGCTTCCGGTCATATTTGAGCTTCCCGTCCACCGTATATCCCACAGCGGAGTTGAAGAATCCATCGCTGTGGCTCCAGGATTCAAAATTCCACGCAATCTCAAGCCCGCTCTTTGGGTTCGGAAACGGAACCCCGGCAGCCCAGCCGATGAGCTCATCATTGGGGCCGATCCTGCAGTTGCCCTCCTTTGTGTACTTTATCTTTCCCGGGGTGTACGGCAGAGGGCGGTAGGGGACAATCTCAAACCAGTGCTCTCCCCAGGTCTTGGTGTCTTTCATGAGCTGATAGATAGCCGGAGGCAGCAGGTCTTTCACTTGGTCAACGGTGGCGCTGTCAATCCTTTTTCCGACCCAGGCCTTTTCCCACTCCTTCACCTTTGCCAGTTCCTCTCCTTCATAACAGGGCTTGAGGACCTTCTCTTCAGCACGGCCCTGGTAAGCGATCCCGAGTAAGAAGATCGAAAGGATTAAGAAAGACAAGACGGATGCTCTTTTACGGTCCATCCTTCACCTCCTAATTGTTAGAACTCATACCTCATGGAGAAGATCACCTGATCCTGGTATTTCCCGATATCCTTCCCCGCGGAATTCCTCGACTCGTTTATCTGCTGGTAGACCACCATCCACCTCCAGTGGTCTCCCGGGGCAAACCTGAGGGCACCTGAGACCGTGGTATTCCCGTTACAGTCGTAGAGGAAGTTGAGTGCCGGGACGATGGTGTCATGGTAAAAACCGGTATCGATCTGGATGCTGAGCTTATCCCAGGTTGATTCCGTGTATCCCGGAATCCCTGCCTCCCAGGCAATACCGCGCTCGTGGCCGAACAGCTTGTAATGATACCAGGTGAGGGTTGTACCGACAGCCCTGGAATTGTTCCAGAGAGAGAGGTAAGGCACCATGTTTTTCCTATCCAGGGTGAGGGCGGTGGTGAGGAGGTCCCGGGTGAGGGTCTTGCATTCCTTAAAATCACTCGAAAACCAGTTATACTCCTTGTTGCTGTTCAGAACAACCTCGCCCCTGATCACCGATTTTGCCCAATCGATGGGCTTGGAAAAGGTAAAGGCTGAAGAGAGGTAGTGGGGATAGATGAAGACCTGGCCTACGTTCTTCTTCGGAATGGGCAGCCCGAATTCTCCTATCGCCTTGTTCAGAACCATCTGCTGGGAATTGGCATACCCCTCAGCACCGTTGTAAATGGGTGAATCAAGCCTGGTATAAAACGTGGAGATCGTCCAGTCTGTCCCGAAGGTTACCCCCCTGATCCTTAAGCCCGTCTCGATGTTGCTCGCATCATTGGTCGGGGCGTCTTCTCTCTGCTTATGGAAGACCCGTGAGAAATATTCGGGCCAGTAGAGCGTTCTGAGCGGAAACTCCATGGTCAGCCCCTGGGGGGTAGCCCCGAAATACTGGCCTGAGCCGGCAGGAGACACCCGGTTGTACTGAAAATCGGGCGGGATGATGATAAGCTCAAAGGAGATATCCTGCCATATGTTTCTCGGGGTATAGAAGAACCGTCCCATCCAGAGGCCTATCTTGTAATCTTCCCAGTCAGGGAAGGCTACGAAATTGTTGTAATCGAGCGGGTTGATCACGTCAGCAACCCTCGCCTCTGCCGTTTCGCCCCAGGAGACCATCTGCTTCCCCAGCCGTGCTTCAAAGACATCGCTCCAGGTGTATTCAAAGTAGAGATCTTTCATAATCTCTTCCTGCTGGTTTGACCTCCGGTACGACCGCAAGCCGAAGGAGCCGGATTCCAGGGCGATTGCGTGACCGAGGTTCTTGTCAATATTGGTGCAGTTGTCGTACCAGAAGTTGAAGAGCCCGTAGAGTTTGAAGTTCCAGGAGGATTGCGAGATGATATCTAACAGCCCTTCGCCCCGAAACGTAGTCCGGAAGCTCGAAAATTTTACCCCCCGCTCATCCTGGTGGGTGCGGTAGTTGAGCGTTTGCTGGATGCTCCCCTTTACTTCGTGGAGCCTCCCGCCGAACAGCTCGATGGCTGAGGAGGTGGAGGCAAGAGCTGCTGCCTGGAAGACTACGATAACGAGAACTATAGATAACCTGTTTTTCATATCGCTCCTCTTTTATCCATGACTATTGTCCACGATTCCCCTTAAGTGAATGAGCTTTGTTTTCATACCCGTATCGAAATACACAAGGATGAGGTAGTTTGTCAAGTCTATAAATAGGCAATAGGCAATAGGCGGAAGGCGAAGGCAGTAGGCAGTAGTTAATGTATTTTATTTCTATTGCCCGTTGCCCATTGCCTTCTTCTTTACTTTTTTCGAAGAATGGACTATGTAGAGATAAAAATAACCTGCATGAGTATGGCTGTTCTGCTGAATGTCAGGACCAGGCACTTACGCTTTCTCTAAACATTTCATGGTAAAGGAGAGGTAATCATGGAGAACAAGAAAGAGCAAAAGGAAAGGTTTTTTGGACGAAGGTCGTTCATGAAATTGGCTGGATTATCAGCCTTTGGCCTGAGCATGGGGTTTCCCCTGCGGGCACGATGGGCAATGGCAGAAGAATCTCCTCCTGGAGGAATCCAGGGACACTGGTGGCGTAAGAATGAGGATGGTTATGCATATTTTGTCCAGGATAATCTGCGCACCGACTGGCTTGATCAAGGATACCTGCTTGCCAAGTTAGACCACAAGTGGATGGTATTCAAGACTGCAGAGTTCGAGGAGGAGTTTCACACCTGGTGGCTGGAGGAAAAGCTCAGCTACTATGATAAACTGGAACGTTCCATTGCAGGTGAGGATGTAGAGATCCCGAACGGCGGGCACCACCACCCCATGCTGGGCACCTACGGCAACAAGTACCGGAACCGGGGAGACAGCTACTTCCATCTCAATGTAACCCCGAAGGGTTACACCCTGCTCCCGAAGGCAGAGTACATCAGGCAGATCATTGAGGAGGTAGATGAGATTTACAACACTTCCACCAATCTTCCTGCCGATATCTTCAACTACCGGAAGGAGAAATACCAGAATGAGGACCTCTGGGATAAAAATAAGTTTGCGACCCTTGAGGTTTATACCGGCCACCCCATTGACGATGATGACCCGATGAAATTGAGCTTTAAGGAAACCCACACCTTCCAGAACGTTATGGTAAATCCTATGACTACCGTCACCTACATGTCTGTTTATAACACCCCGGGCGGTCAATCCTATTTCTACGGAGAAGAGGGGCAGACACCCACCTTTGAGTTCAGGGGATTCTGCTGGATGATAAGCCCCTACAATCCCAAGCTGACCCAGTACGAGACGGATGTTAGTGACTACCTGAACCAGGCCTTTTCCAAGTACCACGGCCTGCGCGATGACTTCATCGCAAATATCTTTGTCATCTGCGAAGAGTTCAACAACTCTCCCACTGACAGCGACCTCTATGGACTGGGGAAGAGGGTGGTGCCCGAATTTACCTACGGGAGTGCTTTGAAGGCAAGGCTGAAGAGTTTTTTCGGGAAGAAAGGGATCTTCAGCAAAGGGATTCAATATTTTTAATCCCGAGCTTCCTTGAGAGATTGACCAGGTAAGGTCAGCGTGTAAAAAACTGAGGGGTTAGCCATTCCCGGCTAACCCCTCTTTTCCCCACTCCGCATTCGCCATTCCGCATTTCCATTGCCTACTGTCTCCTGACTTCTGAATTCTATTTTTTTCTATGGCCCACTGCCTATTGCCTGTTGCCTTCTTCCTCCTGCCTGAGCAAATCCATATTTACTTTTCTTAGATAATGCATTATGTATGGAAACAAGAGTTTGTGAAGTGGATGTAATTTGAGGTTCGACAATGTGTGCAATAACTATTAACTACTTGCCGAGAAAAAAAATAGAAGAATTTTGCAAGCGAAATCATATTCGGAGATTGTCGCTTTTCGGTTCCGCTCTCCGGGGCGATGCAGGGCCAGCGAGTGATATTGATTTTCTCATTGAATTTCACCCTGACCATATTCCAGGACTTATCAAGCTGGCGGGTATGGAAATTGAACTGTCAGAAATCCTTGGACGCAAGGTGGATTTAAGAACACCACAAGATCTGAGCCGCTATTTCAGACAGGAAGTACTTAATTCGGCAGAGTTACAGTATGCAGAAGGATGATCGTGTTCGTCTGCATCATATGTTGGATGCTGCGAAAGAAGCTGTATCTTTTGTCCGAAACAAATCCAGAGGATCCCTCGACAAAGACCGAAAGCTTGTACTCGCTCTTGTAAAAGCAATCATGTAAAGGGGTCAATTCTTTATCTTTGACGAATTTCTTTTCTCCCTTGATGGTAAAACAGATTGAAAAATCATTTTGAGCTATCTCTCATTCAATTCATCACTTAGTCATACGTAGCCATAAAAATTCTGTTTCAATTTTCATAGTCCTAAGGTAAAAAACATATTACAGGGCAGGCATGCATCAAACCCTAAAATTCAGTTTGTCGTTTAAGGGTGTCACAGGGAGCTGAGGGAGAGCGATAATGTTTAAGCCACAATTTCGGTATACAGATAAAATTGTCAATAACCTCACACAGATTGCTGTAGCAAGAGAGGTAATTCTCAATTCACCTTTGATTCCTAAATGGGAGGTAACTCTCCGTCGTGAAGCAATTATCAGGAGTGCCCATTCCTCCACAGCGATTGAGGGGAATAGACTGTCCTTAGACCAGGTAAGTGACCTGGCGCATGGACGTGAAGTAATGGCTACCTGGAAGGATAAACAGGAGGTTTTAAACTACCTGACTGTCCTTGAAAGTATTGACAAATTAACTGACGGCAAGAGTATTACCAAAAAGAATATTTTAGATATCCACAAAATGATTACGCAAGAGACCTTAGAAAATCCCTCTGATTGTGGTGTCTTTCGCACCCGGTATGTAGTGGTTGGGAACAGATTAACAGGTGAGGTTATCTTCAGGCCACCTTCAAATGAAGAAGTCCCTCAGTTAGTTCAAGAGTTGGTTGAGTGGTTGTACTCTTCTGAAGCAAAAGCACTTGATTCTGTCATTGAGGCGGGGATAGCTCACTATGAATTCGTTCGAATCCATCCTTTTGTAGATGGAAACGGCAGGACAGCACGAGTTCTGGCTACCTTGATCCTCTATCTTCGGGGCTTTGACGCCAAACAATTCTTTTGCCTCGATGATTACTACGACTCAGATAGGCAGTCTTATTACTCGGCGTTACAGAGTGTAGATAAGAATACCCTCGACTTGACCGAGTGGCTTGATTACTTTGTCGAGGGGGTCAAGGTGAGCATTGGAGCTGTTAAAGAAAGAGTTGTTCGGCTCAGCAGTGAAAGACTGAGAAAGACAAGAAGAGGTCAGATTGCCCTGACAGAGAAGCAGATGAGGATCGTGGAGTTTATCAACCAGAATGGAAGGATAACAAATCGGAATGTAAGGGAGATGTTTAAGATTTCCCCTCAAGCCGCTCATCAAGGAATTCTCAAGCTGGTTAAATTAGACGTGATTAAAGCGGTGGGAAAAGGGAGGAACCTTTTCTATCAGCTTAAGTTAGGTTGATGATTAGGTTGATGATTAGGTTGATGATTAATTAATCTGTTTCCTATCCAACCTTTCAACTAAACCTTGGTTAACTGTTTAAGGAAAGAGCATCATCATCTTCACTTGTCAATAAAATCAGGATCATACCCCCCCTTCCACTCAGAAACTCAGGAAGGTGAAAGGTGAAAGGGGCAAGGTGAAAGGGCATGAAAAACAGGTGGCGGTGGGCAGGATCAAACTCCCATGAGCTCAAGGCCGGGGGATTGTGAGTCAATCACAACCCCAGGGTGCTTTCCCGTCATTTTCATCTGGTTATCAGAAAAACCCTCCTGGAATTGATATTGATGCAGAAGAGGAGTATAAGAAAATATACAATGCGAGTTGATAGGTAACCTTGAGAATTCTTATATCACATGAACTTCATAAGGAGGAGCGAAGATGAATATTAAGGAAGTAACGAAACGGTTGGAGGACAGCTTCAAGCAGTATTTACAGCACATGAACAAGGAGGAATTTCTCATTGCGGAAAAGGGTAAGGA
>Ga0315274_10014366_pt1 | contig 11231 bp, 9 predicted proteins | sample YL17G02_20_MG_FD_203700 | JGI IMG/M metagenome (GOLD analysis project Ga0315274, IMG submission 203700) | Sediment microbial communities from Yellowstone Lake, YNP, Wyoming, USA - YL17G02_20 | ecosystem: Environmental > Aquatic > Freshwater > Lake > Sediment | place: USA: Wyoming | collected...
AATTTGTAAAAAATATATAAGACAATATCTCGAGACTGATGACGACTGATGGGCGGATGAACATCGTGATGATAGAACCCAAAGCTCTGAAGCGAGAAAAAAATAATTTGTTTTTAAGATTTAAATTTTATAAAGAAATGCTCCGGATGGGATTTGAACCCACAACCTTCGGCTTTCTCCCGCTTTGGATAGGAGTCCGCTGCTCTGTCCAAGTTGAGCTACCGGAGCCTGCATACTGACAATCTAATACAGACAGATTGAATCTAATAAATATATGTTTTCTAAAAAGAAATTTAAGAAAAAAATTATTTTGCAGACTTTGTCATTTGTACGTTTTTGATTAGAGCATAGCCAGTTAAAATTGGTTTTTCAACTTCCAACCACTGGATCATTTTTCTGTCTTTTGAGATTGCGACTATGTTTTCGAGTATCTTCTGCATGTTGCCAGTCAGCCGTAATTCTTTGATTGGTCTGGACAACTTGCCGTCTTTTACTTCGAACATTGCGTCCCTTGGTATTGTGGAGAAATCCCCGGTCTGGTAGTTTGCGAATCGTGTGTACCATGTGTTTGTGATGTAGATGCCGTTCTTTACCTGCGAAATCATTTCTTCCAAGTTGCTGTCACCCTTTTCTAAAACTATGTTCCAAGGTTGCGGATAGACTATTCCTGCGTTGGCAGTTGGCTTAACTTTGAATTTTTTCGCGGTCGAGGTATTATGCAAATATGTTTTCAAAATTCCTTTGTCTATAATTTTTGTGGTTTGTGTGGGCCTGCCTTCTTCGTCGAATGTTGTGGAGTTGTAGCCATTCTCTAATCTGGGGTTGTCTGTGATCGATACAATGTCATTACCAACTTTTTTTCCTATTTTATTAATTAAAAATGATGTGCCGGATTCAACTTCGAATGCTGAGAATGCATAGGACATATGATACAAAAGGTTGGCCATGATCAACGGGTGTAGTATGACTGTGTATGTTCCGGGTGTTCCACCTGTTGGGTTGCGCGAATCTTTGGCAAGCATTCCTGCGTCCTCTCCAACTTTTTCTGGTTGGAATTGTCTCAAAATTCTTGATGTGGAGACTGAGTGGCCAGAGGAATTTTTGGTGAATGCTCGCATAGATAAATTAATACTGGTTCCTTTGTCCTTTGCAGCGATGTTGTTAGATGAGAATTTTTCAATTTCATAGCTGCTAGTATAGAGCACGCCCGCGCATCTATTTGCACCTTCTTTTGTTGCTCTGTCAATCGCATTCTTCACGAACTCTATGCCCTTCTCGCCCAGGGTTGTGATTTTTTTGTCGAATGTTTTGGCGACTGGTTTGTATTTGAATGGGCCTTCTGCTATTCCCAGGTAGTCTTTTTTTTCTTGGATTATTTTCGCGATTTTTATCAGCCGCGTGAGAAAATCATCTATTGATTTCTTGGAGAAAGTCTTTGGCGAGCTCGACGTAGACAATGCCTCGATTGTACTGGGATAATTAAAATTACTGGAGACCAGCCTCTTTTTGTATTCGAGAAAAACATCCACGTTGATATAGTCCCATGTTTGGTTGACCACGATTTCGTTGTTCGCAAACTTTATCTGCCTGCTTGTTTCAGATGTTATTGTTGCAACTGCGTCGTTTGCTCCAAGCTTCTGCGCTTTTTTTATTATATAATTTCCAATCCCCATGCTGCCCACATCTTAGCCGCTGCTCATTTGAATACCTCGCAGTCGTATGAATGGCCCGCCCATCCAAACTGGTACGCCTTGCATTGGATCTCCCTTACCACACGAGCCGCCTATGAAATCAAGATCCTTTTCTTTGCTGCATGCGTCTACGCTCGAGAAAAATCCCTTTGTTGTAATTTCCAATACTGGTCGCTTGGCAAGTCCTTTCAATTCTCCGTTTTCGATTAGATAAGCTTCGCTGCCCACATACTTCTGATTCCATCTTCTATCATCAATATTCCATTCAGTGTATGTTTTTATGTACACACCTTTTTTAATTCCCTCGAGAATTTCCTCAAAACTAAAGTTGCCTGGCAGCATAAACGTTGTAGACATTCTAATCAACGGCTCCCGGTCAAATGCAGATGCTCGCGCTGCAGCGTTGCTTGGTTTGTTGAATTTTACTGCGGTCTCTCGATTTTGCAGGAAATCATTTATCAGTCCGTCTTTAATCAGAAATCGTCTGGTTGCGGGCACACCCTCATCATCGTATTCATAAAATCCCCAGCTATTTTTTATTTTTGGATCGTCCACAACAGTGACAGCATCACTACCAATTCTTTTTCCTAGCCATTCCTTGTTTAAATAACTCTCGCCGGCCTGCGCGCCCTCTCTTCCCATTATTCTGTCCGCCTCAGACGGATGGCCGCATGACTCGTGCATAGCAATCCCAACCAACTCTGGTGATAGCACCACATCTAAGTTTTCTCTCTGCAAGCTCTTTGCTTCTTTTATAATTTTTATCAAGTTTCTTGATTCCTCTGATATGCGTTTGATAAAATCCCATTTTTTTAGAATTTCCCAACCACCACTCTCTCCAGCCGGGTAATATCTCTGCTCAGTTTTTCCACCGACCGCTGCCAGCACACTGTAGAATATTCCTAGTCTGGGTATCTTTGAATAAATTTTTGCACCTTCGCTGCTAACAAAATATTTTTCTTCTGTTGATGTAGACAGCTGGAAAAGTCTGGATGGCAGCTTGTTGCGGATGTCTTTCAATTCCTTCTCTATGTCGATGAGGTAATCCATTTTCTCTTTTGGGTCAATGTTTTCGAATTTTATTTTTGGTTTCAACTGCCAGCTGTCTTTGATAATTTTTTCTTTTGACAGTGATATAGGCTCTTTCAAAGTTTTGGAGGACGCTTTCGCCAGCCTTATCGCTTCTTTGATTTTGGATTTTATGTTTTTCCTGTCATCAAGTTTGTTTATTGAAAGGAATGACAGTCCGCCGTTGGCCAGAACTCTTATTCCAACACCTTTGCTTGTTGTTAGAATCGAACTTTCAGGAATCCCATTTTTTAGTATGTAGCCATCTTCCGAGGTTGATATGAATCTGCACTCAGAATAGCTCGCCCCATTTTTTTGTGCGAAATTAACGCAAAACTCTGCCAAATCTTCATCGACATTTTTCATTGTGCTGTTCACCCAGGTAAAAATATGAGTTATTATTATTTTGTTGGTTTAAATTAAAATTTTTATTTTCTTGTTGCCGATGATTGCCTTTATTAAAGCTTTACCTACGTCTGAATCCTTGCCGACTTTTATCGCAGATTTTTTGCCGATTGTCGCCGAGAAAAGAAATTCGTCGTCCACGTAGAAGCTTGCAATCTTGCCGATCAATTTTTTCTCGAACATAAAATCCAAGCTGTTGCCGGATTCGCTGAAATTGTATGCGACCTCTTTGCCCAGCGCAGGAATTCTCGGCTCCACGTCAATATGCACACCCAGCTTCTCCTCAATCTTCTTTATCATACTGCCTTCTTTGCCGATTATTCGGGCGATGATGTTGTTGTCAACTTTGATTGCTACCCTGTTGTCTGACAGAACGTCTACCTCTGCCCGCGGGTCGAATTTTCTTATCTCATCAAGGATTTTTTCCATGGCCAGCTTTTTCACACCACCAATTTCTTTTTTTACCGCACCTTCGACGCCTTCGCCAACAGGTATAACAATATTCTCTTCACCAAATGTGTAAATCTCATACTCGAGCTTGCCAGTTTCAAAATCTTTTACTTCCACCAGTGGTCTGGCCAGGTCTGCTTCGGTCATTCCAGTGGGCACACGCACCAGCATGTTCAGCTCATAGATTTTTTTGATCTCACCGTATTTCAAAAATATTATCGTGTCGATTATGTGCGGCACCATTCCTAGTTCGATGCGGCTGATGAATCGTTGGATAGCATCAATAGCGTTGCTCGCATGCACAACACCTACCATACCGACTCCAGCTAGTCTCATGTCGCTGAAAATTTCAAAGTCGCGCGTTTTTCTAACTTCATCGTATATTGAGTAGTCTGGTCTGACGAGCAGTAGTATGTCTGCAGTTTTTTCGAAATCACCCTCGAGTGGGCCGTACTGAGTAATTGCAGGATCAACCTGCAGGTCGCGCGGGCTTTCAAGAGTTTTTACAATCTTACCTTGCTTCATGTAGAATTCTGCGATGCTTGCAGCCAGCGTGGATTTTCCGCTGCCTGGTGGTCCAGCAATTAAAATTCCCTCTGCTTTTTCTACCAGTTTTTTCATTAGTTTTTCAGAGAGCTTGTAGTCTTCCAATTTCAGTTTGACAATTGGCCGGACTATTGTAACCTCGAGCCCGTCGCTGAATGGCGGGCGGGTGATGGCTGTTCTGTATGATCCTAGTTGGATGACTAGCGCTCCGTTGTATCTTATCTCAATTGCTGCCTGTTCATTGACGCGCACCGCCTCTGTAATCTCGCGGATTATGTTTTCCAATTCCTCTCTGGTGATTGCTCGGTCGCGAATTTTTTTCAACTCGAATTTGCCTGGCTTGCCACGCTTCGCCATAGGCACAACATCTTCCTTCAGGTGTACGCTCAATGTGTCAGGAGTAAAAAATTTTTCGAATTCTAGGTCCTTGGTTTTGATTTCTGCGGCAATGTATTCAACCTTTACTCCTTCAGCCTCGCCAACCAATGCTTGCACATAGTCTGCAGTATACAACGTGCCGCCTTCGTCCTTAGCAACATCGCGAATCAATGCATCCATTCTTCCTGACTTGGCCAGACGAATGTCGTCCATGCTTGGCCTTTTGCCAGTAAACCGGAGTTTGATACTTTTCTCTTCACAAATTTTTCGTAACTTTTTTAATTCCTCTAGACCAACAAAACCATGCTCTCTGCCTTTTGATGCTTGCGACTGCAACTCGTCAAGCACAGCTGCGGGCACAATTATCTCTACATCTTTCAGCTTGCCTTTCTCAGCCATCTCTGTTATCTTGCCATCTATCACTATGCTTGTGTCAACAATTATTTTCTCTGCCATAATTCTCACATGATTTTCTCACAAAATTTTCTTGCAAACTCTGCTATCTCTAAATCATTCTTTGATTTTTCCTCTTTAAAAACTATTTTTTTATACGAATTTTCTACTGGTCAATCATGAAACGATTTTAATCACAAAATATATTTTGCTGCAGCGAAAAATATTTAAAGCCAAATTACTAGCCATTAAGCAGATGCTTATGAAACCTTGTCCAGAGTGCGGAAACAAAAAATTGGAAATTGCGTCAAACGAAGTTACATGCAAGAAATGCGGTTTGGTAATCGGTGAGAATTTCTTCTCTGGTATGAGAATGATTGTTTGATGAATCGATTAGACAACAACTGGGACAGCTGAGCAACAAGAACGCGACTTTTCTTGACTACTAGCTACGGACTTTTTCACGACTTTAGCACTGCGATGATATCTTTCAGTTGCATCTCCTTCTCTGTTTTCTTTTGCATGTCTTTGAGCTTGAATTTCTTGCTGCGGATTTCTTTTTGGCCTACTATGACAACGTAAGGTATGCCCACGCTGTTTGCGTATTCGAGTTGCTTGGTAAGATTTTTGTTCATTAGATCGGTTTGACAAGAAATATTTTCTTTTCGGAGCTGGCTTGCGATTTTCAGCGCGCTGCTTTTTACTTTTTCATCTACGTTTGCAACAAAAACTTTTGTTTGGACTTTCGGCAAGTCGAGCATTTTATTTTCTTTCATCACCTCAATAATCCTTTCTAGACCAAAACCAATGCCGGTCGCAACAGTCGGGTTGCCTCCAACCATCTCAATCATTTTGTCATATCTCCCTCCGCCTGCCAGGCTAAGATTGCCGCCAGCCACCGCAACCTCAAACACAGCTCCAGTATAGTATTCAAGGCCACGCACCAAACTCATGTCGACCACAATATTTTTTTCATAACCAAAAATTTCTATTTCTTTTACTAGCGAGCCAAGCTCTTCTATTCCCGCCGCAGACATGCCAATTTTTTTTACGATATTAGAAATTTTTTCCATGGTTTGTTTTGTGCTGCCAGAAATTTTTATTAAATCCAGAATCTTTTTTATTTTTTCTTCGGCGATGTTTTTATTTTTCAATTCGTCAATTACTCCACTCTCGCCTATTTTGCTGAGTTTGTCGACTGACCTAAAAACTTCCAGCCTGCTTTTTTCATCCAGTCCTATTGCTGCGGAGAATGCTTCGAGGATTTTTCTGTTGCTGACACGAATCACAAAATCTTTGAATCCCAATGCTGCAAATACGTCGCACGCCACTGCAATAATCTCTGCGTCTGCTGCTGGCAGCGATGAGCCGAAAATATCAATGTCCGCCTGCACAAACTCTCGAAAACGGCCGTAGCCAGGGTTGTCATATCTCCACACTTTACCGATCTGATATCTCTTGAAAGGTTTTGGTATGCTGCTGTCTGAAGCGAGGATTCTTGCTGTGGAAACTGTAAATTCGAAGCGCAATCCAAGCTCACGGTCTGCTTTATCTTTAAAATAATAAATCTCATCTTTGATTGCCTGGCCTGCACCACTCTTTGCCGCAAGCAGCTCAAAACTTTCGATTGCTGGAGTATCCAAAGGCTCGTAACCCCATTTCTCGAAAACTTGTTTTATTTTTTGTATCACAAACTCTCGCTTGATCATCTCTTCTGGCAAAAAGTCGCGCGTGCCCTTTGGTGGCTGGAATTTCATATTGATCACACATCGTATACTCTATTTTTGTCTACTCCTTTTGAAATAATTTATTACCATAAGATATATCAGCAGAAGATTCTGCTAATGCTTCTGTACTGTCGAATATCTCTGTATCAAAACTATTTTTTCGTATGATTAAAGGTAGGTCTGTGCATCCTAAAATTACACCATCCGCACCTTTTCTTTTGAGTTCTTCGCATATGCTTTTTAATATAGCCCTATCAGATCTCGATTTTTTTCCAGCAATTATTTTTCTTATTATTTCAGTTGTTTTGTACTGAGAATCTCTACTAGGTAGAATTGTTTTTATCCCAAACTCTGCAAGTTTCCTTTCATAAATTCTTTCATTAACGGTCGTGGTCGTGGCCAACAATCCAACTTTCTTAATTTTCTTTTCTTTACTTTTTTTCACAGTCTCCTCTATTATGCTCAGGATTGGAACACCAACTGTTTTTCTAAGTTCTGGAAGAAAATAACACACTGTATTACATGCTGTTACTATGAAATCCACGCCGCACATCTCTAGTTTTTTTACACCTTCCTTAAGCACCTTCAAAAGCTCTTCCCTTTTCTTTCCATCTAATCCATCAATCATCTGTGGAGCTGGGATGCTGTTAATTATTATTTGCGGATAATCGCAATCATACTTTGCGCCATATTTTTTCTGAGAAAATTTAATTATTTTCATGTAAAGATCGGCAGTTGCTTCGGGCCCCATTCCACCTAGTATACCAATAATTTTACGTTTTGAACTGTTTCTAGGAGAAATGATCAAACCATTATTCTCTAATAAAATTTTTACTTCTGTACCTTCAAGCATTTTTAATTTTGCGCGCAAGCTGATAGGAATGGATATGCGACCTTTAGAGTCAACTCTAGAAATAGCAACCGGAGTGAACTGAATTACCTTCTTTCCAAACTAAATCACTTTTGTTAATTCCACCTGTCATTTCTCTCACTTAGAAAATTAATTGCTGCGCTAGCTTAAATACTTTGAGGTGGGACGGCGACTGGCGCAGGGATTTTTTTGAAATCAACAGGCTGGGCAATGCTCCAGAGGTTTTTCATATATGAATCAATGACTTGCACAAGCGAGGGGTCAGCAGACCAGATTGAGTGGAAGTGAAATCTTTTTTTACTTGGCTCGTAGCTGTTGTCGAGGCGGATGGATACTTCTTTACCATCGATCACGAGTATGCGCGGATGGATTTTTGTTTCGAAAATTTTTAGCGGGATGCCGTGAGCATTATACCATTTTGCCTTGTAGTAATTGGCGTCGTTGATGCTGCCCATGCCCATTATATACAACTTGACGCCGCGGTGCTTGCATCTTTTCACTGCCTCACGCAGACGGGATGTGTAGGTAAAATCGCGGGTTATCGCAAACACATATCTCTGGCTCTTGTCAAACATGTCTGCTAGTCTGTTGAAAAATTCAATCCATCGCTCTCCTTTCTGCGTCCACACTCCTTCGAGGATTTCCTTTTCCTGTTGGGGTTTTAGAAAACTGTTCACATCATTGATTTTTGTGCGCAGAAATTTCACTCTTTGATCCATGTCGTCCGCAAGATTTTTTAAGCCAGATTTGGGTTCTACTGCTCTGTATTCCTTTGGCCGGCCTTCGAAAACTTCCACAAGCTGCTTGGCCATTAAATCCTCTAGCACGTTGTAAATTTTTGACTGCGGGACTTTGGATTCGCTACTGAGCGCGCCTGCTCGAGACGGGCCGAGAAGTAGCAAGCTGGCGTATGCCTTTGACTCGTACTCTGTCAAACCGAATTTTTTCAGCAGTTGCTGTATTTCGCCAATCTTCACACAATCGCTCCACACCACAGTATACTAACAATTATTGTTTGCTGCGGGGGGTTTAAATCTTTATTTTCTTTGCCAGCTGGCGCGCAATCGATTTTTTAAAGTTTTTTAAACCTTAGCATCACAATAAGTTAAATAAAAACATTCACTAGCAATAATAACAAATATAAAAGACAACAAACGAATACAATAGAGATGGTGATACAATGGCAGTATGGAAATTGGTAATAAACGACACCGAAGCAAGAAAAACATATCAGACAGAGGTAGATCAAGCCAAGGCATCTGGACTAATCGGCAAGAAAATTGGTGAGGAAATCAATGGTGATATTTTTGGTTTAGCTGGCTATACGTTGAAAATAACTGGTGGCAGCGACAAGGATGGTTTTCCAATGCATCCGAGCGTGCGAGGACCAGGGAGAAAGAGGGTACTGCTTGCTGGCCCGCCAGGTTTTCATCCAAAAATAAAAGGCCAGAGAAAGAGAAAGACAGTGTGCGGCGACACGATTTCTGAATTGATAATGCAGATAAATGTAAAGGTGACAAAAAAAGGCGAACGACCGCTTGCGGAAATGTTTGGAAAATCGGAGAAGAAAACAGAGGCAAAGCCAGAAGAGAAAAAAGAGCCGCAAGAAGAAAAACCAAAAGAAGAAAAAGAAGCGAAAGCAGAGAAAGTAGAAGGTGAGAAAACTAACTAGGAAAAAAAGTCAAGTGGCGGCATCAGAAGTGAAGGAATCAAAGTCAAAATTGGCAAAAACTAAATCAACATCTGTATCTACGCTGAATCCAAAGTTAATACCAGAGTGCAACATTGGCATGGTTGGTCATGTGAGCCACGGCAAGACTACTCTGACGCAAGCTCTGACAAACAAATTGACACTGACTCATTCTGAGGAATTGAAGCGAGGAATTACAATTAGACTCGGATATGCTGATACTAGTTTTTACAAGTGTGAGAATGGTCATTATGGCATGAATGAGAAATGCTCGACATGTTTTTCTGACTGCAAGATTGAACGCACGGTGAGCATAGTGGATGTGCCTGGGCATGAGACTTTGATGGCTACGGTGCTCAGCGGCGCGGCGTTGATGGATGGTGCGATACTGCTTATAGCTGCTAATGAGAAATGTCCGCAGCCGCAGACTCGCGAGCATCTCATTGCGCTAGAAGTGGTGGGAATAAAAAATGTGGTTATTGTTCAGAACAAGATTGATTTGGTCAGCCCAGAGCAGGCAAAGAAAAATTATAACGAGATCAAGCAGTTTGTCAAGGGCAGTATTTTGGAGACCGCGCCAATTATTCCAGTGTCAGCTCAGCACAATGTGAACATTGACATGGTTATCGCTGCTATACAAGAATGCGTACCAACTCCTGTGAGAGATGAAAAAAAAGATTTGAGAATGCTGGTGGCAAGGAGTTTTGACATCAACAAGCCAGGAATGCAGCCAAAAAAAATTGTGGGCGGAGTGTTGGGTGGGGCGATTACTGCGGGCAAACTGCGAGTTGGTGACGAAATAGAAATCAAACCTGGAATAAAAGTTGGTAACAAATATAGGACTGTAAATACTACGGTGGTGGGGCTGCAAAAGGCTGGTGTGAATTTGGAGGAGGCGAGTGCTGGAGGATTGCTTGGTGTGATGACTATGCTCGATCCTGCGCTGACGAAATCAGATGCGCTGGTCGGGAATGTGATCGGGATGCCTGGAGAGTTGCCTGAGAGCAGGGAGCAGCTGTTGCTGGCGATAAAACTTTTGGACAGAGTGGTCGGGTCGGATGAGCTAAAGGCAGTTGCGCCAATAAAAGTTGGCGAGAGCCTGATGATAAACATTGGCACTGCGAGGTCATTAGGAGTAGTCAGCATGATGAAAAAGGATAGGCTTGAGCTGAAGCTAAAGCTGCCGCTGTGTGTGGAGGAAAAAGACAGAGTTGTTTTGTCGAGGCAAGTGCTGGGCAGATGGAGACTGATTGGTTACGGCACTATTGTTTGATTTTTTCTTAGAAATTTTAAATCTTTGAAATGTTAAAAAAATGTTGAAAGATTGTAAAAAAATAAAAAATTATTGGCAAAACACACTGTCTTCTAATGCTTGACCAGTTGGAGCGAGGAATCTGTACATGCATTGGTTGCCAACTCCACAGGTTGTATCATTGTAAACTTTTGTAGTTCTTGATGGTATACCGTCTGGACAGCATGTGTCCGGGTTAGTATCACCAGGCGGGCTAGTTCTGGTTACAGTTATAGTTTGAGAAGCTATGGCGTCCGTGCACACATTTCTGATTACGAAATTAGCTGTTCCACTCATGCAATATTTGTCAACAACAAGTATGCATTGCTTGGCTGAGCTAAACATACCGCTGATGTATACCCAAGCAGTTGTAGCCAATCCAACTGTTATCATAAGCATGAGCAACGTGGCTATTACCGCAGATACACCTTTCATTTATTTTCCCTTAAATTTACTTTCGCTTGCTTTATATAAATATTTTAGTTGGGTGGCTTTGAGAATTTATTTAAGAAATATTGATGCAATCCAACACCTTTTGGATTATAGTTAATCCTAATTAAAAATAGAAAATCAAAAAAATTTGCCTGCTTTTTCAAGCCTACGAACAGTAAACACTATCTTCTATCGCATCGGCACTTGGACCAAGAAATCTGTACGTGCACTGCATACCTACTGACGAACAGTTTGTGTCGGTATATATGCCTATAGATTTTGTTGCTAT
>Ga0315274_10014368_pt1 | contig 11230 bp, 9 predicted proteins | sample YL17G02_20_MG_FD_203700 | JGI IMG/M metagenome (GOLD analysis project Ga0315274, IMG submission 203700) | Sediment microbial communities from Yellowstone Lake, YNP, Wyoming, USA - YL17G02_20 | ecosystem: Environmental > Aquatic > Freshwater > Lake > Sediment | place: USA: Wyoming | collected...
GCGATGGTCGTGCGCCCTTTCACCAACTCGCTCAACGCTTCCTGGATCTGGCGCTCGGTCTCGGTGTCCACGGACGAGGTAGCCTCATCGAGGATCAGGATGCGCGGATCGTGGAGGATGGCGCGGGCGATCGAGATGCGCTGACGCTCGCCGCCCGAGAGCCCCGTGCCGCCCTCGCCGACGATGGTATCGTAGCTTTCCGGCAGGCGGGTGATAAAGTCGTGGGCGTTGGCCGCCTTGGCAGCGCGGATGATCTCTTCATGGGTCGCCCCGGGCTTGCCATAGGCAATGTTCTCGGCCAGTGTGCCACGAAAGAGGAAGGGCATCTGCAGCACCATGCCGATCTGCTTGCGGATCTCTTCCATAGACAGGTCGCGGATGTCTACGCCATCGATGCGGATGGCGCCCCGCGTGACGTCGTAGAAACGGCCAATCAAGTTGACCAGGGTCGTCTTGCCGGCGCCGCTGTGCCCGACGATGCCGACCATCTCTCCCGGCTCGACGGTGAAAGTGAGGTCGCGGATCACCGGAAAGTATGGGTCATAACCAAAGGTGACGTGGTCAAACTCGATCCGCCCGCCGATCTTGGGCTTGGCCACAGGAGACTCGACCTGCTTTTGTGGCTCCTCGTCCAGCATCTCAAAGGTGCGCTGTGAGATGGTCAGAAAGCGGTTCAGGGCCTCGCCGATGTGCGTCAGGTTGGATAGGGGGCCGTAGAACATGCCCAGGTAGCTGAGAAAGGCCATCAGCGTGCCCAGGGTGATCTTGTCCGCCAGGACAGCCTTGCCTCCTGCGTACCAGATGATCAGACCGCCCATGCCAAAGGCGAATGAGATCAGGGGGTAGAACTTGCTCCATGCCAGGTCTACCTGCAGGTTCGAGCGCAGCAGCGATGTGTTTCGGTTGTGATAGCGCTGCTCTTCCACATTCTCTTGGGCAAAGGCCTTGACCACGCGCACGCCGGCGAGAAAAGTGTTCAACATGGCATTGAGCCGCCAGCGGGCAATCCAGAAGCGGTTAAAGTGCGGACGCATGTAGCGGTAGTAGAAAAAGGTGGCGGCCACCACAAATGGGGTCGGGATGAGCACGTACACGCCCAAAGATGGAGCCATGCCAAAGAGCACGATGCCAATGCCAACGACCAGCATGATGTTCAGGGCAAAGGTAGTCAGTTGGGAGACGATCCCCTGTAGCTCGCCCGTGTCCTGGTTGACGCGCGTGATCAGCCGGCCGATCTCGTTCTTGTCGTAAAAGTCCACCGTCAGCTTTTTCATGTGCGCAAAGAGCGCATCACGGATGGCCGAGGTAAAGCGGGTGCTGACGTTGATGGTCTGCCAGTTGGTGAGGATCGTGATCCCGACGCGGACGAGTTGGAGGCCCATCAACCCGCCCACCAGCCAGATCAGCAGGTCGGGCCTGGCCCCGGCACGCAGCACATCATCGATCAGGATGCGCGTCAGGTAGGGGGGCAGCAGGTCCACCAGCACGCCGGCGACCAGGAACACAATGATCACCCCCATCCGGCCCCAGAAGGGTCGGGCCTGGAGCAGCAGCCGCTGGAGGAGCTTGCCACGCTGGATACAGTTGGGGCATACCTTGGAGGAAGGATCGACCAGGAAACGCCCGCAGCTCAGGCAGCGATGGCTGTCGGCATCGGGGTCGGGAATGGGCACGCTGGTGCCTTGCTCGGCGCGCTCGTGCAAATAGTGCGCCACCCGCCCGAACTGGTCGGTGAGCTCGTTCGAGTAGTGGAGGAGGACATGCGGATGCTGGTCAACGGTGATCTGCATCAGGCCGTTGCCCACGCACCGCTCGACCCGGGCATCCTGAATCTGGTCCAGTGGAAACCGATAGCGCAGATCTGCGGTTCCGTTGTGGCGGTCGACGACCCACAAGTCGTGGGGATCGAGGAGCAGCCACTGCTCCCCAAACTGCCCGTCTGGGGCCAGGTCTGACCTGACGGCCAGCGCAAGCTCGCCCGGCTGGCCACCCTCAGCCTGCACCACTTGGATGACCGAGGCTGGCAGCTCTGCAGACAGAGCGGATGCGGCTAAAGCCGATTTTGAAGGCGGTCTACCCTCCGATTTCACTGTTGGCCTCCTTGCAGACACGACCCGACAGGGTGGTTCCATAGGGTCGCGCCGCTTTATGAGGCGCCCCGACGGCGACGCATCGCGATGGTGCGTCGCGTACAAACGAAAAAAGGGCACCTTGAAACCTGGTGTCCTTCTTCCACGCCTACGAGGTTAGCTGACGGACTTGGGCTGAAGAAGCTGGCCCTACGACGGAGGTTCTACTGAACCTCGGTCGATTCGCCCCTGGAGTGGGTCCCCCGCTGCACGCGTACCACACGCGCGCACTCGGCGCTCATAGCATATGCTTATAGTGTTTGGCTCGATCTTAGCACAGTTTGGCCTGCGCGTCAAGATCGGCGTGCACCCGATTTGTCAGCCACACTGAAACCGCGTATAATGCCAGGCCATATTCCCGACGTTACCTACGCCGATCTGCATCCCTGGTTCCCGAGTGACCGCCACCATAGAGCCCCTCTAGTGCCGAGTTGGACCGCTTGCCGGAGCTTCCGGCGCTGTGGCCAGCGTGCCGCCTTTCGTCCTCTGCGTTGAGCTGGCTCTAACCGGACCTGAATCCATCTGACTGGGATAGATAGAAGGCCAAGGCCTCCGTGAAACAGTTCCTGATCCTCACCGCAGATGCGGGTTTTGGGCATCGGACGGCAGCCAAAGCCATTGCTACGGCCCTGCAAGAGACGCACGGGCCCGAGTGCGCTGTCCAGATCGTCAACCCGATGGAAGACCGGCGAACACCGTCGATCTTGCGCAACAGCCAGTCCGATTACGACAAGCTTGTGCGCGACATGCCCAGGCTCTACAAGTTCGGTTTTGACGCCAGCGACGCCTCGGTGCCCAGCCGCATGGTCGAGGGAGCGCTGACGGTGATGCTGTTCGAGGTCATGGACGACCTCGTGCGGCAGTACCAACCCGATGTCATCGTCCTCACCTATCCGATCTACCAGGCTCCGCTCAAGGCGGTGTACATGGTGCGCAGTCATTATATCCCCACGATCACAGTGGTTACCGACCTGGTCACGCCGCATCGGCTGTGGTTCCACGAGGTCTCTGACCTGTGCCTGGTGCCCACACCGCAGGCGCGCGATCTGGCGCTGGATGCCGGCCTGCTCGGTCATCAGGTGCAGATCAGCGGCATACCGGTCTCGACCAGCCTGTCACGCGAACGGCGCCCGGCTGCCGCGATCCGCGCCGAGCTGGGATGGCGACCCGACCTGACCACGGTGTTGGCGGTGGGCAGCAAGCGGGTCGGACGCCTGTACGACGTGTTGCGGGCGCTGAACCACTCGGGGCTGCCACTCCAACTGGCCGTCGTGGCTGGGGGAGATGACGCGCTGTATCACCAGCTCCAGGAGACAGACTGGCACGCGGTCACCCACCTGTACAACTTTGTGACGCATATGCCAACCCTGCTGCACGCCGCAGACTGTGTGATGTGCAAAGCGGGCGGGATGATCGTCTCAGAGTCTCTGGCTGGTGGCCTGCCTCTGCTCCTGGTCGACGTCCTGCCGGGCCAGGAAACCGGGAACGCGGCCTATGTGGTCGAGGGAGGCGCGGGAGAACAGGTGGAAAGTGCCCTCGCAGCCCAGGAGACGCTGTGTCATTGGCTGGATCGAGGTGGAACAGTGCTGGCAGAGCGAGCCAGTCGAGCGCGCAGCCTGGGACGTCCCTGGGCCGCCTACGAGGTCGCCGAGCATGCCTGGGTCATCGCCGAACGTGCCTCTGCCATCGAGCACGCCCACCAGCCTCAAGGACGGCGCAAGCTGATCCAGTTCCTGGAACGGCGTGGGATCACCTGGAAGGGCCTGTCTGCCGTGACGCCACCGCGCGAGGAGGGCCTGGCTCGGGGTGTACACAGGCAGACATAATTCTTTCTCCTTTCCACCTCGCTTACCGCCTAACTCGACCCAGTGCCCTCTCGAATCTGAGGAGTGCTCGATGCACCCGGCGCTCCATCTCCCAAAGAGCATCCAGATCGCCGGGGTTGTTCACGGCGGCCTGCACCAAGGGGACGCTGGCTTTGAGCAGGCTCAAAGCCGAGCTCTGCACCGGCGGCCCGCCTCCTTTCAGCTTTGTGGTCGCGTTCGCCACATCGTCTACCAGCAACCGCAGGTCGCGAGTTGGCTTTCGTGGAGCCTGCTCCTTCTTGGGAGGTGCGGAACTTGGCTCGAGAGTCTCAATGATCTGGCCGTTCTGCTTGGCCTCCATATATGCTTCTTTCAGGCTATCACGGATGCCACGCCCAAAGTAGATCGAGTAGATGGAGAATACGCCATCGTAGATGATCTTGCCTCTGAACGGCAGCAACACTGTGCGGACCCGGATCGGCAAAGGATAACGAGAAAGGATATCTCTCAGACTGCCCAGTAGGCCCCGGACAGCAAATACCCGGGGAGGATCGCTCTCGGCCAGGAATATGGTTGCTTTGCTCAGGAAACGCTCAACGAAGAAATCCCCAGAGACAAAACGCTTCCAGCTCCGAACAATCGCCAATTCGTCGAGAGACAGGTCCTCTGGGTTCTGCTCTACAAAGGCATCCAGCAGGTCGATGCGCTCATACAATGCATCGCGTACCTGTATCTTGTCCGAGTGGGTCAATGCAGCATAGGCACCGAGTGATGTCACGTGGGGTAGGATGTTGAGCTGTCGATTGGCGAAGAACTGTAGAGACCACATCAGTCTGTAGAACAAAGTCGCATCCTCGTGTGACAGGTTCATCGCTTCTCTCCCAGCCTTTCACCCTTGCAGTCTGCCAATCTTCCGGCCTTCCACCCTTCCCTCCTACCAATCTGCGACGCTGCCATCGGAAGGATAGTAGAACTCGCCTCCCAGCTCTTCGGCATACTGGCATTCCTCGGCCAGCGCCCGCTCGTCGATCTCGAACCCCAGGCCGGGACCGGTCGGCAGGTCAATATGCCCGTCCTTCACCGGCCACTCTTGCCGCAATATGCCGCCGCCCAGGCTCTGATCGATCTGCTCCTGGATCAAAAAGTTGGGCGCAGCGGCATCCACCTGCAGGCAAGCCGAAAAGGCCACCGGGCCGATGGCCGAGTGCGGCATGAGGTGCACATAGTACACCTCGGCCATGCTGGCCACTCGTCTCAGCTCGCTGATGCCGCCGACGTGCGACACGTCCGGCTGGAGCAGCGCCGCGGCCTGGCGTTCCAGCACCTCGCGAAAATCCCAGCGGGTGAGCAGGCGCTCGCCGGTGGCGATGGGGAACGATACGTGGTCGGAGACCCACTTGAGGGCATCCACGTTTTCCTGGGGCACGGGCTCTTCCACGAACATGGGCCGCATGCCCTGTAGCTCGCGGCAGATCTCGACCGCCAGAGCCGGGGTCATCTTGCCGTGGAAATCAAAGGACAGCTCGACGTTTGGGCCAACCCAGTCGCGCATCAGGTAGGCTCGGCGCACGAATTCGTCGATGACTGCCGGTGGCTCGTGTGCTCGCCACATGCCGCCTGGGCCAGACTTGAACGCCGTATAGCCTCCCTTTTCCACGAGCCAGTCCAGGCGCTGTCGGGCAGTCGCCTGCCCGCCTTCGCTCAGGTCATGAATGCCCCAGTGCGCATAGACGCGGATCCGGTCGCGGACGGCGCCGCCCAACAACTGGTGCACGGGCACGCCCAGATGCTTGCCGGCAATGTCCCACAAGGCCTGGTCGATGCCCGACAAAGCGGTCATCCGCACCGGCCCGCCTCGGTAAAAGGCCGAACGGTAAATCTGCTGCCAGTGGTGCTCGATGCGCAGCGGGTCCTTGCCGATCAGGTATTCGGCGATCTCGTCGATGGCGGCGACGGTACTCTTGGGGCTGCCCTCCAGGGTAGTTTCGCCCCAGCCCACCAGGCCCGTATCAGTGGTGATCCTGACCAGGCGGATGCGCTGGCGGGGAAAGAACTGGTCGATGCGAGCGATCTTCACTGCTTTGCTCCTTTCATAGCTGCTCGGTCATTGGCCGGTGAACCGGTCGACCGCAGGGCGGCCAGTGCGCTGCGGATCTGGTCACCTACCTGGGCCATGTGTGCTTCACCGTCGTACTGGGTCCTGGGCCAGAAGAAACCTCGCAGGCCATCGCCATGCCGGCGCGGCACGATGTGTGCGTGCAGGTGCGGGACGCTTTGACTGACCCGGTTGTTGATGGCCAGGAGGATCCCTTCTGCGCCCATAGCCTGCTGGACCGCCCGGGAGAGCAACTGGGCATTGGCGAAAAACGGAGCAACCAGGGATGGCGGCAGGTCGGTCAGCGTTTCATAGTGATCCCTGGGGATGAGCAGGCAATGCCCAAGGAACAGGGGACGCCGATCCAGGAAGGCCAGCGACAGCTCGTCCTCAAAGACGACCTGACTTTCCTGCTGACCCCGCACGATCTTGCAGAATGAGCAGGTGTTCTCCACTCTATACCTCATGCCCAGTGCTGATGTGGGAAGCCGTCCTTGTCGCTTAGGCCCATGGCCCCTCGCAGGTACCAAATCTGGCGCACGTGGGCCATGGTGTGCATGATCGTGCGCATGTACGCGTCGGCGGCGGTGCGGCCAAAGCGGGTGAACCACTCGACACCCGGGCGTGGACCCAGCAGATCCTGCTCGCTGGACTGCTCTAGCGCGTGCACAATCGCTGCGCGCAGCGATTGCAGGCGTTGGCGCATCTCGGCGACGGTCGGCATGTCGGTCATCTGCGCGCGAACCTCCTGGATCGACCGGGCCCAGACGTTAAAGCGGTCTTCGTGCGTCAGCGCCCACTGTCCGCCCTGGAAAAAGCAGGCGTGCATGTCCAGGTTCTGTTGGCAGTGCATAACCAGGGTGGTGACATTGTGTCGATCGGGCAGGGGATAGCCCCACGCCTGCTCGTCGCTCATGTTCTGCAGACTCTCATCCAATGCGGTTATGCATTCATCCAGGCCGATGGCAGCGGCTGTTTTGAGGGTCGTGTTTCTGGCCAGCTTGGGTTCGCGGCTTGGTTCAGCCATCGGGTGTCCTCCATTTCGGGATGATATTCACCGTACATTGTACCGCACTCACCCTGGGTGCGCAACCAGGCGCATCACGAATGTGCGTTTGTACCTGGGAGCGCCATTGTGTATAATGCCCCCACCAACAACGACCATCAATGGAAGCGGAGGGATGAACGATGCACGATCAATCTGTACTAGCTTAGCAGGCTCGCTGGAACAAGATCCGGGTCGCCAACCTGTACGACGCCCTGGATCGGATGGGGTATGGCAACCAATGTCTGGACTTGGGCATCCGGCCTCTGTTTCCGGGTCAACACCTGGCCGGGAAAGCGATCACAGTGCAGGGTGGGCGTGACCCGCGCACCAGAGCAGAGATCGAGGCGGAGGGGAAAGGGGCTTCGGGGTTCACGTCGGTCGCCGACCTGCTGTACCCGGGCACCGTGGTGGTGGTGGATGGCGGTGGAGAGGGATGGACGGGCAAGTTTGGTGAGATGACGAGCTGGCGGCTCAAGCAATGTGGGGCTACGGGCATCGTCATCGACGGCTTTATCCGCGATCTGTGGGGCCTGCAGATGATCCCGGACTATACGGTGTGCGCGCGAGGCACGTCGCCCATCGAGTCGGCCAACCGCTGGCGCATCTATGCCACCAACTGCGCGATCGCCATGCCCGGCACCCTGACCAGCCAGGTGCGCGTCGATCCGGGTGACTGGATCGTGGCCGAGGCGGATGGGGTGATCGTCGTGCCGCAGGGGATCGCCATGGAAGCTCTGATCAAGGCCGAAGAGATCGAGGTCCGCGAAGAGGGCATGCGCCAGGACCTGGCGGCCGGCATGTCGTTCGACGACGCGTTCAACAAGTGGGGCCGCGCCTAGAGTCTTTCATACCGTTCGACGCGCACCCGGGCCGTGATACCGTGCGCCAGCATATTCTCCACCCGACACTGCCGCTCGGCGACCTCCCCGATCTGCCGGCTGGCGGCCGGCGTCATGCGTTGGTAGGTGACCGTCTTTATAAGTGGACGACGCAACCCATAAACCTTTGTGCCAGGATCGTACTCGTGGGGTGTACGTACAACCGGAAGGGCTGCAAGCAGTAGAGAGCCAGCGATGCCGTTGCAGGAGGGGAGGTGGGTGATACAGGCTTGCACCGGTTGGCAGACGATGGCTTTCTGGGCACACCAGCGATTTGTTAGGTTAACTCTGGCCTTCTTGGAACTAAACGTCTGCTTAGGCACGCCGGGCACATGCAGCTTGGATCTGTGGTTTGTTTGTGTGAAAGACCATGGATTATTCCATCGGAACTATCAAAGCGACCTGCAACTATATCGAAGTACTGAGTGTCCGCTGATTGATAGCGTCTGAAAATAGAGTATGCGATATGGTCAGCGATCTGTGTGAGACGAGATGCTCGAGAATTGATGAACAGAGGGGTGTCCGCAAGATTACGAATACTCCCCCATCTGGTACCGATAATCCGGAAATCCCTGGCCATGCTTTGCAGTGTCGTTTCATGAGTACTGTCGTCAAGTATTATTAGGCCTCGTTGCCTATCTCCGGCGACGCCCAATCTGGAGAGATACAGATCGAAACGGCTGCACAAGTCCTCGAAGGCAACTTCCATTGGGTCCCGGCCCGCGAAAGAGGGCTTGTGAACGGCACAACCGAAGATCCTTGCCGATTCGTATGATTGTGACACGATTTTCAGGACGGCTTTGATCACTCCCTGAACTTCATCCCGTGACATGTTGTTCCATGGAGTGACTCGCCTAGCGAAAATCTCAGACGCGTGAAATTCAACGTCATTTGGATGCGCTGGATCAATGCTTTGAGCCAAGCGGTCCATTTCCTGCGTGAACCAGTGTGCCTGGGCTTCATAAACCGACAAGCCAGCCAGGACAAGGTATTGTTCATTGGCATTTGGACTTGATCCTGAATCATCCAGGTAGAGTAGATGCATTCTTCACTCCGTAAAACGGAAAATGCGGCCAAGTGGGAGACTCCCAGCGGACCGCTTTGGCAGCCCTCTTAACCGCACCTATATCATAGCACATCGTGCGAAGTTTGTCAACTGTGCGCAACATATGGGCGTACTTCAGTCTGGGGGCGAGTTGTGAGCGGCCTGCCACATGGAGTCGAAAGACTCGTCCAAGACAGCCGCGCGAATCGGGATGAGCCGCTCCAGGCCCGTTCGGTTCCAGCGCATACCAGGGCCACAGAACCGGGCCTTGAACTGCTTGCCCCCACACTCGACCATGCCACTGCCCAGCAGGTACCCGTCCTCCCGGAACTGTTGGTACTGCATGCGCCGCTGATGCGTCTGCAGATAGCCCGCCTCCCGGCGTAGCTCCTCGGCCACTCCTTCCGAGGTGCGCGTTGCGGCCAGGGCCACTTCCTGGGCCACCTCTTCGGCGTGCCCCTGGTAGAGGGCCGTGCAGGTTGCGTTGTACCACCGTGTGTTGGCAGGCGTACCTTCGCCGTGCATGAGGAGGGCCACATGCGCTAGATGCTCTGTAGCGTGGTACCAATCCACGGTCTGTTCGGCATCATAGAAGTGCTCCGCGACTTGGTTCCAGATCCACGGCCCACCGTCGCCGACCACCTGCCGGCCTTGCGCCCTTTCCCAGCCGTAGGCCTTGGCCAACGCCCACAGCTTTTGCCCGAACTCCTCTGGACCGCCCAAGTAGGCTGTGTAGCGCAACTGCTCCCCATGCGCCAGATCCTCCCAGTCTTTGGTGACTGGGTCTCGGGTGGGGTAGACCCGCAACTGGCAACAGCACCCCACCTTCAATTCCTTCCAGCCCTCCTTGCGAATACGGACCATCGTCCCGTCCATGCTCACCGCCACACGCTTCTGCGAGCCCAACGCCCGAGCCCGAAACATTTCGGCGCTGCCCAGTGTGTTGGCCCGAACGCGCTCCTGCTCTTCCACCTGCTGGAACCGTGTCCCCCACTCCTCTTTGCGCCGCCAGATACTGCTGTCGGAGATGGCCATATGCCCGATCCGCTGCATCACCTTCTCAGCGTGCTCAAAGCTCTTCTCCTCCCCGCTCAGCCAGACCATGTCTCTTTCCAGCCCGGGACTGTAGTGCGGATCCTCCAACCCTAACTGCTTATCCAGGGGGAAAAAGACCCGCTTTGCAGTGCGCACAGTGGTAGTATCCCCGCTGGATCTGTACCTCTCCCACCCAGGTATGGGGCGTGATCTCTTTTTGTCCCTTGTACGTCATCTCCCGCCCGCACTGCGCACACGCGGGGCCAGCGACCGGTTGCTTGGCCTCTTGTCCCTCGACCACTTCCTGCGCCAGTTCCTCCCCAAAGCGCTTGCGTAGCTCCAGCACCTTGTCCTCGATCTGGGTCAGGTTAGGTCGCTGGGTCTCCCCGCTCCACTCCAGCAATTCATCGATTACCTGCTCTGCACATGCCATCAGCCTGGCTTTCTTCCGCTCACGGGCGCCCATTGTCTTGCTCCTTCCCCTCTCCGAGTCCATGCTTCTACTCACCGGCCGCCGCACCCTATTATCTCACCTTCTTCCCCCAGAAAGAAATACGCCCCAACATATCATATAGGATGCAATTGGCCAACCATCGCGGTAGGACGGCCAGTTACCCGACCGCCTCCGCACAGATCCCGGCTTCGGTCTTCACTTGCCTGGCATCGTAACAGTGCTGGAGCAGTCCGTGTACCATTCCCTACAGTGAGGTGCATCCCACCCAACAAGACAGCCAACCTCACCGGAACTGCTTTCCAGGCAAGAGTCGGCTGTCAGTGCTGCATAGAGCCTTCCTCGGTCATCTGTGGTCGCGATGCGGGCTACGACGAAGGCGATACGTCAGGTTATGCTCCATATCATACCACAGAACAGAGCCGGTCTCAAGACCCAACTTCACAGATTCCGCCGTTGCTCACTCCCCCGCCACGCGCAAGCAGGCTGCATAAACCGGAGGTCGGGAACAACGAGAAGGGCCAGCACATGCGATACGCTGGCCCTGTCTTCGGTGATCAGATGGCCCTCTGGGATGGCAGAAGCGCCGAGATTCGTCTCACTCGACGATGCGGTCAAGAGGGAAAGACCATGATCAACGACCAGTGATGCTCTCGGATCCGTCCACTAGTGGGTCACTTGTCATGACTATAGCCATTTTGAGCAAGGTAGTGTACAATGACGGGTACAGAGCAGAGCCTCTTG
>Ga0315274_10014369_pt1 | contig 11230 bp, 8 predicted proteins | sample YL17G02_20_MG_FD_203700 | JGI IMG/M metagenome (GOLD analysis project Ga0315274, IMG submission 203700) | Sediment microbial communities from Yellowstone Lake, YNP, Wyoming, USA - YL17G02_20 | ecosystem: Environmental > Aquatic > Freshwater > Lake > Sediment | place: USA: Wyoming | collected...
TCCCGCCTCCACGTGGATGTCGCTGGCGCGGGAGAGAATCGCCGCCTCCACCAGCTCGTTCACCAGCGCCACCGCCGGCGCGTCCTCGCCGCCCATCCCCAGCGGCGTGCCCCGCGCATCCGCCTGCACCACCAGCCCCGGCTCCACCAGCGCTGAGGCCGTCTCCAGCTCATCCTTCTCCCCATAGAACCGCTGGATGCCGCGGTCTATCACCTTCAGGTCGGCGCGCGCCGGTTGGATATCTCGGCCCGTGAGGCGGCGCAGCTCGTCAATCTTCAGGATGTCGCCTGGATTCACCATCGCCACCACCAGCTTGCTTCCCACGAGCTGCATGGGGAGCACCTGCAGGCGCATCGCCTCCCGCCGCGGCAGCAGCTCCAGCGCCCCATCATCCACGTACAGGTTCAGCTCAGTCACTACCGGCACAGGTTGATTAGACATGTCCGTCTCCCCATATCGCGCGTGCGACCTCGCGGATCAACTCCCGCAACATGATGCCGGAAACCCGGCGTCATGCCCGATACACCACCTTCCCCATCACCATCGTCGCCTTCACCTGCAGGTCCGGAGTCAGGATCACGATGTCCGCGTCCTTGCCACGCTCCAGGCTCCCCTTGTGGTCTGCGACGCCGATCGAGCGGGCGGGCGTGAGCGTGGCCATCTGGATGCACTCCCCCAGGCGCCGGCCGGTGAACTTGGCGATGTTCCGCACCGCCTGATCCAGCGTCAGGCAGCTTCCCGCCAGCGTCCCGTCTTCCAGGCGCACCGCCCCCTCCTTCACCAGCACCTTCTGCCCGCCCAGATCGTATACACCATCCGGCATCCCCGCGCCGCTGATGGCATCGGTGATCGCCAGCGCCTTGTCCGGCCCCTTCAGGCGCACGATCATGTCCACGATCGCTGGGTGCAGGTGCACTCCATCGGCGATGAACTCCGCGTAGATCCCATCCAGCAGCAGCACCGCCCCCACCGTGCCCGGCTTGCGGTGGTGCAGCCCCTCCATCTGGTTGAAGGTGTGGGTGGCGTGGTTCACCCCCAGCTTCACCGCCTCCGCAACCTGCTCGTAGCTGGCGCTCGAATGCCCGACCACCGCCGCCGCGCCGCGGCTGCGCGCAAAGGCGATCAGCTCCCTGTTCTCCTCGATCTCCGGGGCAAAGGTGATGGCGCGGATGTTGCCCAGAGAGAAGAAACCTTTGTAGTCGCCCACCGAGGCTGTCCGCACGTGCTGCTCCGGCTGCGCGCCTTTCTTACCCTTGTCAATGTACGGCCCTTCGAGGTGCACGCCCAGCGGCCGCGCCCCCTCCGGTGGGTCCTGCTGGCAGTCGTACACTGCCTGCACCGAGGCCATGATCGCCTCCGCTCTCACGGTCAAGGTGGTGGGGCAGAACGAGGTCACGCCTCTGGTGGCGAAAAACTTCGCCATCCCCGCGATCGCCTCGCGGGTGCCATCCATCGTGTCATGGCCCGCGCTCCCATGCACGTGGACATCCACGTAGCCCGGAGCGACGATCAGGCCGCTGGCGTCAATCACCTCGCAGCGGACCCCGGCCGCCACCCCCGGCCCCACCGCCGCTATCTTGCCATCCTCGATCAGCACCTCCGCCTGCTCGAAGACCTCTGTCGGCGTGACTACCTTGCCCCCCTTGATCGCGGTTCTCACTGCTGCCATCCTTTCCCACGCGCCGCCCGTGCCACGCGGCGCTCACCATCTTCCCCTGCTCTCCCCGCCCCGAGAGGGGGGTCCTTGCTTGTGCCCTATCTGACCGGCCGAAATGTCCCCGGTCTATCCCTGGGTATCCTGCTCCCGAAGCGGCCGGACTCCCGCGGCGCGCGCACCAGCGGCCTCTCCACCACTATATCCCCGGCCGCCGCCAGCTTCGTGGAAAACACCTCCGCCAGCGCGGGGCTGTCCTGCACCCGCATATTGCTGTCGTGCGCGGGATTGTCATCGTTCTGCCACCGCTCGTTCCACCAAGAGAACCCGATCACCCGCGTCCAGCGCCGCGCGAGCAGATCGTCCAGCGCAGGCCCTGCCCACGCCTCCGGGGTGATCAGAGGGCTGCCTGCTGTGCAGCCGAACTCCAGGGCAATCACCGGCTTCGCGGGCGCCAGCGCAGTCAGCCGCGCGTAGCAGGAGTCCATCTGCTCTCGAAAGCCGGGGCAATCCTCGCCCATAGGCTCCTGCGGCCCGTACGCGCTCACCCCGATCCAGTCCACATACTCGTCGCCCGGGTAGTAGTTCTCGAGCTTGTTCCAGCCCACCTCCGGATCGTCTGTCGCGTCCACGTGGAACACCCAGGTGATGTTTCTCGCCCCCGCGTCCCGCATCACCGTCACAATCCTCCGGTACGCGGCCACGAACCGCTCCGGCCCATCCGGCTTGCTTGGACTTCCGTAGCCGTTGAGCTTGCCTGCCCCGTGGTAAAGCCCGTTCCACGGGAACCACTGCCCGTTCACCTCCGTGCCGTACTCCACCGCCAGTGGCGTCCCGAACCCCTTCGCCTCTCGCGCCCACGCCTGCAGCAGCGCGTCACACTGCCCGGCCAGAATCCGCTCTACCGTGTACTCGCCCTGAGTGTTGTCCTCCCCCCTCAACATCAGGCGGATGAACGGCACCGCTCCGCCCTGCCTGATGAACTCCGCAGTTTCCAGCGGGAACCGCGTGCTGCTGTACCAGTTGTTGGAGAAGTACACCCAGGCCACCCGCTTCCCCACCGTGCTCTCATACGAGCTCACATCCGCGGCGGTGATGTCATCCTCCTCCCCCGACTGACCGCCTGGATACACTCCGTGGTACAGCTCTCCAGGTGGAGGAAGAAGCAGTCGCTGTACCACGGGCCTCGGCGCCGGACCCGTCTGACCCAGCGCCAAGGAGCATACCAGCATCACCAGCACCAACACCGATGTCCTCATCGCACTTTGCCTCCAGCCCACCGCCTCTACTGTGCAACAGGCGCGAGCATGGCATCCAGCAGCTTTTCCTTCTGATACGACACCGCCTCTGTCTCGATCCCCCGGATGGAAACCGTCTGCACCTCCAGCATCGGCCGATGCACCACTTCCATCCCCCGCCCCTCCAACTCCTTCACCTCCCCCGGCGTCACTGTCACCGCGCCGCACGGCGTCCGGTGCAGCAGCTCCTGCTTCACCGCCGGCGGTATCCCCTCGCCGCGCATCATCTGCCGCGCCTTCTCGGATGCTGGGGAAGGATCGTTCACCACCACGCGGTCAACCATCTCCTCCACCTTCACCGCCCGCCCACCAGTCGCGAACATGGCGGCTTGCTCGATGCTCCGCAGATAGTCTGCCACCGTGTAGCCAGCGGTAAGCAACAGATTGACCGGATTGCACACCAGCGTCACCCGCACCCCGCGCCGGCGGGCCGCCTGCAACTCCTCCCATAGGCCCGACAGCAGAAAGAACGTATATGTGCTCTCGTGCGCGTTCCCGGGCGGGATGATGATCCCCCCGCCCTTCTTCAGCCGCTGCATCACCTCCACCGCGAACGGGTTGATCCGCGGCGCGTACGGGCGCACTTCCCTGAACACCCAATCATTGTTGAACGGCTCACTCAGCGGACCGTGCTCCACCTCCGCGGCATACCAGTCCAACACCTTCGCGCTCGCCAGCTTCTGCTGTTCTTGTTCCGCTGACTCCTCGGGCGCGTTTGGCAGCATCGAGCTCGGCACCATCTCGCCGTACTGCAAGCCGTTCGGCCCATTCCCCTTTGCGAGCAGCACCCGGTTGACGCCGCCCACCACCTTTCTGCCACCTGCGTGCTTCGTCACCAGCGTCACCTTGTCCAACGACATCGGCGCGCACAGCCCCCGCGCCATCGCCTTCATCTCCCGCTCCAGGAGATAGGAGCCGCAGAGGTAGGCATCCTCATCAATCGCCTGCAAGCCTTTGCGATAAGCGCCTGCATGAGTCATCACCGCCGCGTGCAGCAGGTTCTGCACGCTCGCGCCCGGAAGCGAGGCCAGGCCGGCGCCGATCAGTTCCTCCTGCCCCGCCGCGCCGATCGCCAGCATGAACCTCCTGAACTCCCCCAACGTCGCCTTCGCCTCCGGCCTGCCGGCGATGGCTCGATCCACCGCTTCTCCGAACACCACCTCCGCGCGCTTGTCTCCCAGGTCCTTCGGCAACCGGCTGTTGGTAATGGAGTAGACCGCCGGGTCGCACAAACCTCCCCCCAGCAGGTTCATGGTGTCGCCGGGGATGATCGGCCAGTAACCCAGGTGACGATACAAGTCCCAGCGGATCTTCGCCGAGTGCCCACCCTCGTCAATGGGGTTGGCGATCGCCGCCACCGCAAACCCTCGCTCCAGCAGCGCGCGACACACCGCCGCCGCCCCGTGCCCCCCTCCCGGGACCACGAAGTCGAACTCCCCCAGAGAGTCGTAGTGCCGACGCGCCTCGGCAATGGTAGGGACCGCGAGCGTGGCTTTCCCGGACATGGTCGGGAACTTCACCTCCTGGCCTGAGGCAGGCTCCGATACGAGTAGTGCCGGAGCTATTATACTACGACGCCCCCTCGCGGAATCCTCTCCCAGTTGTCGCCCCCCTGAACGAACGTTGGGCGCTGGGCAGGAGCTTGACTCCTGCCCTGGTAGTTCGTGACCATGCCCACCCACATTCTCATCACCCGCAACGCCCCCGAGGAGGATCTGGGCCGCGTCCGCGCCGTTTCCCCCGACCTCATCGTCGAGAAGGCCCCCACCATGGAGGAGGCACTCGCCCGCGCCGCCCACGCCGAGATCATCCTCGCCGGTCGTTGGTCAGACGATCTCTGGCGAGGTGCGCCAAACCTGCGCTGGGTGCAGTGCTCCGGCGCGGGTGTCGAGCGCTTCCTCACCCCAGAGTTCATCGCCAGCCCGATTATGCTCACCAACGCCGCCGGCATCTACGCCATCCCGATTGCCGACCACGTGCTCGCGTTCATGCTCTGCTTCTCCCGCGGCTTCCCCCGCTACCTGCGCAGCCAGCTCGACCACAAGTGGGAACGGGATGGGGGCGATGAGCTGGCCGGCAAGACGCTCGGCATCATCGGACTGGGCGGCATCGGCGCCGAGGTGGCGAAGCGCGCCAAGGCCTTCGACATGCGCGTCATCGCCATCCGCCGCCGGCCCGACCGGCCCTCGCCCTTCGCCGACGAGGTCCGCGGCCCCGACTCCCTCCCCTGGCTCCTCGTCGAGTCAGACTACATCGCCCTCTGCGCCGCCCTCACCCCCAACACGCGCCACCTCATCGGCGAACCCGAGCTGAAGCTGATGAAGCCCACCGCCTGCCTAATCAACATCGGCCGCGGCCGGCTCATTGACGAGCCTGCTCTCATCACCGCCCTACAAGCCGGCCGCCTCGCCGGCGTCGGCCTCGACGTCTTCGCCCAAGAGCCCCTCCCCGCCGACAGTCCTCTCTGGGGCATGCCAAACGTCGTCATCACCCCTCACTCCTCCGGCTCCTCCCCGCGCTCCCACGACCGACTGATGGAGCTGTTCTGCGAGAACCTCCGGCACTACCTCGCGGGCGAGGAACTGCTGAATGTGGTGAACAAGGGCGAGGGGTACTAGGGGCTTGTAGGGCGGGCGTGCCGGAGTTCACCCTGAGCCAAGTCGAAGGGCCCGCCGGTCTTGGTGGGGCAGGTCCGCGACCTGCCATTGCTTGCCCGCCGAACAGTTGCCCCGAGGACCCTCCACACGACCGGCGAGCAGGCACACCCACCGCCGACACAGAACGCTCTCACGTCCGCACCGCCATGGACCAGGAGACGGCACCATGTCCGCGCCGAGCCTGAAGGAGCTATGCCTGGAGCAGATCGTCGCCTCCGCCGATCGCTTTCTCTCTCTGCAATGGAGCGACGGCCGCTTCGAGGTCGTCCCCGAGCACGAGACCGATGAGTGGAACTTCTTCCAGCAGCAGTATGTCCTGCCGGCCGCGCTGCTCTACACTCTCGATCACCCGGGCAACCCGTGGCGCGGGGACGAGCGGCTCTCGAAAGCGATCCTCCGCCATGGCCGGCACATCGAAAGCCGGATCGCCGCCGACGGCGCCATGGCCTGGCGGCTGAACCGCGTGGTGCTGAGCCATCCCTTCGTCTGTCAGCGGCTCACTTGTGCGTGGCTGATGGCCTATCAGCTCCTTCGAGACCACCTGCCGACGGAAGAGAAGGAACTATGGCGCGCGGCCCTCCTCCGGGCGTGCGACTGGTTGGTGCGCCGACACCTGCTGCCCCATCGGGAGGTGCCGCGCTTCACCTCACACCACGTCGGCACAGGAACCAACCACTTCTCCCTCTACCTGTCGCTGATCTACCTCGCCGGCATGGAGTTCGGGAGACCCGACTGGGTCGAGCTCGCCTCTGATCTGATGCGACGCCTGATCGCCGACCAGCGGCCAGGCGGCTACTGGGAGGAACACCACGGGCCGGCTCTCGCCTACGACTACCTCACCTACCACGGTGTGGACCAATACACCGCTTGGTCTGGCGATGAGGCCGGTCTTCCCGCGCTCCGACGCGGGCTGGATCTCCACCAGCACTGGACCTACCCCGACAGCGCCCCCATCGAGTGCGTGGACGGCCGCGTCCGCCACCTCTCGGGCCCATGGCCCTGGGGCCTCGCCGGGTTCACTCGCTGGCCGGATGGGCGAGGCTACGCTCGCCTGCTGATCGAGAGCCTGCGCGGCAAGGAGCTGTCCGGGGAGTTTGTGGCCAGGCTGGCGGACGCTTACCTGATGCTGCACGAGGGCGAGGAACAGCCGCCGCCTCAGACGCGGGCGCGGTACCGGGCGGCACTGGATGGCGTATCCGTGGTGCGCAAGGAAGGGCCGTGGGTGATGGCCCTCTCGGGTCAGTGCTCGCCCCCGTGGCCGGAGAACCAGTTCTGCCTCGACCGCCAGGCCCTGGTGAGCATCTGGAGGGAAGGCGTGGGGCTGGTTCTGGACGGCAGCAACTCCAAAGGCCAGCCCGAGCTAGCCACCTTCTGTTGCAGACAAGGAGGCGAGGCCGACCACCTGCCCCTGGAGGCCAAACTGCTGACGACCGGAGACGATGCGACCGAGGCGGTTGAGGTCAGGTATGGCGCTTTCGCCGCCAGACTGCGCCTCGACATCGTGAACCCGGACACGCTCACCCTCTCCGCCGCGGCGCCGTCTCACTCCGCCGGCGTTGTGCTCACCCTCGTCCCCCATGTCTCGTTCGGCGAGAGCTTCACTCTCGAAGACCATGGCGAGGTAACGCTTGGTGAGGAGCCGTTCAAGCTAACGGTCGGTGACTGCGGCGCCGCCTTGTCATTCCGCGGGGTTCGCATGTGGCTGCCCCCGGGCGCGCAGATCGAGTATCCCGTCAGCCCCTTCAACTCCTACAGCGCCGACAACACCTCCCCACCCACCGCCAACCGACTGGTGGTGCGTTGCCCGGTCCGCACAGAGGAGGTCACGTTCCGGTTCGAAGTGACGTAAGCTCCCGAAGCCGCGACCTGCTGTTCCGCTTGCCCTACGCAACCCGCTTGTCCGCCATAGCTTCAGCGACGGCGGAAGCCGAAGGGACCCCGCCGTTTCGGACCTGCGCCCCGCCCTCCCCTCACCCACAATCCCTCACCACCCCCAACCCGAACGGGATGTGCCCCAGCTCCGGCATGATGAACTCGCACAGACGCCAGTCTTTCGGGTCGCGCACGCGCCGGTAGACCGGGTGCTCCTCCGCCTCCAGGGGCGAGGGGCCGCCAACCGTCTCGGGCACGACATCCGGGCTCTCCAATCCGCTCTTGATGTACTCGAGGTAGCGCTCATCCCGCGTCTGGCGGTAGGCGTAGGAGGTGACGCGCATGTAAGTCGTGTGCCCGGCCTTCCCCGCCGCGATGTGGGGCTGGTACTTGCTCAACTCCTCCTGCGGCAGATGCAGCAGATCTGCCCAGTCCAGCAGCGTCGCCCGCACCTTCTCGCTCCCCGTCAGCTCCACCGAATCGAGCAGGATATGCATCGGCCCGAAAGCCATCAGGAACCAGCCCGCTTCCGCCTTCGTGTCGTCCGGCACCTCTCCCAGGCCGGTGCGAAAGTCCAGGTCCACATACTCGGCGAAGCCGCGGCCCAGCACGCGCTTGGAGCAGTAGGTCTCGGTTACGTTTTGCAGGATCTCGCCGTAGCGTGGATCGCCGGTCGTTTCCCACAAGAACAGCAGCGCGTACCCGCCCACCCCCACATCCATCGCCTCCTTGCGCGGGGGCTCCTCGCAGATGGTGTCGTAGATGAGGTGGACTAGGTCCCGGGTGTGCTCGTCACCGGTCAGGAAGTAGTAGTAGCGCTTGTTCATGGGGACGGTCATGCGTCGCTCTTTGTCGGCGCAACCCCAGTGGTTCACATTGTGGCGGATGCCATGCCCTGCCAGGGGCCCCAGGTGGTACATGTCCACATCCCCCGTGTGTCGCGTCATCGCCTCCGCGAACCGGAACACCTCCTCATCCCCGGTGTGGAAGAACACGTGCCACATCGCCTCGCACATCATGAACTCGTTGTTCAGCCACGCATAGCCCCCCACATCGAACCGCCACGAGTCCCGGTAGTGGTCGAAGCTGTGCATGATGTCCCCGTAGTCAATGAACGAGTACCACTTCCGGTACTCCTGCTCGTGCCGCAGGAAGTCGCTCAGCGCCTTGATCCGGCCCGTGGCGATGGGATGATCCACCTGACCGGCGGTGGCGAAGTCACCGAAGGCGCGGGTCGCCGCGATCCACTCCCCGCCCGGTGTCAGCAGCGGCGGCGCCTGGAAGAACAGCGCCTCCCGGGCCGACCGGTCGCCCTCCTCGCCCGGGGCGAAGTCGAGAAAGAACTCGGAGGTCTTGCCGATGTACTGCGCGCCGAGCTTCTGGTCGAACGGGATTGGCAGCGCGTCCCTCACGCTCGGCGCCTCATACAGGCTGCGGTATATCAGATCGGAGTAGCGCCGGAAGTCCAGCGGCTCGCCATATGGTGAGTAGAGGTAGCCGATGACCTCGCCGTCGAGCGGGTTGACCTCGATCGCCTTTGGGCACTCCTGCCAGAAGTTCCGGATGCCGACGGTGACGGTCGCGTCACCTGACGATAGGCTGCCCCATCCCTGCGACCGGCCGCCCTCCCAGATGGTGACCGCCCGATTGCGCTCCGGGTCCACCCACTTGCGCATCGAGTAGTGCAGGCAGCTGTCCTGGCTGAGCACCGCGCGCTGCCAGATGGGGTAGCGCGGGTCCAGGTTGTGTCCTGTCCTTACACCAGACCCTCGCTCGGCCCCCAAGCGATAGCACTCCATCTTATCGAACGAGGCCTTGATCCTTATCCCGATGGACCGGACGAAGTCCTGCTGCGGGTCGCCGGTGTAGACGAAGGAATGCACGAAGCGGAGAACGCTCGACCCCGCCTGCGCATAGATGCGGACCTTGTAGTTGCCGAAGCTCTCGCCAGAGTCGGACACATGGACACCGCGCAGGCAGATCACCGCTCTCTCCGAGCCCGCCTCCTCCAGCGTAGCGGAGAACTCGGCGGCATTGCCACTCGCTTCAAACCGTATCCGTTTCCCCCGCACCGGGTCGCCTCTCATCACATTAACGAACAGCACGGCCGCGTGCTCCTTTGTCAGCATCGGAACTGCGCGCCCGTCGGCGACAAGCAAGACGGACTCCAGCAGGTTGGCCGATGCCTTGCTGACCGTGAACTCGATCTTGCCCGTGTTGACGTGGATGCTCTCCTCCGTCTCCCGGACAGTGATCCGGTTCCCCACCGGCGCCGCCGATGGCGCCCCCACCTCCAGCACATACTCCGTGCGCCCCTGGCTGACCACGGGCGCCGTCATCATCACCAGCACCCATTTCACACTGCCGTCTGGCCAGAAGCCGGTCACGTTCACCTGGGCCGGCACCACCGCGGCCGAGGAATCAAGGAGCGTAAAGGTGTCCTCAGGCCGGACCGCTCCTCTGGGAAACGGGATCCCCCCCTTCACCGGCAGAGATGGATGGGAGATCGGGAGGCTGTTCTCAACGCGAAAGCGAATCTTCATGGTCGTACTCCTTGGCTCCAACCAGATCGGAGCTCGCCCTCCACACGACCGGCGGGAAAGCGGAGCGGCTCCCCTACTCTATGAGCACCAACCCGTAGTAGTTCTGCTCACACTTCTCATCCGTCACCACCTCGATGGGGAAGCCGTTGTTGCGGGCGGTGGCGTAGACATCAATGCCGGCGGCTTCCATGGCTGGCCGGGCCTGGTGAGGGTGCTCGCAGGATTCGAGGTTGCACTCATCGCACAGATCGCACGGCCCGGAGCCGAAGGCGAAGGCCTTGTAGTAGCCGGCGAGGAAGACCTCCCTCTCCAGATCAGCGACGATGCGCTTGATGGACTTCCACTTCCTCCCACCCGGGCAGTGGACCAGGACCGCGACCGAGTACTCGTCCAGCATCTTCCGCGTGGTCTCCGGGGTGGGCGAGCGCGGCGGGCAGGTCAATCTCCTCCCCCATCCCCCGCAGCCGAACTGGCACTTCAGCCTCACCCAGGTGGCCGTCACCACCGACGACGACGGGACGATCTTCGCCTCCGCCGCGCCGAGGCGCTTGGCGGCGTCGAGCCATTGGTCGTAGGAATGCGGTTTGCGTGGCATGGTCAGGGCCTCCTTGCGATGTCAGGGCCTGGTTTCGTAGGGCAGGAGCTCGTCTCCTGCCCGGTATCAGACCCACGAAGCTCACTCCGTCTTGTTCGCTATCTGACCAGCCGGATGTTGTCCATCGTCGTCCTTCTCGCGCACCAACCTAGCGAATGATGTCAAAATAATCCATAGGATAAAGGCGCTGCAGGCCACGTAGGCCGTCCACCTCCAGGAGTTCGTCGGGGAGCGCAGCGCGAAGAATACAGCCGCGACCATCGGGATCAGGATGATCCACGACTGTCTCCACTCTGTCCTCGCCAGGATGACAACTGGCGCGACGGCGAGTGGGAAGGCCAGGATCGCTGGATGCACCCCTAGGAGATGCGCGATCCCCCTTGAGAGGGTAACCGTCAGCGTGACATAGGCGGTGAAGACAGCTGTGACGAGCAACGCGTCAAGCAGACACATGGTTTGACCATACCTGCTTAGTGCAGGATACCACACAACCGACAGAAGAGCGCACGCAGCCGTTGTTATCGCCCGCCCTACAACGCCGAAGCCCGCGTCTTGCGACGCGGGCTTCGTGAACTCAAGCTCCCGGCAACGTCCTACTCTCCCGAGGGCTT
>Ga0315274_10014370_pt1 | contig 11229 bp, 26 predicted proteins | sample YL17G02_20_MG_FD_203700 | JGI IMG/M metagenome (GOLD analysis project Ga0315274, IMG submission 203700) | Sediment microbial communities from Yellowstone Lake, YNP, Wyoming, USA - YL17G02_20 | ecosystem: Environmental > Aquatic > Freshwater > Lake > Sediment | place: USA: Wyoming | collected...
TAACAGAACCTATACACGTTTAATGTTAGGTTCTATTGTGTGGAATACTATCATAACAAAAATTATAGATGTAGATACCCTATAGTTCATAGGGTTTACCGTTTTGCTTAAATGGTTCAGTGATAAGCACTAAGTTTGTTTCTGGGTATATGAACATACCTGTTGGTAGATGTAACACTTCGTTCTTGTACTTACTGTCTCTAAGCATAGCTCTAAGTTTTAGTTGATAATCATCAAAGGATATTCTACCTAACAGCATATCCATCTTAGCTCTTATCTTAGGGTTAAGGTCTTGTAGTCTCAGAGTAACACATACTAAGTGCATACGTAGATTTCTAAATTCATTCTGCATCTTCCTAAGTTTGTTAAAGACTTTCTTAGCAATCACTGAGCTATCAAGTAGATTGTGTGCCTCTTCTGTTAAGAACCAATAGTTTTCTTCTATGTCTTTTAGATGACCATCTTTAGCTCTACGATATTGTTTTCTGTAGACGGCATAGATTACGAAGGACATGAATGTACTAATCTTCTCCATGTCTAAACATTCTATTGAGAAGATAATATCCTTGTTGGTCTTGAGCATATCAGCTATTTTTTCTTTGTTCTTTATTGTGTAATCTTTGCTACCTTTCAGTTTAGCTATATCATCATCTGTAATAGAACAGTAAGGGATAGTGTCAAACTCAAATATCCACTTGGGGAAAGTCTCAAAGATTATTACATGGTTTGTTGGATTGGTTCTAAGTTCTCTACCTAAGTTCATTAGCAGAGTAGTCTTACCAGTGTTCTTCATACCTAAGATTACTAAGTCACCTGTCACACTTTGTATCAATTCTTTATAGTTCAACTTTCTATTAAGGGACAATTTGTTGATGAAGTTCATAATATTTCTCACTTTTTCACCATCCTATACAGCTTTATCGAAACAATCAGGACATACGTTAAGAGTGATAGTATTCTTACCTTTCTTAACTGGTATTCTCCGTAATGGTTTAGGTGTTTCTTTATGACACAGTTCACATTTCATGTTTATCACTTTTATTTCTTTTGATTAAATAGACTACTCCTATTCCAATTATTGTTAAAGCAGTAGTCCATATTATTTGATGTGTTGTTGTCCATGTACCAAACAGTCTATACGTTCCCATCCATGTCCAATCAGTTGTTGGAAAACTCTGCTGCCATACACCAAAATAGATAAGGTCTAGTCCAGCAGAACCAACAAAGAAACTTAGTATAATACCTAACTTCCATGAGTGAGACAGTAGAGTTGTTATCAGTACGTAGAACATACACAAGAAAAAGTATAAACAAGAGTAAGGTATATACCACGTGTCTGAGAATATTAGACCTTGTTGATAAAGGTCATGGTTAAAGTAATAATCTAGTCTTGTAAGAAATAGACTACCTAAGACAAAGAATAACATTGATACTATTGTTCTTTTATGGTCTTTAATTCTTATCATGTTTATACCTCTATTGTGTTTACTTTCTTGAATCTAACGTTAGTCATTAGTAGACCCTCAAGTTCTTTTATAGTTTCTTCTTCTAACATTTTACCACAACCAATATTGGCTAGATGTAGTAATTCATGTACACACGTAGTACTAATTTCATGTATTACTTCTGGTATTGTCTTTAAGTCTCTTACTACAATATCAATTAGTACATATGCTTTATTTGAATGGTAGTGTGTGATACCCATTGTATCAGGGTATTTGTCTAAATCATCTAACCAATATTGACTCCTAAGTTTCTTTCTGTATTCTTCTTTTGTTAGTACTTCTAAGTTCATTTATATCACCTTCTTATGTTGTTTCTTTAGTATCTTATATATCTCTTTATTCATTTCTTTCTTCACTTCTTTAGGACTATCTCTCCAAAGTTTGTATTGCTTTTCTTCTTTATCATTATGGCTCACTTTATATCAACTCCTTCTTTAGTTTGTCTGTATCTACACCTAATTTATTTAATACTGCTAAGTTTTCTTGTATACGTCTACCTACTTTAGAACCTATTACACCATTGAGTTTAATGTGGAATAGTTCTTTCTTTAATACTGCAAACTTAGCTAGTTCCATATCTATTTGTTCTTGTTTACTCATAGTAACATCACCTACCACACTTTATTTGCTATGTTTGTTTCTATCGTTAATACGTAGCATACTATTAAGAGAATATATGGTAGATATAGTATTTTTCTTAATTGACCAGCACCAAAGTTAGTTCTAGAGAATTTACCTAAGATGTAAGGTAATGTTATTAATCCTAATACTATACCTAACTTAGTGAGTATTAGCATAGGTGCATTACTCAGAGTAACAGCTAACCATGCTAGAGGGTTTAGTTCTATGTACTTAGCATTGTAGTATATAGTAATTAGTACAGAGTCTACAGCACATAATACTAGTAAACATTTAGAGAGTAATTTCATTGTATTGTTTACTAGTTTAGGATGTTCATTGATAGGCTCTGGTTCTAACTCATCTTCTTCTTCTACTGTTAGAGTATATGTTCTCTTTACCATTATCTATTCAACTCTTTAGTATATAGTTCAGGATGCTTTAGTACATCTAATAGTTTAACATCTTCTTCAGTTAGTCCCCAGCGTATGTATTCACTTACTTCTTCATTCTTTATCTTAGTAACATACTGTCTAGGAGAACCTACTAAGTCTGCTATTTGTTCTTGAGTAAGGTCTGGATAGTCTTCTAGTAGTTTACGTATTAATGTTTTCTTCTTCATATTATTCATCTTCAAGTTTCTTTATGTCTTCTTTCAACATATCTATTTCATACTTATTCATATTTCTCTTACTCCTTTAGCTATCTTGAACATCAATGCTTTTCTTTCATCTTCATCAATTACTTTAGGGAGTCCTAAAGATTTACATTTAGGGCAAACTTTAGGAGAACCACAAGTAAGGAAGGTGTGACCGCAGCCAACTATTTCTTGTTCTACTATGTATGTACGTTCTTCTACAGGGTCTTCTATTCTTACCTTCACTTTTCTATATTTACAGGTGTATAGTTCTTTCTTGTTACCGTTCATTGTATCATAGTGTTTTTTGTACATCTTAATCACCACTCATTACGTTCTGTAATTAATTGTTTTATCACTGTACATATTTCACATTGTTCTTTAGGTACAACTTGATATGTTGTTCCTCTAGGCAATTCTGATAGATGTTCTGTACATACTTTCATTTTAACATTCTCCAAGTTTACTTAATTCTTTGTCTAAGTTTTCCATCACTTTTATCACTCTGTTCAAGTGTATTGCTTTTTGTGTCTCCACATGGAAATGTAGAATAGCTAAGTATTCTTTAGCTACTCTATCATATTGTTCTCGTAGTGTTTTAGTACCTATCATTCCTCATCACTTTTCTTATTTTTACTGAAGTAATCTTTAAACCCATAGTCTATTACTACAGGTCTAGTACCTATTAATCCTACGTTGCTAGTGTGCATGTCGTTTACTTCTATTTGTAAATTATCAAAGATGTCTTCTATTTTGTTTACTATTTCACACCAATCTATTCCATGTGAATCTTTGTCTGAGTCTACTTTAGCACGTTCTACTATCAACCAGTGTGGATGTGTACGATTATCGTAAGCAAATATTTTAGGGAAATAGTCTTTAGCTTTCTCTGGAAGATTAAAGTAGTTTAGTAGTTCTTCTTTATTCTGCTCTAGCCATCTATGACCCCAATCTTGTCCATGTACTTCTATTTTCACTACGTATTTATTATTACCGTACACTTCTCTGCTTACACCACTACCTATTAGTGAAAAGCCTAAGTTTTTTAATTGTTTGTGTATGTTACTGTTATGTATCCATCTACTATGTTTTTTATAAAACCTTTTCCAGTTAAAGTGTTTGAATATTTCCTTCACTTTTGCTATTGTTATTTCTAGCTCTGCGTCTTCTATGTCATTGACAAAACTTGTTATACTCATCTGTTGTGTCAAAGTTTTCAGCACTTCTTTAGTTGTTGTCTATATCTTTTCATGTAATTTCGATTACGTTCATTTACATATTTTTTATTCTTTTTTACATAGTTAGAACTACTTAAATTATGTATCTTTTTAGAGCAAACAGGACAATATTTTCTTTTTAGAAAACTTAGATATTTACCACATATAATACAGCGTGGTTGTATCCAACTATTTAGTATTTTAATTGTTTTATTATTAACCCATACTGAATTATATGCTCTAAGATGTCCAACTCTACTCATTTTTATACTTCCTTTTCAATGAATAGAACTCACGTAAATATGCGAAATGAGGAATTGGTTGAAGTTGTTGTTGAATATCACCGTACTTTAGTTTAGCTACTGCTATTTTGCATGTCCCTTGTATTTCTGGAAAAGGATAAGCATAAGATACTTTAGAACGTACTAGTTTAAGATATTTATTCCACATATGCTTAATTTTCATACCGCTATTATCCATATTCATCAATGCACCTATTAATATTGTATTTGAACGATTGATGCCAGCCATACATGCTACTACTACTTTAAATCCACTATTGACTAAGTTTGTTACTAGTTCTATTTTATCCATCACTTTTCCTACATCTTTCTCATGGTCATCTAGGTCATATACAGGTACAACTACCCAACCATCTTCTACATTACAACCTATAGCACCAGAAGCTAAGTTCTCTGTAATCTTGTGCATATTCTGGAAGTCATACCATAAAGTAGTTTCACCACTAGTACCATCAAAGATATATTTCTTACCTTCAAATTCATAGACCTTAGTATTAGGTTCATAAGGATTATCTAAGGAAGTGTCTATAGCTGTAGTTATCCACCCATCTTCATCTTTAAATGTTCTGTATTCCTTTTTCTGTTTTTCTTTATTCTTCATTTTTATCTGAAGTCTTTTAGCTATTTTATCAAGCTTCTTAGTAAAGATATTAGGGTCAGTCTTCTTACCAGTAAGGTTGATAATACCATATTCATCTTCGTACTTGTTTTTCATTCTTAACACCTTTTGTATGTTATCATAGATTACTATAATATCCTCAAATAAAGTGAGGGGAAAGTTGAAAGAGAATAAACGCTTGATTAGAAGCAGTTTGATTCTCTCTCTCAATGTGTACATAGTGTTTCCCTTAGTACTCTGAATTGTGTTTCTCTACCTCTGCCAATAGCAGTTTAGCAGTAAATTCATATAAGCTATCAACAAAGATAGTAACTTCACTTTCTTTATCGTCTTTTAGTACGATAGAGAAGTATGTTTCACCATTCCGTTTAGTCCATTGTATTATTTCTTTTACTTGTGGTTCATGGATGTTTATTGATACCATTTTTATCACACTTCCTTTTTTCGTTGTTTTAAATATCTTTCTTTTTCTTTTTCTAATATTATTCTATATCTTTCTTTACGTGCTTCAACATTTGCTTTATATCTTTTCTTTATCAAAACTTGGTTCTTAGGTATTTTTGCATATCTAATACCATATTCACTGTTTATTTTCCTATCACATTTTGAACAGTGTTTTCTTAGACCCAAAGGTAAAAATTTACCACAACGTTTACAACTTTGTTGTGTCCATGAAGCTAATATTCTTTTACCTTTTAGAATTTTATATAGTCTCATAGGTCTACACTCTTCTAGAGATGTAATAACACACTAGTATTTAAACGTTTAATTCAGAGTCGCTTAATTACTATGTGTATCTTTACGTTTACCTTGTGTTCTGCTACGTTCCAGAAATTACCAAAGTTTACTGTTTGTATCTGTTCTGTTATGCTCATACGTTAATCATCTTCACTTTTTTAGTAATAATACCAATTACAGTTTTCTTTGTATATTTTTTTAGCTTCTTTGACAGTACCATTTATCAGTAGTCTTAATATCTTTTCCATATCTTCTACTTTTATATCAGTAGCACACCCATGAAGAATTTTAGGTTCATCTTCAAAGGTTTGTATTACTTCGTGTCTCCATCTATCTTTTAGACGTTCAGCGTTAGATATTCCTTCACCGTCTAAGTATTCATCTTTGTCAGTCTTTAGTACCATATGACAGAATCTATTAGTACCACCATCATTGATTAAACAGAGTGTACCTTCATTTAGTACATGCTTTAGAGCTATAGCGAAGACACCACAATTACCACTTACTAAAGAAAACTCTATTACTAAATTGTTTTCTTTAATCTCATTGTGTATTCTTCTAATAATGTAAACTTTAGTATTATTCTGTTCCATCATATTTAATACCTTCACTTTTCTTTGAATATGTAGTAGTTCTTATTTTTGAGAGACTGAATTATTTTAGTCTCTATTCTTTCGACTCTTATTACCTTCACTTTTCTGTATGCTATGCCTAGAAATAGATTACAGTCTTTACAATACAGTTCTGCTATCTCTAGAGTTAGGTCTTCTGCTTTAGTAAACTCTGCTAGTTTTACTCTTTTGTGTTCACAGAGTTTCACTTTAGATAAAGGTTGAATGTGTAAGTAAGCATAGTATTCTTCTAGAAATTTTATAGTCTTCTCTAGTTCTTTATTTCTTTTCTTTAGATTATCTATGTTTGTCAAAGTTTACACCTTCACTTTAGTTTATGTAAGTTTCTACGTTTAAACTTAAATGGATATAGTAGTGAGTTTTTACCATAGGGAGATATTAAATGTGTTACAAGATGTCCGTCTTTAAATGTAGCATGTCTATTTAAGCCTAAGTTTGTAAATATTTCCATTAGTTCTAATTCATTGACTTCATGCACAAAAGCCTCTATGTCAAAGCATAGTTCACCTAATCCTATTTCATTCTCTAGGTAACTAGCAAAAGCACTATCTTTAAAATTGTCTAATACAAACTTAGTTCTTGAAGATATGCCCATGTTCATCACTTCTTTAGATTAAATAGGGTTCGTTATCTATCGTGAACAGTTGTGCTTTTTGGTCCGTAATCTTACATATTTCTCTAGCGTAAGATTCAACAATAGAGTATTGGTCTTTAGACTTAGTGAGTATTACCCATATTTCTACATTGTCTTCCACTAAGTTATCAGCGTCTAGCCAGTAGCCAGTACATGAAGGAATAACAGTTAGTCCACCATATTCTAAGCATAGTCTTTTCTTAATTTTCTCTAAGTTTTCTTCTAGGACCATATTCCATTTAGTTTTTACAACGTATAGTTCTATTCGTGTCATGTTTACCACCTATTTTGATTATCTCTTTCTTTTTGTTTTCTTGTTTGTTCTTCTGGTTCTAGCTCTATTACACTAGGGTTTTTACCTTCACTTTTAGCATATTCTGGAAAATACTCTTCATCACGTATAGACTCTAACTCTGTAGAATCTAAATCCATTGATGCACTTAAACTTTCTAGCTCATGCACCAATCTATGTATATCTTCATGTTCAATCATGGATATTACTAAAGTCGTTAAGTCGTATACTTCCCAAGCCTTGTGCGGTCTATTAAAACCTTTTACTTTATCATCACTTCTTAACGCATATTTAGGAATATAGAGAACTGTCATCTTATCGTAAACAGCATAAGAAGCATAAGCAGTAGACTTACTTATCTCTAGCATTGTCTTTATTCTTATTGTGTGTTGTGTATAGTCTAAGTTTTCATTTTCCATTTATTTCACTCTCCTTGTTTTTAATGGTTTTCTATTCATTCCAAATATCTTACTATTACCGTTATAATCTTTAGAGTATAGGACCATAAGCTCATCATATTCCTCTTCTGCTAACTTAGGTCTTTTTCTTATGTTTTTATTCATGGTGATACACCTTTAGTATTGTGGAGAATATTAGAGAAGTTATCAATAGTGGTATGGCATAGTAAGAAACATGTATACTTAGATAGAATAGTTCTTGATTATGAGTAAACATAGAGAAGACTGTCAAAGTTAGCAAGCTTGCAGAGATTAAAGATATTATTTTGTACATTGTGTTTACCTTCACTTCTCTACGTATTCTCTAGTTCCCTTTTGTTGTCCAGTTAAAGGCTTGGTTTCTGGATGTCTACTACCATCACGTATTAGACAGTAGATTAGATTAAACTCTTCTGTCGTTAAGCGTTTCTGTTTTTGTCTAAGTTTACACATAGCTAACACCTAATAAGGTCTCTCATATTCGTCTATTATGTCTATTATAGCTTTTATGGTAGCTATAGAGACTTTCTTCTGATACTCATTTTTGAGTATTTTCTGAATTGTTTCATATGTCAACATTTTTTATTTCACCTTCACTTTTAGAGGTTCTGCGTATATTTCAGAGTTAGACCAATATTCACTAAATTCTATCTCTGACATACCGTTCTTTAGTGCTAATCTTCCTAGAACAAATAGAGCTAAGTCATGTGCCTGTATTCTTTTCTTGATTCTATCGTAGCACTCTTTTCTATGTTCTAAGTTTACTCTTTGTTCTTCAGCGTCTAGTCTCTCAAAATATTCTTTCCAAGTCTCTTCTCTGTTTCTTCTGAAGAATTGTCTAAGTTTACTCATCATTGTTTGATTCTCCTATTATGATGTTTTCTACTCCGTAGTCTATAATAACAGCTTTTCCCTTCACTATTCCATAATTCCCTAAGTTCAAATCAGAAACGTGTACATCATATTTTTCAAGTGTTTTGCGTATTTTTCTTGAGGCTGCATGTAGCATGTCTTTCTCTTCTTGAGTTGCTGCGTTCTCCCATGTTAAACTAGCTCTGGGAACGATAGACCATTTATGGTCAGAAGCTAATACTGGAAGAAATAGGTCTTTGACTATTTTGGGTAAGCTGCTATCTTGGATTATTTTATAGTTATCAGCTTCTATCTCTGTTTGATTTCTTGTTTCTCTAACATTCCAACATGTCCAGTGTTCCTGTCTATCTATCTTAACAACAAGCTTCTCATTAACAGCTAATACGATTCTACTTGCACCCGAACCTAAATAGTGATAACCCTTTTCTTCTAATGCGTTTCTGATTCTATCGTAGCTTTTTGTTTTCATTGTTAGCTTCTTAAGAGTATTGGATAACTCAGTGATTATTTTCTTATGTTCGTTAAGGCTTTTTCTCCAACTCTTATAGCATGTCTTACACTTCAGAGAGACTAACCTTCCGTCATGGTATAGATAAAAGTTCTCTTCATTAACTAGGTAAGCAGTATTACATTGTGTGCATGTGTGGTAATATGGCAATTTTGGATAGACAATAATAGCTAAGTTTGTTTGGTCTAGCATACATATCCCTTCACTTTTCTATTACTTGCCTTGACTGTTTGTTCTATCTGGGCAATAAAGCTTAAACCCATAAGGGCAACACTGTTTAACAATGCTGGATTGATATATTCGATATTGTCCAAGTTTGAACCCTTCTTAAGTATTCCCTACATAGTCAAGCTATGTAGGTATGAATAAAAAAAAGGTTGTTTGTGTTTCCTTGCCTCTGATTCGCTTAACTCTCTCGTTTCCCTTTCGTGCTAACGTGGATTCATTAAGGGTCTAGACGTTGAGCTTTCTTCTGAGGTTCTCCGCTTACTCAGTTCTTATCTGAGTTTTTCGGTGATTGGTGGTACTACCGTATACTAGCATATAAACACCATCCCTTCACTTTGCATGTAAGCTATGGTAAAATACCTTCACTTTCACTTACCTCTATAGACATAAAACATAGTAAGTTTAAACATCTTGTGTGTAAGGAATAATTACACTGTAAGTTATGGCAATTGTTGATGCCATTAACAAATTACATAAGAGCATGGTAAACTTAGCGAATTATAACATTTGCACTGTCCCACGATGCTCAGCCCCCCTTCGCATCTCTAGTATTATAATACATAGTGCAACCATTAATTATATTATCAGTCTACCATCACGTATACTCTCTGGTACAACTGTCTATGCTCACTGTCCTATATAAGTACTCAATAGTACTGAGCAAACAACATCTAGTGTAACTAAGCAACATACTTACAATGTAATAGCAAAAACAATAATATCAATAATCAATGGTCAAACTTCAAGTACAACTCTAAGGGTAACCTATTCCCTAATATATAATACGTAGTATAGTTGATATTCTCTGTGTAACCCCAAGAGGTACTTAGGGTGGTAATAGTACTATACATCATTAGTAGGTCGGAAGATTAAACGAAACACTTAAATAGGTTATCATGGCATACATTTTACCTATAGTGAGGAACATTTGTTTCTCAAGATAACAGGAGAATACCAGCGAAGGGATAAGTCCTTTTGTCTACAGATTATGTCTGAACACTGAGGCTCTCTTCATATGGTCTCCAAATGGGGTAAGTAAAAATGAAGTATTCTGCATTTAAAAGAAAACCAGTAAAATATAAACCATGTGTTAAGAGAGTAGGACCAAAATTAATGATTTATGGAGATGGTACTTCACCATCTGGGTATATTAATAAATATCGTTGGAAATGTGTTAAATGTGGCTGGGTGTATGGTAGACGTTATCAAGCAGAACAATGTTATAATTATGATTTAAGGAGAAAGTAAAATGACTGACATGAAAGACGTACAAGCATTGATTGAACGCTGTTATAGTATGTGGAGTAAGTGGTATGGTAGTTTGAGTGTACGCATTTCCACTAAGTTTGTAGACGGTAAAGATACAGGTATTTCTTCTATAACATTCTATGTAACTAAGAAAGAAGATAAACCTTTCAAGTTAGCATCAGATGGTAAGTCTGGTTACATTATGAATAAACCTATGGCTATACCCAAAGAAATATGTGGTATGCCTACTGATGTAGTAGAATTATCAACACCAGATTTTGAGTTAGGTACTACATCAGTATCTAGTGAGTCACCAGATGAACAACGAAGAAAAGCTAGTGGTGTTAAGAAGAATGAGTAAGTTACCTAACTGGTTAGAAAAAGTACAATTTACTACTACAGTTATGATAGATTGGAAAGACAAGTGTACTCCAATACGTAATCAAGGTTCATGTGGTAGTTGTACAGCATTTGGAGTAATAGGTGTAATAGAAGCATTATTGAAACTTAAGTACAGTCAAGAGGTAGACCTTTCAGAGAGAGACCTATTTGCTTGTTCTGGTGGTAAGTGTTCAGAAGGTAATACAGTAGAAGCTACACTAGATAGAGCTAAATATGGTATAGCAACAGAAGAAGAATGTCCATATATGTCTTATGATACTGTATGTATGAATTTTAATAGAAGTATAGGTGCTAAGATTACAGATTACAGTTACGCTATTGGACCAGAAGCTATTAAAC
>Ga0315274_10014371_pt1 | contig 11229 bp, 7 predicted proteins | sample YL17G02_20_MG_FD_203700 | JGI IMG/M metagenome (GOLD analysis project Ga0315274, IMG submission 203700) | Sediment microbial communities from Yellowstone Lake, YNP, Wyoming, USA - YL17G02_20 | ecosystem: Environmental > Aquatic > Freshwater > Lake > Sediment | place: USA: Wyoming | collected...
AGTATTTCTTGGTCAATGACTGAAAATGTAGACAAAGATGGCAAGAAAGATTGGATGGAAGTTGTTGATGTATTTAAATCTCATGGTTGGACTTGGGGAGGAGATTTTAAATCAATAATAGACACCCCTCATTTTGAGAAAACTTTTAATCATAAATTAGCAGAGATAAAATTACTTAAAAAAGATTTAGAAGGGTATCCAATTATATAACATATGAAAAATTTAAAAGAAATGTACACATCTCCAACACCAAAGAAGTGGAGAAAAATAGGGGATGCTTTATTAGGAGTTTCTACAATTGTTACAACATATGCTATTGCAGATGAGTGGAGCAAATACATACAATTATCTGCCTTGATATTAGGTGTTGTAGGTAAGTTCCTTACTAACTTTTTTAGTGAAGATTAATGGAAAAGATAAAGGATTATTTGTTATTAGCTGCAGGGTTTATCATTCTTGTATTCTTTCTTTTAAAAGGATGCGATGGAAGCAGAAAAGAAACTCCACAGATTGAATACATTAAGGGTGAGTCAATGATTGTATGGGACACTGTTGATAGACCATATGAAGTGATTAAGTTTAAAACTAAATACTATCCTAAATGGGATACTGCTTATGTTGATACAACAGATTCTTGGCCAGAGATGAACACACCAATAACAAGAGTTTATAATGACTCATTGTCTGATAGTAATTTAACTATTCTTTCAAGCTATAAGGTGCTTGGTTTAATTAAAGAACAATCTATATCATATAGGCTTAAAACTCCATTAGAGATCATAAAAACTGTATCAAGAGTGGATACATTAAAGGTGATCAAGAGTCCTAACTGGAGTTTATATGGAGGTCTAGAAGCTGGAGGTAATACATCCAAATTTAATGCATCTCCATTTTTAACATTAAATGCAAAGAAGATCAGCATAACATACAGATATGGAATTGTTGATAAAACACATAATATTGGTCTTGGAATAAGACTAATTAAAAGCAGAAAATAAGTTGTTTAATTCAACTATTTTCATTATATTAAAACAGGCTAATTTTAATGAATTAGCCTTTAATTTTATTTAGATGATAACTCTTAGAGAAATTACAGATGATATTAGAGCTATTGCCTCAAGTGGTAGTAATCCAGATAACTTCAAAATACCAGATGAACAAATATGGTATTGGATAAACCAAACTAGAGCAATGTTAATTAATCAATCTTTGTTAAAGAAAGATGATTTAAATGACACATGGTTACAGCAGATTAATTGTATGGCTTTAGAGCCAGCTGATGAGTCTGAATGTTGTTTAGCTCCAAGTGGATGTTATGTTCTTAAGACAGTTAAAAAATTACCTCCAACTATTGATACATGGAAGCCAAACTGGATTGTTAGTGTAACAACTGCATTTGGTGATCAGATTCCAAAATCAAATCAATTTAGTAATAGATATCAAAAGTATAATAAATACACTGGCAATAAGAAATATTATTATTTAAAAAATGATTATATTTATGTTGTCAATAATGAGGACCTGTCTATAATCAATGTGCAAGCATTATTTGAAGATCCAATGGAACTTGCAAACTTCCCTACATGTGAAGGAGGAGTTTGTTTTAGTGCTTACTCAGCATATCCTGCATCAGCAAATATGAGTTCACAAATAACTGACATTATTATTAAAACTAAAGTGATGCCATTCATGCAATTTCCTAGTGACAATTTAAACAATGGAAATAATGATTCACAAACTCAACCAGGTAGACAATGATAAAACAAAATGCTAAAAGGGGGAAAGGCAAAATTGTTAAACCACTTGGAGTTAGAGATATGTACAAATACTTTTGTAAGAATTCTAAAACCAAGATTGAGTATAAAGAATATGCCAGAATAATAAAGGCCTTAAATGAGGAGATTATAACTGTTGTTGTTAAAGAAGCAAAGCTGTTTGAAATACCATATAGACTTGGTGCACTTCAGATATCTAAATATGAAAGAAGCTTTGACAGACCAAAAGAAAAATGGCCAACAGATTACAAAAGATCAAAAGAACTTGGATATAGAGTTTACCATGAGGATGAATTTACATATAAATGGAATTGGAAAAAGACAAGTGCTATATTTATTAATAAGACTGGATATAAGTTTACAGCAAATAGAGGTGCTAAAAGACTTGTTAAAAAAACATTATCAACAACACAAATTGATTATTTCAAATAAATTAAAATGATATCAGGATATATTTCTCTCAATGTAATATTAGCAAAGGTTTATCGTGACCTAAACATCAATGAAGAAATTCCACTTAGTTCAATGGTTGAATGGGCTGCAGAAGGGCTGAACTTAATTGGAGCTTATTCTCAATATGAATCAACAAGTGATTGTATAGAACTTGTAGATGGTAAGGCTAAACTACCATGTAATTTTTACAAGCTAGTTGCAATTAACTATAAAGGAATTCCTATGCATTGGGCAAACAATACTAATGCATCAAATTACCAATGTAGTGAATGTCAAATCCCTGTTTGTAATACAGGACAATGTGATTACACATTTTATTTAAATGATAATTATTTAATTACAAATATTACAACAAGCACACAAACAAATATAGTTGTTCTTAATCCAGCAAATGTTTGTATTGTATATTTAGGAATGCCAGTTGATGAAGAAGGATATCCAATGATTCCAGATGATGTTTATTTTGCAAAAGCAATTACAGCATATATAACTTATATGTTAGATAGACAAGATTGGAGAAAGGGAAAAATTGCAGACAAGATTAAAGATGAGTCTGAGAAAGAATGGTTGTTCTATGTAGCTGCTGCTAAAGGTGCTGCAAACATGCCCAATGTTGCTCAAATGGAAAGACTTAAAAATGTATGGAGAAGAATGTTGCCGCTCACTAATGAGTACGACAGAAGCTTTATTAACTTAGGTAGAAAAGAAAGAAGAAATATAAACTCTTAATTAAAATATAAATGGAGTCAATTAATACTTTTAGCAAGGGAATGGATTTAGATATTAATCCATTAAACCTTGATAAAACAAAATATAGGGAAGCTAACAATGTTAGAATATTGAATGATGTAGGTTCTACATCATTTTCTATTAATAATGTAAAGGGAACATTAGATGATATTGTTATTCCTGATACACCTGAATTTAAGAAGCTTGAGATAATTGCAGATGGAACAGGTGTATTATTAGCAATAGCAACTACTGATCCATTTGGTGTAATAACAACTCAAAGTACAACATTTGATACAACTGGAATGAATCCACAAGAGCTATATAATTATATAGCTGGAGCATACAGTCAATTTTTAATTGCATATAATATATACATAGGCAATACATTTTTAGTATTTGTTCCAAATCCTGGATACACAATAACATCAATTCTTGTAAGTGCTGAACTGGCTGTTACAAATGATTATGTTCCAGCTCAATCAGGTCTTGAAATTATAGGAAGTGTTGAATTAAGACAAAAAGTTTATTTATTTACAACAAATAATAAGACTAAAAATCCTGGTGGACATAATCCATTGCTTCCAATAGACCCATCATCTGTTGGTCAAATATGGCAATACACATATGACAAGATAACCTTAAATGGAACTCTTAAATTAATCTACAATAACTATGTAGATTTCTCTACATATTATGCAATACCTCCAACTGCAACAGAAGGAAGATATGAAAACTCTGGAGTTGAAAGAATATATTTTACAGACAATTATAATAAATTAAGAAGCATTAATTGTGCAGACCCTAACTCATTAGCAATTGATATTAGTTTGTTAAACATTGTTCCTTCAGTTGATATGGATAGGCCAATATTAACTAACATTGGTAATGGTGGTGGATCATCAATTAAAGTGGGAGCATACCAAGCTTGCTACAGATTAAAAAATACTGGAGGAGCTATAACTAATTTCTGTGAATTAAGTGATATAGTTTATGTGGTTCCAGCAGATGAAAGAACTAATATTTTTGGTGCAGGATTTAGAGATTATATAGGAGCAAATGCTGGAACTACAGCTAACAAGCAAATTACATGGACTGTCTCAAATCTTGACAAAGATTATGACAGGATTGAGTTTGCTGTAGCATTCAGGTCTACATCAACAGAACTTGCAACAATAACAATTATTGATGATGCACCAATTAGTGCACTTGATTCATATGAAATAACTTATGATGGATCTCAAACTGAGATTGATTTAACTCTTGAAGAATTTCTTTCTTCTTCAATTGCATTTACACATTGCAAAACAATAGGCACAAAAGATAATAGATTATTTGTTGGTAATGTTAGAAATTTGTTATCAGAAATTGATTATGATGCAAGGGCATTTAGAGCATTTACATCACCTCCTCCATCAACACTTTCAGCTGACATATATTTAACAAATGACAATGTTAATCTTGTATACACTTCAGCCACTGCTGAAGCATTACCTCAAACTGAAGACACAATAAATGAATATGGAAATCCATTATTAGCTTGTAAATTTAAACCTAATACTACTGGTGGAATACTTGGTGGTGCAGGATTAAACATATCTTATGAGTTTTATACAGAAGCAATTGCAGCAGATAAAGATTCTGTAGGCAATTTTAATGTCCCAGATTTTACTCCAGCTCCTTGGAGATCAACAAATCCAGATTTTAAGATTACATCTTTAAAACTTGATGTACAAAGTTTTACAAGTAATTACACACAAGCAGCACAAGAAATCCCAACTGTATTTGGAGGAAACAGAATTAATGCAGGATTTAAATATCCTCCATATACATCTGCATTAAGAGGATTTCAAAGAAATGAAATATATAGATTTGGAATTCAGTTCTTTGATAAATCTAAAAATCCAACATTTGTTAAATGGATTGGAGATATTAAAATGCCAGACTTTTTTGATTTTAATAATAATTCAACATATTCAAATGGAACTACAACTGGAATAAATGATTTTAGATTATCATTTGTAGGGAATAATACAGATGGCTCTTATAATGAAGCATTTGTTCAAACACTTGGAATTAAATTTGATGTTAAAATACCTCCTGAAATATCTAAGTTAATTGATGGTTATTCTATTGTAAGAGTTAAGAGAGAAGAAAAAGATAAAACAATTACATCAAGTGGATATTTAAATGCAATGGATAGAGCTGATGATTTAGATCTTTATATGATAGTTCCTAATAATCAAAATCCAGCTATGAGTTACAATACTGGATTAAGAACACTTTCTCCTCCATATGTTGCTTGGTTTGTAACTCCAGATATAATGTCTTCAGTAACACTTCCAGACACAAGTCAAAGAATGGAAATTCGTGCTTCAATGCATCCTTCAAATTCAAATTCCGCTGTTTATATAGAATCAGGACCTGGTGTTCAGCCATATTGGTATTACAAATATTATCAGTTTAATCCTCCACCTAGTGGTGTATTAAATCATGGATTATTACGTGAGTGCACATATCTTGGTTATGCAGGAAATACATTTTCACCTGGTTTATTAACAGATGTTTTTAATTATGATAAAGGTATAGACTATGGAATTTCACCACATCCTCATCTATCAACTGCATGGAGTACATCTATTGGAAATCCTGCATTTTTTATATTATCAAATCATTATATTCCATATCCCACAAATGATGATAAATTATATGCTTCATTTACAAGAACACTAACAAGCCAATATGGAGGCAATAAATATTCAGCAAGAGCAAATAATACATACATATCTTGTAGTCATTACAGACCTGTTAGAACATCTTCAGCAACATTGTATGATAATTTTAAATTATTTGGTGGAGACATATTTGTTTCAATGTATGATTCTTGTAGATCTGCTAAAAACTATGGAGCATACACAAACAGAGGAATAGACCCAAAAAGCAAAGGTTCATCAACATTTTTCTTTCCAGTTGAAACTACTTACAATCCAGATCTAAGAAATGGAAGGTATATGAACAAAGATTTTCCAGGATATGTTGACATTGAAATGAAAGAAGAATATACATACAATAGTTCATATGGTGCTGAATGTGATGTTAAGAGTTTCTTTCCTAAGCCAGATCCATTTATTTTAAATGAAGAATTTGATAACAGATTCCATGCATCAGAAATTAAAACAAATGGAGAATTTTCTGATAGTTGGGGTGCATTTAAAATTGATAACTTTTGGGATGTAGAAGGAACTTATGGACCAATTAATGCAATGCAGACATTAAAAGACAAAATGTTCTTTTGGCAAAGCAGAGCATTTGGTATAATTCAAATCAATCCAAGATCTGTTATAACTGATGTTGATAATTCAACTAATTCTGCTCTACAAATTGGAACTGGATTGCCATTACAAAGACATGATTATATATCAACAGAAATTGGATTACAACATCAATGGGGTTTAACTAAATCTTCATACAAAAATATATGGCTAGATGTTAGCAATAAAAAGTTCTTTGCATCTAGTGGTGAAGATGGAGTTGTTCCATTGTCTGATGTTAAAGGAATGTTTTCATATTTTAATAAGAATCTAATATACAATGTAAACAATTTTGATAAGCCAGTATATGAAGATGGAGAATTAGGAATCAATGGTGTAGTTGCTGTATATGATTTTAAATATGATCAAGCTATATTCACTGTTCATGATACAAATAATCCTACACAATCTGGTCAAATAAAAAACAAATACACATTTGTATATGATGATAGAATTGGTGCATTTACATCATTCATGTCATTCACTCCTAAGATATATTTTACAGATGGGTATAAGATATTCTCTACAGACCCTGATGATTTGTCTAGAATATACATACATGATAGTGGCAAATATTGCAACTTCTATTTTGAAACATATGATTCATCAATTAATGTAGTTTCTAATGAGTCTCCTTTAACTACTAAAGTGTTTGACAACTTAGTATATGATAGTCAGGCAATTGATGCTAATGGAGTTAATTACAATGATGATACATGGAATACAATTAGAATATATAATGATTATCAAAACACTGATTATCAACTACTAATTCCTGGAGCTAATATAAAAAGAAAAGAAAGAAGTTGGCAATTAGCAGTTCCTAGAAATAGAGTGTTATATTCAACATCTAATAGTCCTAATATATTCACAGACTTATCACCAACTGATAAACCACTTGGAGAAAGAATGAGAGACAAATATGTACTAATACAATTAATATACAATAACTTAAAAAATAGAAGCTTCTCATTTAACAACTTGAAATCAATATTTAGGCAGAGTCCTAGATAACAAGTCTTATTATAAAATAATGTACGGAATAAGTTGTTTATTACAATGACATTCCGTATATTGTTATATATTATAGGGAATGGGAAGTTTATAATAAAACAAATTATACATGAAAAAGACATCAAAATTCAAGTCAAAGAAGTACCCAAGACTTAAAAAATATGCATACGGAGATACAGTAGATGGTGGACTAACTCCAATGACTGTACCTGAAGATCCAGCAATTAAGCCATATTATGCTCCAGCTGAATCAGCTGCAGTTACACAACAAAAACAACAGCAAGCTCAATTAGATGCTAATGCTAAAAAAGAAAAGAATGCAGCAAATGCATCAACTGCTGTTAATGTTGGAAGTGCTGCTGTTAGTGGAGGAATTGGAATGTATAATGCATTTTCAAACCCAAACTCAACAATGGCACAAAAGCAAGCAGCAACTAATAGAACTACAGATGCTGTTGTTGGTGCAATCAATCCAATTGCAGGAACAATAACTGGTGTTGCTCATCAAATTGCTGATCCAATTAAAGCTGACTTAGAAAAAACTGATTCAAGTGGTAATCTTGTAAATGAAAGTGGAGCAAGAACTGGTGCAATTATTGGAAGTTTTTTAGATCCAGTTCAAGCTATATCAACAAGAGCTTCATATGATGGAGGATGGACAGACATTACTGGTAAAGGATATACTGCTCAACTTGAAAAAGAATCAAAAGACAAAATAGCTTCAGAGAAAGCATATAATGATCAAATTGCTGCACAACAAGCTCAACAACAAGCATATATGAATCAACAGATTCAATCTGGTATTCAAAACTATTATTCAAATCCTGATCAAAATAAAAATAAATCACAAACATTTGCAATGGGTGGAGTTCCACAAATGCCAAATGGAGAAGTTGAAGGCAATGAAATGATTACATCAAACACACGTCCACAAACATTTGGTGGTGGTGGAGTTGAATTAGCTTCTAACAATCCATATGGCACTCCAACTTATAAAACTAATGGAGCTAGTCATGCAGATGGAGGAATGCCTATTAGTATGGCTCCTGGTTCTGTTATTAATGGTAAAACAATTAATCCTATGACAGGAAATAAGTTTACTAAAGATATTGATGCTATTGCAAAAATGGAAAACAAGTTTACTAAGAAAGCTGAATCTGGAGATAAATATTCTAGAACAATGGCTAAACTTATGTTGCCAACATTAGCAATGAAAAAAGAAAAATTAAATGAATTACAAAAATATGTTATTGCTAACAATGAAGAACGTAAGGCATTAAAGAATGGTATGATACCTTCTAGAAATAATGAAATTTCAGAACCTCAAGGTATGCCTGAAAAATCTGAAGGTGAAATGGTTATGGCTAGATATGGTGCTCAAATTGAAGATCCTTATAAAAAAGCAGCAATTATAAATGAGGCAAACAAAGCTAGGGATATGAAAGAAATTAATGCCCAAAGAAATATGGGATCTTTTTTTTACCCTAATTCAAAAAATTATTTTAATGAAACATATTCTAAAGACTCTTCTAATGTAGAAGATAAATATAAAAAATTTAATAATCTTCCTAAGAATGAAATGGGTGGTATGCAAAGACTTCCTATGTATGAAGATGGTATAACTCCAAATTGGTATACTCAATATTTCCCTAAGCCTGAATATTCTGAAGCTCCAGGATTTGCAAATCCAAATCAACCTAATGCTCCATTTATAACTAAAGAAGAACAAGATCAATTAGCTTGGGAAGATATGAATAGAAGAGGACAAGCAAATGAACCAGCAGAAACTGTTCAAACACTTCAACCTGTTGCACAAACTCCTTCATATAATAATATATATCCAAGAGTTTCTTCAACTCCTTCTCCTTTTATGACACCAAGAGAATCAGATAGATTGCAATATGAAAATGATGTTAGAAAAGCTAATGAACAAGGAATGGCAACTAAAAAAGCAGGTAAAAAAGATCCTACTCTAGATCCTAAGAACTATTCTAAATATTCAGATTATGCTGCAGCAGCAGCTCAATTAGCTGGACCAATAGCAGGGTTAATTCAAAATAAAAAACCTGCATTGCAAAATTATGTTGCACCACAAGCATCATTATTAAACAGCACTGAAGCTATGAGACAGCAAAACATTGAAGGCAATGCTGCAAGAAAAGGTTTAAAAGATATGACCATGGGTAATGTTGGTCAACAACTTGGTAACTTAAGTTCTGTTTCAGCAAGAAATGCATTAGCAAAAGCTCAAGTACAAGAAAGATATGATAATGCAAACGCTCAAATAATGAATAGAAATGCTGAAATTGCTGCAGATTATGCACTCAAGTCAGTTAATAAACGTGATGAAGATTTAGCAAACTATGAAGATTTAAATACTAAATATATTGGAAGTATTGGAAAAGGTATTGCAAATATTAATAAGGATTCTAAGCAAACACAATATGATTTAGATTATTTAGATTTTATTAAAAGACAAAACCCTCAAGCATATCAAGATTATCTTCAGTATGTTAAAGACAGTAAAAAAGATAAAAGCAATAACAATAAAGCAGACGTATAATTATGGCAAATAGATTCAACAAAACATATGATCAAGATGAATGGGTAAGCTCATATGTACCTCTTCCTTTAAAGGACATAGAGCTTGGTTACAAAGCACAACAAAAAACATATGATGATGCTATGGCAGCAATTGCTGATGCTCCAGTAATAGTTGGCGGCAATAGTACAAAGACTGTTGGCCAAAATCTAGAGAATGAGAAAAACAATTTCTTAAAAACTGTTGTTGATGAAGCTGTTAATACAAAAGATTATGCTCAAGTTAAAAATAAAATTAAAGCATATAAAAATCAATTAGAAGCAAATCCATATTATCAAGGTATATTAACTGATAAGGCACTAAGCCCTGGTGCAGATATAGTTATAGTTGGAGATAAAGATAGACAAGTTGCTCAAAATTTTTATGACTATGATAAAGGAGAATATAATCAAATTACAGATAGACCATTTACAGCTGGTGATTATGCTGCAATGGCACCTCCTAACACTCAAGCAATATTTGATCCTTATTATAAGCAACTTGAAAAAAGAATAATAGATAGTATTGATCCAGCACTTAAACCACATTTAAATGCAGATAGAACTGTTACTTATTTTCAAAATGGTGTAAAAGAGACAAGATCTTTATCAAGAGAAGAAGTTAGAAAACTTGCAGAGCCAATGATGCAAGATGCTAGCTTTAGAGCTCTTGATCCATTTGGTTATAATAAGCTTAGACATAAACAAGTGTTTAGCAAAGACTATGTTGATCAAAATGGTGTTGTACAAAAAGGTTCTCAATGGGATGAATATAATGATCCATTAGATATATTTGCTGCTAATTATTTAGGAAGTAAATATGAAGAAGATAGAACATCTTCTGCTATTTACACAACTAAAGTTGATGATGGAGGTGGCAAAAAAGCAACTTCTAGAAGAACTGGAAATGGAAATGATGATGATGGTGGAATTGAAAATGTATTAAAAACAATAGCTGAAGATATTTACACTGATAAATTTGCAACTTCTGCAGATGGAAAACCAATAATAAGATCTGGAACTGCAACAATTGGTAAGGATCAGTTAGGTGGTTTAGTGGGTGGAATAAAAGGAACTGATGGAAGATATCAAGTAGATTTTACTAATAAAGACTTGTTTTATGTAACTAGAGAACAAATAGATCTTGATAAAGAAAATGTAATAAATAATAAAAAAGCAATATATCTTCAGGATGAATTAAATCAAATGAAGAAAAAAGTTGTTGGTGCTCTTGAAAAATATCAAGCTTCTGGCAATGCTGAATGGGTACATCCTAAAACTGGAAATAGTTACTATATTGACTTAGAAGGAAATATACATGAACGTCTAACTAATGGAACAAAAAGAATCATAAGTGAAGAAGATTT
>Ga0315274_10014373_pt1 | contig 11228 bp, 7 predicted proteins | sample YL17G02_20_MG_FD_203700 | JGI IMG/M metagenome (GOLD analysis project Ga0315274, IMG submission 203700) | Sediment microbial communities from Yellowstone Lake, YNP, Wyoming, USA - YL17G02_20 | ecosystem: Environmental > Aquatic > Freshwater > Lake > Sediment | place: USA: Wyoming | collected...
CGGCGACCTCGAGGAGAGCGAGACGGCCCTGCGGAGCATCCGGATCGAGACCCGCAGCAACTTCGGCACAGGGTTCCTGTCGCAGTGGCACCTGATGAAACTGCTGGGCCTCGGCACGCCGCCCCGCGGGTTCCATCCCTACTTCAACCTGGACTTCTGGTCCAAGCGCGGACCGGCCGCCGGCGTCGAGATGAAGTACCAGCGCGAAGACTTCTTCGGCGACTTCCGCTCCTATCTCCTCCACGACATCGGCAAGGACAGCATCGGGTCCGAGGACGTCAACCCCGAGAAGGAGGACCGCGGCCGCGTCCTCTGGCGCCATCGGCACTATCTCCCCCAGAACTGGGAGATGACGATGGAACTGTCGTACATCAGCGACCCCGCCTTCCTGAACGAGTTCTTCGAGGTCGAGGACGAGCAGGAGAAGTCGCAGGAGACCCTCCTGTACCTCAAGAAACAGGAGCGGGAACAGGCCCTGACGATCCTGGCGGCCTGGCGCCTGAACGACTTCTACACGCGGACCGAGTACCTGCCGCAGGTCGGCTACAACGTCATCGGCCACAGCCTCCTGGATGACAAACTCACCTACTTCCAGGACAGCGAAGTGGCCTGGGCCCGGTACCGCCCCGCCGAGACCGACCTCACGTGGGCCGAGCGGCTCCAGGCGTCCCAGAACAACATCTTCCGCACGCCGTGGGGCGCCCGCGAGAGCGGCACGGCCATCGCCGACACGATCCACGAACTCGACGTGCCCCTCAAGGCCGGCCCCGTCGGGATCACCCCCTTCGCCGAGGGGCGCATCACCTACTTCGAGGAGGTCCTCGACCGCTCGGGGCCCGACTGGCGGACCTACGGGCGGGCGGGGACCCGGGCGGCGGCCGAGGCCTGGCGCGTCTACGACAACGTCGACAGCGACTTCTGGGACCTCCATCGCATCCGCCACATCAACACGTTCGACGTGACGGCCTACGCCGCCAGCTCCTCGATCGCCAGCCGCGACCTCATCCCCTTCGACGTGCAGGAGGCCGGGACGCCCACCGTCCAGGGCGTCGACGACACCGGCGTCGTCGAACTCGGGTGGCGGCAGCGGCTCCAGACGAAGCGCGGCGCGGGCGACCGCCGCACGACCGTCGACTGGCTGACCGCCGACCTGCGGTTCACCTTCTACAGCGACACCGGATCGCCCATGGCCGTCGCCCCCGACGGCCGGCGGGCCCACAACCACGTCGACCTGCGGGCCGACATGCTCGTCACGGACTCGGCCTCCCTGTGGACCGACACCCAGTTCAACACGAACGACGGGACGCTCGACCTGTTCTCGGTCGGGACGACCATCACCCATACGCCGCGCATCAGTTACTCCATCGGGCACCGCATCATCCCCGACGCCTCCAGCGCCATGACGTTCTTCAGCATGGACTACCGCATCAACGACAAGTGGAGCCTGAGACTCCTCGAGCAGTACGAGTGGGACCAGAAACAGAACGCCCAGTCGAACTTCATCCTGACCCGGCGGATGCACTGCTGGCTGATGCGCCTGCGCGTGGAACTCGACCCGGGCGAGGACGACAAGTTCATCGGCATCGAGTTCCAGCCGGTGGGCACGCCGGAAATCCGCTTCAGCGCCCTGTAGGCGCCTGTCCGGACGACCCCTCGCCGGGCCGGGGCCGCGCGGCGTCCCGGCACGACTTGAGGAAAAACGGGCCATTTCCGAGTTGACACGCCCCCCCCGCGGCCCTTATAGTCTGGTGTTCCCGACGGGGCTGCCGCGGCCAGCAGAGTGGGCCCGCAGCCCCGTTTGAGCCCGCGGGGCGGGCGCCGGGGAGGACGGCCCGGTCCGGATCGAGCGACCCGAGGCACCAGAGTGACATGAAAACCGCCTTCCTGAAACCCGAACAGGTGGACCGCGTGTGGTGGGTCGTCGACGCCTCGGACCAGGTGCTCGGCCGCCTCGCCGCCCGGATCGCACCCATCCTCCAGGGCAAGCACCGCCCCACCTACACCCCGAACCACGACACGGGCGATTTCGTCATCGTCGTCAACGCCGAGAAGATCCGCGTGACCGGCACCAAGGCCGTCAACAAGGAGTACGACTGGTACACGTATCACCCGGGCGGCCGCAAGGTCCTCACCTTCGAGCAGATGATCCGGAAGCACCCGACCCGCCCGATGGAACTCGCGGTGCGGCGGATGCTGCCCAAGGGACGCCTGGGCCGCAAGATGTTCTCGAAACTCAAGGTCTACGCCGGGGCGGACCATCCGCACCAGGCCCAGCAGCCCCAGCCGCTCAAGTAGGAGCCGCCGGCGGCCGGCGACCTGTGGAAGGAGACGGGACGTGACTGAGGCCCCAGCCGAACCGACCAGGGCCAGCCCCATCTGGGGAACCGGCCGGCGCAAGACCGCCGTGGCGCGCGTGCGGCTCCTGCCGGGAGACGGCAAGATCCGCATCAACGACCGCGAGGTCGACCAGTACTTCACCGAGGACAAGGACCGCAACGCCGTCCGCAGTCCCCTGGTGGCCACCAGCCAACTCAAGACCTACGACCTGTTCATCAACGTCAAGGGCGGCGGGCCGACCGGCCAGGCCGACGCCGTCAAACTGGGCATCGCCCGCGTCCTCATGAAGGTCGACGCCACCCTGGACGCCGCCCTCCGGGAGGGCAAGTTCCTGACGCGCGATCCGCGGATGAAGGAACGCAAGAAGTATGGCCAGAAGGGCGCACGCAAGCGCTTCCAGTTCTCGAAGCGCTGACGGGGAGGATGCACCGGAACGCTTCGCGAGCGGCTCCCCGGAGCGGGGCCGCTCGCGGTCTTTCGGCGCCGACTTCCGCGTGACTTGCCGCCCTGAAAGGAGACGAACCCGTGACACGTGTCGGCATCATCGGCGCGAGCGGCTATGCGGCGGCGGACCTGATGCGCCTGCTGCTGGCCCATCCGCAGGCCCGCATCGTCGCCCTCGCAGACCTGCCCGAGAAATGCGGACCGCTCGCCAACCTCTTTCCCCAGTTCAGCGGGCGCATCGACCTGGAGGTCGTCCCGGCCGACGTCAAGGCCCTGGGCGAGCAGTGCGACGTCGTCTTCCTCGCCCTGCCCCACACGGCCAGCATGACCTACGTGGGGCCGCTGCTCGAGACGGGCGTCCGCGTCATCGACTTCTCCGCCGACTACCGCCTGAAGACGCCCGGCCTCTACGAGAGGACCTACGGTCACAAGGCCGACGAGGCCAACCTGGCGAAGGCCGTCTACGGCCTGCCGGAACTCTGGCGCGACCAGATCCCGCCGGCCCGCCTCATCGCGAACCCCGGGTGCTATCCCACGAGCGCCATCCTGGGCCTCGCGCCGCTGGTGCGCGAGGGCCTCGTCGCACCCAGCGATCTCATCGTCGATGCCAAGAGCGGCGTCTCGGGCGCCGGGCGCACCCCGAAACTCCTCACGCACTTCCCCGAGTGCAACGAGTCGTTCCAGGCCTACGCCATCGGCTCGCACCGCCACCAGCCCGAGATCGCCGAGCAACTCGGCCTCGTCGGCCGCACCAGCGTCGACGTCCTCTTCGTGCCGCACCTGGTGCCGATGGACCGCGGCATCGAGTCGACGATCTACGCGCGCCTCCTGTCGGACCTCTCGCAGAAGCAGATGGACGACCTGTACCACGCGGCCTACGACCGGGAGCCGTTCGTCGTCGTCCGCGCCGAGCCGCCGGCCACCAAGCACATCGCCGGCACCAACTACGTCCACATCCACCCGAAGCGGGTCGGCGGGCGGGCCGTCGTCAGCGTCGTCATCGACAACCTGACGAAGGGCGCCGCCGGCCAGGCCCTCCAGAACATGAACCTCCTCTTCGGACACGACGAAACGGCAGGCCTCCGATGACCGCACCCGCGACGTTCCAGGTGGATGAATCGCTCGGCGTCACGGCCCCGCTGGGGTTCCGGGCCGGCGCGGCGGCCGTCGGCGTCAAGGCCCCAAGCGAGAAGCCGGACGTCGGCGTCCTGGCGTGCGACGTCGCCGCCCGCGCGGCCGGGGTGTTCACGCGAAACCGTGTCGTCGCCGCCCCCGTCCTCGTGAGCCGCGAGCACCTCAAGGCTTCGCGCACATTGCGCGGCGTCGTCGCCAACAGCGGCAACGCGAACGCGTGCACGGGCGAGCAGGGCCTGGCGGACGCGCGGCAGATGGCCGCCCTCGCCGCCGGGCACGTCGGCTGCCGCGCCGAGCAGATGCTCGTCGCCTCCACCGGCGTCATCGGCCGGATGCTCCCGATGGAGAAGGTCTCGGAGGGGATTCGCGCCGCCTGCGGCGCCCTGGGCCGCGGACCGGCAGCCGACCTGGCCTTCGCCCGCGCCATCATGACGACCGACACGCGGCCCAAGCAGGCCGCCGTCCGGTTCGACCTGCGGGGCCGCACGGTCACCGTCGCGGGCGCCACCAAGGGCGTCGGCATGATCGCGCCGAACATGGCGACCACCCTGGGGTTCCTCACGACGGACGCGCCCGTGCGGACCGCGCTCCTCCGGAAGATCCTCCGCCGCGCCGCCGAGGCAACGTACAACTGCCTCACGGTGGACGGGCACACCTCGACCAATGACACGCTCGTCCTGCTGGCGAGCGGCCTGGCCCTCCGGGAAGGCCGCCGGGCGGCCGCGCCCATCGCCCCCGGGTCGCCCGAGGCCGCCGCCTTCGAGGCCGCCGTCACGGCGGTGTGCGGGCACTTGGCGCGGCTCATCGCGGCCGACGCCGAGGGCGGCACGAAGGTGATCGAGGTCCGCGTCACGGGCGGCGCCTCGGACAAGGAGGCCCGCGCCGCCGCCGGCGCCATCGCCAACAGCCCCCTCGTCAAGACCGCCTTCTTCGGCGAGGACCCCAACTGGGGCCGCATCGTCTCCGCCGCAGGCTACGCCGGTCTCTCCAGCGGACCCGAGACGATGCGCCTCACCCTGGGCGACGTCGTCATCTTCGACCGCGGCAGGCCCGTCGACGCCGACCCGGCGCGGCTCGAGGCCGTCATGGCCGCCCACGACATCCTCGTCCATCTCGACCTGGGCGCGGGCACCGGCCAGGCGCGGTTCCTGACGTGCGACTTCAGTTACGACTACGTCAAGATCAACGCCGAGTACACGACCTAGCCCGACAACGCAACTTTGCGCGGCGGGTCTCCGGACCCGCCGCGCCATGGCCCGTGGCGCAGCCAAGAAGGTCGGTTCATGTGCGGTGGGTACGGAGACCCACCGCGCAGAGGCGCAAGTTGCGTTGTAGTACCAGCCCCCCGGCGGCCCCCGCCTCCGCCCGGCCTGCCGGAATTCCCGGCATAAACAGGCCGCGCCGCGTGTTTAACCCAAGGAGGAGGGTGTGGTTGCGCGCCGCTCCGCCCCCGCGGCCGGGACTCTTGCCGCCGGGCCGGCGCCGCCGTATAATCGCTCTCCCCAGCCGGCAGGAGACGGACCTCAGCCATGACCGGGAAGTCCACCATCGTGCTGCTCTGTTTGGTCGCCGGGATCGCCGGCGGCTGCGCGAAATGGTACGCCCAGGACGCCGACCGCGAGACGTATCGCATCCTCAGGCAGAAAAACGAGGCGGCCCTGAAGCGGCCTCGCGTCTTCTCCATCGAGCCGGACCCGGACCTCAAGCGGCTGTTCGAGGAGGCGGCCGAGAAGGCCCAGTCGCCGCGCGCCCAGGGCCCCGCCGAGGCCGAGGCCGGTCCCGGCGCGGCCGCCGCCGCCGAGGTCGCGGCCGCTCCGGACGCGGCCGCCGCGCCGGAGGCCGCGCCCGCCCCGGCAGGGGAAGCGCCGTCCGCGGCCGACAACCTCCCCCCGCCCCTGCCCGAGTCGCCGGAGGGCGCCATCCACCTGACGATGGCCGACGCCCTCCGCGTCGCCGTCTGTTCCAGCCGCGAGTACCAGGCGCAGAAGGAGACGGCCTACCTGGCCGCCCTCACGCTGACGTTCCAGCGGTACCTGTTCCGCCCCATCCCCACGTGGACGGGCTCCCTGGACTTCAGCGACGACAACGCGGGCGCCGACACGTCCGAGCGGCGGCGGGCGTGGGACTACGCCTCCACGGTCGGCGTCTCGCAGCAACTGGCCGACGGGGCGACGATCGTCGGCAGCATCGGCCTGACGGCCCTGAAGTACCTCAACAAGGAACTGGGCGACACGGTCGACTCGACGCTCAACTTCACGGTCACCCAGCCGCTCTGGCGCGGCGCCGGCCGCAAGATCGTCCAGGAGAACCTCCTCCAGGCCGAGCGCAACGCCTTCTATGCCGTCCGCACCTTCGCCCGGTTCGAGCAGACCTTTGCCGTCAGCATCGCCTCGCAGTACCTGGGGGTCCTGCGGCAGCGGGACGTCGTCATCAACGAGTGGCGGAACTACCGGAGCCTGATTGAGAGCCGCGATCGCGCCGAGTGGCTGGCCAAGGCCGAGGCGCTGCCCGAGTTCCAGGTCGACCAGGCCCGCCAGGACGAACTGCGGGCCTACAACCGCTGGATCGTGGCCCTCGCGTCCTACGAGAACGCCCTCGACTCCCTCAAGATCACCCTCGGCATCCCCCTGGTGACCGAGATCGCGCTGGACCCCGCGGAACTGGAACGCCTGAGCGCCGAAGGGCTCCAGGCCATCGCGATCAACCCCGAGCAGGCCGTCGCCCAGGCCGTGCGTCTGCGGCTGGACCTCGCCAATACGCGCGACGGCCTCGAAGACGCCGACCGCAAGGTCGTCGTGGCGGAGGATGGCCTCAAGGGCGACGTCGACCTGGTGGCCAGCATCGGCTACCAGTCGCTGAGCGACTCGCCCCAGTCCGCCCGGCTCCTTTTCAACCGCGGCAACTACGCCATCGGCCTCGACATCGACATGCCCGTGGACCGCCTGAGCGAACGCAACGCCCTCCGGACGGCCCAGATTTCCCGCGAGGCCGCCTGGCGGGCCAGGACCCTCCTGGAGGACAACGTCGTCCTCCAGGTGCGCCAGGCCGTCCGCGCCCTTGACCAGGTCCGCAAGACGTACGAGAATCAGAAGCAGAGCGTCGCGCTGGCGGAGCGGCGGGTCGAGTCGACGGAACTCCTCCTCCAGGCCGGCCGCGCGACCCAGCGCGACGTCCTCGAGGCCAAGTCGGCCCTCCTCGACGCCCAGAACGGACTCGTCCGGGCCCTCGTCGATCACACCCTCGCGGGCCTCGAGTTGCAGCGCGACGTCGGGATCCTTGTGGTGGACGAAAAGGGGCAGATCCATGGCTGGAGCCTCACAGATGACGGTCGCTAGCATCCAGGCCGTCCCGGTGTGGAAGCGGCGGCCGGTGTGGATCGTCGCCGGCAGCGTCCTCGGACTGGCCGCCCTCGGCGCCGTCGCCCTCGGCATGCTGGCGGCCGGCGGCGCTGCGCCCGCCCCCGCGAGCGCGGGCGAGACGACCCAGGCTGTCCGCGGCAGCTTCGTCGCCACCATCACCGAGAGCGGCGAAGTCGACGCCAAGCGGTCCACCGACGTCCGCTGCGAGGTCGAGGGGCAGAGCACCATCGTCAGTGTCATTGAGGAAGGCACCGTCGTCAAGAAGGGCGACAAACTGATCCAACTCGACGCCGCCGACCTCGCCGAGAAACTCCAGACCCAGGACATGGCCCACAAGACCGCCAAGGCCACCTTCGGCAAGGCCGACCAGGCCTACCTCATCCAGCAAAGCACGCGGGAGAGCCTCCTGGCGGCCGCCGCCCTCAAGACCAAGTTCGCCCTGATGGACCTCCGCAAGTACCTCGGCGCCGACCTCGGCGACCGCCTCATCCAGGCCCAGGGCTCGATCCCCGTCGAGGACCTCCTCCAGGACAAGGACCTCGGCGGCGCCGCCCTCCAGGAGCAGCGGAAACTCCAGACCGACATCGCCCTGGCGAGCCAGGAGATGGAACGCTCCATGGACAAGGTCGAGTGGACCCAGAAACTCAAGGACAAGGGATACGTCACCGGCAGCGAACTCAAGGCCGACCAACTCGACCTCGAACGCAAGAAGGTGCTCCTCGCCCAGGCCAGGACGGCCCTGGAACTGTTCCTCCAGTACGATTTCGCCAAGGCCTCCGAGAAAGGCTACACCGACTGGCTCGAGGCGAAACGCGAGTACGACCGCGTCGACGCCCGCACCAACAGCGAACTGGAGACCGCCAAGGCCACCCGCGACGTGGCCGAGCAGGCCTTCGCCCTCGAGGAGATCCAACTCAAGAAGGCCCAGGACCAGGTCGCCAAGTGCACCATCCACGCGCCCCAGCCCGGCATGGTCGTCTACGACACCAGCGGCAACCGGTTCGGCCAGAACACCGTCATCGAGGCGGGGGCGACCGTGCGGCACCAGCAGACCCTCCTCAAACTGCCCGACCTCTCGGAGATGAACGTCAAGGCCAAGATCCACGAGTCGGTCGTCAAGCAGGTGACCGAGAAGGCCCCGGCCTACATCACCATCGACGCCTTGCCCGGCGAACGCCTGACCGGAACCGTCACCAAGGTCGCCGTCATGCCCGACCGCGGCAACTGGTGGCTCAACCCCGGCCTGAAGACCTACATCACCGAGGTCACCCTCGACCGGACGCCGCCGGGCCTCAAGCCGGGCATGAGCGCCCAGGTCGAGATCCTCGTCGATTCCCGCGACGACGTCCTCCAGGTCCCCGTGTCCGCCGTCTTTGTGGAGAAGGGGTTCCAGGTCGTCTACGCGAAGACCCCCGCGGGCATCGAGACGCGCCGCGTCGAGGTCGGGCTGTCGAACGACAAGGTGGTCGAGATCCTCAAGGGGATCGAGACGGGCGAGGTGGTCTACCTCTACAAGCCGCCCGGCGCGCCCGAACTGGCGGTCTCGGCCGAGGAAGCCGCGCCGGCGCTCGAGTTCAAGCGCCCGCCCGAGGCCGACGCCGACGCCGGACGCCCCGACCTCCGCCGGACCGAAGCGGCCGACGAGACGCCAAAGGCCGACGTCAAGGTCCCCGGCATGGCCGACCTCTCGCCCGAGAAACTGAAGGAGATGCGCGAGAAGTTCGAGCAGATGTCGCCCGAGGAGCGAGAGAAGGTCCTGAAGCGCATTCGCGACGCCGCGCAGCAGGGCCTCGGCACCCCTGGCGGGACCGGGAGCGAGACCCCTGGGGGCGCCGAGCGGCCCGGCGCGCCGGACCGCCCGCGCGGCACGGATCGCCCGCGCGGCGGCGCCCGGCCCGCCGAGGGAGAGGCCCGCCCGTGAGCCTCGCCCAACTCGTCGACCTCCGCAAGCAGTACCACATGGGCGCCGACGTCATCGTCCAGGCCCTCACCGGCGTCAACCTCGCCATCCAGGAGGGCGAGTACCTCGCCATCATGGGCGCCTCCGGCTCCGGCAAGAGCACCCTCCTCAACATCCTCGGGTGCCTCGACCGCCCCACCAGCGGGCACTATTACCTCGACGGCCAGGACGTCTCCGCCCTCTCCGACGGCGAACTCAGCGAGGTCCGCGGCCGCAGGATCGGCTTCGTCTTCCAGTCGTTCAACCTCATCCCCCAACTGACGGCCCTCGGCAACATCGAGGTCCCCCTCTTCTACCGGGGCATGGCCCGCCGCGAGAGGCACCAGCGGAGCCAGGAACTCGCCGAGCGGGTGGGCCTGGGGCCGCGCGCGCGGCACCGGCCGATGGAACTCTCGGGCGGCGAGCAGCAGCGCGTCGCCATCGCCCGCGCCCTGGCGAACGACCCCGTCATCATCCTGGCCGACGAGCCCACCGGCAACCTCGACTCGAAGACCGGCCAGGAGATCTTCGCCATCTTCGACGACCTGGCCGCCCGCGGACGCACCCTCATCATCATCACCCATGACGAGAAGGTCGGCGCCCGGACGCACGCCATCGTCCGCCTGGCCGACGGACAGGTCGTCGAGCGCCAGCGAAACCGGTAAGGGGAGCGGAAACCAAGCCCATGGGGTCCCTGAAACTCATCGAGGTCCTGCGGCTCGGGATCGACAACCTCCTCCACCACCCCGGCCGCAGCCTCCTTACCATGCTCGGCATCCTGTTCGGCGTCTGCGCCGTCATCGCCACCCTGGCCGTCGTCGAGGGCATCAGCGCCCGGATGCAGGAGGAGGTCCTCCGCATGGGCGCCACCAACATCATCGTCGAGGCCGTCAAGCCGCCCGAGGACCAGTCCGCCACCGCCAGGGAGGGCGGCGCCGCCCTCGCCTACGGCCTCACCTACGCGGACGCCGAACGCATCCAGTCCAGCGTCCAGGGCGCCGACGTCGTCGTGCCCGCCCGCAAGATCCACGTCGCCGCGCGCTACCACACGCGCGGCACCCGGGCCACGGTCCTGGGGACGGTCCCCTGGTACCTGGAGACCTACAGTCTCGAGATCGCCAGGGGCCGATGGATCACCCCCATCGACCTGCGCAAGACCGCCAACGTCTGCATTCTGGGGGCGTCGACCGCCCAGGAACTCTTCCCGCGCGAGGACCCCCTGGGGCTCACCGTCCGCCTGGGCGACGACTACTACCGCATCATCGGCGTGGCGTCGGCGCGCGGCAAGTCCTCGGGCCAGACCAAGGAGGTGGAGGACTTCGACCGCATCGTCTACATCCCGCTGACGGCCGCCAGCCGGCGCTTCGGCGAGATCCTGGTCGACCGTGCGGCCGGGGTGCGCAGTTTCGAGATCTGCGAACTCCACGAGATCACCGTCAAACTCGCCCGGGCCGAGGAGGTCCGCCCCGCCGCCCGCGTCATCACCACCCTCCTGGAGAAGTTCCACGACCCCAAGAGCAAAGACTGGGCCGTCCGCGTCCCCCTGGAACGCCTGGAGGCCCTCGAGCGGACCAAGTGGCTCTTCGTCGTCCTGGGCGTCTCCATCGCGGCCATCAGCCTGCTCGTGGGCGGCATCGGCATCATGAACATCATGCTCGCCAGCGTCACCGAGCGGACCCGCGAGATCGGCATCCGCCGCGCCATGGGCGCCAAACGCCGCGACATCATCCACCAGTTCCTCGTCGAGACGGTCCTCCTGTCGACCATCGGCGGCACCGTGGGCATCCCCGTCGGCGTCGGCCTCGCGGTGGCCATCCCGCGGCTGCTCACCAAGGCGGCCGGCATGCTGGGCGTCGGCGGCGAGGCCGCCCTCACCCAACTCTCCCGCACCATCGTCACCCCCTCGGCCGTCATCCTGGCCTTGGGGACGAGCATCGTGGTCGGCGTTGTCTCGGGGATGTACCCCGCCTACCGCGCGGCCCAGATGGACCCGATCCGTGCCCTGCGGCACGAGT
>Ga0315274_10014374_pt1 | contig 11228 bp, 10 predicted proteins | sample YL17G02_20_MG_FD_203700 | JGI IMG/M metagenome (GOLD analysis project Ga0315274, IMG submission 203700) | Sediment microbial communities from Yellowstone Lake, YNP, Wyoming, USA - YL17G02_20 | ecosystem: Environmental > Aquatic > Freshwater > Lake > Sediment | place: USA: Wyoming | collected...
CTTATCGGGCACCGCATTTAAAATTGCTTTTGCTCCGACTGGCAGAGCCAGAAATAGCTTTTCGCCATAAATCGTTTTGGCTTTATTCGATGCTTTTCTTAAAATTTTGAATGCTTTTTTCTGCTCTTCAAGATGGCCGAAATTGGGAAATTCCGCAACCGGAATATTCTTGTCTTTCAATAGGGAAATGAATAAATCGTACCAGCTGGTTTTTTTGCCCCATTCCGGATACTCGATTTCGCTGTCTCCGACAAACCTGCCCAAAACAACTCCTTTCACTTTATGAAAACAACGATGAAGAATAACTTCTTCCAGTCTCCTGCTTACGTTGCTTTTATCTTCCCAAACTTCTTCCAGGGCCAAGATTATCGGACCGTCGAAATTTTCCAATGGGTCGAACTTACTGCCGAAAAGATGAGTTAATGTTTCCAGATTAGTAGGCAGAAAATGACCTTCCGCTTTTCCGGGAATCAAAATCTTGGTGAAAAAACTTGGTCCGTAATTCAACTCCATTTCACCTAAAAGGAGTTTTTTTAAAGATTCTTGGGTAAATTTATTATGCGAAGCAATGCCCGCAAGATTCGGAGCGTGAGCTCCAATTATTCCCATGGAAAAATTCGCGTTCAGAAAAACACAAAAATCAGAATAGCCGAAAAGAAGTATCGGATTGGCTTTAAATGCTTCGACAACTCTCGGGTTTAAAGACAAAAGCACGGAACTGGCAGCATATCCTCCTTGTGCGCAAGTAATCGCTTTTATTTCCGGGTCTGTGGCCATGGCTTCGAAATCCTCTCTTCGTTCTTGAGGCGTGCCCGCGCTGTAATCGCCGACTTTTTTAAAAATGTGCTTACCCATTTTAACCTTAAACCCCCACTTTTGCAGTGTTTTGACTCCAGTTTCCAGGCCCTTGGCTTCAACAACTCCCGACGGAGCAATTACGCCAATCGTATCCCCTGTTTTCAATTTTTTGGGTTTTAAGATGTTCATTGCTTTTGTGAATATTTATTTATAAAAAGACCCTTCGCAGCTTGAGCGGGCATGGTTTACCGCGAAGCGGGAAGAGCGAAAGCGAGATGGAGCGCGGCGCCACGCTGGGGCGCCGATGCGTGTCTTTTTATGAATAAATATAAGCCAGTTAATCTTTTATTTCGATTCCCATATTCTTTGCCGTGCCCTCTATCGTTCTCATTGCCGCCTCAACATCATCGGCATTTAAATCCGTCATTTTGATTTCGGCAATTTCCCGAATCTGCTTCTTGGTGACTTTCCCGACTTTATCCTTCTGAGGAACGCCCGAACCTTTCTCGATTCCTGCGGCTTTTTTCAATAAATCGGCTGCTGGCGGGGTTTTTAATTTAAAATCAAAGGTTCTGTCTTTGTAAACAGTAACCTCGGCAGGAATAATATTGCCCATTTTATCTTTCGTGGCCTCGTTGAAACGCGCACAAAAATCCTGAAGATTCAATCCGTGCGGACCCAAGGCGGTTCCTACCGGAGGAGCCGGATTGGCTTGTCCGGCCAGAATCTGAATTTTTACGATTGTTTTGATTTCTTTTGCCATACCCTGTACTAGATTTTCGACATTTTAAATATCGAATTTCTTAAAATAATATTAGTTATAATGTTTTAATATGTGATTGCACCCCGCGCGTATTCGGTCGCCAAAGGCGAACCAGTCGAAAATTCAGTGCGGGGCATAAATTTATATTTTCTTTACTTGCAAAAAATCCAATTCTACCGGAGTTTCTCTGCCAAAGATACTCACCAGTACCTTTATCTTTCCTTTTGCTCCGTCAACTTCGCTGATTTTTCCGTCAAAATCCTTGAACGGTCCGTCAACAATTTTAACCGCATCGCCGACTTCGACTTCAATCTTATACGTCGCTTCTTCGGTGCTTGTTTTGCTTAAAAGTTTTTTAATTTCTTCATCCGCTATGGGAATCGGCGTAATTCCTGCACCGATAAAGCCGGTAACTCGAGGAGTATTTCTCACCACATACCAAGAATCATCGGTAACAATCATTTCCACAAATACGTAGTTCGGATAAATTTTTTCCTCTACGGTGTATCTTTTCCCGCCCTTTATTTTAATCTTTTTTTCTTTCGGTACCAAAACATTAAAAATCAAGTCTTTTTTATCTAATGATTCGATTCTTTGCCTTAAATTCTGAGCAACCGTATCCTCGGATGCGGGATAAGTATGAATGGCATACCAATGCTTTTCTCCGCTTTCTTGTTGTTTTGGCATATTACAATAAGAATTTACTGATTAGAAGAGTGAAAAGAAGGTCCAGTCCGCCCAAGAAAAAAGCTATAACAAAACTCAACCCAATAACAATCAAGGTGTATTTTATGGTCTCTTTGCGAGTGGGCCAATTTACCTTCTTCATTTCCACTCTTGTCTCTTTCAAAAAATTTGTGATTTTGGTGAAAATACTCATGGTTTTTAAAATGGCCAAAAGGCCATCTTAGACTTAAGATTACTCCCGATAAAATTAAATGTCAAGCGTTGTAATTATACGTCTAAATTCTTCACGCTTTTGGCGTGCGTCTGGATAAATTTCTTTCTCGGTAAAACATCATTGCCCATTAAAATATCGAATGTCCTATCCGCTTCTTCTGCGTCGTCTATGGTTACCTTTTTCATTATTCTGTGTTTGGGATCCATGGTTGTTTCCCATAATAGCCCCGGGTTCATTTCTCCCAAACCCTTATACCGTTGAATACCAACTTCTCCTCCTTTTTCTTTTTTCATTTTTTCCACTGCCTTATTTTTTTCTTCCTCACTGTAAACGTATTCCGCCTCTTTTCCTTTTTGAATTTTGTAAAGCGGCGGCTGGGCGATATAAAGATATCCTGCTTCGATTATTTTCGGGAAGTAGCGATAAAACAATGTCAAAAGCAGGGTTCTGATGTGCGCGCCATCAACATCGGCATCAGTCATAATGATAATATTATGATAACGCAATTTTCCGATATCGAATTCTTCGGCAATCGCACTGCCAAGAGCGATAATCAGTGCCCTTACCTCCTTTGATGCCAAAATTTTATCCAACCTCGCTCTTTCAACGTTGAGAATTTTCCCCCTCAAGGGTAAGATGGCTTGAAAGTGTCTGTCTCTTCCCTGTTTCGCGCTGCCGCCCGCACTGTCGCCCTCAACAATATAAAGTTCCGCTTCTTCAGGGTTCTTTGTGGCGCAGTCCGCCAATTTTCCCGGAAGGGTCATTCCTTCCAGAATCCCCTTCCTGATTACCGTATCTCGAGCAGCCTTGGCCGCTCTTCTCGCTTTTTGCGCTAAAATTGTTTTACCTAAAATTTCTCTCGCATCATTGGGATTTTTCTCCAAAAATTCTTCCAGGCCATCCAAAATAACGGTCTCAACAGCGGTTCGCGCTTCGGGATTGCCGAGCTTGGCCTTTGTTTGTCCCTCAAATTGCGGCTCTTCCAGTTTCACGCTCACTACGGCAGTCAAGCCCTCCCTAACATCGTCTCCGCTCAAATTTTGCTCCGCCTCTTTTATAAATCCGTTTTTACGCGCGTAATCGTTGATAACCCTGGTTAATGCGGTTCTGAATCCGGTTAAATGCATTCCTCCTTCTCCTGTATGGATATTGTTGGCAAAACTAAGCTCCAAACTCTCGATATCTTCTGTGTATTGAACGGCGATTTCCACAAGAATATTGTCTTTTTCCCGTTCGACATAAAAAATATTACTATGAATCGTTTTGTCGTTTCGATTCAAATGCTTGATATATGAAATCAACCCGCCCTCGAAATAAAAAGTGTGCGTCCGGAAATTATTTTTGTCCGCTTCTTTTCTTTGGTCAATAATCGTGATTTTTACGTTTTTCGTAAGATAAGCCTGCTGACGCAAATGGTCCAAAACCTTATTCCAGCTGAATTCTATTTCTTTAAATATTTCCGGGTCGGGTTCGAAAATTACATTGGTTCCCGAGCCCTTGCATTGTTCTTCTTTTTTTACTTTTGTCGTCGGCTTACCCCTGGAATATTCTTGCGTATGCACCCATCCGTTCCTGCAAACCTCGACCCGCATCCATTTCGAAAGCGCGCAAACAACGGAAACACCGACGCCGTGAAGACCTCCGGCAATTTTATAGGATTCTCCGCCGAATTTCCCTCCGGCGTGAAGCGTGGTCATAACCGTTTCCAGTGCAGATTTCCCGGTTTGCGGATGTTTGTCTACCGGAATGCCGCGTCCGTTGTCCGCCACAGAAACCCGATTATCGGGTAAAAGCGTTATACCAATATCAGTACAATAACCAGCCATCACTTCGTCCAGACTATTATCTACCACCTCCCAAATTAAATGATGTAGGCCTTCGGCTCCGGTTGAACCGATATACATTCCCGGCCTTTTTCTTACCGGATCAAGTCCTTCAAGAACATAAATGTCTTTGGCTTCATAGCTTAATTTTGCCTTACCAACCACCTTACTCTCTTTTGGTTGTTTCGGTTCCTTTTCGATGACCTTTTTGCTTTCTTCGGCTTCTGTCTTTTTTGCGGTTTGTTTCTTCGACGGTTTTTTTGATGGTTTGTTTTTTTTCATCTCCTTATTTTCTTACTTGCCAATTTTTATTTTTTTCCAACTCTCTGATAATTTTCCGGTGAATTTTATCCACTTCTTCGTCTTTCAATGTTTTTTCGTAAGATTGATAAATAATATGAAAAGCCAAACTTTTCCTGTTGTCCGGAATTCCCTCTCCTTCGTACGTGTCGAACAAATCGACATCCTGGACCAACTCACCTCCGGCGATTTCGATGATATTCAAAACGTCCGTCATTTTATCGTCCAAATCGACGAATATTGCCAAATCCCTTACTGCCGCGGGATAAGGAGACGGCGGCTCGTAAATCAATTCTTCTTCGGCCAGTTTTAAAATTTTCTCGAAATTCAAATTAAAAGCAACGACAATGCCACTGATATTCAATTTATTTAAAATCAGAGAATTTATCTGTCCCAGGAAACCGACTTCTTCGTCTCCGATTTTTATTTCCGCGGTTCCGGTTTTTTGCCAAAAAACATCGTCTGTCCATTCCGGCGTTGCCTCAAAATCATCATACCACTGGTCGGAAATTCCCAGTTTATTCAATAAACTATCGATTGCTCCTTTAAGCTCGTAAAATTTCTCCCCTTTTGTTTTTTCGTTTTTCCCTGCGATTATCCCGCTGAGCATTTTTTCTTCTTTTACGGCGCCGTCTTTCAAGCTGTGATAAACCTTTCCCAGTTCGAAAATTTTTATTCCGCGTTCGGTATTCAAAAAGCTTTTCGCATTGTCTTTTACATTTTTCAATAAATTAACCAATAAATCCTTTCTCATGTATTTCAGGTCTATACTGAGAGGATTTTCCAGCTCCAAATATCCATCTTTACTCGGTTTCAGTTTTTCTATATCGGCTTCTCCGATAAAGGAAAAATTATAAACTTCATTGAAACCCAACCCTTCGAAAATGCTTTTTACCTTATTGGTAATCGTCAAATCGTCATCAAGCTTGCTTGCCCCCAATAATCCGAACGGCTGCTCTATCGGAATGTTGTCGTAACCGATTATCCTGGAAATCTCCTCAATTAAATCCTCTTCGATTTCTATGTCTTGCCTAATTGTAGGAATTGTCACCTTTAAAGAACTATCCACTTCGAACCCAAGAGATTTCAGAATTCCCGCGATTTCCAAATTTGTAATCTTCATTCCCAAAATACTTTCGACTTTCTCCGGATTCAATTTTATTTTTCTGGCAAATACTTTTTGCGGATAAACATCGATGAGTCCTTCTGCTATTTCCCCTTTGGCGATTTCCCTGGTTAATTCCGCGACTCTGTCCATCGCTTCCTGAGCCAGATTCGGGTCCAGTCCGTGCTCGAAACGTATCGAAGCATCGGTCTTTATGCCGGTTTTTCTGACTGTGTTCCTGACTGCGTGAATGCCGAAGTTGGCGGATTCCAAAACAATGGTTCTTGTTTTGGGGGTAATTTCCGCTTTCGTACCTCCTTTAATTCCAGCTAAAGCTAATGCATCTTTACTGTCGGCAATAATCAGAACCGACTCGTCCAGTTCGCAAATTTCTCCATCAAGGGTGGTAATTTTTTCTTTATTTATTGCTTTTCTGACAATAATTTTCTTTCCTTCGATTTTTTCGTAATCAAAAGCATGAAGCGGCTGGCCCATTTCAAACATCACATAATTGGCTGCATCAACAACATTATTTATCGGCTTTTGACCAATGCTTTTCAGCTTATCCTGGAGCCATTGCGGAGACGGAGCGATTTTTACACCAATAATCACCCTGGCCGTATACCGCGGACAGCCATCTTTGTCTTTAATCTCGACACTTATAAAATTTGCTGCTTTTGTTTTTTTACTCTCTACTACTTTCGGCTTTTGATTTTTGACTTTTGATTTGATTAATGCCGCACACTCTTTGGCAATTCCCAAGTGACACAAACAATCGTGCGCGCGATTCGGTAAAACATCGATATCCAGCAAATAATCGTTTCCTGTTTTTCCGATTGCCTTAACCTCAAAAGAATGCATGGTCAATAAATCTGCCAATTTCTCCGGCTTTGGCAGATTTTTAACGTATTCTTTAAGCCAATTATACGAAACTTTCATGCCCCGTATCGATAATTAATAATTATCTTTTTCTTGTTCTTCTTTGAGTTCCTTTTTTGCGATTTCCGCGGATATTTTGTCGTCAATCAGACGAAGCAATGCTTCGTTCGAACTCCTGGCTTTTTCATCTTTGATTTTTTCCAATTTCATTATCGCGACTTTCACCTCTTCCTGGGCAATTTCCAGTTCGCCGTCATTGAAATGACGGAAAAGCTCCAGATTTTCGTGTGTGATTAAATCCGGATCGATTAAATTCCAAGGAGTTCCTGTTTTGTCCTCTTTGGCTATTTCTTCCTCTCTTTTTTTTGTTTCCTCCATTATTTCCAACGGAGATTTTTCCTCCTTCTTTTTCGACAAGGCCTCCATTGATTCTTTCGATTTTCGCATAATTGTTTCCGCTTCCTAACTAGCGGCGTTAAAACTGATTAAGAAACTTCAAGTCGCCCGAAAAAAGTAACCTGATGTCGTTTATTTTATATTTAAGCATCGCAATTCTATCTATGCCTACGCCGAAAGCAAAACCCTGCCAATCGGACGGAACATACCCGACAGCCTTGAAAACATTGGGATGCACCATTCCCGCACCCATGATTTCCAACCATTCACCTGAAGGGCGTCGCATATCGACTTCGAACCCTGGTTCGACAAAGGGGAAATAGCTTGGCTTTATTCTGATTTCTGTTTCTCTGCCGAAAATTTTCCTTAAAAATTCCCCTATCACGGCCTTAAAATTGGCAATATTTATATTAGTATCAACCATCAATCCTTCAAGATGATAAAACGTGTGGGAATGAAAAGCATCGGTTGCTTCGTATCTGAAACACCTTCCCGGAACGACGATTCTGAAAGGCGGATTGTTTTTTTCCATAAATCTTATTTGCATTGGTGAGGTATGAGTACGCAGCAATAATTTTTGATTTTTCGTTTTCAGCCAAAAGGTGTCCCAAGCATCGCGAGCCGGATGGTCCTTGGGAATGTTTAAAGCATCGAAATTATAATATTCGGTCTCGATATCCGGCCCCTCGAGAATCTTGAATCCCATCGACTGAAAAGTTTCTTCTATTTTCCTGCTTATCAGCGTGAGTGGATGAAGATGACCCTGCAGCACCTTTATTCCCGGAACAGTAACATCTATTTTTCTTTCTTTTGTTTTGAGTTCTTTTTCCAGAATTTCCGATTTTCTTCCGGAAATCACGGCTTCGATTTCTTTTTTCAGCTCATTTGCTTCCTTTCCTGCTTTCTTCCTTTCTTTTTCGGATAAATCCTTTAACGATCTCAAAACCGAAGTGAGTTCGCCCTTTCTCCCGAGATATTTTATTCTCAGTTTTTCCAAATCAACGGCACTTTTTACGCCGTTAATTTCTTGAATTGCTTGTTTTTTTATTTCCACTAAATTCATATCAGAATTTTTTTTGTAAAATTAATATTGCGATTATTGTTGCCGAAATCAAAAATCTGCACCAAATCGGCATCCTGAGAATTTTTTCCAATAAATTCAAGACTCCGAAAATCAGAAAGAATAATACGAAATAGAAAAGAAAAATCTGAAACGGACTGGCCTTAAACGGATTAACCGAAGCCAAAATTATAACAAACGCCAGCAAAAAAACAACTGTTCCGATTAAATTCAATCTAATAAAAAACTTCGGCTTCATAAGTTATTTCCCTATCAATGCTTACCTTAATTTTAGCGCAAAATTAATCAAAACGCAAATGGAAAAAGGCCCTAAAAAGCGCCTCTTTTCAGTGATAAATCTACATTAATTTTCTCTGGCGCAGCCGATGGGATTTGAACCCACGCTCTCCGCCGTGACAGGGCGGCGCTTTAAGCCAGCTAAGCTACGGCTGCAAAAATTTTAAGTGCGCTTGAGGCTTTTTCTCGCACTAATTATCTATTGACAGGGGTGGGGATTGAACCCACGACCTAGGGCTTATGAGTCCCTCGCTCTGCCACTGAGCTACCCTGCCCCATAAAATGTTGCGGGGGTTGGAATTGCACCAACGATCTTCTGGTTATGAGCCAGACGAGATACTACTTCTCTACCCCGCTATGATGTTTATTTATAATAATACAAATTTTGAAAATCCGCAAGTCAAATAACGCCCAAATCCATCAATCCTTTCTTGTATGTCTTTATAATTTTTGCCGCTTCCTCTTTGGTTAATTCGAAATCGGAATTATCGATGATGCTGTTTTTGATTTTTTTCACCTCTTGTATTTCGTCTATGTTTGTAATCCTGATTCCGGCAACGCTGCCCAAAATTTTAAAAATCTCTTCAAAAAGATCGTCCGCCTCCAGAACAGCCAACTTGTGATTTTCCACGGAATCGGAAATCAATTTGCTTTCTATTTTTCCCCATCTCTTTATTATTTTTTTGTTATTTGTTTTAGCCGTAGAATCCTTTTCCAATAAGGCTGCTCTCTGCATTCTTCCTTTCGCGTTCATCTTCAGCATCAGAAAAATTATCAACCCTCCGAAAACCAAACAAATAATAATACTTATGATTTTTATATTGAGAAGCACTTCTCTCCCTCGATATGAAGCGAGAAAACCAAAAGATTTTTCCCAGATATCGACAAAAAGATTTTTGGCTTGCGCCATATATTCCAAGGTTATTCTGCCGAGACGATCGTTTTTTATATATTGAGTATTCATAACAATCACTCCATGGCCTCAAAAGATTGAGCAGCCTCTAAAACCAATTCGTCTTTAAATTGCGGTCCGATTATCTGGAGTCCGACCGGCAATTTCCCGGCTTTTCCGCAAGGCACGGATATTGCCGGCAATCCCGCCAAACTTGCCGGAACAGTATAAATATCCGAAAGATACATTGCCAAAGGATTTTTCTTTTCTCCAATTTTGAATGCGGGAGTCGGAGTTGTAGGCGTAAGAATAAAATCAATCTTGTCGCGCGAAGAGAAAATATTTCTGAAATCGTTTACAATCATAGCACGAACTCTCTGCGCTTTATTGTAATATGCATCGCGGTACCCTGCGGACAAAACATATGTTCCGAGCATGATTCTTCTTCTTACTTCATCACCAAAACCGTTCGCCCGCGTTTTTAGATAATGCTCTAACAGATTCTGATTATTTGCCGCATGCCCGTATTTAATTCCGTCGTAACGCGACAAATTCGCGCTGATTTCGGCAGGAGCAATAATATAGTAAACCGCCAAGGCGTATTCGGTATACGGAAGACTGATTTCTTTAATTTCGAATCCCAAATTCGTAAATTTATTAATCGCTTTTTCAACGTTCTCTTTGATATCTTTGTCGATTCCTTCGCCAAAATATTCTTTGGGCACGCCGATTTTCAGGTTTTCGAAATCAAAATGATTGTCTCTTGTCTTGGAATCAATTGTGGTCGAATCAAAATCGTCTTTCCCTTTTATCGTGTTGAAAATTGTCTTGATGTCTTCGACATTTTTCGCGAAAGGGCCAATTTGGTCCAATGAAGAAGCCATAGCAATCAAACCATAACGTGAAACCATGCCATAGCTCGGCTTAAAACCCACAACCCCACAAAAGGCAGCTGGCTGGCGAATCGAACCACCGGTATCGGAGCCAAGCGCAACCACGGAATGACCGGCTGCCACTGCTGCTGCCGAACCGCCCGAAGAGCCGCCCGGAACCAAGGTTTTATTTATTGGGTTTTTCACCGTGCCGAATGCGGAATTCTCGGTTGAAGAACCCATGGCGAACTCGTCCAAATTGGTTTTTCCGATGATTATTGCGCCTGCTTCTTTTAATTTCTTAACTACTGTTGCGTCGTAGGGAGCAATATAGTTTTCCAGTATTTTGGAACCTGCGGTCGCCTTATGTCCCTGAACCAGAATATTGTCTTTCAGAGCTATCGGAATTCCTTCCAATTTTTCGACTTTCTCTCGGCGGGAAATTTTGTCGTCGATTTTTTCCGCCTGCTCTAAAGCCAGTTTATCGGTAATGGTCAGAAAATCGTTCAAATCTTTTTCCTTTCTTATTTTGTCCAAATAAAATCTTACCAGCTCCTTGGCCGAGAATTCTTTTTTCATCAATCCTTTATGGATTTTTTCGATTGTAAGATTTTCCAGTTCCATATTCTATTCCAAGATTTTCGGCACCTTAAAATATTCTCCCTTTTTCGCGGGTGCTTCTTCAAGTATATTGTTTCGAATTTCGCCTGCCTGCCGGCAAGGCAGGGATTCCGAGCTTCGTATTTCGTCATTCCTGGTCATGTTTTCGAGCCCCGTTACCTGACTGATTGGCTCGATTTTCGTTGTATCGACTTGATTCAGTTTATCGATATAGTCCAAAATCGAAGAAATCTCCATAGAGAATTTTTCCTTTTCTTTTTCCCCTAATTCGATTCTCGCCAATTTGGCAATATGTTCAACTTGTTCTTTAGAAATCATTTTATTTAATTATTTTTAAAAATTCCTGTTCCGATAAAATCTTTACGCCCAGTTTTTGCGCTTTATCGAATTTCGAACCAGGCTCAGAGCCGGCTACAACCCAATCCGTGTTTTTCGAAACCGAACCAGATACGTCCCCGCCTAATTCACGGATTCTTTCTTTGGCCTCATCGCGCGTCATGCTCTCCAATTCCCCGGTCAAA
>Ga0315274_10014375_pt1 | contig 11227 bp, 12 predicted proteins | sample YL17G02_20_MG_FD_203700 | JGI IMG/M metagenome (GOLD analysis project Ga0315274, IMG submission 203700) | Sediment microbial communities from Yellowstone Lake, YNP, Wyoming, USA - YL17G02_20 | ecosystem: Environmental > Aquatic > Freshwater > Lake > Sediment | place: USA: Wyoming | collected...
GTGAGCCGAGGATTTACATTTATTCTTTTTTGCGGTCTTCTACCCTGACCTCCATAACAATGTGGCCCCAGCCGCCACATTGAACTCCCACATCAGAGCAGCCTGTCCTCTTAAATCGCATCTCATTGGGGTCGACACCGGCACAAAAGAGCTCACTCGGTATACTAACCAAAGGTAGCGCTGAATGTAAGGCACCAAAGCAGATTCTTTTGGGACAGAGTTTTGTAATCAGATTGCCAGCACCATCAAAATAGAACTTATCACCTACTTTATGCTGACTGTTACACCCGTGAGAATCCACAACTTCGACAATAATCGTCTTATTCATTAGTGCCGGTGCCTTGGAAATAACGTCCTCGTTTCTGGGATTTTGTCTGAATTTCTTCATCTCATCATCGCTGTAGCCCAAACGCTGTTGGTAGAACTTCCAGACATCTTCGCTGATTTTCATTTTATGCCCTCCTTTTATAACGATTTGTTATGTCGATAATAACACCGAATCATCCCGTTGACAAACCCTGAAGCTAAATTGAGTAAAATATGATTAAATAAGGATAAAATATGATTTTTTATGTTGACAAAACTATAATGTGTTATAATAGTATGTAACAGTGTATGTAACAGGTGTTATGTGCTTACCCTGATTTCGCTAAGATAACAATACAGAGAATAGGAGAGAGCAAAAAGAGAATTCAACCGAGGCGGAGGGAATGAGATTCGAACTCACGTCTGGTGCGCGAACACCAGAAACAGTTTTTGAGACTGTCGTCATAGGCCGCTCGACCATCCCTCCGCCCTTCCATTATACCATATAAAGTATGTTGTACTAAAGTACTATACGAGATATAGGTTATGGCTGAATTAAAAGACACCAAGCGAAAAAACGGCAAATTGTCTCTTCGGCCGCTTAGGTTTGAAGAAGCAGTTAAGAATTTGTTGAAAGTGAAACCCGTAACTGATAGTCAATTGCAGAAGAAAAAAACATGAATGACGAAATAAAAACAACTACATTACTAGAAAATGTCATAACCTATCTGTGCTTTAAGTCTAATCCTCTAAGTTCCAGAAAGTTAGTGAAGCTTGTATATCTTGCTGACTTGTATCACCAGCAAATGTTTGGTGAGCGTCTTACAGATGTCGTTTTTATTCACCATAAATATGGAGCCTGGACACCTGAAATAGAGACATGTTGCGAGGAATTATATAACAAAGGGGTTTTGAAAGAAGAATCAGTAAATACACCAAAGGGACAAGCCATAATACCAAAGCCCGCAATATCAAGAACTAAGATTAAATTGCCGGATAATGGCCTTAGGGCATTAGAGTGTGTAATAACTGATTGGGGTAACAAAAACCCTGATGATGTTGTTAAGTTTACAAAAACCACTGTTCCATTTTTAGTTACAGATTTTGGGGAAGCGATAGATTTCACTAGGTCAGATGCAATAGCGGAATATGCACAGAAAAAAGGAATAGATGTAGAAGAAGCCGCCACTTTAGATGTACTGGGGAATGAAGATTTCGCTAATTTATTAGTCAAAGCTTGTGCGTCTATAAAAAAGCATGGGAAACTTCTAACCCATGAGCAAGTCTTTTCTAAGAGATAGACTTGTCTGCCTACACCCCCCTTTATTATGAAACCTTTGAAGACTGTATAAAATCACATAAGAAAGCCCAGAACGTAATAGACCGAGTAGAAACTATTGCGCAGCGAATTATAGAAAACCCCTTGAATCCCCCCTCATATCCCCTACGGAAAAAGGGCAATATAGACCTTAGGGGCAAACGGTGTCGCCATTTCGCAAGTCACTATTGTGTTGTATATATGGTATGTGAGGAATGTATTACGCAAGATTATAAGGGGAAAGGATATAATGTTTGTTATTTTTGTGAGTCCATACCAAAGAATACCGTAATATTTCTTGCTTTTGACCACCACGATGATATATATGCTAGGGAATGGGGCATTCCGCAATACCAGCCTTCTTAACTAGTTATTTTAACACCAATCTTTTGTCTTTAGCCCCCTCAACCGCCAATGTCATCCTAAACTCGTCGTCAACCTTTCGGCTATTATATCGGAAATTAAACTCGGAAAGGTACTGGGCGAGATGTTGTTTCGAAATATGATGGTAAGTACCTACTATGCCCCGCTTAAGTAGGCTGAAGTAGCCTTCGGCGCTATTGACGTGAACATTACCTCTGGCATATTCCCTTGTGCCGTGACTAACAGTTTGATGACCAGCGAACTCTTTATCTAGCCCATCATAAACCTTAAGTTCATCGGTCATAATAGTGGAGTCTTTGGTCACGTGTTTTCGTATCATTGCTCTGAGGTTTTTGGTTGTGACTTGCTCCGTCTTAAATGAGCGGACTTCACCGCCACGTTGAACTAGAGCAACTACCGGTATTTTGTTTTCGGCACCACGACCTCGTTTGCCGTGTGCCTTACCGCCGACATAGGTTTCGTCTACCTCAACTATACCTTGTAGTTTTTCAGCTAGTGGTGGTTGACCCATAGCATAACGTATCCTATGTGCCATGAACCAGGCGGACTTGTAGGTTATGTGTAGCATTCTATGTAACTGGTGAGCGCTCATGCCCTTTTTGCTTGAGCAAAGGAACTGAATAGCCGATAGCCACTGATGGATAGGAATATGGCTATCCTCAAAGATAGTACCTACAGTGACCGTAAATTGTTTTCGACAGAACTTGCATTTCCAGACACCGTTACGTACTGGCCTTTTTGAATCGGTCTTGGGCTGTAGTTTGTATGCCCCGATTCTCTTACAATGCGGGCAGACAGCACTATTGGGCCAGCGCAGTTTCTCTAGGTATTCACGAGCCGTGTCCTCGTTCAGGAATATGTCTTTGTTTAGCGTTGTTTTCATGGCTACACCTCACATTAAGTTATGGGAGTAAAATAGATGAATAAAACATACACATTAGTTGAACCATCCAAGAATCTATATATTGGCATCAACGGCGCAATAGGAATGATACAATCAGATTATTCCCTATCTTGGTTATGTCGTGAGCAATTATGCCCCAACCGCCTCCTTCAAGAGTGTCAATACCTTTGGATGTTTGCTGGACAGCTTTCTGCAATACGATTGTGAGACCTTGTGCGATTTGTTCTCCTTTGGCTGTTGCTATTTCAGGTTTTAAATCAATGTTAGTTAGAACCATGCCATATTCAGCCATAATGCACCTCCTTATAGTATCAGTGTAGCATAGATTCATGGGTTTGTCAAGTATATAATAGCCTAATAACAAGGCATGACAGCCTTGTCAATAGGAAATATAACAATATGTTATATTTGTTATTAATTTTTAGCTGATTATTACAAATTGTGATAAAATTCAAATATGGTCTACCGCGACATTGGGATAAAAATTCAGGAAGCAAGGCAAGAACTTGGCCTTACCCAGCAGGAACTAGCTTCCAGGCTGGGCCTGACACAGGCCGCCCTATCCAATTACGAGCTGGGCAAGAGACGACTTTATCTCACGAACCTGGAGCAAATCGCCAGCGTTTTAGGCAAGCCTCTGAGCTATTTCACGGAACCAGCCGCCGGCGCCGACGAAGGTGATGTCCAAAGCTGGCTATACCGAAATCCTCAGCGCTGAAAAGCACCGGGAGTGGTGCTGGCATGCGCCGCAGTTTGCCACCGAAGGACTAGGTCCGGCTGACGCCGGGGCTCACCTGTTTCGACCTGAACAAAACCGAAATTACAATCAGGGCTACTCCGGAAACCAAGAACCCGATTCCATACATCCTCACCGGAGCCGTAAGGTCAGCAACCAGTTGAGGTAACTTCGCCTGAAGCTCGGACGTTAAGCCTGATGTACCGATAAACTGACCTAGAACCTGCACAATTAAATAATCGAGCAGCGGACCTAGAATACAAGCCACACCCACCAGAATAAACGTTATGCCGATAGACCGTGTAATCGGCCTCGGCTGCCACCAGTACACCAGTGCTATCAGCAATACCAGAAGGACAGCTGCAGCAATTAGGGCTTTATACGCGGTATCTATATAACTGATAATCTGTTTGACTTGCTCGAGTTGTGTCATTACCTGCGAGCCTGCAACCGTCTCATCAAGTACGAAACTTGACGGTATCACATTATCAATTCCGGTATATACCTGCGACATATAGGCATCTATCTGGCTCTGCGATGCGCCCTGTAGTTCGGGAGGCAGTGAATTAATCACCGACTCTCTTACGTTTTCCTTTACCGCAGCCCTCACTGGCTCCAGGGATATAGTCACGTTTAACTCATGGCCTTCCTCAATGTAGGCGTAAATGGCATGAATAACAGTATTGGACTGCTCTTCAAACCATGGCTTAAGTTCAGTGACCAACTCATCCACGGTTTCGTCATCGATAAACTGCTGGCTGGGCAGCCTGGTCTTAGCCTGCTCAATTACTGCCGAATAGACATCCAATTTTTCGAGCTCATCGGTGACAAAGTCAGGATTGAGAATGGTCAGGTTTAAACAGATGACGAAGCCCAGAAGAACTAAGGCATCGAACAGCAGAAAATTGAAAACGCCCGAGAAAAAACCTCTGACAGCGCCCATATTACAAACCGACCCCTTTTGCCTTCCGATTCAATTCGTAGAGCCTGGTGATGGCTTCGAGGGGAGACATGGAGTCGATATCGAGCTGGCTGATTTCTTCTATAATCGGCGACTTATCCCCGAACAGCGCCAGCTGCGGAGGCGATTCCTTCCTGGGACGAACGGCTTTACGCTGCTTTTGCTGAGTCTGGCCGTTTTCCAATCCAGCTAAAACCTCCTCTGCCCGGTGCACAACGGATGCCGGCAGCCCTGCCAGTTGTGCCACATGTATACCGTAGCTTTTATCAGCGCCACCGGGTACGACTTTGCGCAGGAAAATTACCTTGCCTTCCTCCTCGGTCACGGCTACATTAAAATTCTTGACGCGAGGCAGGAAGCTGGACAGCTCCACCAATTCATGATAGTGGGTGGCAAAAAGCGTCTTTGCCCTGAGCCTGGGGTGGTTGTGTATGAACTCGGCTACGGCCCAGGCAATGGAAAGCCCATCGTAAGTGCTCGTCCCTCGACCGATTTCATCCAGTATAATCAGCGACTTCGGCGTAGCATTGTTAAGTATATTGGCGGCTTCAACCATCTCCACCATAAATGTCGACTGCCCGGCAGCTAAGTCTTCCTGAGCTCCGATGCGCGTGAAAATTCGGTCGACAACGCCAATGGTGGCTGAATCAGCCGGCACATAACTACCTATTTGGGCCAGGAGCACAATTAGCGCCACCTGCTTCAAGTAGGTGGACTTCCCCGCCATATTGGGGCCGGTAAGTATAATGAGCTGTGTATCTTTATTGCACAAATAAGTATCGTTAGGTATAAAACCATCGCTGCCCAGACTTCTCTCCACAGCGGGATGCCGCCCTCCTTTGATAGTTATGGCATCATCAGCGGTCAATTCCGGTCTGGCGTAGCCATATCTGACCGCTACCTCAGCCAGGCTAGCAAAGACGTCAATCTGTGCCAGAGCCCTGGCTGAAGATAATATTTTTTCACCGATGCCGGCTATTTGCTGGCAGACCTGCCGGAAAATCGCTGTTTCAAGCTCGACAATTCTTTCCTGCGCGTTTAGAATCACCGACTCATATTCCTTGAGCTCTGGCGTATAGAACCGCTCGCCACCGGTTAAGGTTTGCTTTCGAATATAGCTTTCCGGTACGAGGTTAAGGTTAGACTTAGACACCTCAATGTAATAGCCGAACACCCGGTTATACCCCACCTTTAAGGACTTAATCCCCGTGCGCTCTCGCTCCTGCCGCTCCAGGTTTGCCAGGTAGCGTTTAGCTTCCGATGCCGCCTGTCGAATTTGGTCCAACTCTTGAGAAAAGCCCGCCTTTACCACACCACCCCGTTCCAGGCTGGCACCGGGCTCATCGACAATCGCCTGCCCTATTAAGCTCACCGCATCGGGGCAGGGCTTAAGTTCGGAACTGAGCCAAGCTGGAAAACCTTCGTTGCCTTCTATCTCCGCTTTAACCTCGGCCAGCTTTTCCAGGCTGTAGCGCAAGGCGACCAGGTCTCGGGGCGTGGCCGTGCCGCCACCTACGCGGTTAATTAAGCGCTCAAGGTCAGCAATATTTCCTAGAAGAGACATAACCTTATGCCTGACCATAGTGTTGTCGTAGAACCAGGCCACAGCCTCTTGCCGTCTGGTCAACTGCTTTATGTCAAGCAGCGGCTGTCCCAGCCATTTCTTGAGTAATCTGCCACCCATCGCCGTTTCCGTCAAATCGATTACAGAGAGCAGCGAGCCGGAGCTAGCTCCCCAGCGAGCGCTGGAGAAAAGCTCCAGGTTGTGCCGGGTATGAGCATCGAGGACCATAAATGACTGAGTCGAATAGGTAGTTAGCTGGTCCAATTGCCCCAGCGCTGCCTTTTGGTTCTCCTGAAGATATCGAATAATGGCACCGGCGGCCCTGACAGCCAGAGGCAAATGAGCACAGCCGTATCCTTCAAGTGAAGCCACGCCGAAATGGTCAATCAAAATCCGCTCTGCAGCCTCCAAATCGAACCAGTACTCATCGACGCGGGTTATTGAGGCTGGTGACATTGGAGCATTGGCATCCAGACCCTCGGGAAGAAGAAGCTCGGCTGGATGAAGGCGCTCCAGTTCATCGGAAACCTGCCCTGTAGGCAGTTGAGTAGTGGCGAATTCGCCGGTAGTTATATCCACATAAGAAATACCCGACTCTTCACCGTCAATAACCAGGCTGACCAGATAATTATTGTTCTTATCAGCCAGAAGGCCGGGTTCAACCACCGTCCCCGGAGTTACCACACGTATTACGTCGCGTTCCACCAGACCTTTGCCTGGCGGTGTCATCTGCTCACAGATAGCCACCTTATAGCCCTTGCCGATGAGTCTGGCCAGATAGTTATCCAGTGCGTGGTAAGGTATTCCTGCCAGGGGCACTCTTTGCCCCTTCCCCATCTCCCTGGAAGTCAGGGTGATTTCCAGTTCTCGCGACGTGGTCTTAGCATCATCGTCGAAGGTCTCGTAAAAATCCCCTAATCGAAAGAAAACGATGGCGCCGGGGTATCTCTGCTTGATTCTAAGATATTGCCGTCTGAGGGGAGTTATCGACATATTCCACCCGCCACTATTTTACTACTTCCCTAACCAAGGACAAAGATATTGTATCCGTCCGGGCACTTGATGAGGCAATTTACTACTGTCGTTGCCAGGAGTGATAGCGATGTGGCAATCTAAGACGAGTGCAAAAATAAGGTTTATTGTTTTATGTAAATATAATAAGCGGAGGATTTAGAGCCTCGGCTTGCAGATTATCTCTTTGACTCTAAGGGAGAAGGCATCATGAGCATGAGCCGGCTTTACTACAATGGCCGTATCCGCCCCTCTGCCTGTTCCGGCAATAGCAATAACCTCTTCGTCGGGGCTTACCAGTCCGGCGTCGGCAGCCATAAGGGTTATCTCAATAGCCACCTTCATTCCCTGGCCAAACACCCTCAGCGTATTGGCCATGAAATCACCTAGTACGTGCGTAGCGAAAGTCCTCCTGATGGCGTGAGATATGCCGCCGAAGGCATGAGCACCGGTGAAAATCTCAGCCCCCAGCTTTTCTATTTTCTGCCTGTTTTCCGGGGTAAGTTCTTGCGTGCCGGGAGCTAGAAAACCACTGGTATGTGTGACCACAATTACTTTATAGTCTTTGAATTCTTTAGCCGCTTTAACCGCAGTATCGCCCGTCGTGGTGGCTATGACAATTCTCTTGATACCGAGCCCCCGAGCCCTGACTTTAGCTAGCTTCAATGTTTCCTCCGTGTTGTCAACGCCCAGGGAATCGAAATAAACAATAGTGGATTCTCTTGTCACGGTGACTCCTTTCAAGTCAGAGAGTTAGCTGACATTTAGGGCAAGTTCCGCTATTCAACCTTGAAAGATGCACTGGCCTTTTCCTCACCATCAACAGACAGAACCACTTTATAGTCTCCCTTCGGCCATTTATAGTCAGGGTTATCTGGAGGACTCTGCAATGCTATAGAAGTGTAACCATCATCACCCCCAAGCGTTCCAGTGTGCACCTGCAACACGGTGTTTTCACCAATTTCTTTTACCGCCTCGCCCCCCACATATATCCATTCCAACGATATCCTGGCACCAGGTGGAAAATGGGATAAGTTAAACGAGCAATAAAACACCTTAGTGTCAACAGGAAAAACACTGGTGGGCTGGAGCGGTCGATCATTGCTGTCCACGACTGCTGCCATTGTAACATTACTTATGATGCCGCCAGACGAGCTAGCTTCCTTATCTTTAACCGTGGCAGGTATGCTCGCATCTTCTTTGTCATTAACCGTGAAAGGTATGCTAGCATCTTCTTTGCCATTAACATACAAAACTACTTTATAATCTCCCTTCGGCCACTTGTAGCCGGGCAAAGGAGGACGGAGATAGAATACTGAAGCATAGCGCGTCCCTTCAACAGTGATAGTTAACTCATCCATAACGTAGTTCTTCCCAATCTGCGCTTCTACTTCCCCACTTACGTAAGTCAACTCACCTTTTATTTCCGTCTCGGGCGGAGCATCGATAACTTTGAAGGGGCAGTAAAACGCATCAGCGTCTGTAGCAAAGACAGTGGTGGGGTGGAGCGGTCGCCCACGCTCATCCACAGCTGCTGCCATAGTTATCTTCGTTAAAAAGCCACTGGTGGAGCTTACTCCATTTTTTTCACAACCCGTCAGTAAAACAGCCATTAAAATCAGAGCTATAACAATTTGAACTACCAACCAATATCTTTTATTCATATATACCCTCCACAATGTGTTTTTTAGAAAGCACCGACGTGAAATCGTAAAACTTATTCCCGCTCTTGTCAAACTGTGACTTACTAATTTTTTAAAATAATCAGCCAAAAATATTGACAAATTATAAAAAGTATGTTAGCGTGTTAATGAATGATATTTCATCTTTAATGTTTCATAATTTAATATACAATATATAAACCGTAAATTAAGGAGAATCGATAGATGACAAAATTGGCTGAAATAAAAAACCAAGTCGAGGAGGAGGAACCTCCCGGCTTTACCACTACGAGGAATGAAGTAGTGGTGGAGGATGAAGAACCTCCAGGTAGCACGGCCGTTACCGCTGGTACGGCCGAAATTAGCGAGATTACCTTTCTCACCAAAAATTCGAGAGAAAATTGGAACGACTGGAAATGGCAATTTCGTAATCGAATAACCACCGTTGAGAAACTTTCAACCGTAATCCCCCTCTCAGCTAAAGAAAAAACTCAGCTTAAACTGGTAACCACAAAATATCCACTTTCAGTAACACCTTATTATCTTTCTCTAATCAACGTATACGACCCTGACGACCCTATCAGAAAACAGGCGATACCTTCTTTTGAAGAGATAACACTCGGCAATGTCGGCTTCGAAGACCCGCTCGACGAAAGAAGAGATTCCGTAGTCCCCGGCTTAGTTCACCGTTATCCTGACAGAATACTAATGGTGCTCACGGACATTTGCCCTATGTTCTGTCGACACTGCACGCGTAAGAGGGAATGGCACAACGGTGGCTGGGTACGCACTCCAGCCGAAATCAAGACTATGCTGGACTACGTCCGCAGGCACAAAAATTTACGGGATGTTATTCTTTCCGGCGGTGACCCATTGACTCTGTCCACGCAGCGATTGGAAGATATTATCTCCAAATTGAGACAAATCGACCATGTTGAGATAATACGAATCGGCACCAGGTTCCCGGTGGTGCTGCCACATCGCATAGATAACGAACTGTGCGACATGCTGTCAAAATACGGGCCGATATGGCTTAACACTCAGTTCAACCACCCCAATGAGATAACATCTGAATCAGCGGCAGCCTGCAACCGTCTCCTGCGAGCCGGAATTCCAGTGAACAACCAGTCTGTGCTTCTTCGAGGTGTAAACGATGACGTTGAGACGCAGATTAAGCTCTGCAACGGCCTGCTAAAGATAAAGGTGCGGCCGTACTATCTCTTTCAGTGCGACGAGGTCCAGGGAACAGAACACCTGCGCACGCCTGTGGAAACCGGAATTAAAATAATAGACGGCATGCGCGGTCGTACCTCAGGCCTGGCTATTCCCACCTTCGTTATAGACCTGCCGGAGGGCGGCGGCAAAGTTCCTCTCCAGCCAAACTATGTACTGACACAAACAAAAGAAGAGCTGGTATTAAGAAATTATCAGGGACGCTTCGTGTGGTACCGGAACCCTAAAGATAAAACCGCCCCGGAACCAACTACCGAAGCAGAATCAACTAATAATCCCTTTTCTGACAGCCTCAATATAGCACAGCGCCAGTTGCAGCCAGTAAGAGTCAGAAATGAAAATAGGTCTCGCCTACGACCTTAAAGATGCGGTCATCTCGACATCGAGCAGCCCCGAGGACGCCCTCGAAGAATATGACTCTCCAGAAACAGTGGAGGCTATCACTGCTGTCATTGAGTCTCTGGGGCACTCCGTCGTTAAACTTGGCGGCGGCAAAGAGTTCATAGCTAACACTCTCCAAAACGACCTCGACTTCGTTTTCAACATCTGTGAAGGGTTGGGTAACTACAAGAGCAGAGAGGCTCAAGTGCCTTCCGTCTTAGAGATGCTCGGAATACCTTATTCAGGTTCAGACCCACAGTGTTTGGCTATATGCCTGGACAAACCTTTGACTAAAACGCTGGTGGCAGCAGCAGGTGTTCGCACTCCAAGATGGCGGTTAGTCACAGATTATAAGCAACTGAAAGATATAACCGTTAATGACTTTCCTCTCCCCGCTTTTGTCAAGCCAGCCTACGAAGGCTCAAGCAAGGGCATTCGCCTTGGTTCCAGGGCGGAGACCGTGGCACAAACAACTGAGGTAGCGGCCGGACTTCTGGAGCACTACCAGCAACCGGTGATGATTGAGGAATTTATCACTGGCGACGAAGTGACGGTTGGCATGCTGGGCAATTCTCCACCGACACTCTTAGGCATTATGCGCGTCCTGCCCAAACAGAATAACACTCATTTTATCTATTCGCTCGAAGTGAAACGGGAATGGGAGCAACTGGTAAACTACGAATGTCCGGCACGGCTGGATAAAGGCACCCTGGAGGAAATTACAGATTTGAGCCTTAAGGTCTTCAAGACACTGGGCTGCCGTGATTT
>Ga0315274_10014376_pt1 | contig 11226 bp, 7 predicted proteins | sample YL17G02_20_MG_FD_203700 | JGI IMG/M metagenome (GOLD analysis project Ga0315274, IMG submission 203700) | Sediment microbial communities from Yellowstone Lake, YNP, Wyoming, USA - YL17G02_20 | ecosystem: Environmental > Aquatic > Freshwater > Lake > Sediment | place: USA: Wyoming | collected...
GAGAGAGAAAGAGAGAGTTGAATGGAGAGCGAGGTGTGTGAGAAAAGGAAAGAACGAGGAAAAAAAAGGGTTTGAAAAAAGTCTGAGAGGAGGCTCGCGAGGCCGTTCCCTCCTTCTCCGCTCTCGTTGGCTCCTTCGTTGTCGTCGTCGTCGTCGTCACCGCTCTCCTCGTTGTCCCCCTCCCCAAGGGAAAAAAAATCAGCCTCCTCACCAGCGGCAGCCTCGCCGCGGCCTCGTCGTCGAACATCAGGTACAAATATTTGAGCGTCTCGGCGACCCAGAACGACTCCATCTTGTCGCGCTGGCGCGGCGGGACCTCGAGCACCGACTCGAGGTTGGCGAAGCCGAGCGATGGGGGAGGAGGTTGCTTTCCGTCGCTCGTCGCCGCCGTCCCGCGTCCGCCGCTCCCGCCGCCGCTCTCGCTCCCGCTCCCGCCTCGGACGCGAGAGAACTTGCTCCACGCCCGGAATGCGGCCCAGCCCCACTCCCGGTACGCCTCGTCGCCCGTGAGCCTCCAAAGGATGAACCAGCTCTCGACGGCCTCGGGGCGCAGCAGGTTGTGGGCGTCCGCGGGCTTGACGTCGAAGGCGCCGTGGCCGACCTCGGGCGCCTCGGCGCCCTCCTTGCCTCTCTCGGCGCTCCCCTCCGCCGCCGTCGCGGCCGAGGCGCCGGCGCCGGGGACGACCGTCGCTCCTTCCCCCGCCTTCCTGAAGTGCACTATCTCCGGCGCGAGCCCGGAAGGCACGCCCCGGTACATCTCGGCGCAGGTCAGCGCGAGCTGGGCAGCCAAAGCGACGTCCTCGTCGTCGCCGGGGTGGAAAGTAGGAAAGACGGAGGTCTCTCGACTCTTCGCCGCCGCTGCCGCCGAGGAGGACGCCGAGGAGGCCGCCGAGGAGGAAGGAGAGCTCTCTTCGACTCTCCGACGCGTGTCGACTCCGTGCGCGGCCCCGAGCGCCAGCAGGCCCGGCAGAAAGCACACCAGGTGGTCCATCTTGGGGCTGTCGGCGCCGTTCAAGACCTCCCGGACGTAGGCCAGCCCGCCGCGGCGGCGCTGGATCGAGGAGACGCTTTCCCGCTCGCCGCTCTCTCTTCCTCTCTCGCCGCCGCCCCGCTCCTCTCCCTCCGCTGCCCCTTCTTCGGCAGAGGTCGAGGGGAGCGGCGCGCGCGCGACTAGCCTCGCGCGCAGAGAGCGCATCGAGGCGACGAACGCGTCCCGCATCCAGGGGCCGTCGCCGTCGTCGTCGGTTTCGTCGCCGGGTTCGTCGTCGACAGAGGCGGTCGAGGCCTTCTCTTCGAGCTTTCGCCCCTCTTTTTCTTTCTTGCCCCCGAGCAGCCACTGCTTGAGCAGGTACTCGTAGTACGAGTCCCCGCGCGCTCCCAGCGTGATGGTCCCCGACGAGAGGGTCCCCGACTCGGGGTCCACCCAGATCGGCGGCAGCGACGCCGGGTCGAGCGCGGCAGCGGCCGAGGCGACCGAGCGCGCGGCCGAGAGCGCCGCGGCCGATGCGCTGCGGAGGAGCCCGTCGCCCTCGTCGCTCTTCTTTCCGCTCCCCGTCGTGGCCCTCGACAGGAAGCTGAACTCCATGCTGAGCGTCGTCGCCTCGGAAAGCGAGGAGAAAGGCGTCCAGGCGGGCCCCGCTGCCTCGAGGCGGCGCAGCGAGACGTCCGAGAGCGGCACGGCCCTCCTCTTCCTGTCCTTCGTGTCGTTCGCCGCCGCCGAAGCCGCCGCGGCCTCCTCCTTCTCCTCGGTCCTCCGTCCCCCTTTCCGCCGTCGACGCCGCCTGCGCCTCCTCTCTTCGCCGCCGGAGGCGATCTCGATGCCCCCGACGCCTTCGAGGGCCGGGGACAGGCGGATGCCGAGCTGCGCCGCCGCCGAGAGGAGCGGGAGCGCCATGCCGCCGTCTGCGTCCCCGCCGCCGCCGCCCCCGCCGGCGTCTTTCCTCAGCCACCGCGGCTCGAGGTGCGCCGCCGAGAGCAGCCCGCCCAGCACCCGGATCGTCGTCTCGAAGAGGTTGACCTCTTTGTCCGGATCCAGGGCGAGGCCCCCGGCTTCCCTCGAGCCCCTCGGGGCGGGGAAATCCGGGGGACTCGAAGGGAGGTTCCCCGCTGCGTCCCGAGGCCTCTGCGTGCCGTCGGCGGCCCCGGCGCCGACCCAGCGGCGCGCGGCGCGGTACTCGTCCTCGAGGCCGGCGACGAGCAGCGTGTCGAGCGCGTCGACGAGCGTCAGCCCGAGATCGAACCACGCGTGCGACGAGTTGCTCAGCGGCGCGAGCTCGTCGGCGCCGAAGGCCGAGGCGGCGTAGGCGTCCCAGCTGCCCTTGATCGCGGCGCGGACGAGCGACGCGCGCTCCGGCGCGGCGGTGACGCAGCCGAGCGGGTCGACCGAGTCCCCGTCGGGCCCGCTCGCGGCCCCGGGCACGCCCGCGGGCTGCCCGCCGGGGCACGCCCTCCAGCCCTCGCAGACCTTGCCGACGCGGCAGCGCACGGAGCGGTCGTCGTGGACGACTGCCTGGCGCGGGGCGCGGCGGCGCACGGCGGCGAAGGAGGCCGGGGTCGAGGCCGTCGAGGTCGAGGGTTTAGTTCCCGCCGCCGTCGCCGTGGCCGTCGCTGCCGTCGTCCTCGGGGGTCGAGGTCGCGGCTGCTGCGGCGGAGGAAGCACGGAGGAAGCGCTATGCTTCTGCCCCAGAGTCTGCTGCTGCCATGAAGAGAGCAGCTCCTCTCTCCGCTGCTTCTGCTGCCCCGGGCGGAGGAAGGCGACGACGAACAGGACGCAGGCGAGCCCGACAGCGCCGAGGAGCCGCCCGAGGTTGGAGGAAGAGCCGTGTCCCAAGAGTCCTCCCCCTCGCCTGCGGTTCCAGCGCGGGCGCCAGGGGTTTGGCTTGTAGTCCTTCCCGTAAAAGGGCCCGCCGACCGTCTCCGGGGAGTCCCCGGGGTTTTGGGCCGGGCCTGCTATACGAGAACGGAGAGAGAGAGAGAGAGAGAGAAGGTAAGAGAGAAGGAAGGAGGGTCGAGTTTTTTTTTCCAAGCGAGGGAGAGAGCTCGATCAGTCGAGTGCTCTTTTTTCCTATCGGTGGCGCCGACTCGACCGCGAGACGGAAGCTCTCTCCAGACGCTTCTTCTGATCGCTCGTCAGCAAATAAGGGAGAGAGAGAGAGGAGAACCCGCACGCACCGTTCCAGCCGCTTCGCGCGTACATCTTGCGAGTACTCAAAGCGGGCGCGGAAGGCGCACTCCTTTTTTTGTTTTCAATGCTCGAATTGTGCGCTCGAATTGTGCGCTGAAAAAGCAGAAAAAAGTTTTCGAGAGAGAAAAATCAAGTGTGCTTTCCCCCTCTTTGGAATTCATTGTCGATTACCGGCACCGCCGACGCCAGGCGCTGCTCTTCTAAGTGATACCACCCGTCGACGATCGCATGCGCGAGCTCCCTACCACAGGCCATTTCTTGTGATCCTTGGTCTGATTCCGAGAGCTGAAGAAGTGCAGAGACCCCCGCCCTTTCGCAATGGGCCTCCGCGTTCCGATCCTCCTCGGCCACTTGCAGACCCAACGAGCCAAGGCCGAAGGGGGCTTCGTCGCGCCCACTCCCCTCCACGCAGCGGCAGCGTCGGGCGACCTCGAGAAGCTCCAGGCCGCGATTGATGCCGCCGCGCTCGTCGGCGTCGACCTCGACGCCCGCGACGCGTTCGGCGCGACGGCGCTCTTCGCCGCCGCGGCCTCCTCCGGCGCTGCTCGCTCCTCCGGGGCCGTTTCCCTCTTGCTCGCCGCCGGGGCGGACCCGCGGGTCGCCGCGGACGACGGGAGGACGGCGCTGCACGCCGCGGCGAGGGCTTGCTGCCCAGAATCCGTAGAGGCGCTCCTGAAGGCCGGAGCGGAGGCGTTCGACGCTTCCGCTCGGAGGGGGGAGAGCAGCAGAGACGACGGCAGCGGCGGCAGCGGCGGAGGCGGCAGAGACGACGGCGACGGCGGCGGCAACAACGACAGCCTCCGCACCCCCTTTCACGAGGCTGCCGCCGCCGGCGGCGCCCCGGGGACCTCGGAGCGGGCCGGGGAGGTCACGGAGCTGCTGCTGGACGCCGTCGCGAGGAGCTGTCGCTCTTCCGGCGGCGGCGGCGGCGACGGCGACGCCGACGTCGCCGCCCAGGCGAAAACCTCCGAGGCGAAGGCCGAGGCCGCCTCGGCCGCCGACAGATTCGGCCGCACCCCGCTCCACGAGGCACTCTCAGCCGGAGCACTTCACTGCGCGCGCGCCCTGGCCGCCGCGGGCGCTGACCTGAGCGCGAGGGCGTGGGACGGAGGGAACGCGCTGCACGCGGGGGCGGCGGCAGGGAAGAGCGCGGCGCTCGCGGCGTGCCTCGAGGCCGCCGCCGCCGCCTCCTCTTCCTCCTCGACGCGTTCTCCTTCCTCGACTTCGTCTCCCTCGTTGATTGCGATTGCTGCCGCTCTCGGGGCTCGAGACGCCTCGGGAAAGACCCCGGCCGAGGCTGCGGCTGCAGCTGGGAAGCGGGAGGCCGCGGCGGTGCTGAAAAAGGCTCGAGGGGAGGAGGTTCGAAGAGTTGGTGGCAAGTTGAGGGACGAACGTTTTTTCTAGCTTCAAAAGTGTCAACACTTGATCTTTTCACTTTTTTTTTACACTCCCCCCCCCCCCGTTTTCCGCGTTTCGTCTTGCCTCTTGCCTCTTGCCTCAAGGAGAGTCCACGTCGTCCTCCTCCTCTGCGCGAGGGCGCTTGAGGCCCGAGGCAGGGGTCCGCGGCCTCTGCTGCTGCGGCTGCTCGGACGTGCCTGCGAGGGCCCCGCCACCGTCGCCGCCGCCCGCTCGAGCAAAGACGCCGCTCGCGACGGGGCCTCGTCCGAGCGCGGTCCCGGCGCTCCCGCCGCCGCTTCCCCCTCCTTCAGCGGCGGCGAGCCGGGCGCCGACGCGGACCGCGAGCAGGCTCTTTCCCGTCACGGCCAGGAGCGCCGACTGGACTGCCGCCTGCGCCTCGGCGTCCTCGCCTCTCCGGAGCTTTGACGCCGACGCCGGCGGAGGTGGCGGAGGCGAGCGTGCATCAGGGTTTTGCGCAGCGGGGTTTTGCCCCGCCGCGGCCGTCGCCATCGCCGCCGCCTCGGCGGCTGCCAGGGCCCTGCCCGCCGCGGAGGCTGCCTCGACGAACTCGTCCCGCGACACGCGACCGGAGGCCAGGAGGGGTTGGAGCGCGGCTTTGGCGCGGTCTCGCGCGGCGGCGGCATGACGCCGCCGGCGCTCCTCCTCCTCCTCTCCGTCGTCGCCGTTTCCGTTTCGTTCGCCGCCGCCGCTGCTCCTCCCTTGGTTCCGAGGAAGTGGGACAGCCGGAGCAGCAGGAGCGCGAGGACGCGGAGGGAGGGCGGAGGCGGAGGAGGAGGAGGAGCCGAGCGCGAACGAAGCAAAGATCCCCGAGGCGGCAACCCCCCCTCCTCCTCGCTCGTCGAGCCGCCGTGGCGACCGCGCCCGCGGGGCCGCGGCGCTCCCTTCCCAGCGCGTCGACGACGACGGCGGGAGAAGAACGGAAGAGAGCTGCTGCTGCTGGAGGAGGAGCCTCGAGGAGAAGGCCGCCGTCGCCACCGAGGAAGCGGCCGCCGCCGCCGGGGCAACAGGGGGAGGACGAGCGGCCGTTGCCGCCCCCGCCCGCGCTCTGCCCCTGTCGACCTCCGCGGCGGCCCTCGCCGCCCACCCTCCGTTGGCGGCGCTCGGGGCCGGCGGCGGCGGGGAGCAGGTTCCTGCGGCCTCGCGGCCTCCTCGGAGAGCGGCAGGAGCCGCCCCGGGGGGCGAGGAAGGGGCGACGCCGCCCAAGCCCCCGCCGAGGTCGCCGACGCGCCGGATGCGCCGCCGCCGCGGCTGCCCGGCTGCCGTCGCCGCCGCGCCTCCTCCCCCCGCGTTTCCCGCTGCCGTCGCCCCCCCCGCCGCGCTGCGGGCGCGCTCGGCCTCTCTCGCCAGCGCGAAGGCCTGCCATGCCTCCTCCTCGTCGGCGGCCCCGCCCCCCTCGCCGTCGTCGTCGGAGACGAGGAGGATCGGGGAGGCCGGGGCGGCTGCCGCCCCCCCTCTCGCGCTCGCGCTCGCCCTCGCCGCCGCCGCCGCCCGCGCCGCCGCCCGCTCCTGCTCGAGCCGCCGCCGCTCGGCAGCCCTCCAAGAGGCCTCGAGCCTGGCTCTGCGCGCCTGGTCCGCGGCCTCTTCGAACGCTGAAAAGTGCTGTCTGCTGCTGCTGCCCCCCCGCGGCTGCTGCTGCTGCGGATCTCGACCTCGCTCCTGGTGCCGCTGCTCCGAGAGCAGCAGCTGCCGTCGCAGCCGCTGCTGCCTCTCCGAGAGCGGCAGCGACGCCACGAGCTGCTCCTCGAGCCGCCGCCGCCGGCTCCCCTCCTCGATCCGGCGCCTGTTCTCCTCCAGGCGCCGCCGGCGCTCGTCCCTCGCAGCGAGCTCCCTGCGCAGGCCGGCCATCGAGGCCTCCCCTCGAGAGGAGGAGGCGGCGGCGCTGTTCCTCCGCGGCGGTGGGGCGACCCCGGCGAGGGCAGAGGCCAGGGCCGCGGCGGCGAACTCGGAGCGCGAGAGGCCGCCTCCGCCGCCCGCGGTCGCCGCCGCCAGGGCCCGCTGCCTTTGCGTCTGAGCTCCGTTTCCAGCTCCTCCGCTCGCTCCCCCTTCTCGCGGCCTCCCCCCGCCCCTCCGCGCCGCCGCTGTCGCCGTCGCCGCCGCGACACGCCCGGGAGCCGCGCTCCTCGCGCCGTGCACCTCCCGCTCGCAGGCCTCGCAAAACCAGTCCCCCTCGGGAACGGCTTCCCCGAGGCCGACGCAGTAGGTGTGGTGCTGTTTGTCGTTTTTTGAGTTTCGAAATTTCGTGGGGAGAAAATGAGTTTCTTTTCCGTCGTCTTTTTTCCAACGTTTTTTTGCTTTCAAAAGCGAAAAAAAGAAGAAAAAAAGAAAAACTCACCGCGGCGTCGCATCCGTCGCACAGCAGCAAGAGGTGGTCGTCCCCGCCGCCGCCGCAGCACACGCACGCCAGCTCCGCCAGTCTCGCCGCGGCCTCGGCGGCCTCGGCGGTCTCGTAATGGCCCCGCTGCGTCCTCTCGGGAACAGAAAGGGTTTCGACGACCGAGGCTGTGGAAAGAGAGAGCAGCGCCGACCGAGTGAGCTGCTGCTGCTGAGGAGAGAGCTGCTGCTGCTGCTCCTCGCCGCCGTCTTTGCTCTCTCTCGCTCTTTCTTCTCTCGCCCTCTCTCTCTCTCTTTCTCCCCCGACGAGGACGACCTTGGACAGCTTGGAGAACCGCCGTTTGCAGAGCGGGCACGCGGACTCGACGTCGGACCAGCGGAGGATGCAGGGGAAGCAGAAGCTGTTTGAAGTTTTTCGATTTTTTATTTTTGTTTCTCGTGAGGTCGAGGTCGAGAGGGAAAGAAGAAAAAAAACGTCGTCGATTGCAGCGCCGTTTTTTTCCTCCTTCTTCTCCTCTCCTTTTCCAAAACTCACGCGTGCTCGCAGCTGTCGAGGCAGCCTGCCTCGACGACATCCTCGGAGTAGCAGATGCCGCAGGTGAAGGACGGGACGGCCTGCTCCTCTGCGGGAGGAGGCGTCCGCATGTTCATCGGCGACGACGAGCAGTCGCCTTCCAACGCGCAGTCGCTCGTCGCGCCCCCTTTGCTGCCGAAAAAAAAATGGAGGCAAGCCCTGCGCATGCTGATGTTCACTCTTGCCGACTCGGAGTAGAAGAAAAGAACGATCTCCCCCCTTTTTCGAATGTCCGCCTCCTCCGTCGCGGCCTCGCTCTCGGCGCGGAGGGTGCTGCTGCAGCTGCAGCTGCAGGTGCGAGCAGCTCCCTCCTCGTCTCCGTCCAAGCGAGAGAAGAAGCAGCCGAGGAGCGGAGCGGTTGCGAGCTCCCTCGCTCGCATCGGCCATGCGACGGCCGCGGCGACGGCCGCCGTCGCCGCCGCCGCTCGACCTCGACCCCTCCGTTCCGCCGCAGCTGCCCCCTTCCGCGCCCTCGCCAACGGCGACGGCGACGGCGACCGTGAGGAAGAGGAGGAGGAAGAAGACTTTGACGTCTCCTTGCTCGAGGTCGACAGCGACAGCGAGGACGAAGCGGGAGGAGAAGAAGCAGGCGGAGGAGCAGAGGAGGGGCAAGGGGAGCTTGCGCCGCCGCCAAGGGAGGCTCGCCCTCCTCCTCTTCGCCGCGCCTCCCTCGCTCCGCGGCAGCCTCCTCCCTCTTCCTCCTCCTCTCCTTCGCTTTCCGCCCCCATCCCGGAGGAGGAGCCCGAAGAGGACGAGTCCGAGGAGGCGCTCGCCGCCAGGGCCGCGGCGACGGCGCTCTCCGGCGAGAGGCTGCTCCGCTGGCTGCGCGCCTCGGCCGCCGCCGCCGCGGCTCCTCTGCCTCCTCCTCCTCCTTCTTCCTCTTCTTCGGACTCTCCCTCCTCCTCTTCTTCCGAGGACGATCCCCTCCCCGTCGCCGTCGTCGACCTCCCCAAGCACCTCGGAGGGGGCCGCGGGCTCGTGGCGACGAGGGACATCGCTCCGGGCGAGGCGCTCATCACCGTGCCGCTGTCCCTGGCGCTGGTCGAGGGCGACCCTCGCCCCACCCCTCACCCTGTCCCTCAAGGCCGCGGGGGGCTCAAGGGGGAGGTGGGGTTCCTCTCGCGCGCGCCCTGGACCGTGAGGATGGGCCTGGAGCTGCTGGAGAGGAGGGCCGAGGCGAGGAAGAAGGCGGCGGAGAGGGAGCTCGAGAGCGCGCTGCTCTTTGGAGGCGACGGCGACGGCGGCGGCGGCAGCGGCGGCGGCGGCCAAGGAACCGGGAGCGACTCCTCCTCCTCCTCGTCCTCCTCCCTCGCGGCCCTCCTCGGCGAGTCCGCCTGGTTCGACCTCCTCCCTCCCTCGATCCCGCTCCCCACCACCACCTTCACGGCCTCCGAGCTCCGCGCCGCGGCCCTCTCCCCGGCCGCGCTCGAGTACTGCCGCGGCTTCGCGCGCGGCGTCCGCGCGGCGGCCGAGGGGCCGCTGCGGCGCAGGCTCGAGGAGAGGGCGGGGGCCCGGCAGGGGGACCCGAGCCCCGCGCTGGTGTGGGCGACCTCGGCGGTGCAGTCGCGCACCTTCGTGCTCTCGCTGCCCGGGGGCGGCGGCGGCGGCGGCAGCGCGGGGGTGCGGCGCGTGCTGCCGCCGGGGATCGACTTTGCCAACCACGACGCCGCCGCTCCAACGGCGGAGGCCCGCGTGAGGCACTCCCCCGGCGCGGTCCAGGGCCAGAGAGCCGTGGAAGAGGTGGTCGACCCGAAGTTCGGCTGGGGCGGGGGGGGAGGGGGGGGAGCGGGGGGGGAGTCGGTGATCGAGCTCGTGGCGGGCGCCGAGGGGATCAGGTCCGTTGCTCCTCTTTTTTTTCCCTTCCGGTTTTGTTTTCCTTCCGGTTTTTCTCTCGTTCCCCTCCGTTTCTTCATTTTCTCACCCTCTCTCGTCTCCTTTGTCTCTCTCCCTCTCTTCTCTCTGCCCCTTTTTTTCGTCTCTCTCTGTCTCTCTCTGAAAACGCAGGGCCGGCGAGCAAGTAACCATCTCCTACGGCAACCACCCGGTAGACGCCCTCTTCTCCCTCTACGGCTTCGTGCCCCGCGACGGCAGCGTCGGCGGGGAGCCTCCGAGACAGGGGGCGCCCCGGCGGGCCCCGCCGACCTCGACCGTGCTCTTCGACTCGCTTTCCGACGTCGTGGCCGCCGCGGAGGCCGTGGCGCGGCGCCTCGGCGTTCCCATGACGAGAGAGGGCCGCGGCGGCGGAGAAGAGGCCGAGGCCGACGAGGAAGCGGAAGAGACGCACGAGGGGCGCGTCTCGCGCCTGCTCCGCGCCCTCGAGCCCCTCGCCGCGGCCCTCTCGGCTGCCTCGGCCTCCCGCTCGGCCGACCCGACGCAGAGGCGGAGGGCGGCGGAGGCGGCCGCGGAGGAGAGGGCCCTGAGGGGGAAACTCGCCCGGCAGCGAGGACAGGAGGAGGAGGAGGAGGCGGCGCGCGGGGGGGAAGGGGCTCCCTCTTCTCGCTCGCCCTCTCCCTCCCGGCGGCAGCAGGAGGCATTCTGGCAGGCCATGCTCCTCACAGAGGGCGGGTGCGACGCCAGGGCCAGCGCGGCCTGCAAAGTGGCCGCCAAGGTGCTGCTCGAGCCCTGCTTCTCCGCCGCTGCCGCGAAGGCGGCGGCGGCGGCAGCGGCGCTGCCGCCGCCAAACGGTGGGGACGTCCTCGCGGCGCGCGTCTCCCTCCTTCTCTCCGCGCTCGCCGCGGCGCCGGAGGCTCCCGACACGCCGGCGGGCAGGGAGGCGGCGCTGCTGTGCGCCGCGAGGGGGAGGATTCTCAGGTCGGCGGCCGAGGCGCTTGGAGTGCCCCTGCCAAAAGGGAGGGGAAAGGAGGGGAAGGAGGATCTCTCGCCTTCGCCGCCTTCGCCTTCGCCGCCGCCGCCGAGGTTGCTCGAGCTCGAACTGCAGCCTCCGACCGCGGCCTCGAAAAGGAGGGAAGCTCCTCCTCCTGCTCCTTCTTCCTCCGAGACGACGAAGGAGGCGTAGCTGAGAGGGGAGGTCGGGGAAAGCGGGGGGGACGCCTCTTTGAGTTTTTTTTTCCCGCTGTTGTCATCACCATTTTTCTACCCCTCTTCATTTCGATCGGAAAGAGAGCAGTTTTTTTTTTCACAGTGAAAACAGAATGAAAGAGAAAAAGGCGCGGGGGAAGCAGCAGCAGCAGCAGAGAGGGAAACGCGAAAGAGAGACCCTCTCACTTTGCCGCCGCCGCTGCCCTGCGTGCGAGCTCGGCCGCGACGCTCCCGGCGTCGTCCTCGACCAGCACGCCTCCCTTCCAGCAGCCGGTCGCCTCCCCGAGCTCCCTGTTCGCGGTGAATTCCGCGTCGACCGCCTCCTTGTCGCCCTTCCAGCCCACGTACCGAGCGAGCGACTGCGTCCCCATGAGGCGCCCCGCCTTGACCCGCAGCGCCGTCTCGTCCCACCGGGGGAGCAGCGCGTCGACCATGCTGCGCCACCCGCCGACGCCAAAGGTCTCGAGCCCCTTGTACAGCGCGTCGCGCTCGGCGGGGCCCCACTTCTTGTCCTCGACGATGATGACCTTTGGGCGTTTTTTTTTGGTTCGGGGGAGGGGGGAGAAAGGGGAGGGAGAGGCGGAGGGGGGTGAAGTTTCGAGGGTCGCGGGGTCGAGGTTTTCGAGCGAGGAGAGAGGCGAAATCGAAGGGAAAGGGAGAAAAAAGAGTGGAGACAAGA
>Ga0315274_10014383_pt1 | contig 11223 bp, 6 predicted proteins | sample YL17G02_20_MG_FD_203700 | JGI IMG/M metagenome (GOLD analysis project Ga0315274, IMG submission 203700) | Sediment microbial communities from Yellowstone Lake, YNP, Wyoming, USA - YL17G02_20 | ecosystem: Environmental > Aquatic > Freshwater > Lake > Sediment | place: USA: Wyoming | collected...
TCCGGCCCGATCCAGGTGACGGTCGAGGCGCGGGCGCCTAAAGCCGGCACCGACAAAAAGACGATTGTCATCAATCGGTAAAACCCAAAAAAAGGAAAAGGCAGATTCTTTCGAGCGGAGGGTTCGATTATGATCCGTAGATTTCATGGGGTGGCCATCGGCTTGCTCCTGGCAGGCTTGATGACGGGCTGCGGCTCTTCTGAAAAGGCGGCCCTAGAGTCGGGCGCAGTTGGAGAGAGCCGCTATGATGACCTCGTCCAGCTTTTCCAGGAATTCCGGGAATTCCAGAAACCCCGGATCACAGACGGCGTGCCGGATTACTCGGCCGCGGCTATGCAGGCTCAGTGGAAAGGTCTCAAGGAATTCCAAGACCGCCTGGCGGCGATAGATGTCAAAGAATGGCCCATTTCACAGCAGGTCGATTTCCACATCGTCCGCGCCGAAATGAACGGACTCGAATTTTCCCACCGCGTCCTCCGCCCTTGGTCCAAGGACCCGTGTTTTTATCTCCAGTCACATAGCGGCGCGGGCCCCATCATCGAGGGCGCCGTGGACGTGCCCCGAGCACTGCCGATGTCCCGGGAGAGGCTGGCGTCGTTCCGCGCGCAGATCAGGGCCGTGCCCAGGATCTTCGCCCAGGCTAAGCGGAACCTGACCGAAGGGGCGCGGGACCTCGCCACGATAGCGCTCTGGGACATCAAGGACGAAAGTGAAATGTACCGGGCCCTGGCCGATTGGCTGCGAAGCGATCATCCCGACCTGACGGCCGACGTGCTCGAGGCCAAAGCGGCCGTGGAGGACTTCGGCCAGTGGCTCAAGAAGAACAAGGAAAGGATGACGGCCCCGGAGGGCGTCGGGAAAGAGAATTACGATTGGTGGCTCAGGAACGTCCATCTTTTTCCCTATACCTGGGAGGAATGCCGGAACGCCGTCGAGCGCGAGGACGACCGGGTCAGGGCCTTCCTGAAGCTAGAAGAACATAAAAACCGTGACCTGCCGCCCCTCGTTCCGGTGGATGACAGGGAGGAGCACGAACGGAGGAAGATCGCCGCCCTCGAGGACATCAAGAAGTTCCTCCAAGATGAAGCGATCATGACCATCCCGGACTACCTAGACATTGCCGGTTACCTACATCCCGGCGGCGTGCCCCAGGAGGAACCCTGGCCACGGGCCCGGGATTTCTTCGAGCAGACCGGGGACCGCGAGCCGCTCCCCGAACAGACGCACGAATTCATCGGCCACTATTTCGATGAAGTGAGGCATAGCCATGATATGCGGCCGATCCGGGGCGGCCAGCGGCTTTACCAGATCGACTGGATCCGCTCGGAGGGATTCGCCTTCGCCCTGGAGGAACTGCTCATGCACGCCGGTTACCTCGACAAGCGGCCTCATCCGCAGCGGTCGCGGGAGATCGTCTATCTTCAAGCCGCCTTCCGCCGCTGCCGGGCCATGGCCGACCTCAGACTTCACAGCCAGGAATTCGACCTCCAGCAGGCGCAGAGCTATTGTCTCGATTGCGCGCCGAACGGCTGGGCGCGCCGCGAGGGCATGCAGGTCCAGTATGAGATGGAGACGACGTTGCGCTTTGTGGGATGGCACATGGGCATGGTCGTCGGCAAGGTCCAGTTTATAAAGCTCCTGAAAGACCGGGCCGAACAGTTAGGGGACAGATTCGACCTGAGGCAGTTCATGGACGAGTTCCTGTCCGCCGGCATGATACCGATGTCCTTAATCCGTTGGGAGATGACAGGTCTGGATGATGAAATCAGGAAGCTCCTGGCTCCCGACCTTGCCCCAGGATCGCACTGAACCCTGGTTTGGTTTCCTTTTCTATAAGACCGGCTGATGGAAAGCGCGGATAAAATGGATTCCCGGAAACCGAGGTAGACAGCATGATAAACAACCGAAGGCAATTCCGGCAGCGCATCTTTAGTATGATGATCATTTTCCTTGCGGGATGGTCAATTTCGTGCCAGCGAAAGGCCAAGTCTACTGAAATCCCGCCGTATAAAAATCCCAGCCTCTCCATCGATCAACGGATCGACGACCTGCTTCCGAGAATGACCCTGGAAGAAAAAGCCCAACAGCTCGCCACCCTGTACCCCAATGCTGTCGTGAGACTGGGAATCCCCCACCTTCAAGCCGGCGAGGCGCTCCACGGGGTTTGCTTGAAACACGCCACAAGCTTCCCCTCCCCTTTGGCCATGGGAAGCACATGGGACCCGGAAATCATCGACCGGATGGGGGCTGTTGTGGCCAAGGAAGCCCGCGCCCTGGGCACCCACCAAGTTTATTCCCCGATGCTGGGGGTGCTGATTGATCCCCGTTGGGGGCGTTCAGAGGAAACTTACGGCGAAGATCCATATCTCGTATCGAGGATTGGAGTGGCCTACATCAGAGGACTGCAGGGCACCGGAGAGGAGCTGTTCGACGAGAACCACATCATCGCCTCAGCCAAGCATTATGTCGCCGACGGTCAGCCTCTCGCCGGATTGAACGGCACGGAAATGGACGTTTCGATACGCCGGCTTCACGAGATTTTTCTCCCTCCTTTCCGGGCCGCCGTAGAAGAAGCCCGACTCGGCAGTCTCATGCCGGCCCATCATGTTCTCAATGGCATTCCCTGTCATGCGAACAAATACATTCTCGTTGAGATTCTCCGAAAAACATACGGGTTCGACGGGCACATCATCAGCGACAACGGAGATATCCGCGCCCTCCACTTAGAAAAAAAGATCGCTGAAACTCCAACCGAGGGGGCTCGATTGGCTCTCGAGGCAGGCGTCGATCAGGAATTGGCCATCGAAAGACCCTGGCAGGACCGCGCCTACGGGGCCAACCTCACCCGAGCGGTTGCCGGCGGTGAAGTTCCTGTTGAGCTCGTCGACCGGGCTGTCAGAAACGTGTTGCGGTCTAAGTTCCGACTCGGGTTATTCGATGACGACACGCCCATTTATCCCTGGCAGGACCACCTGGCTTCAGGAGATGAGGGCCGGGGACCCATTGAAGGATGGTCAGAGTATGTGGAACTGGAGCATACCAAAGCCGTCCGCGGCCTGGATAAAGGCACCAACGACTATTTCAACAAGCTCCACCGTCTTGGAGTGGCGAGAAAGGGCTGGGAAAATATTATCTACGACCGGGCCCACGATCAGCTCGCCCTCGAGGTTGCCAGGAAGGCCATAACTCTTCTGAAGAACGACGGTAACCTCCTCCCCTTGGATCCAGGAAAATTGAAAAGGATAGCCGTGATCGGGCCCAATGCGAATGTTGAAATTCTAGGGGCCTATTCAACACCTGAAGCCCGCCATTTTGTCACTGTCCTGGATGGGATAAAGACATTTGTCGGAAAAGATGTCGAAGTTTTTTATGAGGAAGGCTGCAGTCTTATCGATTGGGGCAAAGAAAATATTCCCGACGCGGTGAAGGCCGCCAAAATATCGGACGCAGCCATTCTTGTCATCGGTGGAAACGAACTGACGGCCAAGGAAGGAGAAGATTCGGACAACCTCGATCTCGTCGGCCATCAGGAAAAATTGGTGAAGGCCGTCTATGCCACAGGCGTCCCGATTGTCGCCGTGCTCCTTCAAAGCCGCCCCCTGTCTATCCCCTCGGTTGCCGAAAACATACCCGCCATCCTCAGTGGGTGGTTCCTGGGTCAAGAGACAGGCACGGCGGTCGCGGAGGCTTTATTCGGCAAAATCAACCCGGGCGGCAAGCTCCCGGTTTCAATCCCCAGGAATGTCGGGCAGATCCCCGTGTATTACAACAAATTCCCAGGGGGCGATAAGGAATATAGAGATTCTCCCGTCGGGCCGCTCTTCCCATTCGGCCACGGATTAAGCTATACGACGTTTTCCTTTTCAAACCTTCAAGTGCGGGCCTCCTCCTCAACATCGGCGATCGTCAGCGTCGCTATTCAAAACACCGGTCCGCGCGCCGGGGAGGAGGTCGTTCAGTTGTACGTTCGGGACGAGTATTCATCGGTTGTCCGACCGATCAAAGAACTCAAAGAATTCCGGCGCATTTCTTTGGAACCCGGCGAAAAAAGGACGGTGACTTTTGAACTGGAGAAGGGTGCTTTTGGTTTTTACGACGTCGACACAAAAGCCTGGATTGTGGAGCCGGGGTCGTTCGAGATCATGGCGGGGAGCTCCTCTCATGACATCAGAGCAGCGGTTTCGCTTGAACTTAGCAAGTAAAACTCTTTAGATCTTAACTTTTCGGTTACTAAATTGAAGGAATTCGATGCTGATAAGAGTGTCGGTGCCATCGCGGTTCACTCGATTATCCTTGACGGCCACATATTTTCCACCCTTTGTGATCGTATAGTCCTCGCCAACACCAAAAAACACTGCCGTATCATCTCCATCGCCACCGAGGAGCCAATCGTCCCCCCTTCCACCTGTCAGGATATTATTGCCTGCATTGCCCGTTAGCACATTGTCGAAAGCGTTCCCAATCAGATTGGCATTTTTGCTGCCTCTTAAAGTCACGTTTTTTAGGTGTTGGGATTTGTGCGTATAGACCAGCGCTTTATCGAACTCTATTGAAAATGTCCCCTCAAAATCCACCGGCAATTGCGGTCTGTAGGTGAGATAGGGGTGAAAGAATTTCTCAATCAATTCATACCCGACAGGATCAAGCTCCAACAATTCGCCGCGGCTGTTCACCTGATTTTGCCCCCAATGAGCCGTCCCCTCGGGCATCTCGCCCGGCTTCAGCTTCCGTCCTTCCCACACCTTCGGCTGAACAACCCATAGGTCGAGGTAGTTGTCATACTGCTGGGCATAATACTCGGAATGCCAACTCGATGGATCGTCATTGGGCGGACCCCAGCCGATTTTCACCGCGGCATCCTTGGCCGTTTCAATTTCCGACTGAAATTTCAGCAAAGCCGGTATCACACCTGTTTCGTGGACCAGATGCCAGACCTCTTCGTAGCTGGCATCCCGGGTGATATGCCTCATATAGTCGTCCGAGCCCTCTGCTGCGATTTCATTCGCCCACATGCTCTGCATTCTGAGATCCGTAGCTCCGCTGAGCGGCCCCCGCATGGCTTCCTGGCTTACTTGAGAGTTGTTGAACAGGACCATCGCCGCTTTTCTATCAGACATGGCATTGGCCACTTTTGTTTTATCGCTTCCATAGGCCGAACCGGGGAAATCGGTCAGCATGTGTTCCAGGATGTTCCGGACTTTGATGAGCTTGTCATCCGTCCAGTCAGCCTGGGCAAGCAGGTGGATTGGCCGGCCATTCGGAGCGGTAACTTTTGTGTATTTCACAAACACATCGGTAAAAACCGCCGGCACAGTATCAGGAAAAGGAACAATGCCGTTCGGAGAGCCCGAGATGTCGATCTCGGGAAGCGTGACAACATCCCTATCTTCTGAATTCTGAGAAGATTGGAGTGTCCTATCTTTGAATTTCAGGGTTTCCACGCCCGTCAATTCGTCTTTTCCATCCCGGCCGAAAAAGGAATCCGTGACAGTTATTTTATGATCCGCTTTTTTAATCTCATATTCTGAGGTGTTCCCGGAAAATTCGGCCGTATCTTCCCCCCCTCCCCCCGCTATCAGGTCATTTCCCTTCCCGCCAATGATCAGGTTATTTCCGTCATTCCCCGTTAGCCGGTTATCCTGGTCGTTGCCGAGGATGTTCGAATAGTTTTGCCCCGTTAACAGGATGTTGACCAGGTACTGGGACTTAAAGGTATAGGCCGTTTTCTCATCCAGCACCGTTGAGAATGTCCCTTCGAATGAGGGGTCGATATAGGCATCATAGGTCAAGTATCTCGGCCAGAATTTTTCCACGAGCTCATAAAGAGCAGGGTCGCCGGCTTTCATTTCCGCTTTGGTATGGAAGGGATACTCGTGGCCAAAAGATTTCCCGTCACCCTGAGGATTATGATCCCATAGTCCAAAATATATATCGAAACCCGTAATAATGTATTCATGGGGGGCCGGCCTCCCATAGAGGTATATTCCGGCTTTGACGGCCGCCTTTTCAGCCTCGACGATTTCCTGATGATACGCGGGCAAAACATCTTCCAATCCTTTGGCGTGAACAAGATGCATGATCTCCTCATAGGAGGCATCCCGGGTAAAACGGTGGCCTGGCCTGGCTTTGTTGTGGATATATTCATAGCCGCCCTCGACCGGAGATTCGGTGGCATAGAGATCCTGGATCCTGAGTTTTGAACCCTTTAATATGGGACGCGTGGCAAAGGACTTTGTCTCTGTGTCCGTGTATATGAGCGTGGCCCTGACATCCGCCATCCTGTTGGCAATCGCGCTTTTGTCCTGACCATATTGTGTACCAGGGGCATCGGTCAGATGGTATTTCAGGATCTCTCTCGCTCTCGCAACCTGCAAGTCACTCACGCCGGACTGGGCAAAAACATGGATCGGCTTGCCATTGGGAGCCATGTGCTTAGTGTATTTTGAGAACAAGCCGTTTAAAGTCTTCCCCAGTTCTGTGGGAAGTGGGACCACTCCCAGCGGCGATGCGGAGGTATCGATATCATCGAGGACTTCATAATTGATATCAATTTCTGCGGGGACATCATACTTAACCTCAGCGATCGCCTTTTCCATTCTCGCTCTTCTCTCATCCTGTGCGGCTTGTTCCGACTGGCTGACCTTTTTGCCTGTTTTTTCGTTCCGTGTTCCACACGACAAGATTGAAAAAACCATAATGATTGTTAGGGCTGCGACTAGTCTTTTCATCCTTGACATCCCTGTGATTTCTGTTGCCTGTTCGTACCACCAAAAAATGGCCCGGCCAAGCCGCCGGGCGGCACCTTCGACTTTCGCCAATTCTCGGCTGAATGCGCGGTCGATCCTCATCTAAGCAGTCAACTGGCCCACGGCCGCTTCCACGCCTTCGATGAGCCGGCCGGAGACGATGAGTTCCTGTACAGCCATAATATCTTTTTGGAGAACTCGGTCCCCTTCGAGCGGGCGAACCCTTTCCCGAACGATTCTTCGGGCCGCCTCTGAGCCTGCCCCGGACCTCCCTTTCAGAAGATCCAGAGCCTGGACGGCGCAAAGAATCTCTATGCCGATGACATTCTCGACATTCCGGATAATCTGCCAAGCCTTGCGGGCGCACCACAGGCCGTTGGAGTTGTAATCCTCTTTGTTCGCCGACACCGGCACGGAATCGACGCTGCCGGGTGCAGCCAGCCCCCGGTTTTCGAGAGAGAGTGCCGCTGAAAGATAATGGGCCATCATGTAACCGGAATGGAGTCCAGGGTCGGGAGCCAAGAACGCCGGCAGTCCGCTCAGATTGGGATTCATCAGGCGGTCGATACGGCGCTCAGAGACGTTGCCGAGGACAGTCATCGCTATCCCCAGGGCGTCTAAGGAGACAGCCAGGGGCTGGCCATGGAAATTTCCGGCGGAGACAATCTTGTGCCCAAAAACGAGGGGGTTATCCGTTACCGAATTGATCTCGACATCCAGAACCGAGCGGCAATAGCTGAGGGCATCCTTTGCCGCCCCATGAATTTGTGGTCCGCACCTCAGGGAATAGGCGTCCTGGATCTTTTTGGAATAAAGATGAGAGGCCAGGAGCCCGCTGCCCTTGATCATTTTTCTGAGATTTTGGGCGGTGGCCAATTGTCCCGGATGCGGCCGGAGCTTGTGGACGTCGGGATCCAGGGAAGCTGTAAGGCCCAGGATCGATTCCAGGCTCAGGGCCAGAGCGATATCCGCCAGCTTGTTTAATCTTCCAGCCCGGTGAACGGAAAGAGCGCCCAGCGCCGTCATGAGATGGGTGCCGTTGGTGAGGGCCACGCCTTCCCTGGGTTCCAGCTCCAGCAGGGGAATGCCGGCCTTTCTCATCGCTTGCTTCGCCGTCTGCCTCTTTCCCTTATAATAGGCTTCTCCTTCCCCGAGCATGACACCCGAGGAATGGGCCAACGGGATCAGATCGCCGCTTGCTCCGATCGAACCCTGGGATGGGATCACGGGGATGACTCCCCTGTTGATCATGGCAATCAGAGTATCCACCGCGACCCTCCGGCATCCCGAATGGCCCTTGGCCAGACTATTGGCTGTAATCACCAGGGCCGCCTTGGCGATCTCGGAGGAGAAAGGTTCCCCGGCGCCCGCGCTGTGGCTGCGAATAAGATTGATCTGCAGCTCCTTCAATTTATCTGTTGGGATCCTGATGCCGCTGAGCGCTCCGAAGCCGGTGTTGACGCTGTAGAACGCCTCGTCTGAGGCGAGCAGCGCGGTCAGATTCGAATGTCCTTTCTGAATCCTCGAAATCGCGGCCGGTGCAAGCCTGACAGGTTTGTCCTTATTGACAACGGAAGCTAAATCCTCGATCGTGATCCTTCCAGCACCCAAAGAAATTCCCTTTGCAGCGCTCATGACTTGCTAACCTTTGCCGCATTTCGAGCAAGGAAAAGATGACGTGTCATATCGCACCTCAAGCCGTGAATTATTTGGCTTCATGTTTCTCGATGGTCAGTACTTTCGCCGTGTAGTCTCCGTTCGGCAGGGACGTCGGGAACTTGTACTGAGGATCAGTGAGGAGATCATAAATTTTCGGATCGCCCGTCTTCACCTTATCTCTCGTGGTATACCTCCACTCCTCCTGAATCTGCTCCAGACGTCCCGGGAAATCCTGAGCGCCGAGTATCGATGTCAGGGCCCAGTAGATATATTCAGTGATCTGGCATTCGTAGAGGCACGTCTCATCATAATATGTATACCAGGCGCTTTCCGGGTATTTCTCCGGGACATTTTCGAAATGGCCTCCCCTCGCCTCGTCCATGATCCTGCCCACCTCCGAGCCAGGCTTGGTCCCGAAGACCTCCGGATACGCGCCCGAATACCCGACATGAGTGACCGGATGGAGGATCTCTTCGATGGCCGCATCAAAAACTCCCCTCTCCGCACCTCCCGGACGAGTTTCATAGTCATAGAGAGATTGTCTGGCCCCTTTGGGAATCCTGGTCTTGTCCAGGGAACGCAGTTCCTCCTCGTCCTTGCCCATGAGTACGGCGGTATTTTGGGCCAGCAGCGCGTCAATGACCGGCGGGTTGTCGGGGACGCCGTTTTCATCATTGTCCAGGTATTCAGCCAGGACACTGGCCGCATGGAGCAATTTGTCATCGGCCACATTATCAGTCGCATAGACAAACAGGCCGAAGACCTCGACTTTCTTGGTCAATTCAGGTTGCGGGGATTCCGGAGCGGGAGAGCGGTTCGACCGGCATCCCAAAATACCCAGAGACAAGAGCAGGAAACAGCTCACATATGGTTTTTTCATACATTCCTTCTATTCAAACCGACCCCTCATTTTTGGACTCCTTTTCTATCGAAGAAAAATCCATTATCGCTCTGGTTATGAGATTCCTCGTATTCAGCTTGTCTGCCCCGGCCTTGGCCTCAAAACAGCATGAACAATCAACACCGTCATCGGACTAGAATGATCGTGTCATTCCGCGGGTAGAGCGCCTCCACTCCTCTTTCCGTAACGATGGCGTTGTCCTCGAAGTTGATGGCCAGTCTTTTTTTCCACTCGGGAATCCAGGTATGAACGATAAACTCAAAAGCGATGAGATTGTTCGGCTGAATAAGGAGGTGGGCCCGATAAGGACGGAACGGCGCCATAGAGGGGCCCTCGGCGACTTCGCTGTTGCCCGTGTTGCCCACGCAATGGCAATCGATGGAAAAACCGGGTTGATCAGAATCCCCCATAGACTGGATAATCTCCTCATCCTTATCCGTATCTACAAAAGGCGAGTAGGCAAATCCCACCTTTCCCAGGGCGGCGACCACGATTTTCAATGTTTCCCCCGCGGTCCGGCCAGGAGTGAACGTCTTGCGGATGACTTCCCGCGCCCTCAGCCCTCGATCCCAAGCCTTCTGGATGCTCTTGGGGAGCGTCGTTTCCCCTTCCCGAAGGATGTAGGCTTTTCGTTTGTAATCCGTTCCAAAATTGAGGTAATGGATCCCCCAATCCCAGGAGATCAAGTCTCCCCGTTGGAAGATATATCCCGGTCGCCTGGTCTCCGAAGCGTCAGAGGTTTCGGAATGCTGAATCCCAGGCAAATCCAGGCCGAAATAGGACGGCTCGATTCCTTGGGACAGCAGCTGATCATTCGCCCACCAACCGAGCTGCTCTCTGGTCGTGATCCCGGGTTTTATGCCTTCCAAAGCCGCTTCCATGATGAGCCTCTGGATTTCGCAGGCCTTGGCAAAAGCGATGATCTCTGTCTGGATCCTTCTGACCCGGAAATCGGTAATGACATTCTCGGACGAGATCAGTCTCTTGGCGTACTTCTCGCCCAGTAAGCCCGTTAGTCTTTTGTATCCCGAATAAGAAAGCCCATCCGCATGGGTGAGGGACTCTGACATGTTGACCGCGATGCGTTGAGGATCGCGTTCGGCGACATGCGTCATTATATCGGCCTCCTCTCCAATGATATCGTAGACAGATTCATCGGCGATTTCCGCAAAACTGTTGCCGAATATGGCCCGTTCGATCCTTTCGCCTCCCCTATCGGAAAAAATGATATAACCCATGGTCGCTCCAAAATCGAGGGCAAAGGCATCGGGGTCCCCTCTCCGGATGACATGAATCCACATATCCACTTTATTATCCCGCATCGCTCCGGGCAAAATCTTGTCGAACTTTTCCTTCCGGATCAAGTTCAGCATCTCAAAGCGAGTCTTGGCGTCCTGGGCCTGCCCAAAAGTTCCTTCAATAAGAAAAACCGCGACTAAGAGTATCGGAAAGAGCCTTTTAAGAACCATGCTTAGCCTCCTGCCTAGATTTGATATTCTTTCATCATTTCAGTCAATTCAAGCATGAAGCTCGGATCAGAATTGCGACAAGTCGGCGATATTAAGATGGTAGAGCTTGGCTTCCCGGGGCACACCCGTGGCGACATCCCAGCCCATCATCTCATAGTAGAGATCAAGGGCCCTGGTGAAGTCCGTCTTATCCAATTTGACGCCTGTCAGCGGGCCTGTCTCCAGCGGTTCGAACAGCCGCTCGGGGAGCTCGTCGTCTTTTCGATCGAAACCCTCTCGGGCGTTGAAATGGCGCGCCAAAGTCGTGGTCCTCTCCCCCAACATCATCAGTTCGAAAAGGCTCGTCTCCCAGCCCGTGGCCGCGTGCACCATCTCGACCAGGTGATTCAACCGGAATAGCCGCGCCGGACCGACGGTGAAAAAACACATACAGAGGGTGTTCAAAACA
>Ga0315274_10014384_pt1 | contig 11222 bp, 10 predicted proteins | sample YL17G02_20_MG_FD_203700 | JGI IMG/M metagenome (GOLD analysis project Ga0315274, IMG submission 203700) | Sediment microbial communities from Yellowstone Lake, YNP, Wyoming, USA - YL17G02_20 | ecosystem: Environmental > Aquatic > Freshwater > Lake > Sediment | place: USA: Wyoming | collected...
AAAAGTGAGGGTTTTGTCACTATACAAGAAAACCCATTTTGACTGTATCGGGCCGATGTTTTCACAGTCTCACACCTGCCAGGTGACGCTTTTTTGAGGTTAAAGAAACCGGATTGCAGGCGCGCCTTGCGCGGAAAACCGGTCGGCGGCGCGAGCATCAGCCAGGTGAGCACCGACGGTTCCGGGCCCAGCGGGGCGCGGAGCGGGACGCGGTCGAAGTCGTCCAGCGGTTTGCGGTCGGGGAAGCGGCCCTGCGCGATGAGGACCTGAAACGTCATGATCTGCTGCAGGCGGACGATCGCCCACGGAGACTGCGTCCGTGTCTCCAGCACGAACTCACACCCCAATCCCGCCGGGGTCATCGGGTTCGGGGATTCCGCCTCCCAAGCGTCCGACAGGCCGGAGGTGGCGTAGAGCCACGAGGGCCGCGGCTTGGTCGGCGCGAACTCGATCACCGCCTGCTGCAGCCAGTGCGCTTTGAAGGACTCCTGCTTGAACAGGCCGCTCACGATGTCTTCGGGGATCGGGAAGGCCCGGCTGTACGCAGGCCCGAAGAGGGGAGGGTAAAGAACCTCTTCGCGATACCGTCCTGCACGCGCGGCCCAGTCACGCAGCGCAGCCGGCTTGGACGCCGGCGGGGGGCCGGGCTCCGGCGGCTGCGGCCGGGAGGGGCCGGACCAAAGCTGCGTCTCTCCGGCGGGCCGGGTCGCGGGCTTGTCACTCTGGCGTGGTGGATCCATGACCAAGGATAAATTGCGGACGCCAGACAACGAATGCCGGATTCGGGCGTGGGAAGGAAGCCGGAAATTGCGATGAGGGATCGGCGAGCCGCAAGCCACGATCTCCCTCACTCGATTTCTGCCTGAACCCGCGCCTCGAGTGTGGTAAGCTGGTTCCGTTGACACGCATGAATATCTTCGGTTCTGGTGAAACCGTTCCCGAAATGCCGGCCCCGGCTTCGCCCGCGCCGTCTCTCCCATCCCTCTCGGCGGGCGAACGCCGCCTGCTTCTCCAACTCGCCCGCCAGACGTTGATCGCGGCGACGGCGGGAGGGCGCGACCCGGAGCCGCCGGCGGATGGCTTGACGCGGACCCTGACCGAGCCGCGCGCGTGCTTCGTGACGCTCACCCGGAACGGCTCGCTGCGCGGTTGCATTGGACACCTCTCACCCAAGGAACCGCTCTGGAAAGCCGTGATCGAGAATGGCCGCTACGCGGCCCTCTACGATCCGCGCTTTCCGCCCGTGTCCGCCAGCGAACTGGGTCAGATCGAAATCGAGATCAGCGTGCTCACCGAACCGCGGCCGCTGGAGTTTCGTTCGCCGGAGGACCTGCTGAACAAGTTGCAGCCGGGCCAGGATGGGGTGGTGCTCGAAAGCGGTTCCGGCCGTGCCACGTTTCTGCCGCAGGTTTGGGATGACCTTCCGGACAAGGTCGTCTTTCTCGGCCGGCTGTGCCAGAAGGGCGGATGGGACGAAAACGCGTGGCGTGAACCGGGAATGAACGTGTCCATCTACCACGTCGAGGCTCTCCACGGATCGGACCGGGACGCTGAGGCCAACCGAGGTTGCGCTTGAGCGAACCCCGGAGCGGCGACCCGGTTTCGGAGGGGCGCGCGTCACCAGGCCCGCTCCTCAAGCTCACCGGCCAGGACACCCGTGTTACGGTCAATGCGGTTTCTTCCGGTCCATCAGGCAGAGGACCGCAGCGGCCGCCCGGTCGCTGGCGCCGGGCCCGCCGAGCGATGCGACGATCTGGGCGAGCTTGGCTTTGATCGCCTCGCGTTTGTCGGGGCTCGCCAGCAAGGTCAACGCTTCCCGGGCGATGTTCTGGGGCGTGGCTTGGTGTTGGATCAGTTCCGGGAAAACTGCCTTGCCGGCGAGCAGGTTCGGCATGGCCAGGAACTTCACGGTCGCGATGCTGCGGGCGACGAAGTAGGTGGGCCAGGACGTCCGATAGAGCGCCACGGTCGGCACGCCGAACAAAGCGCACTCGAGGGTGACGGTGCCGGTGGAAGCGACCGCCAAGGTGGCTTCCTGCAACGATTGGGAAAGACCGCCCACCTGAATCTCCAGATTCGGCACCGCGGCTGATTGTGCCTGGGCGATTGCCCGGAGTTCCTCGTTTGGCAGGACCATCCGGAATCGCACGCCGGGCTGCGTCTCCAGGATTCGCTGAACCGCGCCGACCATCGCCGGCAGATGGTGGCTCAACTCGCCCCGCCGGCTTCCCGAGAGCAACAAGACCCGGGGCAGCTCAACGGCCGGGGCGGAGACCCCGCCCCACTCCGCGTTCCGCGTTCCGCGCTCCGCCTCCAGGTGCCGTTCCACGATCGGATGCCCGACGAATTCGACGCGCAACCTGGGCACCCGCGCCGCGTACCACGCTTTCTCAAAGGGGAGCAGGCACAACAGCAAATCCACGTCGCGCGCCAAGGCGTCCGCCCGGCCGGGTCGCGAGGCCCAGACCTGCGGCGAGACGTATTGGACGATCCGCGGGTCCCAGTTGCGGAAGGACCCGCGGTGGGCGCGAACATGGCCTCGCACGGCATGGGCGAAGCGGCGGTTGAACCCGGAGAAATCGACACAAAGGATGACGTCCGGCTGCCGCTCGCACGCCAGCCGGAGCAACGAGTCGAACAGCCGCTTGAAATCGCCGAGCTTCCGCACCGCCTCCCACAGGCCGATCACCGAGTGCCGGGTCATGTCCACGACCACGTCCACGCCGGCCGCCTGCATCTGCGGACCGCCGGCGCCGAAGAACTGGGCCGGGAAGGGCACCGCGCGAGACGACTCCGCGCGCCTGATCGCGGCGACGAGCTCGGCGGCGAGCAGGTCGCCGCTGGTCTCGCCGGCGATGAGCAGGAAGCGTTTGCCGGTCATGCTGCGGTTTCGCCGCTGAAGCCCCGTGAGGTCATCCGGAAAGCGTCATTTGATCACAGCCCGTGGGTCCGCGCGGACGACGTGGCGACGAGCTGCTGGATTTGCCGGGTGATCTCGAAGGCCAGGTCGAGCGCCCGCTTCGCGGATTCGCCGCTGACCAACGGGGTCTGCTGCGCCTGGACGGATTCGATGAAGTGTTGCAGCTCCAGTTTGAGCGGTTCGCCTTTCTGGATCGGCACCGGCTCGCGCACGATCCGTTTGCCGGCGAACTCGCTGATAATCGTCGAGTCCTTGGTGTGCAACAGCTTCTTCAACAGGGAGGATTCCTGCTCCCCTTCCCGGGCGATACGATAGATGAAACCCTCCTGGGCCCGGTAGTCGAGCGAGACGTAGGACGGCACCGGGCCGCCGCTGAACACGCGGATCTTCCGCATCCGCTCCGGGCTGACGCGGCTGGCGGTCAGGTTGGCCACGCAACCGTTGGCAAACCGCAGCCGGGCGTTGGCGATGTCCTCGGACGGACTCAGCACCGGGATGCCCACGGCGTCCACGCTCACGACCGGCGACCGCACGAAGGCCAGCACCACGTCTAGGTCGTGAATCATCAGGTCGAGCACGACGCCGATGTCCGTGCTGCGGGCGGGGTAGGGCGAAAGCCGGTGGGCCTCGATGAAGTGCGGCTCCGTGGCCACGGCGACGAGATAGTTGAAGACGGGATTGAACCGTTCCACATGGCCCACCTGCAGCACACAGCGGTGTTGCTGCGCCAACTGCACCAGCTCGGCCGCCTGGGCCGAGTCGTCGGTCATCGGCTTCTCGATCAGCAGGTGTTTGCCCTGGGTGAGCAGCGTCCGGGCGAGCGCGAAGTGGGTGGTCGTAGGCGTGGCCAGGCTCAACGCGTCGCTGGCCGCCGCCGCTTCCTCGACCGAACGGAAGGCGCGGACACGGTGTTTTTCGGCGATCTTGCGGGCGGTGTCGGCGGCGAGGTCGTGCACGCCAGCGAACGTGACCTGGCCGGCGCGGGCGAGCTCCGCGTAGATGCGGGCGTGTTCCTTTCCCAGTGCGCCGGTGCCCACGACGGCCACCTTGAGGGTCGCTGCCATGGCGGAGGTATAGGGTTCCACGGCCGAACTTCAAAGTTCAAAGTGAGCGGCGGCCCTGGCCACGGTCTGACAAGATGACTTGACCTCGAAGCCCCGGTTCCGCGAATAGAACTCATGCCGCAACCTGAGCGCACCCTCACCCTGCTGAAGCCGGAAACCCTGGAACGGGGACTTTGTGGCGAGATCCTGCGCCGCTTCGAACAGGCCGGCCTCCGCATCCTTGACGCCCGCCGGGTCCGGTTCACCCGCACGCGGCTGAAGCAACACTACGCCGAACTCCGGCGCAAGAACCCGCGTGCCTACGATCGCAGTGTGCGGTCGCTGACCGGCCGCGAGGGTCTGGCGGTGATCCTGAGCGGAGCCAATGCCATCGCCAAGGTGCGGGCGCTGGTCGGCCCCACGGACCCGACCGCGGCGCCGCCCGGGACGATTCGCGGCGATCTCAGCTCGGACAGCATCGCGTTGGCCGACGCGGAGGATCGTGGAACCCGCAACCTGGTCCATGCCGCCGACTCCCCGCGATCCGCCCGGAACGAGATCCGCATCTGGTTCCGAGTGGAACTTTCCGAGCGGTAACTTTGCCGTTGACAGTGGCGCGGGGGGATTGCGACATTCGCGCCGTTACCGAAACCCAACGGCTTGACCGGAGTTGCGCTGTATAGAGCCGCCCGCGATGCATGGGCGGGCTTCAAGCAGGCCGGGGCGGGCACGGGTGCATCCCGTGGCCAGCCAGCACCAGCAACCGCGGGCCGGGGGTCGGAAGAGCCAATCCGTAGCGAAGACAACAGAGCTATGAGCAACCAAGAAACCCCCAGCCAACTCCCGTCGTACATCACCAGTGCGACGCCCAACCCCACGGCGAACCGAGCCCCGTGGTATAAGAACACGGCTCCGACTTACGCAGGCATCTTCCTCTGGTTCATCTTCTGGGACTCGATGGCCGGCAACGGCCTTGCCGCCGGTGGGCTGGCGGCCGCGCTGTTGGGGATCGTCATCGGGGCGTTGATCTGCCACTTCCTGTTCTACCTGGTGCCGGGCAGACTCGGCATGCAAACCGGCCTTCCGCTCTACGTGGTCGGCAGTTCCACGTTTGGCGCGATGGGCAGTCTGATCATGCCCGGATTCTTCATGGGCATCCTCCAGTTCGGCTGGCTCGGCGTTAACACTTACGGCTCGTCCGACGCGTTGGCAAAAGGGTTCGGGGCACCGGGTTTGTTCGTCCCGCTGTGCGTGATTTGGGCGCTCGGCGCCGCGTTTGTCGGGATCAAGGGCATTCAGTACGTCGCCAAGGTGGCCACCTACCTGCCGGTGATTCCGCTGGTCGTGCTCGTCATCGGCCTCGTGTTGTTCGCCGGTTCGGCTGGGAGCTACACGCCGCCGGCGGAGGCTGCCAAGTCTGGTGGATCGATCACCGCAATCCTGACGATGGTCGCCGCCATCGTTGGCTTTTTCGCCACGGCGGGCGCGGCCGGTGTGGACATCTGCATGAGTGGTCGTGACAAGAAAGACGTCAGCATGGGCGGCATCGTGGGCATCGTCATCGCCATCATCGTCACGGCGGGCATCTCGGTGATCGGCGTGGCCGGCGCCCAGGCAGCAGGGGTGATCGACGCGAACACCACCACGATGACTGCGGCTCTCGGCAAGAAGCTCTCTCCAGGTTTCTATGCGGTCGTGATGATTGGCCTTACCATTGCCTCGTTCCCCGGGGCCTGCTTCTCCTCACTCATTGCGGCGAACAGCTTCAAGACTGTCATGCCTAAGGTGAATCCATTCATCTCGGTGGGGATCGGGGCCATCGTCAGCGCCGTGCTGGCGATCACGGGCGCGGCGGGCAAACTGCCGGACGTATTCGGCCTGATTGGCGCCTCCTTCGGTCCGATCTGCGGCGCCATGCTGGTGGATTATTGCCTCTCCAGTGGCCAGTGGTCGGGACCCCGCGCGGGGTTCAACCCGGCGGGCTGGATCGCTTGGGCGCTGGGATTCATTGTGGGCATCCTGCCTAACTCGCTGTTGCCTGAGAGCATCCGGGTAGCCGTGCCGTGCGCGCCCGTTGCCGCGTTCATCGTGGGTGCGGTGGTTTACTTCCTCTGCGCGAAGGCAGGCATGCTCTCGCCGGTGGTGCCCATGCCGGCCAAGAAGTAGGCGGAGTCCCTCAACGGACAGCGACGGGGCGGTTCCTGGCGAACCGCCCTGCTTCTTTCCAGTCTGAAGTCCACAAACCAAGCCCGTGCTGACGCTGTGGCCAGGCGGCTTCAGCCCGGTGCCTTGCCGACCCTTCAGACCTGCGGGGCCCGGTTTCAAAGGTCCGGCTGCGGCGTGTAGCGGAGGTAGGGCTTGATCTGGCGGGCGCCCTTGGGGAACAGCTTCGGCACCTCCTCGTCCCGTACCGCAGGCGCAATCAGGCATTCGTCGCCATCGCACCAGTTCGCGGGCGTCACCACCCGGAATTCCTCGGCGAGCTGAAGCGCATCCACGGCCCGCAAGAGCTCCACGAAATTGCGCCCCGTCGAGATGGGGTAGGTCTGCGTCAGCCGAATCCGCTTGTCTGGCCCGATCACGAAGACACATCGGACGGTCGCCGCGTCGCTCGCGTTGGGGTGGATCATGTCGTAGAGCAGCGCCACCCGGCGGTCGGTATCGGCGATGATCGGGAAGTTGACGGCCGTCTGCTGCGTTTCCATGATGTCAAAAATCCACCCCATGTGCGACTTGAGCGGATCGACGCTCAACGCGATGAGTTTGACATTCCGCTGCTCAAAGAGGGGCTTCATCTTGGCGGCGGCGCCGATCTCCGTTGTGCACACCGGCGTGTAATCCGCAGGATGCGAAAAGAGGAGACCCCAACTCGTACCCAGCCACTGATGAAAGTGGATCGGTCCTGCCGTGGTCTCGGCAAAGAAATCCGGGGCTTCATCGCCCAATCGTATCGCCATGGCTCGTCTTTTCCTTCGATTGCTTAATATCGTTTTTAAGACGCTCTTACGTTCGAGATGATAGAATCTAGCCTCGTATTCCCAAAGTGCAACTTCAATTTCGGGTTTCCTGCCTCGCCGCCCTCGCGGCTCCGCGGCGGGGTGGAACGGGAAAAGCCTGGGAATGTTGTTCCCCCATCAGATGACCTCGCGATAGACATCCGGATGGGGCCGCGAGATCACCACCGCGTTCACCAGCACCCCGGCCTCGCTGATCACCCGCCGACCCGCTGCGATCGCCGACTGCACGGAGCCGACGTCGCCGGTCATCGTGCAAAACGCCTTCCCGCCCAGCGCCATCGCCAGACGAATCTCCATCAAAGTCACGTTCGCCGCCTTGGCCGCCGCGTCGGCCGCCTCGATCAAGGTCGCGACGTTGAACGACTCGAGGATGCCGAGGGCGCCCGTCGGCTCGACCGGTTGGCTGCGGCCCAACGCCGCGATCACATCCGGGTGGATGTTTGGCACCACGAAATGGCTGATCAGGCAGCCGTTGGCCGCCTCCGCCCCGGCTTCCACGGCGCTCTGGACCGCGGCGGTCTCGCCGCCGATCAACACCATGTACTTCCCGGAGCAGATCGAGCGGGACAACAGAAGCCGCACATTGCCCGCCTTCAACATCGTGTCGGCCACCTGAAACCCGGCGGCCACGCTCGACAACTCAATCAAGCCAATCGCTCGCTCGCTCATGGGGCCCTCGTCAGAAGGATGCGTTGTTCTGTCACCTCCCTCACGGTGGCGTCCGCCGGTGCGTGGAGGATGGCACCGAGCGCATTGGCCGGCACCTCGCCAAGCGGCTGACCCGCCTTCACGCGGTCGCCCGCCTTCACCAGCGGCCGGTTCGCCGTGCCCGCGCTTTGTCGCAGTGGCAGCACCAGTTGCCGCGGCTCCACCGGGATGGCCTCCAGCGGCGCCGGATGCTCGTAGGTCTCGACGTGCAGCTTGCGGGCCAGGGTCTTGATGGGCACCCGACGTCCCTCGTGCAAGGGGTGCGCCTTTGCCGGAGCCGGCCCCGACCACTTGAAATTGGCGCGGCGCAGCTCCGCCTTCGCATCGTCACAGGCCTCCTTCGGATACAATTCCTCGGGGCAGGCGTACAAAGTGCAGAGCCCGCAGGCGCAACAAAGCGATGCCCATTGGCTGAACAGCTCGCTGCCCGAGGCCGTGAACGCCAGCGTCCGCATCACCTGGTGCGGCTCGACCGCGTAGCCGAGCAGAAAGCGCGGGCACAACTCGGTGCAGTAGCGGCACTGGTCGCAGGCGGACTTGCCGACGGCGGCCTGCGCCTTGTGCGGCGTGAGCTTGCGCTGGATGATGTGATGGCTGCGCGGCAGGACGACGACACCCGTTGTCGTTTTGGTGATCGGCGCGTCGAGGTTCTCCGTGGTTTCGCCCATCATCAGGCCGCCGATGCACAGCACCGGGTCATCGGTCGCGAACCCGCCCGTCGCCTCGATGGCGTCGCGGAACGTGGTGCCGATCGGCACGGTGACGGTGACCGGATGCTTCACGGCGCCGGCCAGGGTGAGCATCTTGCGAATGACCGGCTTGCCGGTGGCGGCGGCGGCGATGTTCGCAAGAGTTTCGACGTTGTTCACCACCACGCCGATTTGGATCGGGATGCCGGCCGGTGGGATCAGGCGCCCGGTGACTTCGTGCACGAGATCATATTCGTCACCTGCCGGGTAGTAATCGCCCAGCCGATGCACGCGGACCTCGGTACCGCGGCAGGCGGCCTGGACGGCTTCAACGGCATGCTTGTTCTTGGCCTTGATGGCCACCACGCCGTGCTTTGCACCGACGGTCTGCACGGAAAGCTGCACGCCCTGGACCACCGCAGCGGCCTGGTGTTCCATCACCGCGGCATCCTTGTGCAGCAGCGGCTCACACTCGGCGCCGTTGGCAATGACGGTGTCGGCTTGGGCCGCGAGCTTAACGTGCGTGGGGAAGCCGCCGCCTCCGGCCCCAACCACCCCGGCCCGTTTGACTTGCTCCACGAGCGTCATGAACAAGCCGGAGCATAGGACGCAGGGAAACGAAGACAAAGCTAAAAGCGGCGGGGCGGATTTGAATCTGACTCGGCATGGGAACATTATCAGGATACCCTCTCCCGACAATGAACTGGACCCACCACCCGGCTCCGCGCCCACCCTGTCGGACGTGATGACGACGACATTGGCATGGACAACCGACAACCTGAGGAGAGCAACGATGAGCATCCCCCTCTTTCAAGTCGATGCGTTCACGGGCACGCCGTTCAAAGGCAACCCCGCCGCAGTCTGTCTCCTTCCGGAGCCATGCGGCGAGGCCTGGATGCAGGCCGTAGCAGCGGAGATCGAATCGGTCAGGCCGTGACGGTCCTGCGGGGTGAATGGGTGTGCAGTGACCGGCCATGACGGGGACGGCTTGATGAACGTGTGACGAGGATTCCCCGGAGTCCGGTCCTGCTCTCACAGCAGCGGTCTGAAGGGCGCGGTCATCCATTCCCTCAGGCGCCTCCAGAACGAGCGATGCTTCCACTCGGCATAGGTCACCTCGCGCGAACGCGTCTTGTCGGCCTCAAAAACCTGGCTCTGCTCGGCGGCGAGCTCGGCGGAAAACACGTTGAGGTTGGCCTCGTCGTTGAGACGAAGGGAGCGGGGATCGAGGTTCGCCGAGCCGACCGACACCCACGCCTCGTCCACGATCAATCCTTTGCAGTGGTACATCGAGGGCTGATACTCGTAGATGCGTGCGCCCGCCTGGAGCAGCTTGCCCCAGTTCGCACGTGAGGCGGGTCCGACTGGTGGACTGTCCATATCTTTCCCCGGCAGGATGATCTCCACCGCCACGCCGCGTTCGCGCGCAGCGATCAACTCCTGCAACGTCAGGTCGCACGGGATGAAGTAAGCCATCGAAAACCGAATGCTACGACGGGCGGAGGAGAAGGCCATCAGGTACATCAACCGCACGTGATCGCTGCCGGCCCGCGCATCGCCGGCGAAGGCCTGCGCGGCAACGTCACCGGCCGGCGCCAGCTCGGGGAAATACTCCGGACCCGTCAGTGCTTGACCGGTCACCTTGAGCCAGTTCTGCGCGAAGATCGCCTGGAGTTGCGCGACGGCGGGCCCTTCGACTTGGTAGAACGCGTCGCGCCAGGGCTCGGGCGTGTGGGCGTCGCCCCGCCACACGTCACCCACGCCCGCCCCGCCGATGAACCCGATGGCGCCATCGACAACCATGATTTTCCGGTGATCGCGGTGGTTGAGTCGCCCGAGATGCAGCGGCGAGAAGCGGTTGAACAGCCGGACATCCACGCCGGCCTCGCGCAACGCGTCGAGGTCCCGCCCCTTGAGGTATCTCGACCCAATCCAGTCCAGGAGCAAGCGGACTTTCACCCCGGCCCGCACCTTCGCCGTCAGCGCTTCGGTGAATTCACTGCCCACCACGCCGGACCAGTAGATGTAGCTCTCGAGCGTAATGCTCTGCCGGGCGCCCTGGATTGCCTCCAGCATGGCGGGGAAGAACTGCTCGCCATTGACAAGTGACGTCACCCGGTTGCTGGCGACCACGGGCGCGTCGAGGAGCCCACCCAATGAGCGGGCGAACTGCGGATCCGTGACGGGCGGGACAGCGCCGAGGCGCGTGCGGACGCCGTGCCCGCGGAACGAAGTGCAACCGGCCACTGCCAGAAGGAGCAGGACGAGCCCTGCTTGACACAGGGCCCGGCGGGGCCGCCGCGGCGATGCCAGGTCCATGGGCGGCGAATCGTAAAGACATCGGCGGATTTGCCAATCTCAGAAAGTGCCGAAGCCGGTTCCTGGGCGGTGCTGCTGAGCACGCTGGGGGACTGCGGTTGGTTCCCCATCGGGCAATCACGACCATGGAAAGCCTCCAATCCCAACCTTCGGGCGCGCCTGGGGACTATGAACTGGCTCATGGAAAGCCCGAACCTCCGAAGTTTGGACGCGCATTGGGACCATGAACCTGGGAGCGCCGGCATCCGTGCCGGCGAGCCGCCCCTCGACCTCAGGCGCCGGCAAGGATGCCGGCGCTCCCAGGAACGGTTCATGGAGAGCACGGCCGCGGATGGCCCCCGAGGGCGGTTCACTTCTCCCCAACTCGGAATTCGGTCCACGGCTGGGACGGGCGGCTCTCGAGGATGCCCTGCATCCAGTCGAACTGGGGGTGCTCGGCCAGGAACCGCTGGGCATTGAAAGCCCGGCCACAAGCCGAACCCCACCGGGCCGCGAAGCTCATCTGTTTCGCCATCTTCGTGTCCAC
>Ga0315274_10014385_pt1 | contig 11222 bp, 6 predicted proteins | sample YL17G02_20_MG_FD_203700 | JGI IMG/M metagenome (GOLD analysis project Ga0315274, IMG submission 203700) | Sediment microbial communities from Yellowstone Lake, YNP, Wyoming, USA - YL17G02_20 | ecosystem: Environmental > Aquatic > Freshwater > Lake > Sediment | place: USA: Wyoming | collected...
GGAAACATCATTAACATACTCCATAGCAACAAATTGAAGTCCTATTAGAGTGCTTGAAGGTATAGTTCTTATTGCTATTGGCTGTCCTAAGTCAGATATTCCACTTGCATACTTTTGAAGTGCTCCTAAGTTTTGAGGCAATACACAATTAAGTTGGTCTGTAAGCGTAGAACCATCACAAGAAGTTTCTGTTCCCGGAATAGCTGAATAAACAGGTTTTATATTTGCTACCGTACCAATTGCTAATTGAAACTCAGTACTTATAGCTAATGCATATACAGATGTATAATCTCTTGTTAATAAAAAAGTAAAAGTAAACTCTACGTTTTCAGTAGTTTCAACCGGTTGTGGAGCTCCTGAAAATTGAGAATGTGATATTGTAAATTCTATAGTTATAGATGAGCCTTCTTTTAAATCTTGACCAAACAAATCAAAATATAATACTGAATTTGCTACATTTCTAAATGAATCTAAATCATAACTTCCTGAAGTGGTAAAGTCATTTAAAACTTCAACTCCGATTTCTTCTGTTATTAATGTAGTAGTATATTCAAATTTAGTTGGAAAATTATTTTTATCAATTAAATCCCAACCCTCAAGATAATTTCCATACATAAGTCTATTGCCCATAATTGTCTGAGCTTTTGCTAATAATGGTACATTATCGTATAGTCTTAATAACTCAGATTCTGAGAGAATAGTAAATATTTTACTATTTGAAAACACGTATTGATATAAATGGTTATTAGGAATTGCTAAATCTGACTTATCAAGTCTTTCAATAACTTTTACTATGTTATTGTTAGATTGCTTAAATAATATGTCAAACCCAACCACAAGAGGTCCTCCTGAGTTACATTCAACGATTGCCGAATTACAAAGATTAGTCATTCCTTCATTCAACATACTGTTTTGGCTAAACTCAAAAGAATTTGGAATAAAAGATACTTGAGACCATTGAGAGGTAGCGCTATACTCTCCATCAATATATCTGTATCTATAAGCAAACGATATAAATCTTGTCTTTAAAAAATTTTCCTGACCACCCGTAACTATAGGCGTTACTGTTGGAGATTCAGTTGGAGGTCTTTTGATTACTAACAATTGCTCCAATGATATTTGGTCTATATTTGCTATTGGATTTGCGTAATTTCTTTGTGTATTTATAAATCTTGGAGGGTTGTAATCATCTGTAAAAAACAATAAAGGTCCAAGAATATTTATCCCTGTTATAAGATACAGTTCATTAAAATTTAAGGTTGTGTTTATACCTCCGCCATCATCAACGCTAATTATATGGTACGTCAATAAGTTTGAAAATACATTATAAGATACCACTAAATCAAGTTTTCCTGTCGCTCCAACAGTAAATGCAGGGTCGTGAACAAACCAATAAAGTAAATCATTAGCATTATCCTCAATAGCTCCAATACATTTTGCAGAACTGCTTAATGGAGTGCCATCAATGTAAATCAGATTAGTTAACGGAGTATTTCCTTTTGTATTCTCTATTACTCCTACCTCTGATTTTTCTGTAGAACCCATACGAATATTCATAGCATCAACATACTCTCCATCAGGAAGGATACGTTGGTCAACCATTTTGTTCATTCTACCCGCTAAGAAATTCCTTGATAACTTTGCCATACTACTTTATTATCTTATCCATACCTCTTAAATTCATCAGCAATCTTCCCGGATGAATGTTACTTATTCTTATTTTTGCATTTGATAATAATGCTCTTCTATCTTTTCTTGCTCTTGCTATAATATACTCTTGAACTCCGAACTTTGCATTTAATATCTCATACTTAATTGCTGCATAAACATATTGTTCAAATAATTTATTTACAGTAATTAAAGAATTGTCTCCTCCTTCCATACCATCGGATATGTACTCAAGAATACACAATTCTCCTGCCATACTCGAATCAAAGTTTATAACTCCTGCTTTTTTATCAATATTGAAAGTAGGATTAAAATTTGCTGTTTCTGTATTCAAACCAAATGCATCGCCAATTCTATAATCAAAATACCACATACCATCATAATTCCAACCATATTGATTGTCAAATTGGTTTCCGCTATTGAGATATATACTTTTTTTAGTTTTTCTAATTCTGTCAAAATCAATATCAGAATACTGAGGTTGAAGAATATTTCCATTTTGGTCAAAAAGGATATTTCCTTGTTGGTCCTGTAAGTATGCATTTGAAGATAATGTTTGAATGTTCTCAGTAAGAGGTCTCAGCAATCCATCTTTGTACATTGATATTCTTACCCAATTTACATAGTCGTGAGGTAGTACAAATCTTAAAGAATCAACTACACTTAGCTCTAATACTTTTACTTCCTTAAAAGCATCGTAATTCAGCTCCTGAATAGCACGTTTGGCGTGAAATAATACTTTGTATCGTTCCTCATTATTTATCAATGAGTGATTTCCTGAATACATCAACAAAAAATTGTTAACAATGTCGGTTAGGCTTACATATTGGTATGAACCCCAATTTGCTTCTTGAGGACTTCCACCGTTATTGTCATAATATTGATATTGAGATAAATATGCCATTTGTCGTATTTTTTATTATTATTGCTGCATACTAAATGTAGGCTGTTCGTGTTGTTGTTGAGCCATACCGAATTGAGTAACTTCAGATTCTCTAATAGACATACCACAGTACTCAAGTATTTTTGTAACTAATTTATATTCATCCTCTGTAGGAAGCTCAAAGTCTTGATAATCAGTTTGTGATTGGTCAAAAGAAGGAGAACCATCTACCAATGAAATGTAAGTCCATTTAGGAACTTTAGGAAATCTAAAATAAACAGCCTGAACTTGCCCTTGAGTTGATATTGTACTTGGATATAATTCAAGTACACTTCCTTGATAAACATAAGAAGGATACTCATTAGAAGGCGCTGTAAGATTTGAACTATTTAACATAGTTATTTTTCCCATACTTACCTTATCTGCTTCAGTTAGGCTTGAGGCTTTAAATATAGCAAATCCATTATTAGTCGGTGCGCCTGTTGGAAATATATTTGATGATAATAATATTTGCGTATTACTTGTTACAGAGACAACGGTACTTGTTGCTTTTGTAGTTGTATTTACTACAATATCTCCTGATATTATTCCATAAGTTGTAAAATTACCTGTAGTGCAAACAAGGTTATTTGTAACTTCAGTTCCACTTTGTATTCCACTTGTTAGCATTATTGGATAACAAAGTAATTTTAATAGGTAGTATGATTCATCTCCTGTAGTTACAAGAGATGGAACAAAAAACTTGTTGTCAGTTGATTTTGTAAGTGAGTTTGTAACCAAAAAACTTTCTAAAGTTTCCGCAAGTGGGCTTTCAATATCAGCGTAATCAGTTCCTGAACCACGTTGATTCTCTGCATTTATAGTTTTATTATAACTGCTATAGTATTCCTCGTAGATTTCCATCTGAGCGTTTTTGGCATACAAATTGAAATCTGATGGAGAAATGTATCCATAATTGTTTTTATTTAATATGGATAAAACTGCATTTCTAACCTCGTTTATCATCTTTATTCTTTTTTACAAATATACATAAAAAAAGCACAGAAATAAATCTGTGCTAATTTTTGACCAAGGACACCTCAATCCGTTTTTATTATTGTGGAAGATTGGCTTCCAACATTTTAAGCGAATCAATACCTTCATCACTTGATAAGAAACCTGCTGCCATATCATAAGGGTCTTCCCCAAATGGCACTGATAACATTTTCTTTTTGTTAGTTGGAGTATTAAACCAAATCTCCTTATCTCCATTGCGTAATGCTAATAATTTTTCTTCAAAGAATAATCTAATCTTAGCTTGAAACTGAAGTTCAGGGTCATTCAATGTAGTCAAGAATCCTATTGGGTCATTTTTAGCAAACACTAATATGTCTCGTTTTAATTCTGCTGTCGAGATTGTTGAGGGGTCTTTACCAAACATAACTCTTGTAAGAGTTTCTATTTGCTCAAGAGAAAGTTTTCTTGCTTCAACTAAAGCATCGATTTCAATATCTAAGCTCTCAACCTCATAAGCTGCGTCTTTTTCTTCATCTACCTCAACGAATATTCTTCCGTTTAATGGATGGTAGTGTAAAAATGCTTGAAGCGCAGGATTTGTTCTTGGAACACTTAAAAATCCATCCTCAAACATAATTGGCTCAAGTATTGCGTTTCCATCTTGCTCATCCTCAAATGGAGACTTTTGATTTATTGCATATCTAAGAGCGCGGTTTTCATTCTTTTTTTCATCGTACCACATTAGTGGGAATCTTGGATGATTTCTTGCCGCTAAACTATAAGAAAGCGGATTTCCATTTACTAATTTGTAGACTTTGTCTACTGAAACTACTGTTGCCATTTTTTGTTAATTATTTAATTTAATTTAATTTAATTTTTTAAAATATAAAAAGGAGAGTGCCTTTAAAGACACTCCCCGATTTACTATATACTATCCGAAACGGAATAACACAAAGTTGTTTGCACCTAAAGTACATACACATCTTTCAGACAAGAAGTTAACCTCCATTGCGTCTAAGTCAGATGTTTGAGCACCACCGGCAGAACCTGTAATCCACGTTTTGTATCTACGGTCTTCAGCTTCTGAAGCACGGTATCTAACGTGTAAGAAAGGTCTCTTTGCGTTTTTACCCATAATTTGGTCGTACACTGATGTAGAACCGGCAGGAACCATAAGTCCTGTGATTGTACCCGTAGCAGTAGCTGCAACGTTAGACAAACCACCTCTCATAGTTGGGTCGTTTAGATATTTCCAATCAGATTTGTAGAAATCGTAACCTCTACGGAATCCTGTGAAACCTAAGTTAAGAGCCATATCAACATCATTATCGAATAAACCAAAAGATGCAGATTGAGCAACACCACCTGAAGTGTATCCATTTAATGTTGCCAACATATTGTCGATGTCAAAAGACAATCCACGATTAACAAAAACAACGTTTTCTTCGATAGCACCTTGCTTGTCTAAACGAGAAACAATAGAATCCCACTCATTCAAAGAAGTTGGAGAACCACCTCCCCAAACGTTACCTCTATTGTTTACAACATAGAAGATACCTTCAGACCCCATCATACCTGCTGTTTTAGCACCCGAACCGGTTGCGGCAGGAACTGCTTCAATCATAGAAGTTTCGATGTAATCTTCAAAACGCAAACGAGTTTCGTGCTCTGATTTTAAATACCACAAGTAACCTGTAGCACCGTTCTCAGTAGTAACTTCAACCCATCCGATTTGAGCCATATCAGAACCATTAACCGCATATTTATCTTTCAAGATAATTGGGTTATTGCTGTAGATGTCATCTTCAGCTTCCAAAGAACCAACCATTCCGTTAGTTCCTTTTTTAAACTCAGAGCCGTAAATAAATACAGTGCATTGAGTAGATACAGCAAATGCTTGTCCTGTTGCTTCGTAGTAAGCTACTGTGAAAGTAGTTGCTGAAGGAACTGCTGTAACAATTGCTTTGTTAAACACACCTGATGCGTTATTTTGAATCATCACAGTTTGACCTACTCTGATTGCAACGTAAGTAACGCCTGAATCAGCCACAGTGAAAGTAGCAGTATTTGCTGCTGCTGCCGCACCTGAAGTACAGTTAGTGTACTTAATGTGAAGACGACCTTGTTCTGCCCATTTGATTTGGTCAGAATTAGAAGGCATCTCTGCACCTACCATTCTCAAGAATGATGCGATGGTTCTATTACCGTAACGCTCAAATTCTTTTTCGTAAGTATCAGGAAGATACTGATTCAAAAAGTTGAAGTTGGTAATGTAGTTTGTCTGCAACGCTACTTGCTCAGCACTTGGCTGTAATGCAAAAGTAGGGTTTGATAATAATGTACCTGCCATTTTTTTTAATTTTTAAATTTATATTTTTTTCATACTACGGATTTTTAGACTTTTACCGGAATCAGGATTTACCGCTTTTACCTGCATTCCTTCCATTGATTTTGTGATTTCAGGAGCTCTATTTGCAGACATTTGAATATTTTTAATGTTCTTCATAGTACCTTCAGTCGCATCTGCTTGTCCTTGTTCGTAAAAGAACTTTGCAAATTTCTCAGGATTCATAGCTACAGCTAATGACCTATGATAACCTGCTGCATCCTTAATTAAGCCCTGCTCATCTAAAAACTTATTTATAAAGTTTGCAGGTGTAGCTTGTGCTTTTTTAAGTTCATTAGCATCTCCGGGATTGAAAGAGATTCGCTTGTCATTAACATTGAACTCAAAACCTTTGAACTCTCCGTTAAATACCTCATCAGTCTTTTGGTTAAACCAATTCCTTTTTCTTTCATTCTCTTCCTCATTAGTCTTCGCTTGCTTGGTATATTGCTTATAGCTTTCATAAATTTCTTTCTCCTCATCAGAAATCAGTGGAACACTTGACTCAAGTGGCACTTTGTATTGTTCTTTTTGAGCATTAAAAAATTTCTTTGCCTCAGCAACCGCCTTTTTTGTTGCAATCTTAACTCTTTTTATGTGTGATTCATCATCAATGTCTTCGTCATAACGATAATCATCCATTAAAGAGTCAATATCATCAGCATCAAGTCCTTCTTGAGTTGCTGATAAATATTGTTCAAGTAAACTTTCCGAGTCCATTGAGTCAAAATCTTTTTTAAGACTTAAAAAATCCTCAAATCCTCTTCCTGTTTCTTTTTTGTATTTCATATAAGCGGCAACATCTTCAGGTAAAGCCTCAGCTTCTTGCCTTTGAGATGTCAATTCATCTAATGAATTAATCTGCTTATTGTATCTTTTTCCAATATATGAAAGAACTTGCTCTTCATTTAATTCAACCTCTTGCTCTTGCTGTTGCTCTTGCTCTTGCTCCTGCTGTTGCTCTTGCTGTTGCTCTTGCTCTTGCTGCTGACCCGGTATATTTACATTTTGAAATTGTTGCTCGTGTTTTTCAAGTAACTCTTGTTCTACTTGAGCAGTTCCTTTCTCTTCTGTACCATCTAATAATCTTACTTTAATTTCCATTTGATTTGATTTAATTTTTTACAAAGCTATACAATTTTTTTTAATATTTTAACGAGGCTCAAATTCAGCCAAATCAAAGCCATCTAAACTATCTTCATTTGATTCAAAATTCAATGGAGGAAGATTGTTTTTACGTTGGTCTATTAATTTAGATTGCTCTGTATTTTGTTGACTAATCCGCTTAGCTTTAGCATCTTCACGAGCCTGTTCACGACCGCCTAACGTCTCCATTTCCATACCGTGAAGTTTTTGATTATACATAAACTCTTCTGCCATTAAGTGAGATTTTAGTTCAGCTTCTACTTGAATTTTTCTAATAGTTAATTCAGTTTCCATCTGCATCAACTGACTTTTAGTTTGAACTTCTGTCTGCATTTTTTGCATAGCCATTTGACCTGCCATTTCTTGAGACTTCAATTGCTGTTGAGCCTGCATAGCTTGTTGTTGCATTTTCAGTTGGTCTTCACGCTCTTGCTTCTTAATTCGTTTCATTTTCAATAATTGATTAGCAAGTTTAAGATTTTTAATCTCACGAATATCAATAGCATCTTCAAGATTAATATCTCCTTTTTGTAAAGCCATTTGAACATTAGCTTCAAGTTGTGCTCTCTGCTCTTCATCAGGCGCAACTTCAATAAATATACCAAAGTCGTAAATATAAAGGTCTGCTATATCTCCTAAAATAGACACATTGTACCTGCCAATTTGATTAATAAACTCATCTTTAAAGTCAGAGTATTCTAATATATCTCCAATTCTATAAGTTAATGCCTCTGCCATTGAGCGATATATATATAAACCTCCATCAAGTATATGTCGAGTTGCTGTATTTGAGTTTAAAGCTGCTAACTTCTGTAATCCTACTAAAGAATTAGGGTCAGGAGTAGAACCATCTCGTGCTTCGTTAAGCCCGGTTACAGTTCTAATCATATCCATATAGTGATTATAATTAGTGATAAGCATTTGAGTTTTACCTACACCTGTGTTAGAGCTTAATTGAGTAATAGGAACTTTAGCATTATTAAAATCTCCATCTTGAGTAAAACTTCTACCAATTACCGAACCTGTTTGGAAATAAAGTCTTAGAGCGTCTTCCGGGTTGTAAGCAGCGCCACTTCCTAAATCAACTTCATTAAGTCCATCAGCATCAATAAATACACCATCAGGAACAACTCGATTAATTACTTGTTGTAATTTTAAATGTGTAATTTGAATAAGGTCTGCAAACGGTATCATTCTACGAACTAAAGACTCTATAGCTCCTTTATACATTCTTGGGGCACAAGCTACATAATTTGGCAATGCGTGTTGAGAAGCAGACTTTGGCCGTACCATATTCTCAGACATTTTCCATTGTAAAAGAATATTAGTTCCCATTACCATAATACCTTCATACCATACGTCAATAGTTTTTTCTATTTTCTCAAAATTACCTTCTTCCATCATTTGTGCCGGAGGATTGAAAGTATCATCTTTAGGAATAACTCGTGAACCGCCATTCTCAAGAATTTTTTTCTTAAAAACTATTTTCTTTGTAGTTTTATAATTAAAGTACATCAATGTACAAGTATCTCTTGAAAATACACTATTTTCGTAGAATTGAGCCACATTAAAATAATCATACCAACTTTGACTATATTGAGTAATTTCCTGTAAGTCTTCTTTAGTAAGGCTTTGGTCAATTTTCATTAACTCACTAATTGGAAGAGTTTTAATTTCTCCCCAATAAAAACAATCTTTAAAGTGAGGGTCTTCAGTATAGCTATAAACAACATTTGCAGGGTCAACATAAGATATTTTAACTCCTGTTCCTTGAAGAAATTCGTGTTTAGCAATAGATATACCAAGTACTGTAGCATCGTAATCTAATCTCCAACGAATGTCGTTATAATGATTCTCATCAAATATGGTGTTAATAGCTTCTTCTTCTGCAATCTCAATTGCGGGTTTATAATTAAGTTGCATAAACAAAGAAAGTTCTTCATCTGATTCAGGAAGTTTTTCAGGGTCCATTGTAAATGCATCAAAACCTGTGCTTTCTTTTATTTGATTTAAAACAGGTTTAGCAATCATTTGCCCTTCAATCATATCCTGATACTTACTTCTTTTGGATTGAGACATAGCGTCTTGTGCGTATACCTTTACCTTAAACAATCTATCGGACATCCCATTAACAACAATATCAACAAACTTAGGAATAATAGGAACAGGTGTCCAATCCAAGTTCAAATAAGATAAATCTCCATCAATAGCTAATTCATTCTTATACTTTGAAATCGACTGCTCCCCTCTTGCATATAGCCTTAGCCTATGAAATTCTCTCCATTGACCATAATATCTACAATTATTTCCATCCTTTCTGAACCATTCATATTGAATAGCTTGACCAACTTGTAATCCAAATTGTTGGGATGCTTTTTCCTTATCAGTAGCTAACTGACTTGGAAAGGCTGACGATGTAATATCTATTGTTACGTTTTTCATTTGATTAATTGACTTGTTGAACCATCATTAGAATACCTTGCGAAGTTAATACTTATTTTTGAATCTTTTTTCTCAGGCATATATAAATGCTTTTGGTTAGCCATAATGGCTAATCCTGAGCTAATTGACGCATCAAATTTAGTTCTGTCGTTTATATCAAATTTAGCCCAATCTTCTAATGTTCGTATAAATGGCATAGTACCCATATCTCCTCCATCTCTATAATCTCCTGTAAAATCTATTCCAACATACTTTTCTATGTAAGATTCAATTGCAGACGCGTGAGATTGTTTTACATCTTCTGATGAGTTGGGTATTCCTCCAAGCTCACGTTCAGTTTTTGATAATTTATTGTATTGTTTATCAGGCCTATTTAAACAATAGTTCCTATAACCTCTATTTTTAAAATGATAAAGTAATCGAGGTTTATTGTTCTCTATCAAAATTGGCATACCATAAAACACACAGGCCATTAAAACTTCCTCAAAAAATATCTCAGCAGTCTGAGGTCTTGCTATGTATTCTAAAAAAAATTCATTTGAAGGAGCATCATCCATATTAAATTTAGTAAGTCCGTGAAGAGAACCGTTAGACCCCCTTCCCCCCACTACTGCGGATATATCGTAAGAGTCGCAACCAAAGGACCCAATGTGTTCATTTCCGGGATATTTCATCCCATTTTTTGTATGTATATTGTTTTGTAAATGTTTTGCAGGAGTCCAACTAGTTAAAAATCTACCTCTTGAGTCAGGAGTAAAAACAACCTTGGTATCTTTAATACCATCTCTCCAATGCAAAGAACCACGAGTAAGATAATGTTCCTTTATCAAACTATCATTGTAGTCAATCTGTTGGTATATTTTTGTAAGATTAAACAAAGACTGCTTACTCTCATCTCTAAATGCGTGAGATTCTGTTCTTGGAAACTGTCTGTAAAACTCATTTAATGCATCAGCGTCATTTTTAAGTGAATCAACTTCATTCTCCCAATAGTCAATAGCACCCATACTAATTATTCCTCCATCAACTCCTGTAATTGGAACTTCAGGAGTCCTAAATACAGGCATACCATATACATCTATAAAGCCTTCCATATTCCATTCCATAGGAATAAACAAGCCATACAGTCCACTTTTTGTTTGACCATTAGCGTTACGAGTTGTAACCACTGAGTCTTCAAACATATCTTTATAATTCTGACCCCCTTTTGACAATGCATTTGAGGTTGACCCCATCATACATTTGCCGATAATCTTAGAGCCTAATCTTAAACAAGTTTTAGTTACTCGCCAATTCTCTTTTATATTTTGAGGTTTAGTCCATTTAGCACTTTCATCGTGAGCTAATAACAGTAATTTTTCCCCATCATAAGAGTTGTCATCTGTGTTTTTCCAATCTATTGATGTATCTAATCCTTCTATGACTTCATTTTCGGTGTCATACATATTTTTCTTTGTAATCTTAGATGCCGGTACACGAAAAGACAATTCAGTTTTTGGCTTATCCATACCATCCATAATAGGTTTGAAGAAAAATGGAAGTCTGCTATTAATCGGAACTACTTTATCAGTAAACATTTTCTTAGCATCAGCTCCCGTTTTTGATAGGATACCGACTCTCGCATCACGCGCAAGAGTTCCTACGTTTACACATTCAGATGAAGACATAAAAGAAAATCCTGAACGTCTAATCTTTAAGTAC
>Ga0315274_10014386_pt1 | contig 11222 bp, 13 predicted proteins | sample YL17G02_20_MG_FD_203700 | JGI IMG/M metagenome (GOLD analysis project Ga0315274, IMG submission 203700) | Sediment microbial communities from Yellowstone Lake, YNP, Wyoming, USA - YL17G02_20 | ecosystem: Environmental > Aquatic > Freshwater > Lake > Sediment | place: USA: Wyoming | collected...
CGTGACGGTCACGAGCATGATATTCATAATGCCGATGCCGCCGACCAGAAGAGAAATTGCTGCGATCCCCGAAAGAAGTGATGTAAATGTTCCGGTGATCGAAGAAGCGGTATTTAATATATCCTGTTGGGAAAATATCGAAAAATCCGCCTGTGTCGGATCGTTAAATTTATGTCGCGCAAGGAGTAAGTAACCGACTTCATTTTGCGCATCGGTCATCACGTCGGAGCTTTTTGCTTCAAGCGCGATAGAGCTGACATAGTCTACGCCGAATAAAATTTTTTGTGCTGTTGTAAGCGGTACATACACAATATCATCTTGATTTTGGAATCCGGTTCCTCCTTTACTCGTGGTGATTCCAATAATCGTAAACGTCTGACCGCTTATCCGTATGGTTTGTCCTACAGGCGTGGCTTCTTCACCAAACAGATCCGTCACGACCTGCGGTCCGACGACGGCGACACGGGCTAAGCCATCGACATTCTGTTGGGTTATAAACGATCCTATCGAAAGTGTTATTTTGTGGACATCAGTATATACGGGTGTCGCACCGATAATCTGGGTGTTTGTATTAGTGCTGCCGGTGGTTACCTGCGCCCGGCGTTGAAGTTCAGGAGAAACATTTTGGACAGAAGTAATCTGAGAAGATGTTTCGATAGCCTTGGCATCATCAAGGGTGAGCGTTGTCCCGCCGCCAAAGGCGCCCTGGACGGATCCGGTTCTTTGGGCGGACGGCTGTACTGTCAGAAGATTTGCGCCTAACGATTGTATTTGGTTTTGTACCGATTGCTGTGTCGCTTGTCCCAGAGAAACGAGCGCGATGACACTGCCGATGCCGATGACAATACCCAGGATAGCAAGCCCCGTGCGGAGTTTATTGACGGTAAGCGTAGATATTGCTTCTAAAAATAATTCTTGATAATCCATACTTTTTCAGCCAGAGGCTGATCGTCCTCTGGACGAAATTTTTTTCTGTTTGTGTCCGTTGCCGTCCTCGACAATTTTTCCGTCACGCACACGAATGATGCGTTTGGCGTGTCGGGCAATATCCGGTTCGTGGGTAATCATGACAATCGTGTGTCCCTCACTATTTAACTTCTGGAATATAGCCATAATCTCTTCCGCTTGTATAGTCGCTATGTTTCCCGTAGGCTCATCTGCTAGCAATAGTGAGGGGTTTAGGACCAGCGCACGAGCGATTGCGACACGCTGCTGTTGTCCTCCTGAGATTTGGCTGGATGTGTGATAGAGGCGGTCACCAAGACCAACCATCTCTAGGAATTTTTTGGCCGTTGCCTCCCGTTGGGACTTGGGAATGCCCGCATACATCATGGGTATTATGACGTTTTTGAGTGCTGTGATTCGGGGCAGGAGATTAAATGCCTGAAAAATAAATCCGATTTTACGGTTTCGGATATCCGCAAGCTCATCGTCAGTTAGACGCCCTACATCTTCTCCGTCGAGTATGTAGGTGCCGCTTGTTGGCCGATCCAGCGCTCCAAGGATATGCATGAGTGTGGATTTGCCGCTTCCGGATGGTCCCATGATGGCGATAAATTCACCCTTTTGAATCGCGAATGAGACGTCATCAACCGCAACGGTTTTCACAGTATCCGTTTTGTACACCTTGGACAGATGCGTGACTTCAATAATCGGATGCGTCATAGGTTACCGCCCTCCCAGCCCGCGGCCGCCGAAGGCGCTGAAAGGTGACGTGCCGGTTGTGCTTGTGGATCCTCCTGTCGTTGTCGTGCCGGTGACGACCGTATCACCGACACTCACCCCGGAAACGATTTCGGTTTGGGTATCATTGGCATCACCGACAGCGACGTCGACGGAGCTTACCTTACCCTGTTTCATGAGTCTGACCGTTGATTGGCCGTTTGTAGACTGCACTGCGGCATTAGGAACCAAAACGACATCATCTTTTACCAGTGTGATGATACTCGCATCAACGGCCATATTGGGATAAATGCCGTCTATTGCAGAATCATACACAATATAAGCAGGGTAGGTGGTTACCCCGGATGAAATCGTGCCGGTCGTATCGATGCTGACAATTTTTCCGGTAAAAGTAGCCGCGGGGAACGCGTCCATTGTGATGGTTGCGCGGTCTGCGACTTTTACTTTGGGTACATCAACTTCGTTCAAATTGACAACTGCGACAGGTGTCGCTTCTGTTTTAATATTTGCAATCCTCTGGGATGTCGAGTTGCCGGTGGAACTGGTTTGCGCGGTAAGTACAGAACCGACTTGAAATGATAATCCGCTGATCGTACCTGAAATGGGGGCATAAATGGTAGGTGATGTTTTTTGATAATTAGCCCATGCGCTACTGAGGGATGTTTGTGCAGCAGTCACGACATTTTGTTGGTTTTTATACTGTGCTTCCGTTGCCAACCAATCATCCTGTGCGATAGTGAACGGCGTTAACACGCGGTTGCCGGTATTTGCGCTTCCGTCAGAATTTTGATAGGTGGAATTTTGTGCAATATCGGTATAGGTTTTCCATTTTGAAAACATTGAGGATTGCAGTGAATACATATTTGCCTGTGCGCTGTTGACGGAATTTTGTGCACTCAGATAGGACGCCAGAGCAGCATCCGCCCGTTGTTTTCCGTCCATATCCAGGTCCACTTCGGCGATAGGGTCGCCGGATTTTACCTGGTCACCGTTTTTCACAAAAATTTTTGAGACAACGCCTGAGGCCTGTGTGGTAACGACGGCGCTATTGGCGCTCGATACGTTTCCTGAAGCAGTAACCGTGACAATGAGTGTCCCTTTGGTTGCCGTATCTGTCTGATAGGTGGTTTTTGTTTTATTCACGAAAATTTTTGAAACGGCAAACCAAACAAGACCGGCGGCAAGAATCATTAGCCCGATTTTTTGGACTTTGGTCATATGCGGCGATACTACGCCTTGTTTCTGAGAATTTGCTGAAGGCACTGGCATGATATAATGAAATCCTTCTCTATGGATAATACCATTATTTCGGTTTCGCGACTCACAAAAAAATATAACGGCTTTATTGCCGTCAATGACGTTTCGTTTACTGTAAACAAAGGGGAGGTTGTCGCTTTTTTAGGTCCAAACGGAGCCGGGAAAACGACCACGATTAAAATGCTCACGACGCTACTGGTACCGACGACCGGATCGGTCCATCTCAACGGTAGCGATGTTGTGTCTCACCAGGAAGCTGCGCGTAGAACCTTTGGCATTGTGTTTCAGGATCCGAGTCTAGACGATGAACTGACTGCGTGGGAAAATCTGGAGTTCCATGGGGTGCTCTACAGCGTTCCCAAAGATATCCGGCGAAGCCGGATTGAAGAACTCATGAAATTCGTGGAATTGTGGGACAGGAAAAACGCACTGGTCAAGACCTTTTCCGGCGGCATGAAACGGCGATTGGAAATTGCGCGCGGACTTCTGCATCACCCGAAAATATTTTTCCTCGATGAACCGACGATCGGACTGGACCCGCAAACGAGAATTCACATGTGGGACTATGTTGTCAATTTGAATAAAAAAGAGCAGATTACCATTTTCTTTACCACTCATTATATCGAAGAGGCCGAAAAGGTGGCACAGCGAATTATCGTCATCGATCACGGAAAAATTGTTGCACAGGGAACGCCAGGTGAGCTTAAAATAAAAACCAATTCTAAAACGCTCGAAGAAGCATTTCTACATTTTACCGGTCATGCTATCAGGGATGAAGAAGCAAGTGCAGTTGACCATATGCGGCAGCGCCATCGCCGGTGGCACCATTAACAAAATGAATACGATTTATATTTTATGGCTAAGACAATTAAAACGGTATCTTCGGAGCCGGTCGCGGATCATCGGGTCTCTGGGGCAACCTATTTTGTTTTTGGTGGCGTTTGGTTTTGGTTTGGGGCCCACATTTCAAAAAGCGGGCCAGGGTAACTATATCCAGTTCCTTGTACCCGGAATTGTGGCAATGAGTGTGCTGTTTACGGCGGTATTTTCCGGCATCGAAATTATATGGGACCGGCAATTCGGATTCTTAAAAGAAACACTCGTTGCACCCGTCCCGCGAAGCGGGATTATGATCGGACGGACGCTCGGCGGAGCCACAGTCGCCACAATACAGGGGATGATCGTGTTTGCACTTTCGTTTTTTGTCGGGTTCCGCCCGTCGGGATGGGGGAATATCGGGCTGGCATTTATTTTTATGTTCCTCACCGCCATGCTGTTTACGGCATTAGGTACGGCGATTGCCTCGGTTTTAGAAGATATGCAGGGATTCCAGCTGATTATGAATTTTCTTATTATGCCGCTTTTTTTCCTGTCCGGCGCGTTGTTTCCCCTGAATAACTTGCCGCCGGTACTCAAAATCATTACAGCCATAGACCCGTTATCCTACGGCGTGGACGGCATGCGCGGAGCGCTTGAGGGAATATCCCATTTCGGGCTCGGGACGGATTTTGGCGTGTTATCCGTCATGACTCTTGTTATTCTTGCAATTGGGAGTTATTTGTTTTCAAAAATTCAGTTATGAAAATGAAACTTCTCATCAGTGCTATACTGATTGTAGGCATTTGGTATCTTTGTATTCCCTTTGTTTTTCAAAAGAAAGCTGCTCCGGTGCAAACAAGTATGAAGTTAACAAGTAGCGCGTTTGCAAATGAAGGAAAAATTCCCGTCCTCTATACCTGTGACGGCGGGAATATTCATCCGCCGCTTGCGATTGCAGGCGTTCCGGTTGGGACGAAATCTCTTGCTCTTATCGTCGATGATCCGGATGCTCCGAGTGGCACATTTACCCATTGGGTTATCTGGAATATTCATCCTGATACCGCTATGATCGCGGATGGGGCGGTGCCGGAAAAGTCTCAGGAAGGGACCAATTCTGCCGGACAGGTAGGATTTTTTCCTCCCTGCCCGCCAGAGCTTCGCTCAGGCGATTGCGGGCGGGCGTGTCCGCCGAGCGGCCAGCACAGATATTTCTTTACGCTGTATGCGCTGGATGCGACGTTAGGCTTAGACGGGAAAGCGACGAAAACGGATGTGGAAAAAGCGATTGCCGGCCACGTGATAGCACAGTCACTTCTTGTGGGCATGTATGGCCGTTAGGATTTGTGTGTTCCCGCCCAAACGTGCCCCAGAATCCCGAGGATTAGAAATACCAGCCCGAAACGTACCGGATGGATGCCGGCAACAGGATAGGTTAAGAGTGCCCCGATACCTATGCCGATACATATATGGACGGCACTGTTAAATTCTACGTGCTTGCCGAAATAGTTCATTATTTTTTTGCAGCATTTTGTCATGATAATCACCTCCTTATATATATAACACCACACTCGGGACACGTGTGCAACATTTATGGTAATATTGTACCCATATGAAGAGGCTTTTACTGGTTTTTGCGCATCCGGACGATGAGTCTTTCAGCTGCGGCGGAACCGTCGCAAAGTACGTGAAAGCGGGGTGGCGGGTCGATCTTATCTGTGCTACGCGTGGTGAGGAGGGGAGTCGCGGACCGTATGTAAAACTGCCGCAGGAAAAATTAGGTGATATACGACAAAAGGAACTGCAAAAAGCCGGCATCACGTTGGGTATCAACTCTATAACATTTTTAGGGTATCGGGACGGGACATTATCGTCGCAAACCCCCGGAGAACTGGAGGACAAAGTTCATAAAAAAATGGAAGAATTGGTGCCGGACACTGTCGTGACCATGGATACGACGGGAATAAGTAATCACCCTGATCACATCAAAATAAGTTTCGTGACGACCTACGCGTTCCAGAAATATGCGGCCTGGATAGAGAGTAAGCTGAAAGATCAGGAAGAGGCAGCGCAGATTTTTCCGAAACTCTATTACGCGTGTATGCCGGAAAGTATAGCCGACTATTTAAAGAAAAAAAAGATAGTGCCCGCAGAGTCGTTCGGCAAACCCTGGAAAGGGACGCCGGATAAAAATATTACGACAGTCATAAATATCATGAAATTTGCCGCGACCAAAAGACGGGCACTCGCATCCCATATTTCCCAGCAGGAAAGCGTTGATCAATTTCTGTCCCTGCCGTCACAGCCGGAACTGAAACACGAATATTTTATTCTTAGGATGCAGGGAACTACAGAAGTGTTTATGGGGAAGAATGATAGGGTGTCCAATGCATTATGAAAAGTCTCCTTCTTGACAAATAATCTTTTCCCGTTAAACTATTACCAAATAGGTATTAATTAAACGAGCATGTTTACCATCGGCAGCCAGTCGGATTACGGATTAATCATTCTTTCGAGTCTCATGAAAAAGAACGAATACGTTTCGCTGACCCGCGTTGTCAAAGAGACTGATTTGCCGCAGCGTTTTTTGGCACGAATTGCCGGAAAGCTCGTCAGTCACGGTTTACTCGCGAGTCTCGAAGGCAGGGGAGGCGGATATAAAGTGACGGATAAGGTGAAGAAAATAACTCTGTATGACTATCTGGCGATTTTTGAAAAGAACCTTCATGTGTGCAGATGCTGCAGGCAGACGTATCACTGTCATTTTCAACGCGTCTGCCGTCACGGAAGTTTTTTTCAGAATACATTGACGGGTATATTGTCGGGTCAGTTAAAAAAAATAAAATTAGTTCAAGTTTTTTCAAAGGATACTGCATGAAAACCGTTTATCTTGATTATGCTGCAACGACTCCGGTCGATCCGCGTGTTGTGCGGGCCATGTTGCCGTATTTTTCAAAGGAATACGGCAATTCCATGTCGCTTCATTCATTCGGTCAGGAGGCGTATCGTGCACTCGAAAAGAGCCGTCAAACCGTTGCGGATTTCATTCACGCGCACCTCGAAGAAATCATTTTTACCTCATCAGCAACAGAGAGCAATAATCTCGTGATGAAAGGACTTGCCGGCGTTTACGGTAAGAAAAAAAATCACATCATCATTTCGAAAATCGAACACGACTGTGTGCTGGAAAGCGCACGGTACCTGAAAAGTCAGGGATTTGCCGTTACGGAACTTTCAGTAAACAAAGAAGGATTCGTCAATCTTCAGGAATTAGAACGGTCGATGACGGATACAACGCTCATTGTTTCCGTTATTCACGGAAACAATGAAATCGGAACAATTCAGGATATTGCCAGAATCGGTGCTGTATGTAAAAAACATCATGTTCTTTTTCATACGGATGCGTCCCAGAGCTTCGGAAAAGTCCCGATAGACGTGTCTTCCTTACCCATTGATTTACTTACCGCGTCATCTCATAAAATATATGGCCCGAAGGGGGTCGGTATGTTGTATCTCCGCCGCGGCGTGATCATTGACCCTATCCTTCACGGCGGCGGACATGAATGGGGGAAGCGTTCTTCTACCGCCAACGTCGCCGGCATTGTCGGATTTGCCAAAGCGTGTGAACTCTGTGAGAACGTCATGAAAACTGAAAATAACCGGTTGTCCACACTTCGGGATATGCTTATTGAAGGAATTTTGAAAAGTATCAAGGGCACGCATCTCAACGGCCCGCGCGGCAATAAACGGTTATCCAACAATGTGAATATTTCATTTAGCGCAGTTGAAGGTGAGTCGCTTGTTCTCGCGCTTGATTTCAACGGCATTGCAGCTTCCACCGGATCAGCATGTTCGTCCAAGAATCTCACACCCAGTCATGTCCTTACGGCAATAGGTCTTACCCACGGGGAAGCTCACGGATCACTTCGGATGAGTGTCGGGCGGTTTACCACAAAAGAAGAGGTTGCGTATACGATACGTGAGTTGAAACAGTCGGTTTCCAAACTCAGAAACATGTCACCGTTACACTATGCCTAATATATACAGTCCGCAAACAATTGCTCATTTCCGCAGCCCCCACAATTACGGAGAGTTAAAACACCCTGACGGTCATGGAGAAGCAGGGAATATTATTTGCGGCGATATCATGTCTTTGTATATAGAGGTTGGTAAAGATAAAAAAGGAAAAGAAATAATCGCGGCAGTCAAGTTTAAAACCTACGGATGCGCAGCAGCGATTGCAACAAGCAGTGTCATCACGGATCTTGCCAAAGGCAAAACCATCGAAGAAGCGCTTCTTTTAAATAAAAAAGATATCATTGACATACTCCATGGTCTGCCGCCTATCAAAATTCACTGTTCGCTTCTGGCAATAGATGCGTTGGGCGAGGCGATATATCAGTATCTTACCAGCCATAAACGGGCCATTCCGCCTGATCTTGCGAAGCGCCACCAACATATCGAAAAAGAAAAGCAAATTATTAAAGAACGGTTGAAAAAGTTAAAAGAATCACTATAATCATTCTTATGTGTCCTGTGTGCGCGGTAGCTGTCGGCGTGGGTTTGGGTCTTTCACGGTGGCTCAAGATTGATGACGCCGTTTCCGGGCTGTGGGTCGGCGCGCTTATTGTGTCGTTATCGTTTGTGCTGGCCAAATGGACGAAGAAAAATCTTACCTTTGTGTATTTTATATTTTTTCTCCTCACAACAATTATTCCGCTCTATTATTATAAAATTATCGGCAATCCTCTCAATACATTATGGGGAGTAGATAAACTGCTCTTGGGTACGGCAACAGGAATTATACTTTTTGTTCTTTCCTTGCTTCTTCACGGATTTTTGAAATCCCATAATCACAACAAATCGTACTTTCCGTTCCAGAAAGTTATAATTCCGGTAGTTACATTAACTCTCGCAAGTCTTATACTGTATTGGAGGATATATGCAGGATCGTAAGGTTTCGGAGTTTTTACAAAAAGTTCAGGATGCCAAAAAAGAAAGCAAGGTGGATCTCTCATCCGGCGAGGATTTGAGTATTGCTGTCATGAATCTCGTGAGTCTTGAGGAGCACTTTTTCTTTACCGCAGAGAAAACAGGGAAGGGGAAATACCTCGATCTTTTACAAAAAGTCCGGGAAATGCGAAAAGACCTGCTTGGGAAAATCGTGAAAGATCCGGAAGGTGAAGTCTGGTGCATTTCCAAGCATCTGCTGGCCGCCGCCATGCGTCTGTTTGAAGTGGGGACGAAAATGCTTAGCGATGGGAAAACCAAAGAAGCGGAAGATTTATTTTCTAAGTCCTATGAACTGTATAATTTATTTTGGGGGATAAACCTGAAACTCATTGATATAGGCACGGTGAAGAAGATAGATGATGATATACTGAATGTTGAGGATACCGGCAAAACGAATTTTTTGGGAAAACTGGGAAATATTATCAAAAAACTCGTCGATTGCTGTATAGAATAGCTTTTATACGAGACGCTTCCGCCGGAAGTTTTTCAAAAAGCATTAATTTAAATAAAAAAGAAAGTAGTCAATAAATATGCTATAGCTTTTTTATTGACTACTTCACTGAAAAATACCGACTGAATTATCTTTCTTGAAAGATACGATAGGTCTGTGTATAGTAAGATTTATGGACGACAACGACCCGAAAGTAAAACGCAAAATCCGTAAGCTCACGATGCGGATAGACCGGAATTTGTGTATCGGAGCCGCCACCTGTGTGGCGATCGCTCCTAAGGCTTGGGCGTTGGATAATGAGGCGAAGGCAATAATTCTCGATACGGCCGACCAGGAGTCAGATGAGACACTTATCGAAGCGGCCAAAGGGTGTCCGGTCATGGCCATTTTCATCACCGACGACACCGGCAAGCAAATTTTCCCCTAGTAATGTGATACGCTATATTTACCATGCTTAATTCAGTGACATGGAAAATCGGCGGAGAAGCGGGATTCGGGATTATGGCGAGCGGGACAATGCTGGCCCGCACGTTTTCCCGCGCCGGCTACCACGTGCTTGCGACCAATGAATACCCATCTTTGATCCGCGGCGGGCACAATCTCGTGACGGTTCGTATTGCGACTGATAAATTCGAAGCAATGAACCGTGATCTCCATCTATTGGTGGCGCTAAACCGCGAAACAGTCGATCTTCATAAACAGGAATTGAATGAAAACGCGCGGGTTTTATTCGATCCGAAAGACGGAGAGCTCAAACCCGGCGACTTCCCCAAACCGGTCAGACTCATTGCCGTGCCGCTTTCGGAACTGGTGACGAAACTGGGCGGCGAACCTGTGATGCGCAACACCGTCGCAATCGGTGCCAGTATTGCCCTCTTTGGCGCACTGTTTACCAATCTTGAAACCGTGATTTCTGATCAATTCAAGAAAAAAGGTGATGCAGTGGTGAAACAAAACATTGATATTGCGCGGGCAGGGTATGATTTTATAAAAGACGAACAGAGTATGTTTCTTGCTCCTGTTGCCAAAAAAGAAGACAGGCTTCTCGTCAACGCCAGCGAAGCAATCGGCATCGGAGCGGTGAGAGCCGGTTTAAAATTTGCGGCTATATACCCAATGACGCCCATTAACGCACTTATTACGTTTTTGGCGGATCATGCCAAAAGCCTCAATATCGTCTATAAACAGCCGGAAGATGAAATCGCCGGCATCAACATGGCAATCGGTGCCTCCCTTGGCGGAGTCCGCAGTATGGTCGCCACCTCAGGCGGAGGATTTGCGCTTATGGTCGAAGGATTATCCTGGGCCGGTATGATAGAAGCGCCGCTGGTTATCGATCTGGGGATGCGCGTCGGGCCTTCAACCGGCATGCCGACATGGAGTGAACAAGGGGAATTGCAATTTGCAATCCATGCGGGGCACGGTGAATTTCCGCGGATCGTGCTCGCGCCTGCTGATGCAGCGGATGCGTATACTCTTACCGTCGAAGCATTTAATCTGGCTGACCGGTATCAGGTGCCGGTTTTTCTTCTCACCGACAAATATATTAATGAAAGCCAATGGTGTGTGCCAAAATCCCTCATGTCCGGCGATGTCGTTATTGACCGCGGAGCGAGAAGAGTGATTGGACAGAAAGGCGGTTTTTATATTGCCAATTCCTATGAACACGACGAAACCGGTCACACAACGGAAAAACCCGAGGTTCGTGTTGCAATGGCTGCAAAACGTCTGAGAAAATTTGAGGCCATGAAAAAAGATATGAAGCCGCCGGAGGTATACGGCGACGCGGAGGCGGAAATTACGTTTGTCACCTGGGGCAGTACGCGAGGACCTGTTTTGGAAGCGATGAAAATGCTAAATAAAAAATCACGACTTATTCATTTTTCTTGGTTGTATCCGTTCCCTGTTGAGGGAACGATGAAATTATTGTCCCCGGCGACGCGTCTTATTGACGTGGAGCAAAATGCAACCGGGCAGCTTGCTGCGCTTATCCGTGAACACA
>Ga0315274_10014387_pt1 | contig 11221 bp, 11 predicted proteins | sample YL17G02_20_MG_FD_203700 | JGI IMG/M metagenome (GOLD analysis project Ga0315274, IMG submission 203700) | Sediment microbial communities from Yellowstone Lake, YNP, Wyoming, USA - YL17G02_20 | ecosystem: Environmental > Aquatic > Freshwater > Lake > Sediment | place: USA: Wyoming | collected...
GAGGAATAGGTTCGATGACATGCAAGACAATGATCTCAGCATTATATTTTTGGGCCATATCCATCGTATGTCGGAATGCATAGGCAGAATTTTTGCTCAAGTCACTGGCATAAAGGATTTTCTTTATTATCAAAGCTTTCAATTCCGCATTCCGCAATCAACAATCCGCAATTTTTAGATTCCTCGATTATCAAAGACCCGTTTGCTCTTCCGCTCTGATCTCGGAAGGGTTCCATAGTTAACGATCTCTACCTTGCCGCTAACCAGAATCTGTTTTTTAATCTCTTCCTCAATAGTACTGGCTAAGGGAGCGTCTCCTGCTGAATCACCACCCTCCGCCCTTTCAACCTTAATGGTCATATAATCCTTACCATCCTCTTTCCGGTCAAGGTGAATCTGATACTCACTCCCAACCCCCCTTGTGTTGGAGAGGATATGGTCGATCTGGCCGGGGTAGATGTTGACTGCCCTGATGATAAACATATCGTCTGAACGGCCCAGTATTCTGTCATGCATTGGTAGGATGGAACCGCAAGAGCATCGTTTAGGAATGATTTTAGTAAGGTCTCTGGTTCGGTAACGGACAAGAGGTGCGGCTTCTTTCCGGAGAGTCGTGATCACCATCTCTCCCGTTTCTCCAGGTGGAACGGGTTGAAGTGTTTCAGGATTGAGAAGTTCGAGGATGTAGTAGTCTGCCCAGTAATGGATGCCTTCATGATAGATACAATCGAGACCGGTGCCAGGGCCGTAGAGTTCGGTCAATCCGGGGATGTCGAATACATGCTCCACCCCCAAGAGTTCCTTCATCTTCTTTCTCTGGGCATCGCTTGAACGTTCAGAGCCCATAATCAGTTTTTTAAGAGCAATCTTGTTTCTCAGACCCCTCTTTTCCACTTCCTCTGCCATGAGGATGCCCATCGAGGCAGTGGAGCATAGGACGGTCGATTGAAAATCTTCTAAAAACTGACATTGCATATCGATATTACCAGGACCGATGGGGATGGCCATGGCACCCAACCGTTCGACCCCTAACTGAAAACCAACTCCAGCCGTCCATACGCCATACCCCACAGCAATCTGGACTCGATCCTTTGTGGTCAAACCAGCCATCTCGTAACATCTCGCAAACATATTGGCCCAATCATTAATATCTTTCTGTGTATAGCAGAGAACCTTTCTCTTTCCAGTCGTTCCAGAAGAGGCGTGGATTCGAACTATCTTCTCAAAGGGGATTGATCTTAAAGGAAAAGGATATCCTTCCTGAAGATCTTTAGAGGTGGTAAAAGGAAGTTTAGTGATATCTTTTAACGATTTGATATGCTTGGGTTTGACTCCAGCCTCATCGAATCGCTTTTGATAAAAATCGGAATTCTTGTAAACATGATTGATCGTCCACTGAAGCCCCTCCGATTGAATTCGCTTCAATTCCCTCTCTATTCTGATTTTTGGCATAAAAGTCTTTCCCATTTTCTCTCTCCCATTTTTTCGTCCCAATGATATTAAAAAAAATAAACAGAGTCAAGTGAAACTTATCACATTATTTCAAATCTACAGTATTTGTCGCCTTTTGAAAGACAGGTCGATTCCTTAGCTACGATCTCTCGCTCGAAGACGACGGAAGCCATTCCCCCCAAGACCCCACGAATGAAATGACAAACCGATGTGGTTGAAAGATCATAGGCTTCTGCGAAGGGGGAGTGGTAAACTTTTACGGTAAGAATTTTTTCAGAGGGATCGAATTTCTCTAACTCAAACCTTCCCCAACCAATCTGAGGACCCATTTCGATCATGAAATGGATGATCTCCTCATCGGATAATCCAAAGACTTCTCGGTACTTTTTTGAAGAGAGAATCCCTCCCTGAAATCCAGCCTGGAAAAGAACTTGAGAGGCCTTCTGCCCGATTTCTTTTTCAACTGCCTTTTGAAAAGTTGATAGGGTCTCGGGCCTGATGAGGAGATATCGAACTTCTTTATAAAACAGGCCTCCTTTTTCTGAGTTAAATTGGAGACCCTTTAGAATTTCATTTTCCATTTTGTCCGCCTTCTCTGTCTTGAGTTCGGTTTGATGTTTGTTGGTTTACCGTGATTAAAGCAACAGATGCCACGGCAGTCGCAACAGCGACCGTGAGGTTCAGCCCGAGCCATTCTGAAGCCGGGAGATGACCGGATAATACGAAAACATTCAATCAGTTTGGGAGAGAGTTTAAGCCTAATTGTGGAAAAAACGCAACCCTCCTTCTGACGATGTTGTCCAACAAACACTTTGCCTATTGCGTCGGCATTTTCTTATCTCATCTCCTTCCCCCTTATGATGGGGGAAGGTATGGATGGGGGTGGACGTCAAGAACCTTCATTCCCCCCACCTGAGTCCTCCCCCACCGTGGGGGGAGGAAGAAATTTTTGGCTCAATTGGGCCTTAATATTTTTCCAACAGAAGACCAAATCCTTTGATTGAATCCTTTATTCCCAGTTTCCTCAAGGCATACCACATGGTCGTCTGATTACTGGAGATGACCGGTTTTCCAGTCTCTTGTTCCAATTTTTCGATGATTTCGATCGTTCGAAAATTGGTACAACTGAGAAAGATGGCCTCATTCTCTCTCCCATTAACTTTGAGCCCCATCTCATAAGCGATTTCAGGAGAGAGACGGCCGACCATCTCATTTTTAAATGCCCTTGGAGAAATATGTTCGTGATAACCCATGATTTGAGTGACAGGGTATCCACTCCGTTCTAATCCCTCCTTTTCAAATTGATTGATCTCTTTTGTATAGGGAGTGCCGATAGCCACTCTTTTAATATTTAAAACATCTAAAGCTGCTTTGACGGCTGTTGCGGTGGTAAAGGCAGGGGTGTGGGTTTTTTTCTTGATGAGATCGATGATCTCCTGATCATAGTCCCTATCTCCAATTAAGCTTCCTACGGTGCAACAGAAGGCAATGATGTGAGAGATGTTTTCACTCGAGAGTTCCAAAGCAGCCCTTTCGACATGCCCCTTCATCTCTCGAAGTCCCTGGGGAGTCGGTTCAAATAGGATTCTCGTGGCATAGGGATACACACCTTCGGGGGAGAGCTTAGCCATTTCAGGTTCGCATACGGTGTTACTGGATGGAACGATCAATCCAATTTTGGCGCGATAACCATACATAGGGTAAGTCAATGTCAAATTCCAAAGCTCAAATTTAGAGAATATTTATCAAAATATGTCAGAATATCCCCCCAGCTCTGCTGAGGGGATGAATGGCCTACCCTCTCCCCTCGGGGGAGAGGGTTAGGGTGAGGGGGAAATGATCTAATCATCACCCCCACCTTAATCCTCCCCCATCAAGGGGGAGGAAAGTTTTTTAGAGAATTAGATGCCCCGCAACTCTGCTGTTGGGTACTTCACCTTTTGGATTTTGACCTTTCTTTAGCATTTGGATTTTGGGGTTTGACCTTTTCGCGGAGTGCTTCCGTCTCTTTTTCATTGATTGTCAGATCCCCATTGAGGACGACGAGGTAGTCCTCTCTGGCAGAGTTTATACTGACCTTATCGTTCAAAACATCCTGTCTGACCAGCTCAGGGTCTCTCCCCCAAGGAGGGCCATAACCGCCACTGCCAGGTAGGCGAATACTCAAGGCATCGCCTGCTTTTAATTGGCTCACTCCTTTCGACTTCTGTCTCTCTTCATTTGATGTCCCAGGATTCAAAATCAATTCACCTCGAGTTCCCTCTTTTCCACCGAACAGACCTTGTGGGGAAAACTTCTGTCGATCGGAATAACGGGCCCATGTCACATCGGTGAGGAACCGTATATCTCTCCGGAGAGAAAGTCCTCCGCGATATTTCCCCGCTCCCCCAGAATCCCGGATAAATTCATAGCGCTCTATGATCACAGGATTCTCCAGCTCTGCTGCCTCCACCGGGGTGTTCATGAAACGGCCCAAGTGAAGATCTTGGCCATCCGGTCCATCCTTATCGGGTCGAGCGCCCGCCCCACCTCCCTGAATTTCGATGTAACTGAATCGTCGGCCTGACTTCGGGTGAATCCCTGTGAAACTGCATGTACAGGCCTGGCCATGGCTTCCGGCAACCACACGGTTTGGTACCACTTGGCTCATGGCCTTCAGCATCGCCTCTGTAATTTTCGTCATGGTCTGGCTTCTGGCAGTAACCCCTGCAGGAGGTCGGGGGTTTGTGATCAATCCTTCCTCACTCTCCACCCGAATAGGGCGGAACGTCCCTGAATTGACCACCATATAAGGGTCGATGATTCCGACCATCGTATAGAAGACCCCTGCCTGAGTGCAGGAGATAGGACAGTTGATGTTGCCTTTCGCTTGTGGGCTGGTCCCATTGAAATCGACCCTCATTCCATTCCCTTGGATGTGAACATTCACCTGAACCCTAAAGGGGTCATTTGAATACCCATCGTCGTCCACAAAATCCACCCCTGTATAATCCCCGTCTGGCATAGCTTCGATAGCTCGCCGGGAAATATCTTCTCCATAATCGAGGAGCATGGTCGTGCATTGTTGAAAGGTTTTGAGTCCGTATTTCGAGACTAAATCTTTCACCCTTCGCGCTCCTCCAATGGTCGTTGCCGCCTGAGCCCTGAAATCCTCCAGAGTCTTTTCAGGGATCCGAATATTCCTGGAGATGATTTCAAAGATTTGGGGATCTTCTTTGCCTTGGCGATAGAGCTTCACAAAAGGAAGCCGAAGTCCTTCTTGGTAGATCTCGGTAAGCCCTCCTGCCACCCCTCCAGGAACAGCTCCACCCATGTCCAGTTGATGAGCTATATTGGCAACGAAGGCAATCAGCTCCCCATCAAAAAAGACGGGAGAGAAAAATTGCATATCCAGTAAATGTTGGCCTCCCAGGTAAGGGTCATTGCAAATGATGATATCCCCCTCCTCAAAACCCTCTACATGTTTTAACATGTGGACTGCTGTTGTAGGAAGGCTGAACATCATCAAAGGGCAGAGGTGAGCCTGGGCTAAAATACCGCCCGAGGAGTCCAAAACAGCACAATTAATATCCATGATCTCCTTGACAATCGTTGTCCTTCCATAATCATTAAGGGTTTGGATATACTTTTTATCTCGGAAATTTTAAAGAAGTGAGGAGATTGGCACGATGTCCGCACATTCGACAGCTGGAAAAAAGACGGCAGCAGGGTAAAGAGATATGCATTTCTGGGTTATCAGAGTCAAGAACAGACTTGTCCCCTTTTCTGGAGGGTTTTATGCCGATCCGCATAAGACGCCGGAATAAGAACAGCTCCTCGACGTAAACGCCTGATATTTAGGTGGTTATGCTCGATCTGAAGAATGATTTGCAGGCGTCTTATACGGCAAAGGTAACGGCATTGGGGGTATTATACGGATCCATATAAACATTGTTCGACCACAAAATCCTCATAATTGTCTCATAATTTTAGTAGACTAAAAATAGCATATATGCTATAATTTCTCTATGAATTGGACAATCACCTACTACAGCGAATCTGTTCAGGCTGAAATCCTTGCCTTGCCAGCTGGTTTCCTCGCTCGCTACCTTAGATACTCGGATCGTATGGAGGTGTATGGTCCTGACTTGGGGATGCCTCACACGCGCGCATTGGGTGATGGGTTGTTTGAGTTGCGACTAAAGACCGCCAAGGGAATTGCGCGGGTATTCTACTGCACGATGGTTGGCAAAAGGATTGTGATGCTGCACCAGTTCATCAAAAAAACAGGCAAAACACCGCCCAAAGAACTTGGTATAGCCCGACGGCGGATGAAGGAGGTCAAAGATGCTCACTCATAAAGAACTTAAGGCTCGCGCCCTCGAACGTGCGGATGTAAAGTCCGAATACGACCGGCTTGACGAAGAGTTTACTTTTCTGGACGAATTTCTGAAGGCACGTTCTTCCGCCGGCATCACTCAAGCGGAAGTTGCCGAGCGTATCGGCACGACTCAATCAGCTATTGCTCGTTTGGAGTCCGGTAGGGGGAAGCACTCTCCATCACTAGCCACATTGCAAAAGTACGCACACGCACTTGGGTGCCGTCTGGAATTGCGACTAGTCAATGCAATGAAGACTCGTAAAACAGAAGGTCGAACCAAGTGCTCAACCGGACGCGCAAAAAAACTGCGCGCCTGTTAGCTCCGTCGTTATACTCACTTTCATCCATAATCTTGAAATCTTGAATACGGTTCCCAGCAATGACTTGTAGGTGTTAGCGTTAGATTGACCATGTGGGCAGCGGCTTTCAGGTAAAATAAGGAGTACTTCCTGTTATCCACAAATAAGAGGCAATGAATATTATTAAAGCTTTCTCTTGGAAATGTTGTTTCCTAATAAATGTATATAGTGATTGGGTGAACCATGAAAAATTCATCTGTCTTTAGGGTAGATCGGCAGGACTTTTTCACGTCTGTAGATATTAACAGGAGAGAGTTTCTAAAGGCAGGGGTTAGCCTTGCGGTTGTGGCAACTGGCCTTGAAATGATTACCGGGTGTGCGGCGACGAAAACTCCGCGAGGTCTAAAAATTACGGCAAAGGAGAAGCCGAGCTCGAAAATTAATCCTCCCCAAGAGGCCAACTATGTTTTGATTCATGGCGGCAACATGTCTACCGATACTTGGAATAAACTTACCAAAGGAAATCATGTTTATACTCATGACGGCAAGATGGGTGGCAGGATATGGGACACCGTTGTTCCTGCTCTCAAGGAACATAACCACTGCATTTTTGCGCCGACACTCAAGGACGAACACAGCAGCAATCTGACCGAGCATATTGAGCAGGTTTGCGCGTTAATTGCCGACCATGATTTAAGAGATGTTATTTTGGTCGGGCACAGTTATGGCGGGATGATAATAACCGGTACTGCAGCCAAAATGGCGGACAGAATCAGCCATTTGGTGTACGTTGATGCCGCATTGCCTGATCCGGGACAATCACTGTTTGACATTATTGTCTCCGGTGGTTGCGACCCCATGTCGTTTGCCGGATTGGCACCGGCTGCGCCCTATGTGGAAAAACTGCAGTTTGACGCGCAGAAAATAAAACTGTTGCCTAAAACCTATATTCTCTGCACAGAAAGCGATTTTACGTCCGTAACAAATGTCGCCAGGCAAAAAATTGCCGCCACTAAAAAAGAATGGACCTACTTTGAGTTGCCGACATCCCACGTGCCGATGGCTAGCATGCCGGACGAGCTTGCGCAATTATTGCTGGGAACCGCTAAAAAATAAAAAATTCTTAAGTGAAAGCCTGAAATAATCCCGGTAATCTTTTTTCATCAACCTTATTCGCTGGGCGCCCATCCTATTCTCCACTAACGGCCCGGTCCAGCCCCCACACCACCGGGACGAATAAATGGGACGTAGGTTCTAAAACAACTTGACACTTAGAGCAGAAGGATGTAATGTGGCAGTATGGCGAGACAACCAAGACTGGATGCCCCTGGAGCGTTGCATCATATCATGGGCCGGGGCATCGAGCGGACAAGAATATTCCGCACGGATCAAGACCGGGAAGATTTCCTGAACAGGCTGGCGGATTTGTGCATCGATGGGGGACTCATTGTATATGCTTGGTCCCTCATGCCCAACCACTTTCATTTATTGGTTCGGACCGGTCGGCAGTCTATTTCCAAGAGTATGCGAAAACTTCTCACAGGGTATGTGGTCAATTTTAACCTACGGCACAAGAGGTATGGTCATCTCTTTCAGAACAGGTATAAATCCATTATTTGTGAAGAGGACCCTTATCTGCTGGAATTGACGAGATATATTCATTTGAATCCGTTGAGAGCGGGTATGATCGGTGATCTGAAACGATTGAGCCATTATCGTTGGGCAGGTCACTCGGCAATTATGGGGAGGGTGAAGCGGGATTGGCAGGATATTAAGACCATTACAGCCTATTTTGGCAAGGGACGGCGGGCTGTTGAGAAATATGAGCAGTATGTGAAAGAAGGGATCTCCCATGGGAGGAGGCCGGAATTGGTAGGAGGAGGGTTAATACGGAGTTTAGGGGGATGGTCGCAGGTATTGTCTTTAAGGAGGAAGGGGGTCAAGGTTGCCTCGGATGAGAGGATTTTGGGGAGGGATGAATTTATTCAAAGGCTGATGTCTGAAGCTGAGGAGAGAGAGAAGGAGACTCTTAGGCTGGGCCGTGAAGTGCCTGATTTGCTGACGGTGGCAAAGAGGGTCGTTAGGGGAGAGGGGATAGAGGAATCGGAATTACGTTCAGGGATACGAAAGAGAGAGGTGGTGAGAGCAAGGAGGATATTTTGTCAGTTGGCGATAGGAAGGATGGGCTATCCGGGCGCTGAAGTTGCGCGTTTCCTTCGGGTGACGACTTCGTCGGTTAATCGGTTGGCTGTTTCCGAGGAACCAGCAAATTTGAAGAAATATCTTAAATTGTTTTAGAACCCGCGTCCCCTTTATTTTCCGTCCGGGTGAATACCCCGCCCCTTGGGGCGAAGGATTTTCCCCGTTGTGGTCTTTGATACCCCGCTGCTTGCGGCGAGGTAGTTCATTATTTTTTGGATTCTATGTTGTGTTCCCCTTCTCTCGTTCGCCGATAACAACATCACAATTGGTGGCGATAACTCATTCAATGAAAACCAAGGAATTAGCCAAGACCAGATTAAATCACTCAGCAGAGGAGCAGGCGGCCACAGGACACACCCGAAGAAGTGGACAGTAATCATCTATTGGGATGGCGATGATAAAGATATACAGACCGATTTGATCAATGCCTTTAGAGAAATGGCGATTGCCAAGGTGGGGAGCACTGATCAGGTCAACATAGTTATACAGTTTGACAGGTACCCGGGAAACTCTGCTTACGGAGGCTGGCCTATCACTCATCGTTTTTTCCTGACCCGGGGCATGGAGCCTACAGAAGCTAATGCAATCACTGAGTGGGGAGACGGGCAGGGCGGGGGAAGGGAAGTAGACATGTCCGATCCCGACGTGCTCAGGGATTTCATCAAATGGGCGGTGAGAAACTATCCAGCAAAACGGTACGCCCTCATCGTGGCGGACCACGGTTTCGGATGGAAGGGCCTGGCAATTGACAACACAAACTACCAGAGAACCATGTCTCTCAAACAACTCAGACAGGCCATTGAAGAATCACATGTGCACTTCGACCTACTGAGCCTCGATGCTTGCCTTATGCAGATGGTAGAGGTAGCTCATGAACTTTGGTATGCCGGAATCCATATTTTAGTAGGCAGTGAAGCGGGCGGCAGGACATGGCCGTATGCGGAAATACTCCAATCTATTATGCAGAAGCCGGGGATGTCGGCAGAGGAGATCGGCGAAACCATCGTCGACCGCTACATCAGCAGTCATCCGGAGTATACCGACATCACTCTTTCGGTAGTGAAACTGCGCCGTGTCAAGGCATTGACAGCAGCGGTAAAGGAGTTGTCCTTAGCCATACTGAATGATTTTCCTCTCCAGGTGGTGAAGGACAGGGCAACGGCGGTAATGGAGGGAATTAACCATGCTGTATTATATAAAAAAAACGCCCTTGATTGGGAGAGTGCCGGCGGGATATCAGTGTATTTTCCCGAAGTCTACCCAATGGCAGCTCTGCCTCCTGAACTCCAGTTTTTTTACAAGAGCCAAATTGTGAGCTTTGCAGGGGATGCATTATGGCACGACCTCCTCGCCTCCTCTTATGATTCGTCCTCTAAACCGAGTCTATATGCGAGGATGCTTGTAGAAATAAGAAATAATATGAAAACCTTTGATCCTGACAAGGTTGATCTCTATGACCTCTGCAACTGTATCGTGAACTACCCCGCACCCTAACTAGAATTAATGGCGCTCTTATGAATAGTATACTTGGATGAAAGTCGGAACACCATCGGTTGGCTGTTTCCGAGGAACTAGCAAATTTGAAGAAATATCTTAAATTGTTTTAGAACCAGCGTCCCCTTTATCTTTACATGTACAAGATTCTCGTCAACAGAGCCACGCCGAGAGCAAGATCCACAAAGATGACGAAAAGGACGAGATACAGCAGGAGGGGCAGTGAAAAATAACCGGCAATCATAATAAAATTGGCCCATCCCATACCCGAAGCATGAGACAGTGTTTCGGCGAGCGGGAAGGCCACTACGAGAAAAATATAGAAGATAATGAAAAGGATTTTGAAAAACCTTTGAGGAATCAGCTTCCAGATGCCAAACCCAACATAGATTATCAGAGGCGAGCAAAATAAGATCTCTTTTAGCAAGAACATTGTTAAAGCTTATAAAACTTAAGCTTGTTTCTTCGCAAGGGTTGGGTTCATAACGGAGACTCCTTTTATTCCAGTGAGCAATGAGCCCCATCACGAGCATTGCCATGGGAGACAAAATAATAGACATTAGATCCTTTAGGGAGGTGTTCTCCGGCGATCTCCGCCATCTTACCGAAGAAAACAACGTTGTGCCACTCCGTTCTTTCTTTCTGCTCACCGTCCTTCGTGAAGGACTCAGTAGTTCCAAGACTGAAAGAGCAAACAGAGCCTCTGTTCTGTCCCGCGATGTGGCGGGATTCTGGATCTTTGCCGTTGAGTTAAAAAGGTGGCCCTGGTGGTTTCAATATCTGCTATGGATACGCTGTTTCCAGACTACCAAGAATGTATAGATTTTGATTTTCATATATCTACCTGGTCTGATGATTTCTAATGGAAATCCTGAGCTCTGAATGCAAGACTATCCCCACGCTTTGTAAGTGGTAGCGTCAAATTGGAGTTTGGGTCGGCTGGTTTTTGGAAAAAGAGGACTTCTTCCTGAAATCCTCGAAAGTGGATTCCGACATCAGCATGAGGATTACGACTGATAACCAATAATTTCCTAAGATAAAAAAAGTAGGGTCATTTTCGGCTTTACTGAAGTGGCAGGGGATGGAGAAGTCCTATAGCGAACCTAAGCAGGCACGAAACAGAGAACGGCGGTACAGCCAAAGGAATATCGACTCGCCATTTCTTGACCCTATAATAATTGATGGTCTTGTAAAAAGTCGTCTCACCGGTCAAAACCGGTGTCCAGTGTTTTCATAACTATTTGACATCGCTGGATTCCGGCTGGAGTTTACCCTGGTGGAAATCGTGGCCGGAATGACGACCAGTAGCCTTTTTCGAATTCTTACGATTTCATCAAGTATGCTGTCCCCCGAATTACTCTGTCAATCGGTTGACGAACTACCAGTAAATTGACATCCATGATGTGTTTTCTCC
>Ga0315274_10014389_pt1 | contig 11219 bp, 7 predicted proteins | sample YL17G02_20_MG_FD_203700 | JGI IMG/M metagenome (GOLD analysis project Ga0315274, IMG submission 203700) | Sediment microbial communities from Yellowstone Lake, YNP, Wyoming, USA - YL17G02_20 | ecosystem: Environmental > Aquatic > Freshwater > Lake > Sediment | place: USA: Wyoming | collected...
TCCACAACGATAACGCCATCTAAGGAGTTCTCAGTGAGGGCGCGGAAATGTTCCTCGCTTCGCCGCAGCGCCTCCTCGATCCGCTTGCGCTCGGTGATGTCGCGGGCGACCGACAACACCGATTGGACGCTGCCGTCGGGAGCCAGCTCGGGGATGAACCGGGTGTTAAAGTATCGCAGGCCGTCCGGCGTGGGGAAGGCGTCCACTACTTCAAGGAGCTGACCGGTCTCCAGGACTTGCCGAATACGCTGTTCCCATCTCCCGGCCGTTGGTTCGGGGACTTCTGATTCGGGGATGGTTTTTCCGACGTACTCGCGGGCCGATAACCGGCCCGCCCTCGCGGCCGCCGGGTTGACGTAGGTGTGTCGCAGCTGCCTGTCGAACCGGGCGATCAGGTCCGGCGAGTTTTCCGCCAGCGTCCGGTAATCTTCTTCCTTCCGCCGCAGCGCCTCTTCGGCCCGTTTGCGCTCGGTGATGTCCTCTTCTCGCTCCATGGCTCCTTGGCCCTACGCCGAGATCGTCACCGTCACCGGGGGCCCGAAAGGCCCGGGCCTTCCCAGGCGGTCTATGTAGCGCAGGCGGTAGGTCACCGTCACGGGCAGGCCGGTGGCGAAGACCTGGGTGTACGGGCTGTTGGTGTCCAGGGCCGCGAGCCGGTACTGGGTCACGTCCGCGGGCGGCTGGCCGAGGAAATACCAGAGCTCCACCGCGTAGGCGATCTCCGGCATCGGGTTCTCCCGCTCGTTGTTTGGGTTCGGCCCGAAGTGGGTCGTGGCCTGACCGGGCTGGTCCGTGTCCACCTTATAGAGCGGCGGCGGGTGCAGGAGGATCGCCTCCGGGGGAAGCGGCGTCGGCTCCCGGTCCGGCACCGTGATGCCCAGACCCTCGCGCTGGGCGTCGGTCGTCTCCCGCCGGGCCTGGATCTTCCCGGTGTAGAGCCGGATCACGACTTCGCCGGCCTCCCGCTTCTCGTCCTTGGTCTCGGCCGCGCCCCGGGCCGCGTCCTTGGCCGCGAGGTGGGCGCTGAAGGCCAGGGACCAGACGATCTTGGCCTGCTGGATCTCCAACGCCTCTGCCGGAGTCAGTCCTAAGGCCACGGCATTCGCCACGGCGTAGAACTGGTACTTCTGGAACCAGGCGTCGAACTGGGAATCCGGGCGGGGCATGTAATAGGTATACGGCATGGCTCCTCCTTAGGGTTTTAAAATGTTAAGTCTTTTGTTTTTAACGACTTGGGCACCTTCCTTGCGCTCTCCAACATTTCCGCTGTTGGATCCAACATTTCCGCTGTTGGGACCATCATTCCCGATGTCGGACCGGGCATTGAGGGTGGAGGTCTCTCCATCCCGGTCGCAGACCCCTCCATCCCGGACGTAGACCCCTCCATCCCGGATGCAGACCTCTCCGTTCCCGATGGAGTCCCCTCCAAGGCCGATGGGCACGGCTCCATTCCCGATGGAGGCCTCCCCGTCCCGAAGATTTGGGAGGGGCGGGACATCGGAATCGGCCTGCTCTTTCTCTGCTCGGAGTCCATCTTGTCCTTTTTTAAGCCGTCGCGTGAATCCTTTTTCCTGATAATCTTAAAGGTTATGGCCGGAAAAGTCAAGCCTTTATTTTAAGGCGCCCCTTTCCCTCCCCTGGGCGGGGGAAAACAAGAACCAGAACCTATTTTCCTAAGGGATGGGAAAAGATCAACGGCCAAGGCAGTTTAAAAAAAGGGCGCGGGGCTTCCCGCGCCGAAAATCTTACCCGAAGGATGGCGTCTAAGCCTGGGTCATCGCATACTCGCCAAGCCGTTGCTTGATTCCCCGGATCACCCCGGGATCGGTCTCCGTAAGCCAGGACCGTGCCCAGTAGGGATAGGCCTCTTCCGACCGCCCCTGATGGTCCAGAAACGCGGCCAGTTTCTCAAGTCCCGGGGCAAAATCCGGATCCAGCCGCAAAGACTCGTGGAAGGCCCGTTCGGCCGCCGCAACGCTCCCGCAGTCCCAGCGGATCAGCCCGATGTGGTAATGGGCGCCGACGCAGTCCGGATTGAGCCGGAGCACTTCCACAAATTCCTTCTCGGCCTTTTCCGGAAAGCCGGTCTTGGCCAGAACGCACCCCAGATGGTAGTGGGCTTCGGGATGGTTCGGCTGGAGGCGCAGGACCTCGTAGAACTCCAGCTTGGCCTCGGTGAGCCGCCCCAGTTGCTCCAGGGCCAGCCCCAGGAAGTAGAAGTCCTCGGCTTCTTCCATCCGCAGCCGCACCGCCTCCCGGTAGGCCAGGATCGCCTCCTCATATTTCCCCAGTTGGTAAAGCGTAAAGCCCAGGCGACTGAAGGCCTCGGGCCATTCGGGTTTGAGGGCCAACGCCTGTTTATAGTTCTCCTCGGCTTCCTTGAAGTTACCGCGGGCCTTGTGCCTCTCGCCCAGGTTGAAAAAGCTTTCCGCGATCTTGGGGTCGGCCGCCGCGGCCCGGGGGTGGCGGACGTGCTTCTTCCAAAACCGGTAGGTCAGGCCTCCCAGGACCGTCGCCACCAGCGCGCTCACAAGAAAATGGGTTAACGAAAACATGCGCTGCTCCTTTCCAACAAAACAAGGGATAACCTCTGTGTCCTACCCTCTGTCACTTAAAGAAGGATGCAAGCCGTGAGCCAAGTGTATTTAAATTTATAACCAACAGGTGACGCGTGGTTTATGCAAGTATTCATCGGTAAGTAAACTGAGGAAATATATTCCTAAAACAAGGGGAGCGGAAAATGAGGGTCAATTGATGGTCATATCCACCCCCTCTGAAGGGCATCTCTTGAAAACGTTTCCCGATGACCGGATGCAAAGGGATCCGAGGGCCCGATCTCGGCATTGGCTTCGTCGAGGCAAGGGGTGAAGCGATTCCCTTTTCAAGTCCTTGACAGTCTTTCAAGTTTTCCGTTATACTTCTGACGTAAGCATCCGCAAAGAAGAAACCCAAAAAACTTCATGCCTTTAGCCGGACGATACGAGCTTGGAGAGCGATTGGGCGAGGGAGCCTTTTCGGAGGTCTTCCGCGCCCGGGACACGTCCCATAACCGGGACGTGGCCTTAAAGCTCTCCCTGACCTCTCTTCCCCCTGAGGAGGCCGCCCGCCTGCGCCAGGAGTTCAAGGTCCTGGCTTCCCTCCAACATCCCCGGATCATCCGCACGTACGACTACGGCCTGACCGAAGACGGCCGGGCTTACCTTTCCCTGGAGCTTCTGGAGGGAAAGAGCCTGGACCGGTCGGTTGCGGGGTGGGGGCCGGAGCTGGCGCGCTACGCCCTTCAGGCCCTGGACGCCCTGGGCTTCATCCATTCCGAGGGCTACGTTCACAACGACATCAAACCGACCAACCTGATGGTTTCCCCCAATAAATCGGGGCTCGTGGTCATGGACTTCGGGTTCGCCGAGCCTCAGTCCAAGCTCGCTGCCGAGGCCAAAGGAACTTTGGGTTATATGGCCCCCGAGGCCTTGAAGGGGAGCGAGGTGGATGGCCGGGCCGACCTTTATTCCATGGGCTCGGTCTTGTACGAACTGGCCTGTGGTCGGAGGCCGTTTGAGGACAAAAGCCCGATTGAGGAGCTCCGCAAGTCCTTGGCCGGGACGCCTCCCCTTCCTTCTTCTTTGAACCAGAAAATCCCGCCCGCTGTGAACGAGTTCTTTCTGAAGCTCCTGGCCAGGAACCCCGATGAGCGCTATCCATCGGCCCGGGAGGCGTACAAGGCGTTGGCCGAGGCCGTGGGCCTGGAAACCGATCCCCTGAGGGCTCCCTATTCTGCGAGGCCGAAACCGGGTCGATTCGTGGGTCGGGAGAACGAATTGGCTCGGCTCGGGGACATCCTGGCCAAGGTCCAGGAAACGAAACCAGGGGTCCTCGTCTTTCTATCCGGCCCCGAGGGGATCGGCAAGACGCGCCTCCTTCTCGAGTTTAAGTTTGCCTGCCAGCTCCGGCATCTGCCGGTACGCTGGATCCATGCCGAAGGCGATGTCCCTTCCCTGTCGCAATGGGTCTCGGGTTTAAAGGGTCCCGGCAAAGTCGGGGTGGTCCTGATCGACGACTGGGACGAGTGGAGCGGTGAAAGCCGGGAGCTCTTCCGCTCCAGCCTGGTGGATTACCAGGACCTCGGCATCCTCTGGTTGTTCTCCTCAAAGAGCGAGGCAGGGTTTTCCGTTTTTACAGAGGAAGAGCTCCCCCAAGATCAGGTTGTCCTGAAGGGGCTGGAGCCGGAGGAGACTCAGAGTCTGGTCTCCTCCATCCTCTCCCCCTTTCCCGAGCTCGGACGTCTCTCCCAATGGGTCTACGAGCAGACCCGGGGGAATCCCCGGTGGATCGAGGAGGCCCTCCGTTTTCTCTACGACGAAGGGGTCCTCTCCCCGCTCGGAAGTGAGTGGCAGGTGGATCTCGCGCGCCTGCCCGACGCCTGGGCCGGAAAGGAGGGGCGCGAGGCCTTTCTGGCGCGCCTGAAAAGGCTTTCCCCGGGAGCCAGAGGCCTGCTCCGAATGGCTTCGGCGGTGGGTCCGAGATTCGGAGTGGACGTCTTGGAATGTTTGTTCGGGCAAAAGTTCGAGGAGTCCTGGCGTGAGCTCCGGGTGCAGGGTTGGGTCGTCATTGCCCCCGGGGGAAGCGCCTACGCGTTCCGGATCCCCGCCTACCAGTCCATGGTCTACGAGGATCTTTCCGAAGAGGAGCGCTGGACGCTCCACCGGAAGCTCGGGGAGTGGTTCGAAGCCCATCCGGCAGGGTCGGAGGTTTTGGCCCGGCACTTCAGCCGTTCCGGAGACCTGGAGCGCGGATTGCGCTATTCCCTATCGGCCGGGGAGGAAGCGGAAACCCTCCCTTTGGTCGGAGCCGGCCGGGCCGCGGCCCATTTCGAGCAGGCCCTCTCTCTGGCTTCGTCCCTGGGAAAGACTTCTCTGGAAAGGGATCTCTGCCTCCGCACCGGTAAGCTCTATGAGCAGAGGGGCGAATACGACAAAGCCCTCGCCCTTTACGAAAGGGCGGACGCTCTTCTGGGAGGCAAAGAGGGGGAGGAGAAGGCCTTGGTCCTCCGCCGCAAAGGGTCTGCGTTCATGCTCAAGGGCGAGTACGATCAGGCCCGGACTTTGTATAAAGAAGCTCTGGATTTGATTGGGTACTGCCCGGAGAAAGCGGGCATCCTGGTCGAGCTGGGTTACGTATTTACCCGTCGGGGTCTTTCCAAGGAAGCCCTCGATCTCTACACCCAGGCCAAAGCTCTTCTGAAGAGGTTCGGGGATCCCCAAAACAACCTTTCCGCAGTTCATCTGAGCATCGCCCAGGTACTCCAAAGCATGGGCCGCGTCGGGGAGGCTATCGAGACCTTGGAGAAGGCCTTGGACACGGCCACGGATTCCCAAAAAAGACCCGCCATTCTCTCTTCTCTCGGCATGGCCTATAGGCAGACGGGGCATTTTGAGGATGCCCGCAAGGTCTTACTTCAGGGAGTGGAAGAAGCCAAGGCACACGGCAGGGCTGTAGATCAAGCTGCGATTTTTACTGCATTAGGAGATGTAGAAAATAGTTTAAGGGAATGGGCGCAGGCCGCCGAACATTATGAGCAGGCTCTGGCTCTGTATCGCAAGACCAACAACCGCCTGGGGTTAGCGATTATACAGTCGAACCTATCCTGGGTTTATCTTCATTGTGGGGAGTTACAGCGGGCCCTGACCCTTGGCGATAAATCTCTTCGTCAGATGAAAGCCTTGGGAGACGAGTTTCAAATTTCCACCCTTCAACACACCCTGGGCCTAATTCACTCCCGGCTGGGGGATTGGGAGGAAGCCGTCCAGCTGTTTCAGGAGTGCTATCAGACCAGGGAACACCTGGGCCGCTTGCCGGACTGTGTTAATCCTTTAAAGGATATGGGCTCCCTGTACCTTGACCAGGGGGCTTTTGCCGAAGCTGCAAAATCCTTTGAACGTGGCCTTTCTTTTGCCGGAGAATCTGGAGCCGGATCTCTCCTCCTCTCTGCCCAAAAGGCCCTGGCCCTTCTCGGGATGGGGAAACTTGCAGAGGCTGAGGAGCTTGCCTCCCAAACCCTAGCCCGTGCAAAGGAGCTTGGAGAGGGGGAGGCCCTGGCCTTCTGCGAGAGGTCCTGGGGGCAAGTCCTCCAAAGAAAGGGGTCCCTTCAGGATTCTCGGAAGGCCCTGCTCAGTTCTGCCGACCGCTTCCGCACCTTTAGAGACTCCTACGAAGCAGCCCGGACCCTTCTGTACGCTGCCCAAGTGGGCCTGGAACTTGACCCTGAGGTTCCTCTCCATGAAACGGCCCGTTTCCTCACCGAGGCCTGTGAGACCTTCGAGAGGCTTGGCGCCCGCCGGGACCTTGAGCGGGCTCGGGCCCTTGAGCACAGCCTGTTGACGTCTTTTCTCCAACCCAGAGGGGAAAAACCGGAGAGAAAAGGCCTGGTGGAGGCCCTTTCCAGGGTGAGCGACCTCCTGGAAACTTTGACCTCTGAGGAGGAAGTTTTCGGTCGTGTGCTGGAGCTTTTGGTGACCCTGTTCGCCGCTGAGCGTGGCATCCTCTTCTTGAGGGACCCTTTGGCCGACGACCTCAAGGTGGCTAAAGCCTATCCCCCCTCTTTGGAGAAGGACCAAGCCACTCTGACCGATGCCCGGGACCTATCCAAAACCTCCGCCCTCTCGGCCATGAACCGGGAGGAGGTCATTTTCTCCAATTCGGCGCTCTCGGACGAGCGCTTCGCCAAGCGCCAGAGCGTGGTCCTGAACCGCATCCAGAGCCTGATGTGCGCCCCCCTGAAGCTCGGGGGTGAAGTGATCGGAGTCATTTACCTCGACAGCCGTCTGGGCGGGAGCCTTTTTTCAGAGCGGGACCGTCCCTTCTTGAAGGTTGTGGCCGGCGTGGCCTCGGCCGCCATCGAGAAGGCCAGGGAATACCGCGAGATGAAGGAGCGTGCCGAGGCCCTGCGGAACGAGGCGCTTGCTCAAAACGGCCTGTCCGGCATGATCGGGACCTCTCAGCCCATGCTCGCCCTCTTCGCCCGGACCCGGCAGGTCGCGGAGACCGGTTCCACGGTTTTGATCGAGGGGGAGTCCGGAACCGGCAAAGAGCTTTTAGCCAGAGCCGTTCACGACCTGAGCCGGAGGAAGGACAAATCCTTCGTGGAAGTGGACTGCGGGGCCTTGCCCGAGACGCTTCTCGAGTCCGAGCTCTTCGGACACAGGAAGGGTTCTTTCACCGGGGCCACCGAAGACAGCCATGGCTTGTTCGAGGAGGCCCACGGGGGCACGGTGTTCCTGGATGAGATCTCCACCGCCTCCCAAGGCGTGCAGGCCAAGCTGCTTCGGGTTCTCCAGGAAGGGGAGATCCGCCGCATCGGGGAGACCAAGCCCCGGAAGGTGGACGTGCGGGTACTCTGCGCCACGAACAAGAACCTGGAAGGCGAGGTCGCTCTAAAGCGTTTCCGCCGGGACCTGTTCTACCGCTTGAAGGTGTTTTCGCTGAAGGTTCCTCCGCTCCGGGAACGGGCTGGCGATATCTTCCTCCTCGCCGAGCATTTCCGTAAATACTATGCGGCCAGGATGGGGAAGCCCGTGCGGGGCTTCCACAGGGAGGCCGTGGAGGTCATGCTCCGGTCTCCATGGGAGGGCAATGTCCGCGAGCTTCAGTATGCTGTGGAGCGGGCTGTGATCCTCTGCCAGGATCGCTACATCGGGCTCAACGACCTGGAGATTCCTGCTCCCCCAACCGGCCCAAGCCTCCCCTTCAAGGACCTCCTGGCCTCCCAGATGGAATATTATGTTCGCCAGGCCCTCCAGGCCAGCGAAGGGAACATTTCCCGGGCCGCAAGAACATTAGGAGTGAGCTACCAGAATTTCGTTTGGCAGATGCAGCGGTTCAATATCCAAAGGCCTGGGACCAAAGGGGGCAGGCCCAAGAAGCCTTAAGCAAACCGTTGGTGCCCTGTTTGGCCCGGTGGATCGCGTTCCCTAAATCCAAACCCTTGAGACAATTATGCTATCTCCCTTAAAGCGGTTATCTCTAAAGGATCCTTTCTATAGATAAAAACATGCAACGACCTGTGTTTTCCTGTAACAACATGTATGGAGGGCGTGAAGTGGGCGTGAATATGGCGTGAAATGGGCGGAAACCCCTCCCGGATTGCGTAGCTTTTTCCGCCCTCCCCCTCGGATCCTGTCCCGTCGAAGAATGGGATAACGTAGCCTTACCGGCCCTCTTTCACGTGCAAAAGTTAAAGTAGCCGGTCTGTCTTGTATTTCTCCGGGCCTGCACCCGCCTTGACATGAACTTCGTAGGATTCTGCCCAAGATCAATGGTTTTTATATTAATCTCTTATATTACAAAGCCTTAACATATAAAATACCGTACTTAAAACTAAAAGGAAACTCTAAATAATTTTAGAGTTTCCTTTTTTTATTCAACTGATTGCAAAGATATTACTTACGAATATAGTAAACTGATTAACTCTAAAATATTTTATAGTTTTAGCGTCTTTTGTATATTTATATGTTTTCCATTTTGAACGATTTTTATGAAATGTTTTGGCCTATAACACCTTATTATCTCTAAAATTAGCGGGGTCAATCTCCGGGGTTCTTTAGGACGGTAATGATTATGGCCCATGAGTTGCATATTTGATATGCTGGATATTTGATGTTTTAACCAGCTCTTGGACACTTAAACGGAGGCAAAAGAAGTGAAAAGGTTCCTGCTCGCTCTCCTGTTCGGGTTGACCGTGATTGGTTCCGCCCTTTCGACCGGAGCTTTGGCTGATATTACTCCTCCTCCCCCGGTTCCCCCTCCGATAACTGGCCCGGGTCCTTAATTCAAGAGACTCGTGGCAGGGGGAGAGGACCCGGGCCTCCCCCTGCCCGGCATTATTCAATTCATTTAACAGTTCAAGCAAAGGGATAACTCGTGCTCGGCTTTCAGGTTGGGCAGGCTTTGAAGGTTACGCTGAAGGAGCCCGCCGGGGATTACGAGGATGGGGAATTTGTCGGGTCTGATGAGAACCATTTCATCCTGAATGTTTGCGCGCACACCCTCGCAGCCCATTGGGTCTATATCCCTCAGGGGAACATCTCCCGGATCGTCAAATACTTCCCTCAGCCCGGTACTTTTGGTTTCTGCCTGTCTTCTAAGCCTGCAATGGGAATGATTTTGAGCGGAGGTTTGAGCGGAGGAAGGTAAAGGGAAATAGCTGATTGCGTCTGAATGGATGACCTGAGTACGACAAGCGCCCCTCTCCCCATGGGGGAGTGGGAGGAGCGTTATTTTTCACTTCGCCGGCTTCACGAGGAAACGGCCCACGATATCAACAATTATCAGAAGGCCGTTGAGTTCGGTCTCTTCTATTTGGAGCGTCTGTCCCTCGGAGAAGAAAGGGAAAAGGTCACGAGGATGATCTTAACGAATATTCAGGATATTAAAGCTGCGACCCAGAAGCTCCTACGAGGCCCGGAGGAAGCCCCGGCCTCCTGCCGGGAGCCGGTGGAGCTGCGCCCGATTCTGGAGCGGATCATGCTCGAAAAGAAGGGCGACTTCGAGGTCCAGAAGGTGAGGTTCATCTGCGACATATCCGGGGCCCTGCCCCTGGTGAGGGGCAACATCTCGGATATCCACCAGGCCTTGACGAACATCGTCAACAACGCCCTGGAGGTCATGCCCCAGGGGGGCCGGTTCTCGATGATCGCGGCCTACTTCGCCCAGGACGGCCTGCCGGAGCGGGTGGAGATTCGGGTGGAGGACACCGGCCCGGGGATACCCCGGGAGCATCAGGAGAGGATCTTTCTGCGCGAATACACGACCAAGCCCGGGGGGCACGGCTTGGGGCTCGCCGTGGCCCGGACCAGGGTGCTCTCCGCCGGGGGCTCGATCTGGGTGGAGAGCGAGCCGGGCTTCGGGGCGGCGTTCATCGTGGCTCTTCCTGTGGCAAGTAATGAGGGCTGAGGGATAATGAGTGGTTTTGGACGGGAAAGTTGGAGGCCGGCTCCAAACGGGTTCGCTGGGACGGTCGTGATGGCGCGGGCCGTCCCCTCCCCTCCGGTATCTACTTCCTCCGCCTGGAAGCCGGGAGTGTTAACCTGACTCGTAAGCTGGTGGTTCTGCGGTAGCATCCGGAAATAAAGATTCTTAGGACGAAGGCAGCTTTGGGCCGCCTTGTTGTTTTCCCTCCCTCCTGCTTGCCCTCGGATTTTCGGGGCGGGGCGGGTCTGTCCTGCCTGTCCCGAACTCATTTCGGGAAACTCGTTTCAGGATCGGTCCTGCTTACGTTTACGGGGTTGAAAAGAGCTCACAAAAAGGGGTGATTTATTATGCACCTTTAATCAGCAATCCCCAATCCAAAATCCAAAATCAGAGGGGGGTGGGTGTACTCTGGGTGTTTGGTGGGTGTTCAATGGGTGTACTCTGGGCCCCCAAAACGAGGGTTGGGGTGGCCCTTGGGTGGCCCACTCTCTATTTTTGGGTGGTCCACCTCCTCTCTTTTGCCCTTTTTGCTTGTTCTTCGTAAGTCCTGTAAGGTGGCGCTTCTTATGCGAAAACAGGCTTTTTGCCTCCTTTTGATGTGAAAAGTTATTTCCTCTTGCATCGAGACAATCCCCTCCGGTGTCTACTTCCTGCGCCTGGAGGCCGGGGGGGCCGGGGGCTACAGCCTGACTCGTAAGCTGGTGGTTCTGCGGTAGTTCCGAAAAGAAGGTCCTGAAGGCGGAGCCCGGTTCAGGCTTCGCCTTTTTTTATGTGCAGCATTTGCTGCACACTATGTCAAAATGGCATATTTTTGGCTTTTTTGAAAAATCTTCGGTTCAAAAAACAGGGGATCGGGGGCTAAGCGCGTGAATACCGCGTGAATACGGCGTGAATACCTCGGAAACCCCTTGGGATTTCGTAGGCCTTTCGGAGGTCCCCCTTCCGGGGACTTTTTTTGTTCAGGGCACGTAATTGAGCGACGTCGGCCTTGTTTACACGAAAAAGTGGAAAAAGGCCCCTTATCGGGTGTGGCTTGGAGGCCAAGGAGCGCGGGGGTAGCGGGTGTTTAAGGGGGGTTCATTTTGCATTTTTCATTTTCCATTTTGTATTCCTCCCCCGTCCAGCCCCTGGCGCACTTGGGAGATCAGGTCCCGGACGTGGAACGGTTTCTGGACGAACCCAAGCGCCCCGCCGGACAGGATCTCCTGCGCTTTCCCTTCCTGGCTGTAGCCCGAGGAGACGAGCACGTGCACCCC